>Ga0210380_10000860_pt1 | contig 12621 bp, 11 predicted proteins | sample PLM4_5_coexredo_FD_155476 | JGI IMG/M metagenome (GOLD analysis project Ga0210380, IMG submission 155476) | Groundwater sediment microbial communities from an aquifer in East River, Colorado, USA - PLM4_5_coex redo | ecosystem: Environmental > Terrestrial > Soil > Riparian zone | place: USA...
GCTTACAAATAAAGTCGTTGCAACCTCCCTTCAGCGCCGCGGCTTCCAATTGGCCGACGATGCTCATGGCGACAATCGGGGTTTTCTGCAGGCTCTCCTGATCTCTTATCAATGAGACAAATCGCAGGCCATCCATGTCGGTCAGAGCGAGCTCCAGCAAGATCAAATCGGGATGGTGCTCGATGGCCTTGCGAATACCGCCCTCACCGGTCACCGCGACCACCGGCGACAGCCCGGCAAACATGACTTGCTTGACCAGCTGCTGCGTGTAGTTGAGCTGCTTTTCGACAATTAGAATCTTTTTATCTTGACCGTTAACCATTGCACCTAGACACCCGAAGAAAAACTCAGAGAGCAACAAGCATGCCTTGGCTGGCGGATAGCTTCAGCACGAAGCAGGGAATCTTCGTTAAGGTTGACGGCGCACGTTGGGCGCTGGATGGCCAGGAACTACCTTGAATGGCATCGAATGCGTCTAACCGAAACTTGTGCAGCGCAAAAAGTGTGCTCATCGCTAACGACAAGTTTGTGATTACGGTTCATTTGATCGTGTAACCCTTGAAAACTACATTGCCGGGCCCGACACAGTCACAAGGCTCGCCGGCAGAACCCAAGCCGTAGGGACAGGTAAACCGGCCTACGTTGCATTCGCGCTCGGAAAAACTATCGATTAGGCGATCGACAACGCCTGATGGTCTCTCCTGGCGCCCTGAATGAAACGCCGGCACCTGTTCCGAAGTCGTGGTGCAACCGTGACTAGATATGGCAAAAATGAAAAGCAAGACTAGCCGCCCGCCTCGAGGATACCAATAGGGTAACATCGATTGCTCCTCTACCATTAGTTGCTAAAAATTGACCGGTGACGGATGGTGCGCCCGGACGGAGTCGAACCGCCAACCCCCAGATTCGTAGTCTGGTGCTCTGTCCAATTGAGCTACGGGCGCCCGAGTGAATCTCATATCTCAAACCTCAGATCCAGTGAAATTCGAAATATGAGAATTGAGTTGCCTCAAGGCAAAATGGCGGAGAGAGAGGGATTTGAACCCTCGTTACGGAATTAACCGTAAACACGCTTAGCAGGCGTGCGCCTTAGACCACTCGGCCATCTCTCCGTGCCGGTCTAACTTCAAAGTCTGGCCCTGACCGCCAGAAAAGCATGCATCTTAAGCTTATTGTCTTAACGGATTCGACGCATGGAACCATACGCTCTAACAAGTCCGGTGAAATTACCATACCGAGTAGCGCATTTCTACAGAATAGCCCTGCGCCGTTCGGTGAAAACACGATTCCTGAACGACAAAGAGGAAACCGGGGTAGATTCGACTACGTCCGGTTTCCCCTTCAGTCTCGACCTGACTATTAGACGCGAAATCTATCCTTCCCAGATCGGCTTCACAAACTTGTCCAGCCAGGTCTTGGGATCTTCGAGAAACAGCTGATCGATGACCGGCACTGGCACCGTGTTTTTGCCGTATGCCGCCTCGATCGACGTCTTTGACTTAAAATCGTTGCGCGACGTTTCTCGGCCGATCGAATCGGTGGTCTTCTGTCCTTCATCTGAGATCAACCATTCGGCAAACAGTTTGGCCGAGTTGGGATTGGGCGCCTTGGCATAAATACCTGCTTGGCGGGGAAATACGACTGGAGGCACGGTTTTGACGTAACCCACCGGTGTCCCCTTATGCATCTCCTCCATAACGTCGTGTAACAGCGCAGGCATGCAAATCGCATATTCGCCGGAGATCACCAAGCGAAACATCGCACTGGTACTCTTGTGCACCGGCACACCGAGCGCTTTTAAATTGCGGACGAAATTATTAAAGCGCGCGTCGTCCTTCCATTGGGTCTTTAATCCGGCGAGCATGGAACTTAGCGGACCGGCGCGCATGGGATCGTCAAGGGCGATCATGCCCTTGTATTTGGGATTTGCCACGTCTTCCCAACTCTTCGGCAGATCGGCCGGCTTAATTTTCTTGGTGTTGTAAGCCAGCGATTGCACCTGCAAACTCACCGTCGCCATGTTGGGATCGTGCAGATACAAGACATCGCGCTGCACCGTGTTGTAATCCATGATACCGCCGGCGGCGCGGATAACCGGAGGCGCATTATCCGACAGGACGACATCGAAACTCGCCTGGCCGCCCTGCAGTTCAGTCAACGCGCGAGTGACGATCTCGGGATTCCTGCCTTGCCAAAAGGTTGCCTTGATTCCCGGGTACCGTTTCATGAAAGCCTCGGTAATTACTCTGAGATGCTCCACATCCCAAACCGAGTAGACCACCAGATTGCCTTCTTGCTTGGCCTTGGGATAAAGCTCGGCGCTGACTTGCGCGAACGCCTTCGCCGCCTTGGCCGTCGACGCTGCGCTGCCAGCCTCTTGCTTCACCTGCTGTCCACCAGCCTTCTTAGCCGCTGCCGGAGCGGCCTTCACCGCTTCCTTGACAGCGGTTGGCGGTTTCTCAGCGGCTAGCGCTGAGCCATGTAGAACACTCGCCGACAACGCGAGAGTCGTAAATAGCGAACCTTTAGTTATCATGCTCCCTCCCCTTCTGGGCGAATCGGTAGATTTGACAAAACGTCACAGACTAAACTTCAACTTGAAAGCGAATTTAGCTACAGACACAGCAACAATCAAGATGATCAAGTAGATCACGCCGCCAGCCGCAGCCTCGGCCCACTGGCCGACGCGAAAGTATTCGAACAGGGTCACCGGTCCATACTCCAGGCCAGGCGCCGTCAAAAGCACCGCGACGTCGACGTTGCGGATCGCCTCGATGAAAATATAGAACAGGGCGCCGCCGACGGCGGGTTTCAAGATCGGCAGGGTGACTTTGAAAAATACATGGCGCCACTTCGCGCCATGCACCCATGCCGCTTCGTCAAGTTCCTTATGAATATTGACGATGGCTCCCGAAGCGTTGCGAAACGCGTAGGGAAAGTAGGCAACGAACAAGCCCAATCCGAGCGCCCACAGGCTATTGTACAGCGGCGTGCCGATAAAAATGATCACCAGCCCGACGGACAGTACCAGCGGCGGAAAGGCCAGCGGCAAGGTGCCGATGAACTCAAAAATCTTGGTGCCCACCGCGCGGGTGCGATGAATCGTAAATGCCATAACGATGCCGGCGAATACCGTGACCAAGGCGATCACGACGGACAACAGCACTGAGTTGCGCAGCCCATTCAGGAAGCTCGCGTGGCGCAGCACGGTGCGGTAATTGTTCAGCCCCATGTGCGACGGAAAGGTCATGAATGTCTCGTAATCGAAGTACGGAATGATCGACACGACGATCAGCACCACGAACGGGATGGCGATGCCGGCGAGAAAATAGAGACAGACCGCCGCGAAGGTGACATATTTCCACGGTCCGATGTCGATGACGCGGACGCGATAGCCTTTGCCGGTGATGGTCGCGTAGCGCTCGGAGAAGCGTGTCGCGCGCACGTAGAAATAAAGCGTTATGACCGACAAGATGACCAGCACGACACTATACGCCGTGGCCAGCCCGGTGTTGAACTCCAGAGCCATGGAGTCGTAAACCCGACTGACAAATACTTTGATGTTGCCCGGCGTGCCCTGCAACACCGGCGTCTCGAAGGAACGCAGCGCGCGTAGAAAGTTCAGCACAAAGGCCGAGATAAACGCCGGCAGCGCCAAGGGAAAGGTAATTTTCAGCATGGTATGCACCGGCCGGCTGCCGGCGATATAGGCGCTCTCTTCTAACGATGGATCGAAAGATAGGAACACCGGCAGCAGGAACAAATAGCCTAACGGCACGCAGGCGATGCCGAAGGTCCAAATCATCCCCGCCATACTGAAGGCATTGAAGACCGGATAGGTGATACCGAGAAACTGGTCGAGCAGGCCATTTAGGATGCCGGATTTCGGCGCCAGCAGGAGTATCCACGCGATGTTTTTCATGATCGGCGGCATCAGCAGTGGGTAGAGCGGCATCAGCTCGACCAAGCCTTTACCCGGAGTGTTGGTCCGCGCCACGATCCACGCCAAGAGCGCGCCGAGGCTCGTCCCGAGAAGTGCCGACCCGCCGGCGTAGATTAGCGAATTGCTGAGCATCGGCCAAATATCTTTGTCGGCAAACACGCGCAGATAGTTGGTGACGTTAAGGCCGACGGTAAAGCCCAATTTGCCGGTGGTGAAACTGCGCCACATGACGACCAGGACCGGTGTGATGATCACGACACCGGCGACAGTACTGGCGCATAGCGGGAATAAACTTCCCTGCCGCAGGGCAAGCCGATTTGCTTTCCAAGTCACGCTGACGATTCTCCTCGGGGTTGCTTAATTACTACAGGGAAGCGCGTTGGAGGATGAGGCTGATGGCCGATTTTTCGATGCAGAGAAACACTTTACCGCTCTCTCCGGTGACACTAATCATCGGGCATAGCCGGTGTGAGGTGACCACCACTTCTTTGGCACCGATCTGCACGCGGTGATCGGTGAAACCGCCGCGGTACTCCCGGCTCACCATGGTGCCTTCGAGAACGTTGATGGCATCGGCGGCGAACTTTTCATGGCTCAAGCGCAAATCGCCGTTCTTGATCACCACGCTGCACGGTCCGCTGGCAATACCGATTTTAGGAGCGCCACAAATCAGCGTTGCATTATCGAACTCGGGAACTTGCACCACGCATTCGCCACCCACAGCCTTGATCACGTTGCCTTCGACCAAAGTCGAATGGCCGATAAACGACGCGACGAAGGGATCGGACGGATAGCTGTAGAGCTCATCCGGCGTGTCATACTGCAAAATCTTCCCGGCGTTCATGACGATGACCTTGTCGGAAATAACGAACGCCTCTTCCTGGTCGTGGGTCACGTAGAGCGCGCTGATGCCGACTTTCTTGATGAGCTTTTTTAATTCGACGCGCATCTCCTCGCGCAGTTTGGCGTCGAGATTACTGAGCGGCTCGTCGAGCAAGATCAAGCGCGGCTCAAGGACGATGCTGCGTGCCAAGGCAACCCGCTGCTGTTGGCCGCCGCTCAACTGCGACGGATAACGCCCCTCGCGCCCGCCCAGCCCGACAAGCTCCAAGCAAGCCAACACCCGCCGCCGGATCTCATCCGCAGGAAACTTGCGGAGATTCAATGAAAAGGCGACATTTTTAAACACCGTCATATGCGGCCAGAGGGCGTAGTTTTGAAAAACGAAGCCGATTTCACGGGAGTAAGGCGGGATCAGCACCCCGCCTTCGATGGAGGTCTGGACCTTATCGTCGATCGAAATCGATCCCGCATCGGGAATTTCCAGCCCAGCAATCGACCGCAATAACGTCGTCTTGCCGCAACCCGATGGCCCGAGAAACGACAGAATCCCCTTCTCGAACTCGAAACTCACGTCGTCGAGGGCCTTTAGGTCCTTATAGAGCTTCGTAACGCCTTCAACTCTTAGAATTGCCATTGATGATTCCAAGCTCAGGTTAATGCAAAACCAACACCGCAGCTGCACAGCGTAGCCACTATTACTCTAAACATCATTGAAATTAAACAAGTTCCCAGGAGAAATTCGCGATCCAGCACTGGCGCATGAATCATTTGCCATAGTGACGCACGATCACATTCATCATTTTGATGAATTCCTGGGCAATCGCTGCCAGCACATTGGGCGGCGGTCGAAAACTAAAGTTTTACAGCTCTAACTTATTCAGCCGCAGCGAATTTGAAATCACCGACACTGAGCTAAAGGTCATTGCCGCGCTGGCGATCATGGGACTAAGCAGAACACCAAAGAACGGATAGAAAATTCCGGCAGCAAGGGGCACGCCGAGGATATTGTATAAAAACCCGAAGAAAAGATTTTGCCTGATGTTGCGCATTGTGCCTCGGCTCAAGTGTCGTGCCTTGACGATACCGCGCAGATCGCCTTTGACCAGTGTTACGCTGGCGCTTTCCATCGCGATGTCGGTTCCGGTACCCATGGCGATGCCAACTTGCGCTTGCGCCAGCGCCGGCGCATCGTTGATGCCATCGCCGGCCATAGCGACAATTCGTCCAGGTGATTGAAGTTTTTTGACAACTTCACTCTTCTGGCTCGGCAGCACTTCGGCCTGCACTTCGTCGATGCCGAGCTTAAGTGCCACCGCTTCGGCCGTCACCTGGCTGTCGCCGGTCAACATAACGATGCGATTACCGTCGGCTTGCAATTACTCGATCGCGTCGGCTGTCGATGACTTAATCGGATCAGCCACGCCGATCAACCCGGCCAGTTGCTTTTCAATGGCGACAAACATCACGGTCTGGCCTTCAGAGCGTAACGCCTCGGCGCGATCGCGCAAAGCCGCCGCATCGATTTTCATATCATCAAACAGTTTTAGATTGCCCAACGCAACGCGCTGGCCTTCGACGACACCGAAGATTCCCTTGCCGGTGTACGATTGAAAGCCCTGATCCTTGGCTAGCTGTAATTGTCTTGCGTAAGCGCCGGCGACAATTGCCGATGCCAAAGGGTGCTCGCTCGCCCTTTCCAAACTCGCCGCCAAACGCAAGACCTCAGACTCACTCGCTCCAGGCACGGTCTCCACAGTCACCAGCTTCGGCTTGCCCTCTGTCAGCGTGCCGGTCTTGTCGACCACCGCCGTGTCGACCTTTTCTAACACTTCGAGAGCCTCGGCATTTTTGATCAACACGCCAGCTGCCGCGCCACGGCCGGTGCCAACCATGATTGACATTGGCGTCGCCAGCCCGAGCGCACAAGGGCAAGCGATAATAAATACCGCGACCGCGTTGACCAACGCATAAGCCATGCGCGGTTCGGGTCCGACCAGTGCCCAGATGATAAAGGTGATCACCACCACCGCCGCCACCGTAGGAACGAAGTATGACGAGACTACGTCCGCCAGCTTCTGAATCGGCGCCCGGCTGCGCTGCGCCTCGCTGACCATGCGGACGATCTGAGCTAACAGAGTTTCGTTGCCAACCCGTTCGGCACGCATAAGGAAGCTGCCTGTGCCATTGACTGTACCGCCGGTGACTTTGCCAATGGGTGATTTCTCGACGGGAATTGGTTACCCCGTAACCATCGACTCATCGATTGAACTTTGCCCCTCAGTCACGATTCCATCAACGGGAATCTTTGCTCCGGGGCGAACCCGTAGGACGTCGCCACGGGCAACCTGATCCAACGGAACATCCCGATCTCTGCCGTCGGCACCAACCAAACGCGCCGTTTTCGGCGCAAGACCGAGCAGCGCGCGGATCGCTCCGTTGGTCTTGCTACGTGCGCGCAGTTCAAGTACCTGGCCGAGTAAAACCAACGTGGTAATTACTGCTGCGGCTTCATAGTAAACACCGACTTCACCGCCGTACCCCCGGGAGAGATACTGGAAACCCATCCGGCACCAGGGTCGCGACCAAGCTGTACAAATACGCAGTGCCGACACCCATACCTATGAGCGTAAACATATTCGGGCTGCGATTGACCGCCGACACCCACGCCCGATGAAAGAACGGCCAACCGCACCAGAGCACGACTGGAGTTGAGAATAGAAATTGAAACCAAGTGAGGTCGCGCGGCGAAGCGATACGATGCAGAGGCTGCCCCGGCACCATATCTGACATGGCAACTAACAAAACCGGCAGCGATAACGCCGCGCCGAGCCAGAAGCGCCGCGTCATGTCGTCTAGTTCGGGATTCTCCTCCTCGGTCAATGTGACATATCGCGCTTCCAGCGCCATACCGCACTTGGGACATGCGCCGGAGCCTTGCCGGCGCACTTCCGGGTCCATCGGACAGGTGTAGATCGCGCCAGGCACTGCCGGCGTGGATTCGGCGTGGTGCGCCTGGTGTTGTCGTGTGGTTGTCGGCTGCGAAGTGTGACGCGCCTTTGCAGCAGCGAGATATTTTACCGGATCGCTCTGAAATAATTTCTGGCAATGAAGACTACAAAAATAGGTAGTCTCGCCAGCGAAATCGAACTTGCCGGCGGCGCTTGCCGGCTCGACGGTCATGTCATAGATTGGATCGAGCATGGTAGCGTCTCTGCGCTTTGCGCATTTCTTTCGAAGGGCGACCAGCCGGCCGGTCCTACACAAATATGTCTACGCCAGTGTAACTTTCTGCTGAAACTTGGCGATCTCGACGCTCCACTTGAGCCGTTCACGGATCGCGCCTGCCAGCGCTGTCGCGCCGGCGTTCTCGCCATGGACGACATAAGTCATCTTAGGCGGTCCGGTAAACGTTCCCAACCAGCGGAGGATCTCGCCTTGGTCCGCGTGGGCGGAAAAGCCGTCGAGGACTTTCACCGTGGCACGCACCGGGATCACTTCACCGAGCATTTTGATTTCCTTGGCGCCGTCTTGAAGCGAGCGACCGCGGGTGCCCTCGGCCTGGTAGCCGGCGAGCAAGACCGTCGTATCCGGATTGGGCATTCGATGCTTTAAATGGTGCAGCACACGGCCACCCGTCGCCATGCCGCTCGCCGAAATGATAATCAACGCGCCCTTGGCATTGTTGATCGCTTTCGATTGCTCCGGGCTCTTTGCCACGATCATATGGCGCGAGCGCAACGGGTTGCGCTCGTGACTGCTCAGCTGCGCCATTGCAAAATCATGCTCGTCGGTGTGGCGCGAATAAATCTCCGTCGCTTCGATCCCCATCGGGCTATCGACGTACACCGGAATCGCGGGAATCTCCCCTTCATCTTCCATCTGGCGAATCGTATAGACCAAGTCCTGGGTCCGGCCGATGGCGAACGCAGGTATGATTAAACAACGTCGTTGCTCCGCGGTCTCCTTAATCAACGCGCGCAGCGCCGCTTCGGAATCCTTTGGATGAATGCGATTGCCGTAAGTCGACTCGATCATAAGCCAATCCGCGCTGCCACCCGGCTCGGGATCTTTCAAGATTGGCCGGTCGTAGCGACCCAGATCACCCGAGTCGATCAAGGTTTTCTTTTGGCCGTTGATCTCAAAGCTAAAGCGCGCCGATCCAGCGCCGAGAATATGACCAACCCGGCCGAAGTCGAGCACGACGCCTTTGGCTACTTCGACTTTTTCACCGACGCGCACCGGCCGCAGTAACTTCAACGTCGCCTCGGCATCTTCCAAGGTGTACAGCGGCAACGCAGGAGAATGCTTCGAGTAGCCCTTGCGATTGGCGTAGCGCGCCTCCTCTTCCTGCAAGTGCGCCGCGTCCGGCAACATCACACCCAATAGATCGCAAGTTCCAGGTGTCGCATAAACAGGACCTCGATATCCCTTGGCGACGACACGAGGTAAATACCCCGAGTGATCGATATGGGCGTGAGTAAGCACGACAGAGCGCAACTGGGCGAGATCGATTGGCAACGGCGCCCAATTTCTCAGGCGCAGCGCTTTCAGTCCCTGGAACAAACCGCAATCGATTAAGACTTGGTCCGAATTGTTTGAAAATAGAAACTTCGATCCTGTGACACCGCCGGCGGCGCCCAGGAACTGTAAAGTCGGTGCAGTCGTGTTAGCCATCGAATCCATCCTCTCCAAGGCTGATGGTGTTAGCTATACAGAGCAACATTGGATGCGCAAGCGTCGCGTTCCAGCCACACGCGATCCTCTATCCTCAATCCTCGACCCGGCGCGGTAGCATGAAGTGGTGGCGGAGGGGGCGAGATTTGAACTCGCGGCCCACGAAGTGGGCGCCGGTTTTCAAGACCGGTGGATTAAACCGCTCTCCCACCCCTCCGATGACAAGATTGATTACTTACGGCAGGCTACTTAATTCTTTTTACCAGCTGATGGACCAATTTGCGAGTCCACCGCAGTGCCGAAAGAATCGGTCTAGCCGCTCTCCTGCAAATGGCGGCGCATGTCGAAATAGGCGAGACCATGCCATGGTAGCGATCTCCGGCAAATTTCTTCAGAGATATCGGGAGCGTTATAAAAGAATCGTAAATTGCTCAACTGGGGCCTCGCATCCATGCGCCATGCGAATAGGCGTGTTGAATTCCCGCTGGATCCTATTTGTCAACCGGGCTGCCAACAGCGAGTGGCCGCCAAAGCAAAAAGAATTGTCGCGCATGCTGGACTTTGTCCAGCTTGAGCGCATCCGCCCAGATCCCTGCCAGCACATCTTCCGTGGCAGTCCGCTGCTCTACCATTCTCTCTGCCGGTTCAGGGCAGGTCTGATCGGTCGCCGGCAATGCTTTGCGATCAACTTGCCACCCGGCTATTTATCCAACCACCGTCGCCGAGGAGTCCAACATGCGAATTATTCTGCCTGGCAGAGCGATCGGCTAATGAAGAGATTGAACCCCAGTTATCTTATTGGCGAACACGACTCGAAGGCCTATCGAGATAGAGGTAGCCCATCGATCGATCTCGTTCCGCCGGGTATTTTTCCGGAGTCCACCTTGAATCGTAAGGCTAAACTCTCAGGTAGGATTCACATGACCTTTTCTAGACATGCGCGCAACTGGTCGGCGACCAATGGTACATGCTCTAGCATGTAAGAAATATGGTCCCCACGAATAGCATAGGTCTCGACCCCTCCGGCAGCCGTTTCTGCCCAGCCGAACGTGCGATCGAACCCGTACCATTGTTCATTGATGATAACCACAAGCCGGCCAGGATAGTTGCTGGGCCAGTTGCTCCGATACTGACTTCGAGCGCGAGCGACGTGTTGCAGAAGCTCTTCCTCACTTACGCTGAGCACCTCTTCAGATTCCTGGGCCGGCTCCGATGTATACTTCTGCGACGACGCCCTTATTTGAGATTTTAGCCCACGAAAAACTTTCCGACCTAAATAGCCCCAACGTTCTCCCTGCGGAAGCTTCTTGCTCTCCTGCCAATGGTAACTTGACGCTGCATCCAAATTCCTGCACCACAGCCAGAATCGCGAACTCCGTAACCGGCTGCGTAGGATATCCAAATCCTTCATCGAATAGGGCCCTAGGCGCAAATAGCTGCCCGGCAAATACGGGCCTCGAGCATCCAACATCACCAGCAAGCCTACTCTTTTGCCCCTTGTCCACAATTGCCGAGCCGTTTCAAACGCTTCCGGCGCACCAGCACAGTCCCCGATTAAGTAATAAGGACCGTTGGGATCAAAATCTTCTATCTCTCGGACATAGCTTGATGCCAATTCTTCAACCGATGCGTGCGGCGGCGTATGGCTGTCGGCGGCTTTTGCCTGGAGGCCATAGAATGAATATTCCTCCATGTACTTTGCGAGCCGCAGAAAGTGTGTGTATTCGCCCTGGACACCGCAGCGATAGGGAAAGCAGAATATCGGCTTTTGGTTCGGTCCGCCACGAAGTTCGATGAGATGGGAATATTTCGCCTTCCCGTTCAAACTGACCACCGGTTTGGATGGATGTTCAAGCCGGGCCGCCAATTGCGCGATTGTCGGCGCTTCAAACAAAGTGCGCACAGGCAGATCCATCCTGAAATCGTTGCGCATTCGTGAGATGACCTGAATGGCTAGAAGTGAGTGGCCGCCTAGGTGAAAGAAGTTGTCGTGGATACCGATTTTGTCGCGTTTGAGAACTTCAGACCAGATACTTGCGAGTATCTCCTCGACAGGGGTCCGGGGAGGGGTAATGGTGTCTGGTAATTGGGACGTAGTTTGGTCTGGAGCTGGTAGCGCCTTACGATCAAGCTTACCATTGGCAGTCAGTGGCAATGATTCCAATGACACGAAAATCGAAGGCACCATGTACTCGGGCAGCTCCTGCAGCAGAAAGGTGCGCAGGTCGCTTGCCAAAGGGGCAAAGCCTGGAGTAGCAACCGCATAGGCTACCAACCGTCGGTCCCCCGGAATGTCTTCTCGGGCGAGCACGACTGCTTGTTGAATTCTGGCATGTCGACTGAGCATCGCTTCGATCTCACCGAGTTCGATGCGATAACCGCGAATCTTGACCTGATCGTCGATTCGACCGAGAAACTCGATCTCACCCCCAGGTAAGTATCGCACCCGATCTCCGGTCTTGTACAACCGTGCCATCGGATCCTTACTGAAGGGATTCGAAATAAATTTTTCGGATACTAGTTCCGGCCGGTTCAGATATCCTCGTGCTAAACCTGCACCCCCAATGTGGAGCTCGCCCGCAACCCCGACCGGAACGGGATTCAAATGCCCATCAAGAACATAATATTGCGTGTTGGCAATCGGCCGACCCAAAGAAATCTTGCCAATATTCTCTGGCACTCTTTGGATCGACGACCAGATAGTGGTTTCCGTGGGACCATACATGTTCCACAGCGAGGCACAGCGAGGCACGAGCTGGCGGGCGAGATCCTCGGAAAGCGCTTCACCACCACAGAGAATCTTCAATTCACGACGACCCTGCCAACCGCTCGCCAAGAGCATGCGCCATGTAAAGGGCGTGGCTTGCATCATCGTCGCACCACAATCTGATAATTGCGCTGCTAACCGAAATCCATCGACGGCGACATCGCGGCTCGCCAAAACAATTCGACCACCTACTGAGAGGGGCAAATAAATCTCTAATCCCGCAATATCGAATGACAGCGTCGTAACGGCAAGCAGCGTATCCTTACTACACAATCCGGGTTCGGCAGCCATGGAGGCCAAGAAGTTGCAGACGCTGCCATGCCGAATCATTACACCCTTGGGCGTTCCGGTCGAGCCGGAAGTGTAGATTACATAAGCGAGGCTGTCAGCCGTC
>Ga0210380_10000861_pt1 | contig 12614 bp, 9 predicted proteins | sample PLM4_5_coexredo_FD_155476 | JGI IMG/M metagenome (GOLD analysis project Ga0210380, IMG submission 155476) | Groundwater sediment microbial communities from an aquifer in East River, Colorado, USA - PLM4_5_coex redo | ecosystem: Environmental > Terrestrial > Soil > Riparian zone | place: USA...
CGCTGCATGCGCGGGCAGTGGCGCTCGCCCGCACCCTCGCCGAGAGCGAGTCCCGGCCCGCGAAGTGGGTCGGCAAGGACACGCTTCGCGACCTGCTCCGGCCGCTGGTGGTTCGTCGGATGAAGGCCAGGCAAGCCTCGTAGACCCAAGAAGATGAGCCGCCCGGCGGGAGTCCCGACGGGCGGCTCGAGTTCAGGTTGGGAAGCCGGACTACATCATCCCGCCTTCCATGCCCTCCACCATCTTCTTGGCCACGGCGCGACGCACGCGACGCCGACGGACGGCCTTGCGCACAACGCGCTTGACCCGGCGCTTGACCCTTCTCACCTTACGGACGGCCTTGCGTACCGCTCTCTTCTTGCGGCGCACGACCTTCTTGGCGACGCGCTTCACACGACGGCGACGGACGGCCTTCTTCACGCGCGTACGGCGGACAGCCTTCTTGACGCGTCTCTTCGCCTTCCTCTTCGCACTCTTGCGGCGGGCCATTCTACCTCCCTGTGGAGTGAGTCCCTGACGGCGCGACCGAGGCGGGGGCGTCGTCCTGTGGGACCACAGCACTCGAACGCGCAATTTTGCGCGTCAAAGGTTGACAATACACACAGGTATTTTGGATGCAACGAAATACTCTGTTTCGACACGTCGTCGCGTCGTCGTGACGAGCGTCGTCGATCGATTCGTTTACGCGTCGCCGGTTCGTCGCGCGCACGTTGCGGTGACGCGATGTGCGCGTCGACGAGCCTCATGAGATGGAGTGAGACCGCGCGGTAACTCATTCTCAAATTGTGATTAACCGCGCGTGCTCATTTGATGGATGCACACGCTCTTACGTTTCGCGCGCAGTGCGGTCGTGACTCTTCTTGTGTTCCTTCGCGCGCAATTGTTCCTTGGCGGCGCGCATGTCGTGGATCATCACGTTGGCGACCAGCCACACCGCCGCGATGCCGGCGCCGAGGAAGAACAGAATCGCCAGACCCGGATAGCCCAGGATCTTGAACCGGGTGTCGATCCGCATCAGCAGCGCGGCGCCCACGATCATCGCCGAGATCACCAGCCCGATCGTGATCCGGTTGGCGATCTTCTGCAGGCCTTCCATGAGCAGCGGCTCGTTGATCGCATCGACCCGGATCCGCACCCGGTTCTCGGCGATCGCGTCGACCAGCTGGTTGACCCGCCGCGGCAGCTTCTCCACCAGCGCCTTGACCTCGAGCAGGTTGTCGAACACCCGGCCTGGGGACAGGCTCTTCAGCATGCGCTGGCGCATGATGTCCGAGGCATTGCGGCGGATCGCCGCGTTGGGATCGAAGTCGGGATCGAGCTTTCGGGCCACTTCGTCGACGTTGAGCAGGGTCTTGCTCAGCATCGTCAGCTCCGCCGGCAGCCGGTAGCCGCCGTCGGTCGCAACCCGTGAGGACTCGAACAGCAGCCGCCCGAGCGCGATGTCGCGAACGCGCAGACCCTGGACCCGCAGCACGTTCTGGACGATTCCGCGCCGCACCGCGGCCCGGTCGACCTCCGCAACCGGCGTCCCGATCGCGAGCATCAGGTCCGCGACCGTCTCTCCCCGCCCCTCGCTGATCGCGAGCACCAGCTGCAGCAGCGACTCCTGCATGGTGGGGCCGATCTGCGCCACCATGCCGAGGTCGAGGAAGGCGAGCCGATGGTCATCGGTCAGGAACAGGTTGCCGGGATGCGGATCGGCGTGGAAGAAACCGTCGACCAGGATCTGGTGAAGGTAGGCCTGGCACAGCGCCTCCGCGAGCGGCGCACCGTCCAGCTCCAGGCGCGCCAGTGGCCCGAGCGCCGTGACCTTGCGCCCGTGGACGAACTCCATGGTCAGGACGCAGGGCGTGACGTAGTCCGGCACCGGGCTCGGCACCACGATCCGCTCGTACTGGCGGAGGTTGTCGCCGAGCACCGACAGGTTCCGCGCCTCCTGCTGGTAGTCGAGCTCGCGCAACAGGGTCGAGCGGAACTCCTCCAGCATGGCGCTGAAGTCGTAGCGCTTGCCCCGTTCCGTGTGCCGGTCGAGGAGCTGGGCGATCGTCTCCAGCGCCTCGAGATCGGCCTGGATCCGTTCGCGGATCGCCGGTCGCTGGACCTTGACCGCGACCACGCCGCCCTCACGCAGCCGCGCGCGATGGACCTGTCCCAGCGATGCCGCCGCCACCGGCTGGTCGTCGAACTCTTCGAACGCCTTCGAAATCCGGACCCCGAGCTGTTCGGACACGATCCGCTCGATGTCCGAGAACGGAACCGGCCCGACCCGGTCCTGGAGCCGGGCGAGCGCCGTCACGTAGCTCGCGGGCAGCATGTCGCCGCGGGTCGACAGGAACTGGCCGAGCTTGATGAACGTCGGCCCCATCGCCTCGAGATCGTCGGCGAGCTGGCGTGCGCGCGCCTGTTCGCCGTCGATCGACGCCGTTCCGTTGGTCGAATGGTCGTCCGCGTGCGGATCGGACTGTCGGCGCAGGATCTCGCCCGGGGATGAGTGAACGTCCGGGGCCGGCTCCGCCTGGCCGGAGCGGCGGTCCGACGGTTCGCCCGCCAGATCTTCGAGCTCGGTGCCACGCAGGATGTCCCCGCGCCCGTACTTGAAGAGCAGCCGTGCGATCTGCCGGTAACGCTCGATGTGTGCGGATTTGAGTGCGATGGCCATGGAGGATTTACCAGCCCGTGCCCAGGAAACACCACGGGGGCCGGATGATCCGTACGACGCGACTGCGAAAACCGGGCAATTGGGAAGCAGCGCGTTCGCCGACGGCACATGCTGCAAGGAGAATGCCGCGCTCAGGTCCGGGTCATGTCATGCGCGGCCTCAGCGCTCCGCTCAGGATGCCGGTTCCGTTTCCAGTGCCACCGGGATCGCAGCGCGGAGCGCCAGGCGCTCGGTTCGCAGGCGCGTGAGGGCCGGCTCGAGCGCGAGCTGTCCGATCGCGACCACCAGCCCGATCGCAAGGCATCCTCCCCACAGCCACGCGGTGCCGAAGCGTTCGAGGACGAACGTGCCGAGCAGCGGTGCGACCGAGCCGGCGAGGCCGAACGAGAGTCCATACGCGGCCTGGTAGCGGCCGCGCATGTCGGCGGGCGCGATGTCCGCCACCACGGCGTTGCCGATCGGCAACACGCAGATCTCTCCCAGCGTCCAGATGAACACGCCCAGTCCGAACAACGCCGGTCCATGGGCGAGCACGTTGAGGCCGAATCCGAGACCGACCAGCAATGCACCCGCGGCGAGCACCCGCGAGCGGTTCGAACGCTGGAGCAACGGCGCCACCAGCGGCTGGAGAATCACGATCGTGATCCCGTTGATCGCCAGCACCGCCCCCAGCCCCGCGCGCGAGACCCCGCGTGCGGCCATGTCGATCGGCATGGTCGAAACGTGCTGCCAGAACACGGTCAGGATCAGCGCGCACAGCAGGATCAACAGCCCGAACGGGCCGTCCCGGTAGGGCACCAGGAAATCGTGCACCAGCCCGCGCCGGGGCCGCACGGGTTCATGGGGTGCGAGCACCGGACGCGTCTCGGGGACCGCGCGCGCGATCAGGATTGCGAACGCCAGGCTGGTCACGCCGTCGAACAGGAACAGCAGCAGGAACGAGGTCGACGCGAGCAATCCTCCCGTCAGCGCGCCGATCGAGAAGCCGATGTTGACCACCCAGTAGACGAGCCCGAACGCCCGCACGCGGTCGTGCGGCGGCACCAGGTCGGCGATCGCGGCCTGCATGGCGGGGCGATAGGCCTCGCCCATCAGCGCGACCAGGAACGTCATCGGCGCGATCAGGTTGAGATCCCGCGCGAACCCGAGGCCGATCATGCCGAGGCCGCCGAACGTGAGCGCCCCGACCATGGTGGCGCGGCGCCCGATGTGGTCGGCGAGATGCCCGCCGAGCAGCCCGGACAGCAGCGAGCCTGCCCCGTACAGCGCCGCGACCAGGCCGGCGGTCCGCACCGGATAGCCCCGCACCTGGGTCAGGTAGACGGTGAGGTACACGAGCACGAAGCTGCCGGCGCGATTGACCAGCGTGCCCCAGAACAACACCCAGAAGGTGGCGGGGAATCCGCCGGCAGTGGCGCGGACGTGCGTGCGGAGGCGGCCGAAGAGCGGAGTGGTCACGCGGGAATCAGCGACAACCGGACGAAGGTGGCATCACCGGAATGTACCAACGCCCGCTCGTCCATCCCAGGAACCGCTGGTCCCAATCGGGCAACCCGGCACGCCCTGTTCGCGTGGAATGCGCAGGTCATCCACCGAAGGAGGAGTCCGATGAAGCGCTCTCTGTCCGCCGTCCTGCTCGCCGTTGCCGTCCTGTCGTCCACCGCCGCGATCGTCGGTGCGGCTCCCAAGAAGTCCGCCCCGCGCGTGATCGAGAACCCGGTCCTGCGCGTCGAGGTCACCGGCAAGGGCAAGCCGATGGTGTTCATCCCCGGGCTCACCTGCGGCGGTGACGTGTGGAACGACGCCGTCGCCCATTACGCCGGCCGCTACCAGTGTCACGTGGTGACGCTCGGCGGGTTCGGCGGCAAGCCGCGGTTCGAAGGTCCGTTCCTCGATTCTGCCCGGGACTCGCTGCTCGCCTATCTGAAGGCGAACCGGATCGACAAGCCGGTGATCGTCGGCCACTCGCTGGGCGGTGTGCTCGCGATGGAACTGGCGCTCGCCACACCCGACGCGATCGGGCCGCTGGTGATCATCGACGCGCTCCCCTTCCTGGGCGGCGCCGGCGACAGCACCGCGACCGAGGAGTCGGCGGGCAAGCAGATGGAAGGTTTCCGCCTGATGCTCCGCAACCAGAGCCAGGAATCCTACGCGGCGTTCCAGCAGCAGTCGCCGTACCTCAAGGGTATGGTCGCGCCCGGGCCGAACTACGATCGGGTCGTGGCCTGGTCGGTCGCGTCGGATCACGCCACCGTCGGCGACGCGATGTACGACATCTCGACCCGCGATCTGCGCGCCCGGATCGGCGCGATCAAGTCCCCGATGCTGGTGCTGGGCACCTGGTACGGAATGAAGCAGTATTCGACGCGTGAGGCGACCGAGGCTACGTTCCGCCGTCAGTACAAGGCGGCGCCGCGGTGGACGCTGGCGATGGCCGATACCGCGCGGCACTTCGCGATGCTCGACTCTCCCGACTGGACGTGGGCGCAGATCGACGGATTTCTCGCCGGCGCCGCGGTCAGCGCCCGGTAATCACGCAGGAGTCCATATGAGCCACCCGTTGCGCCCCAGCCGCGTGTATGCGATCTGCCAGATCGCGGGCTGGGGCGCGTACGGCGTGTTGGGCGTGGGCACGTCGCGCGCGTTCGGGTACGGCAACAACGCGGTGACGACCACCATGCTGCTCGGGTCGCTGATCGGGCTGGTCGTCACGCATCTGTGGCGCGGCGTGATCCGCGGCCGCGGTCTGCTCGGCCAGCCGTTCTCCCGCCTGCTTCCGAAGCTGTTCGCCGGCGTCGTGGTCACGGGAATCGTGGCGTGGTTGCTGGTGTGGGCGACCGGTCTCTACGTGACCGGGGCCTACACGATGAAGTCGAGCACGGTCGGCATCCTGTTCGCCACCAGCTCCCAGTGGATCATCATGATCCTGCTGTGGACTGCGATCTACGTTGGCGCCCAGTGGTTCAAGCGCTGGCGCGACAGCGAAATCCAGCGCCTGCGCCTCGAGGTGCTGCACCGCGACGCCCAGCTGTCGGCGCTCCACGCCCAGATTCAGCCGCACTTCCTGTTCAATGCGATGAACGTCCTGCGTGCGCTGATCTCCGAGGATCCGATGCGTGCCCGCGATCTCGTCACCGAGCTGTCGGACCTGATGCGCTACGCGCTGCGGGCCGGTCAGCAGGAGCGCGTCCTGCTCCAGGAGGAGCTGGAGGTGATCGAGAGCTATCTGCGCATCGAGCAGGCGCGATTCGAGGATCGCCTGACGTGGCGCATCGAAGCCGACCCGGCGGTGCGCCTCACACAGCTGCCGCCCATGCTGCTCCAGATGCTGGTCGAGAACGCGGTGAAGCACGGCGTGGCCACCAGCGAGTTCGGCGGCGAAGTCGCGGTCAGCGCGCGCCGGGATGGCGACGGGGTTCGGCTCGTGGTCACCAACCCGGGACGCGTGAGCGTCAATGGCGGCACGCGGATCGGACTCGCTAACGCGCGCGGCCGGCTCGCGCTCATCTATGGCGGGCGCGCGACCCTGACGCTGGTCGAGTGCGACGGTCAGGTGGTGGCCGAGGTCGTCCTGCCCGCAGGCGCCCCGTGAAGGCGCTGATCGTCGACGACGAGCCCCTCGCCCGTCGCGAGCTGCGCCGTCTGCTGGCTGCGCATCCCGAGGTCGAGGTGGTCGGCGAAGCCGGCAGCGCCGCGGAAGCCGAGCGCGCGATCGCGACGCTCGGTCCCGAGCTGATGTTCCTCGACATCCAGATGCCGCAGCGGACCGGCTTCCAGCTGCTCGAAGGCCTCGAGGACGCCCCGCAGGTCGTATTCACCACCGCGTACGACGCGCATGCCCTGCACGCGTTCGAGGTCGGCGCGCTCGACTACCTGATGAAGCCGATCGCCCCGGCGCGGCTGGCGGCCGCACTCGGACGCGTGCGCGAGCGACTCGAGGGCGCGCCGACCGGCGAATGGCTGCCGCTCGATCGGCCGTTGCTCGTGAAGGACGGCGAGCGCAGCCTGCTGGTACGCCTGCGCGAGGTCGCGTGGATCGAGGCGGCCGGCAACTACGTGCAGCTCCATCTCGGCGATCAGAAGCCGATGCTGCTCCACTCGATGACCGCGCTCGAGCGGCGCCTGGATCCCGACCGGTTCTTTCGCGCGAGCCGCGCGGCGCTCGTGAACCTCGACCACGTCGAGCGCTTCGACACCGGCATCAACGGGGAGCTGATCGCGCAGCTGCGCGGCGGTGCCACGGTCTCGTTCTCACGGCGCCAGTCGGTGGAGTTCCGACGGCAGAAAGCCCTGTAGCTCAGCTCCCGTTCTTCGCCAGGAACTTCGTCGCCACCCGGGCCTGGTGGGGGTCGAGCGTGACTGCGGCGCGGTACGCCGCGCGGGCCTTCTCCGTCATGCCCTGCGCCTCGTACGCCTGACCCAGCGCCTCCCGGGCGCGAAACGACTTCGGCGAGCGCTCCACCGCCAGCTCGAGCATCGCGATGCCGGACGCGACGCGCTCCTTGTTCGCGAGCAGCTGCTGGCCGGCCGCGATCATTCCGGCTTCGGTGATCACGAATGAAGCCGGCTCGTGCTGCGCCTGCTCAGTGAGCGTGGCGAACAGCTGTTTCACGGCGTCGGGCCCCGCGCCGTTGGTCGCGGCGGTCAGGAGTCGTCGCGGAATGCTCACGGGGTACCGGAACGGCTCGCCCAGAAGATGGTGGACGAGTTTGCGGAACGGGAAGTCCTGGGCGCTGTCGTTCGCGAGCTGAACGATCACGATGCGCGACCGGGGATGCACGTAGATCCGCTGTCCCCGCGAGCCGTCGGCGAAGAAGTCGCGCTCTGCATTCCAGTTCTGCATCGGGATCCACCAGTACTGTTGGTGCTGCATCAGCCACCACGTGGCCACCTCGGGCTCGGTGCGGATGGTATCGAGGGTGGTCGACCGCTCGACCCATTCCCGCGGTAGGACCTGCCTGCCTTCCGCTTCGCCGCCGTTGAGATACAGGCGGCCGAACCGCGCCAGGTCGCGCGCTGTCGCATTCAGACCGGACGACGCGTGTTCGCGTCCGTCCTTGCGGTCGAGATCCCAACTGGCGGCGTGCTCGGCGCCGATCGGGCGCCAGATGCCGTCCTCGAGCTGGCGTGCGAGCGTCGCGCCGGTCGCGCGCTCCAGCACCCACCCCAGCAGCTCGGCGTCGCTGTCCTTGTAGGACCACCGCAGCCCCGGTGGATCCTCGCGCTTCTGGTCCAGGATCGCATCGTCCAGGTTCGAGGTGTAGAAGAACTGCGCGTCGCTCGAGCGCAGGTCATGCCACATGCCGCCGTTGGTACGGGTGTAGGCGATTCCCGATCGCATGCCGAGCAGATGACGCAGGGTGACGCCCCGGTACGCAGCGTTCCTGGCGAGTTCGGGGATATGCCGGGTGACCGAGTCGTCGAGGCTGCGGATCGTGCCGTTCGCGAGCGCCTGGCCGAGCAGTGCGGAGGTGAACGACTTCGCGACCGAGAACGAACTGGACGTGGTGCCCGCCTCGTAGCCGCCCGAGTAGTGCTCGTAGAGAACCGTGTCGTCGCGGACCACGACGAAGGCACGGACCTGGCGCCGCTCCAGGTACTCGGCCAGCGGTCGCATCTGGAAGTCCACGTCGCGCACCCGCACGGTATCGAGGTCCGTGCGCTGAGTGGTGGCGATGATGAGAGGCGACGGGTGCGCCGACGCCGGCACGGCCCGCTGGTGGAAGATCTCCTTCGGGCGATCGGCGGCAGGGTCGCGATGGCGGATGGTCCGCATGGTCGTGCACGAGCTCAGCGAGGCCGCCGCGAAGGCGGTGACCAGGAGGAAGGCAGAGGCGCGGCGGGCACGCCGGGCAGCCGACGGGCTCGCGAGAACGCGCAGGGCGATCCTTGCGAGCGACGCGAAGTCGGCGGCCGCCTTGGGCACCCGGCGTCGTCGCAGCAGGAAACCGTGATAGGCGTAGTAGAAGAGGTCGGCGAGGCCGTGCTTCCCGGTCAGCCGGCGGAACAGCAGCATGCGCTCGCGCTCGCTCCGGTTCGCCCGCTTCGCCACCTTGGGATCGACGGCAGCCCACGCGAAGATCGCAGCGTCCGAGGGTGACTCACCGCGCTCGCTCGCGCGATTGAGGCGGCCCAGCTCATCGAGGATGGCCGGCAGCTCCTGGATCGGTGACGCGCTCCGGAGCGCATCGGTCAGGAGCCTGGTTTCCTCCTCCCACTCGACCAGCAGCGCCTCGAGCAGCTCCGCGCGATCCTTGAAGTGCCAGTAGAAGCTGCCCTTGGTGACGCCGAGGAACGCGGCGAGCGGCTCGACTCGTACGCCGTCAGGCCCGCGCTTGAGCAACGCGAGTCGTGCGGCACGAAGCCAGTCTTCACGGGTGCGGGTCGCCGTTGCCATACGGTGCCGTATGGTAAATGGGAGCCGCGGACTCCGTCAATACGGTACCGTATGGATGATGCCGGGACGGTCAGGCGACTCGGGCTTTCATCCTCTGCCCGATCGTGGTGGCCACGCGCTGCGCGTCGCGGCCGATCCCGTGGATCATGGTCGACGACGCCGAGTACAGGAAGTGCGGGCCGACGAAGTAGAGCCCCGGCTCGTCCGGCACCACCCCCCGATGCTGGATGGGCTCGTCGTGCTCGTCGAACACAGGCAGGTCGATCCACTGGCGGCCGATATCGAAGCCGGTGCACCACACCACGCTCGCGACGTCGAGCTCGGTACCGTCGGCCAGCTTCGGGCGCCCGTTGCTGACTCCTTCCGTGCGACCCGCCAGCGTGACCCCCGCCGCCTCGAGCTGGGCGAACTTGGTGCGGATCAGGGGCAGTCCCTTCTTCATGAAGTCCGGTCGTGCCCGGCGGCCCATCGGCGTGTCGACCGTCATGATCCGGTGGAACACGAGGCGGAACAGGATCGGCAGGACCACGCGGATCACGAGCCGGTTCTCGATCGGGAACGGCACCTCGCCGGGATTGCGGCCCGAGAGCCACACGCGCCGGCCCGAGCGCACCAGGTCGAGGGCGATCTCGGCACCCGAGTTCGCGGCTCCCACCACCAGCACGTTGCCGGGCGGAAGCTGGGCGGGACGACGGTAGTCGAACGACTTCATCTGGACGATGCGTGGATCGAGATCGCTCGCGAATGACGGCACCCGTGGACGCTGATAGCTCGCCATCGCCACCACCACGTGCCCGGCTTCGAGACGGCTCCCTCCCGCGATCACGACGTAGCGGTCGCCTTCGCGCGTCAGGCGTTCGACCCGCGTGCCGGTGCGAACCGGAAGCTGGAAGTGCTTCGCGTACGCCTCCAGGTAGTCGGCCATCTCGTCCTTGGTCGGGAACGTGTGCGGCGCAGCCGGAAACTTCAGGCCGTCGAGCCCATCGTATTTCGCCGGCGTGAACAGACGCAGCGAATCCCACCGCGTACGCCACGCGTCTCCGATGCGGGGATGCGCTTCGAGGATGACGAACGACAGGCCCTGTTGCGCGAGATGGTGGCCGACCGACAGGCCGGCCTGACCGCCACCGATCACGATCACGTCGAAGCGTTCGGCCTCGTGGGGGCCGGCGCCCGGCTGACCATTGCCGCGCGTCAGTTGCTCGAATGCCGCGCCTTCCTCGAGCAGAGGTGCGGACGATCGGGTGACTCCGCCAGCATCGAAATTCGGGTTCATGGCTCTCCTCCTTGCGATTCAACGACGTGGTTGGAACGAACGGACGAGAGCAACTCTAGAGAGAAGGCGGAACGGCGGCTTCGGCTGAACTCCCCAATTAGTAGAGGGAGCAATTGGGTGGTTTTACCCATCTCCCGCCCGGGCCGGGTCAGACCAGCTTGTGCTGATAGGCGAATGCGGTGGCTGCGGCGCGGGTCGGCACATCGAGCTTCGTGAAGATGTTGCTCACGTGCCGATCGATGGTCTTCTCGCTGAGGAACAGCTCCTGGGAGATCGCCCGGTTGGTGCGCCCGGTTGCGAGCAGCCGCAGGACCTCGAGCTCGCGCGTCGTCAGTCCGAACGTCGCATCCGATCGGGGTGCAGCCGGCCGGTCGAGACGTTTCAGGTCGGGCGCGGCGCCCAGCTCGCGAAAGACCTCGCGCGCCGCGTCGCGCTCGAGATCGGCCCCATCGTCGTCCCCCAGCGCGTGGAGCACTGCCGCAATTTCCACGCGCAACCGGGCGCACAGGTAGGGTGCCCCGACCTGCTGCCACGAGGAGAACGCGTGCCGCAAGGGTGCCAGCGCGCCGTGCGCGTCGCCCCGTGCATATTGGACCGAGCCGCGGGCATGGGTCGCGAGCGCGCCGAGGATGTCGATCGGCGAACCGGCCGCGATCTGCTCGAGATCGCGGGCCGCCTGCTCGGCACCTTCGAGATCACCGGCAGCGAGCAGGATGTCGACCGCCGCTGGCAGATAGCGTGCGCGCGCATGCGCATCCGGTGCCGAGCTCACGACCTGGCGGATCGCAGCCGCCGCCGGCTCGATTTGCCCGCATGCCAGTCGCAGCAACGCGAACCCCGGCTGGGGCTCGCGTCCATGCTGGCTCGCGCTCCGGTACGCGGTTTCGGCTGCGGCGTACTCGCCGCGCAGCCGCAGGATCTCCCCCTGCTGGTAATAGGCGGACGCTATGCCGCCCGGATCGGCGCTGCTGCGCAGACGCTCGGCGACGTTGCGTGCTTCGTCGATCGCCTCCTGCCACGCTCCCTGCATCTGCATGATCTCGGACCGATGCACACGACACTCGCCGGTGAAGATGGCCAGCTGCGGCTGGGAACGGCACCACGCATCGAGGGCGGCGGTCCATTCGCGCGACCGGTCGATCGCGAACACCCGCTGACAGCAGCCGATCACAGTGCAAAAGACGATGCCGGTCACGAGCGGACTCAGGAGGCCACGGGTCGCCGCCAGCATGGCCTCGTCGAGGAGCGCGAGTCCTGCCTGGTGTTCGCCGAGCATCGTGAGCGCCTGGCCATGGAGCATGCGAGCGAAGTTCGCAAGATCCGGTTCGTCGAGGCGGTCGCCGATCTCGATCGCCTGGCGCGCAACCTCGCATGCTTCGTGCGCATTCCGGCGGGAGAGCGCGGCAAACACGCGCGGGATCAGCAGGTAGCCGCGCTCCGCGCAGTCCGGCTGGCTCTCGGTCAGTCGTTCTGCACGTCCCAGCCAGCCCATCGCCCGGCCCGCTTCACCGATCGCAATCAGGCGCAATCCCAGCCAGATTGCGACGCGCGCCGCCGCGCAGGACTGGCCGGCAGCCACGCGGAGATCGTGCAGTCGCTCGAGTGCTGCAAAATAGGAATCGTCGTGCCCGGCCAGGACGGCCGACCACGCGAGCCGCTCGAGATCCTGGTCTTCGAGGGGAGAGAGCCGGTCGGCCTCGGAGAGTGCTTCCAAGGCATCCCGCCAGGCGTGGCGCGCATATGCCTCGCGCGCGCGCGCCAACTCCGGCGTGGGCGCGTCGGGAACGCTCGTTCCTGCGGTTCGATTCGGTCGCCGTGCAGCGGGAGGCATGGCCCCTCGAGGATTGGGGAAAGCGGAAGACTACAGGAAGCCCGGTGGGATCAAACCGGATCGTGTTCTGCACGACCGGCGCCGTCGGGCCGCAGGGGACCGGCACGAACCACTGGCGAACGCCCATCGTCTTCCGTACCATCGCTGTGCGACGCGCTCGGCCGCCTCCGGAAGCGCATCTCGAACCGCACCTGGAGATCGCCAATGCCCGCCGCCGGCCGCTGCTTGCCCTCCGCATTGTCGGCCAGCCTCGCCCTCCTGATCGCGACACTGATTCCCGCCCTCGCGCAGGCGCAGTCCGTTCGCCCCGAGTTCTGGGTGCCGAATGGAACGGTCAACGCAGCCGTGATCTCGGGAAATACGTTGTACATCGGCGGCGAGTTCACGCACGTCGGGCCGCCGCCGAAAGGCTGGGCAAAGGTCGACAGCGTCACGGGCGCCGGGCTGCCGG
>Ga0210380_10000862_pt1 | contig 12597 bp, 5 predicted proteins | sample PLM4_5_coexredo_FD_155476 | JGI IMG/M metagenome (GOLD analysis project Ga0210380, IMG submission 155476) | Groundwater sediment microbial communities from an aquifer in East River, Colorado, USA - PLM4_5_coex redo | ecosystem: Environmental > Terrestrial > Soil > Riparian zone | place: USA...
CGAGACCGGCCTGCTCGAGGCGCGCGCTTCGTATGGACTCGAGTCGGAGTTCGCCCGCAACGCCAAGCAGAAGCTCGGCGAAGGCATCGCCGGCTGGGTGGCGCAGAAGAAGGAGGCGCTGCTGCTGGGCGCCAAGCCGTCGAGCGCCGAGTTCGGGCACCACTACAAGCACAACCGGAACATCACCTCGGCGTTGTCGCTGCCGCTGCGGGTCGGTGACCGCTGCGTGGGCGTGCTCAACGTCAACCGCATCAATCATCCCGAGCCGTTCCGCGAGCACCATCGCGACACGCTGCGCCTGTTCGCCGAGCACGTCGGATCGGTGATCGAGCAGGCCGAGGCGATGGATCGGCTGGCCAAGCACACGCGCGACCTCGAGGCGAGCAACCTCCAGCTCACCGAGCTGAACCGGGTGAAGGACGTGTTCCTGTCGACCGCCAGCCACGAGCTCAAGACGCCGCTCACCGCGGTGATCGCGTATGCCGAGCTGCTCGAGCACCACGACGGCAAGCTGACCGCCGAGAAGCAGAGCGACTTCCTGCGCCGCCTGCGCGGCGAAGCCCGCAACCTGCTCGGCCTGATCGAGGACATCCTCGACCTGACCCGGCTCGAGACCGGCAAGCTGCGGCTCGAGCGCGTGCCCGTGTCGATCAACGCGCTCGCACATGCGGCGCTCCAGACCACCCAGCCGACCGCGGAGAAGTACAAGGTGCGGTTCGTCGAGGAACTCGACGCGTCGCTCCCCCAGCTCGAGCTCGACGAGATCAAGACCCGGCAGGTGATCGTCAATCTGCTGGTGAACGCCGCCAAGTTCAGCCCGGTCGGCTCGACCGTGCGGGTGGTGACGCGGCGCGACGGCGAGTTCGCGGTGGTCGAGGTGATCGACCAGGGCCCCGGCATCCGGCCCGACGACGCGACCCACATCTTCTCGCTGTTCGGCCAGGGCGTGCGGGCGAAGAGCTCGGGCGCGGGCGGACTCGGCATCGGGCTCCACCTGGTGAAGCGCCTCTCCGAGCTGCATGGCGGCCACGTCGGGGTGAACAGCCACGTCGGCCACGGCAGCACCTTCTGGGTGCGGCTGCCGATCCCGCAGGAAGAATCGACGACGCTCGCGGCTGCTGCGTAGACCGTCGGGGGGAGAGCCTTTGGCAACGGGCCCGTTCTGAGGGCACGCTGCGTCGCGCATCCCTGCGCTCCTTGCTATCTCGGCCGCGCCCGTCATCCGTGACTCAACCGCGCGGCCTCGGTTCCCTCAGAACGGGCCCATTGCCAAAGGCTCTCCGCGCTGCGCGTGACTCAGGCGACTTCCGACTCTCCGCTCTCCGGCACGCCCGGATCCTCCGGATACTCCTGCGGAGGCAGCGGGCGCTTGACCGAGCGGTTCGCGGGGATCGGACGCAGCTCGACCGGATCGCCGGTCGGCCGCACGCCGTTCGCATCGATCACGATCCGCACGTGGGGGCGCGCGAGGTCGTTGCCGTTCGGCGCCAGCACCACGGCGATCGCGCCGTCGTCCAGCTCGACCAGCTGCCCGGGCGGATAGAAGCCGAGCGTCTGGACCAGCGCCCACAGCATGGCGGGATCGAAGCGGTTCTTGAGCGGGCCGAGCATCATCCCGAGCGCGACGTACGGAGTCACCAGAGCTCCGCGCTCGCTGCGATGCGTCTGCAGGCTGACGAAGCAGTCGGCCACCGCCACCAGGCGCGACAGGATGCTGGGACGCCAGCGCTCGCCCATTTCCGGATAGCCGTGGTCGCCGGGCGTCAGATGGTGCTCGAGCGCCACGTGCATGCAGCGCAGCGTGGTCGAGTTCAGGGTGGTCGAGCGCGCGATCAGCTTGGCGCCTTCGAGCGGATGCCTGCGCACCGCCTCCCAGTCCTGCGAGTCGAAATGATCGATCGGATGCTTCACCTGGTCGTTGACCGCGTGCTTGCCGACGTCGTGGAGCAGCGCGGCGACGCCGAGATCGGCGAGCGCGCGGCGGTCGAGCTCGAGGAAGTGGCCCATGCTCACCGCGACCAGCGTGACGTTGACCGCGTGCGCGTAGGTGTATTCGTCGTGATGGGAGAGCGTACCGAGTCCAACCACCACCGGCGCTTCGCTGTACGCGCCGTCGACCAGCGGCTGGACGACGCGCTTGGCGTGACGCAGTTCCATTCCGTTCTGGAGCGAGGTGGTGGTGAGCAACGAGCGGGCGCCCTGCACGGCGGTCGAGAAGCCCTTGCGCGCGGCGCCGCGCGGCGCTGCGTACGGCATGCTCGCGTCGCCGCCCGAGCCGTCGCCGGCTCCGCTCGCGGGTCCACCCGCGCCGAGTCCGTAACCCTCGCCGGGACCCGAGCCGCCCCATCCGCTGCTCGGGGCCGGCGCATTGTTCCCACCTTCGTCCCACAGCGGATATTCGAATCCATCGTCGGGAGCGTCGGTCGAGGCGTGGATCACCGGCGTGACCTTGTCGGCGCCGTTCGCGAGACACGCGCTCAGCAGCTCGGGCCCGTTGTAGACCTCGGGCTCGCGCAGCAGCCGGAACAGCACCGACAGCTCACGCGTCTCGGCGCCGTCGGCGAACCGGAGACCGGCGATGCGGCGCTTCATCAGCTCGCCCAGCACGTGCTTGTGGAAACGGACGTTGCCGGTCCGCACCGGCACCCGCACGCCGTTCAGGTAGAGATCGTCGTAGAGCGCGACGAACACCGCTTCGCCGCTCTCCTCGAGCAGCGGCGCCACGCATTCGAGCAGTCCGGCGAGCTGCTGGACGAACACCTGGTTCTCAGAATCGTAATTGCGGCTCACCCGGATCACCGCCGACAGGCGCGGCAGGAACGAGAGCGCGACCTCCTTGATCCGGTCGTCAGCCGACTTGAGATCGTCGGGACGCGCGGCCGGGCCCTCCGGCACCAGCGGAGTGATGCGCCGCGAACGGCCGGACTCGCTCATCCGATCCTCATCTGCATCGCCTCGAGACACGCGAGGCGCACGGCTTCGCTGCGGTCGCTGAGACCCGCTTCGAGCACCGCGAGCGCGGCGGTGGTGCCGAGCCGCTGGAGGGTGCGCGCGACCGCGACCCGCTGGTAGGTCGGCCGTGCGAACCAGCCGCCCTTATGGAGCAGCAGGTCGAGCCGCGGAATGATCTCGTCGTCGCCGAGGTCGCTGAGCGCGTTGAACAGTGCGCGCTGGATGTCGGCGGGGCGCGACTCGAAATCCTGAGATTCGACCTGGCGCAGGATCGCGCGCGCCGCGAGCGGGCTCTGGAAGCGGCCGAGCATCGCGAGCGCGGCCGACAGGAGCTGAGGGTCGCGGGTGTCGAGCTGGGCGAGCAGCAGCGGCACGCGCTCGGGTCCCGGGCAGTTGCCGAGCGCCTGCACGACCGCACGGCGCACCCGCGGCTCGGGGTGCTGGGTCGCCAGCTCGAGCAGCGGGATCACGCCGTTGCCGCCGATCTGGCCGAGCACGAACACCGTGTTCCGAACCACGTACCAGCGCGAATCGGCCAGGTAGGGAGCGAGGATGCCGGGTTGATCGGCGCACAGGTAGCACAGCATCGTGCACGCGGCGGCGCGTGTGCGGCTCTTCTGCGCCTTGGCCATCACCGAGGTCGCGAGGTCGATCGCAGGCCGACCGAGGCCGACCGCGAGGCCGAAGAAGCGGGCCTGGTCGTCGTTGTCCGATTCATCGAGACGCGAGGTGATGTCGTCGGTATCGAGCCCCGACATCGCCTCGATCAGCGCCTGATCGGTCAGATTGCCGTCGGGATCGAACGCACGCAGCAGCTCGAAGCCATGACGCGCGTCCTCCCACGACGAACGCTGGATCGCGCCCACCAGCCACGTGATCACCGCGTTCGCCAGCGCACCCCGGGTGGCGGTCGTCGGATCCATGTGGAAGATCTTCTCGAGCAACACCTGGGCATCCATCTGCCAGTCGATTGCGTGCTCGGCCGACCACTCGGCGTGCAGCTTGGTGCGTACGAACTGCATGCCCTTGGCAAGCTTCTCGTATGCGGCCGGAACCTCGACGTACTCGTGCGGGAGCGGCCAGTCGTCGAAGCTGTCCTTGTGGAGTCCGGCGGCCGCGCCCTCGAACTGACCGATGTCGGCGCGGATCTCATCGCCGACCGGCGACCATGCGTACGAGTGACCCTGGTGTGCGCCGCTGCTGCCGCTGCGGGTCGGACGCCGCGCGTGCAGGTAGATGGTCTGGGTGAGCGGGACGGCCTCGATGCGGATCTTCACCGTGTTCGCCTGCCACAGCAGCGTGACCAGGTCGTCCTGCGTGTTGACGCCGACCGCGACCGTCTGCATCGCGTCGAAGAACGCATCGAAGTCGTGCTGGCTCACGTCGGGCAGCACGGTGAGGCTGCGAATCCCGTCGCGGTAGAAAAGGAACGGCAGCTTCTCCTCCGGCCCCGGCATGTAGTCCTCGTCCGCCTTGTTGATCCGGGTGCGCACCACCGCCTCGTCGATCAGGAAGATCTCGAACGGCGTGATCCGGCACTGCCAGGCGCCGTGGGTCGCGAGCGTCTCGTTGAGCAGGGTGTGAAGCCCTTCGCGCAGATGGATGACGATCGGGTTGTCGCGCCGGTAGAGCCGGCACGTGCGCAGGGCGCGGCCGAGCGAAACAAAGAACGCGGCGGCTGCCTGAGCGGGGACCGTCAGTTCACGCAGCGCTGCATTTCTCGATGGCGAGACGCCGGGAGCCGAGCTCATCCAATGCTCCATGCCACCGCCCGGGGCGGAGGCCGTTCGTCCATAAACGTACGTCGATACCCGCACTGCCCGTGCGGGCCCACACCAGCGTTATCGGCATGGAGCCCAAGGGGGTTGAGGCGCCGGAAATCCCTTCCGAGCCTTGACCTTGGGGGGGCCCACCCCTAGCCTGCGGCGGATGTCCCCGCACCCCTTCCATCGCTGGCTCCCGGTGCTGATCGCGTTCGGCGCGCTTGCCACGCTGCCGGCCTGCTCGATCAAGAAATACGCGACCAAGAGCGTCGCCAACTCGCTCACGTCGGGTCCCGACGTGTATGGGACCGACAACGATCCCCAGCTGGTCCGCGAGGCGATCCCGTTCGGGCTCAAGACGCTCGAAAGCCTGCTCGCGACCCTGCCGAAGCACGAAGGCCTGCTGCTGTCGGCGTGCCGGGGATACACCCAGTATGCGGTCGGCTTCGTTGCCGCCGACGCCGCGGAGCTGCCTCCGGAGCGCTTCGAGGAGCAGGAGGCGATTCGCGAGCGCGCGCTCAGGCTGTGCCTGCGGGCGCGCGACTTCGGTCTGCGCGGTCTCGCGCTCAAGCATCCGGACATCACCCGGCGCCTCCAGTTCGACCCGTCGGTGGCGAAGGAAATCGAGATCAAGGAACTGCCGATGCTGTTCTGGACGGCGGCGGCCTGGGGCTCGGCGATTTCGTTCGGCAAGGACCACCCGGACCTGATGGCCGACGTGTCGGTGGTGCGCGCGCTGTTTGCCCGCGGACTCGAGCTCAACGAGACCTACGAGGGCGGCATGTTCCACGAGGCGATGATTCCGCTCGAAGCGCTGCCGGCCGCGATGGGCGGCTCGATCGAGCGCGCCCGCCAGCACTTCACGCGCGCGAAGGATCTGTCGAAGGGGCGCGCGAGCGTGTTCGTGTCGCTGGCCGAGAACGTTTCGATCCAGACCCAGAACCGCTCCGAGTTCCAGCAACTGCTCGATCAGGCGCTGGCAGTCGACGCGGATCGCGATTCGACCACCCGCCTGATGACGCTGGTGACCCAGCGCAAGGCGCGCGGGCTGCTCAAGCGCGCCGACGACTTGTTTCTCGACGCTCCCGATTCCACTCAGACCCAGGAGTTCAAATAATGATGATCCGCCGGTGCGCGGGCAGGTTTGCCGCCGCGCTTCGTTCCGGTCGCCGCGCCGCGCTGCTCGCTTCGCTGTTCGCCGTGCTGGTCCCGCTCGCCATGACTCCCGCCGCGCACGCGCAGGGCGGGACCACCGTGATCAAGCTCGCCACGCTGGTTCCCGACGGCTCGGTGTGGGACCGCGCGCTCAAGAACGCGGGCTCCGAGTGGAACACGGCGACCCAGGGTCGTGTGAGCCTGCGCATCTATCCCGGCGGGGTCGCGGGCGACGAGCCCGACATGATCCGCAAGATGCGGATCGGCCAGGTGCAGGCCTCGGCGCTCACGGTCGCCGGACTCGCGCAGATCGACCCGGCCTTCAAGGTCTTCACCGTGCCGATGTTCTTCGAGTCGTACCCCGAGCTGCGCACGGTGCTCGACGCGATGACGCCGATGCTCAAGCAGAAGCTCGAGGCGAAGGGCTTCATCCTGCTCAACTGGGGTCACGGCGGCTGGGTGCACGTGTTCGGGCAGGCGCCGGTCGGCAACATCGAGGACGTGAAGAAGCTCAAGCTGTGGGTGGGCCTCGGCGACGACCAGATGGTCGGCCTGTGGAAGAGGAATGGCTACCAGCCGGTCGCGATTGCCGCGACCGACATCCTGACCGGTCTTCAGTCCGGCATGCTGCAGGCGATCTACACCACCCCGCTCGCCGCGCTGTCGCTCCAGTGGTACCGCGTGCTTCCGTACATTTCGGAAGTGGGATTGGCGCCGCTGGTGGGTGGAACCGTGATCACCAAGCAGGCGTGGAACAAGCTGAGCGCCGCGGACAAAGAGGCGATCCTCGCGTCGTGCGCCAAGGTCGAGAAGAAGCTCGAGACCGACGTGCCGCTGCAGGATCAGGCGTCGATGGCGGAGATGAAGAAGCGCGGACTCAAGTTGTCGCCCGGCAACAGTGCGCTGTGGCAGAAGGAGGCCGAGCTGTTCGCCACCCAGATGCGTGGATCCCTGGTGCCCGCGGATGCGATGGACATGGCGCGCAAGGAGCGGGACGCCTATCGGCAGCGCGCGGGAGCCAAGCACTGACGAGCGAGGGCCCGCACCACTCCGATCCGTCGGCCGCGCACCGCGCCGGCGCCGAGGCCGCCGCCCTCGCCGGGGAAGGTGAGGTCGAGCGTCCCCAGGGACCGTTCGCGTGGTTCGCGCGCGGGGAACGCTTCGTCACCCGCGCGTGCCTGGTCGGTCTGATGGTCCTGCCGCTCGCCGAGATGGCGTGGCGCGCGCTGTTCAAGGTGGGGATCCCCGGCTCGGGACCGATCGCCCAGCACCTGGTGCTGTGGGTCGGCTTTCTCGGCGCCGCGATCGCGGCGCGCGAAGGACGGCTGCTGGCGCTCGCGACCGGCGCATTTGTGCCCGAGGGGCGCCCCCGCCGGATCGCCGAGATTCTCGCCGGCGCGATCGGCGCGATGGTTTCGACGCTCCTGTGCCGCGCCTCGTTCGCGATGATGCTGATCGACAAGGATGCGGGCGAGATGCTCGCGATCGGCATTCCGCGCTGGGTCGCCGAGAGCGTGCTGCCGCTGTCGTTCGGACTGATCGCCGTGCGGCTGGTGTCGCGCGCGGCGCCGACCTGGAAGGGCCGCGCGTTGGCCGCGCTCGGGATCGTGGCCGGGCTCGCGATCGCGCAGTGGCCGCAGTTCGTGGAAGGACAGAGTCCGTGGCTGTGGGTCGGCGTGGTGCTGCTCGGCACCGCCCTCGGCGGACCGCTGTTCGCGCTGCTCGGTGGCATCGCGGTGTTCCTGTTCCTCAAGGACGGAGTGCCGATCGCCGCGGTCCCGGCCGAGACCTACCGGTTGTCGGTCTCGCCGACACTCGCGGCCGTGCCGTTGTTCACACTCGCCGGATTCTTCCTGTCGGAGGGTCGTGCGTCGCAGCGACTGCTGCGGCTGTTCCGCGCGATGTTCGGCTGGGCGCCGGGCGGCACCGCGATCGTGGCGGCGGTGGTGTGCGCGTTCTTCACCGCGTTCACCGGCGGCTCGGGGGTCACGATCCTGGCGCTCGGCGCGCTGCTGTACCAGGCGCTGAAGGCCGAGGGGTATCGCGACGAATTCGCGCTCGGCCTGCTGACCGCATGCGGATCGCTCGGTCTGCTGTTCCCGCCATCACTGCCGATCATCCTGTATGGCGTGGTCGCGCAGATTCCGATCGAGGATCTGTTCCTGGGCGGCATCCTGCCCGGCATCCTGCTGCTCGCGCTGATTGCGTTCTACGGGCTGCGCGAAGGCATCGTCACCAAGGCGACGCGCACCCCGTTCCGTTGGAACGAGCTGTTGGGCGCCATCAACGAAGCGAAATGGGAGCTGATGCTGCCGGTGATCGTGCTGGTGGCGCTGTTCGGCGGGTTCGCGACGATCGTCGAGTCGGCCGCGCTGGTCGCGCTCTACAGCTTCATCATCCAGTGCTTCGTAACCAGGGACCTGAAGGTGTTCCGCGATACGCCGCGCGTGCTCCATCACTGTGCGGTGCTGGTCGGCGGCGTGCTCGTGATCCTCGGCGCCGCGATGGGACTGTCGAGCTACATGGTGGACGCCGAGGTCCCGGCGCACCTGGTGGCGTGGACGCAGATCCACGTCCACTCGCCGCTCGTGTTCCTGCTCATGCTCAACGTGTTCCTGCTGGTGGTCGGCTGCCTGATGGACATCTTCTCGGCGATCGTGGTGGTGGTGCCGTTGATCGTGCCGATCGGGATGGCGTTCGGGATCGACCCGGTACACCTGGGCATCATCTTCATCGCCAATCTCGAGCTCGGCTATCTGACTCCGCCGGTGGGACTCAACCTGTTCCTCGCGTCCTACCGGTTCGACAAGCCGATGCTGCAGGTGACCCGCGCGAGCCTGCCGATGCTCGCGATCCTCGGGTTCGGCGTGCTGCTCATTACCTACCTGCCGTGGCTCACCACGGCGCTGCTGCACGGACGCCACTAGCTCCGCTTCCGGCAGACCGCTTCCCGCGATTTCCGGCGTTCCGACCACCAATTCCACTGGGTCGGCGCCCCGGCCGCTGCTAGCCTTTTCGTCCCGGACCGGACCGGAATCCCATCACCCACCTGCGGGGGTGCCGCACCATGGGCTCCACGGGCTTTCGCTTTGTGCGCCGCGCATTCCTGACGGTCCTCGTTCTCTGCCCGCTGGCGGTTTGCGGTACCGCCGCAGCCGACGAGTACATGCACGAGAACCCGATGGTCGAGCTGCAGCAGATGCAGCGCAACGCGCGTCGCGCGGCTCTGCGCACCACGATCGATCCCGGTGATCCCGACACGGTGTGGGTCGGTCATGTGGTGGGCACGCACTCCGTGCCGTGGTCGAGCAATCCGAACTGGAGCGGGCACGGACCGTTCCACGTCGGCCGCGGCGGCTATCGCGTCACCACCACGCCCTCATCGCCGGTTACGCTCGCGAACAACGGCTACTGGGATTTCGATCGCTTCAACCCGGACGAGGCCGACACGCTGCAGGGGTGGAACTCCGTCCCGCATCCGTACTCGAGCATCAGCGGACTTGTCGCCAACGACCGTACGACGCGCTGGTTCTTCTGCATGGACTACGGCAACAGCGGCAACCACAAGGGCAACAGCTTCGGCAAGAAAACGTACGGCGTGCTGAGCTACTGGCACGTCGACGGCGGGAGCACACAGCCGGCGGTGGCGATTCCCAACACCACGCCGGTGACGCCGACGTGGACTCCGATCGCCGGCGCAGGCTCGGCATGGTGCGGGCTGCGGGCGCACGGCGACATCTCGGGCTCGCCAGATCCGGTCACCGGCAACTATCACAACTCGACGATCGTCCAGAACTACGGCGACAACCATTTCCGTCAGATCAACCAGCTCAACCCGACCGGTTACGCCGACGGGAACTACCCGGGGTATGGCTCGCAGTGGGATCAGATGCTGTACCGCGACTTCACCGCCGACGGCGCCGGCAATCTGACCGTGTCGTTCGACTACCGGACCGCACTGATGAACGGCAAGGCGAACGATGCCAACGGCAATGCGTACGGCTACTACCTGCTCGACCCGCTGAAGCTCCCATCCCTCAACGACGGGAACTTCATCAGTGGCACCGACGCAGGCGTGAATGCTCCGCGCGACTCGTTCATGGTGTACGTCGGCTCGCCGGTCAACGATGCGGCGTGGATCGGCGGGAACGGGGGCGCTGCGAAACCGGTGTACGACAAGCAGCGGCGGTGGTTCTCGGAAGTCATCAACATCCAGGCGCCTTATCGCCGGATCTTCTCGAGGACCGGCGTAATGGCCACGCCGGTAAACACCGGGCCGCTGGTTGCGGGTGGATTCGCGCCGGGCGCCACGGTGCGCGTGGCGTTCCGGGTCAAGACCGACCGCGCGTTCGACGACGAGGACACGTACCAGCGGGGATTCGGCTCGGGGTCGGTGGGTGCGGTCCTGCTCGACAACGTGGTGGTGAACGGTGGCGCTGCTCACGGATTCGACACCGCGAGTGAGATCGACAACGACATCGCCACGTCCCCGAGTGCGACATGGAAGGCGACGGGCAAGCCGATATCTGCCAATTGGCACTGGCACAACCTCGAAGGCGACACGCCCTATACGAATCTGATCTACGCCGATCCGTGCGGCCCCATCGGGTCTTCAGCTCGCCTCTGCAACATGCGCGGCAACGTCATCTCGACCGGCAACCACGACCGGAACGAGCTGACCAACGGCAAGTTTGGCGGGTGGGACCAGGATCACCAGGACTACTTCATCTCACCGACGATCAATCTGATGGCGTCCGGCAACGGTCCCGGCTTCTACAACGAGGTCGGGATCGACCAGGAGATTGCGCAGGCCATGGACATCCGGGTCCGGCTCGACATCTTCGCGCACGGCTTCGACCTGGTGAACTCGTCCGGCGGCATTCGCGTGGCGTGGAACTTCTACCCCGCGATGCAGGGGGCGGTCACCGGCCCCCAGCCGCCCGGAATGACGAATGCCGGCGTGAAGGTCTGGTCGCAACGCAAGCGCGCGCAATTCAGCAGCTACACATTCACCTTCGGCTGTTTCACCTTTGCCAATCCGTCCGGTGCCAACGGGATCATCGACAACCTGATCAAGACTTCGAATATTTCCGGGGTGCCCGACTCGATCCAGGTGGTGATCGAGCGTGTCTCGGTTTGCACGAACCAGTTTCTCTTCATCTGCGGAATCGACCAGACCGACGCAGCCGGTGGCGGCTATATCGACAACATCGCGCTTGGCTTCATCGATTCTCCGCTGCCCGCCCCGATCAGCATGATGCCCTGGAACATCCTGCAGGACGCGTTTCCTTACGACGGAGTCGCAGGCGACGCCACAGTCGGCACGCCGGCATTTGATCGGTTGACGTGCTTGACGAAGACCGGCTTCAACACCTCCACCCCGACCGGAAATATGAGCCGTCCGGTGATTGCCGGCGACTCGATGTTCGTCGTGGCCCCCGGTTCGAACGTCCGCATGGATCTCGTATTCCGCGTGTATCCGGGGCCCGGCAACTACGTGACGATCGGCGATCGCGCGTCGGGACTGTGCCAGTCGACCCCCGTCAACGGTTGCACGCCTGCCATCGAAGGCGACGGATCGTGGTGGGGCACGCTGATGAACGACGTTGGACTGTTCGGCACCTACAAGAATCCGGGCAGCGCCAACGTCGCGGGTGGAGCGCCTTATCGGATGCGGGACGTCAACGGCGGAGGGACCGCTGCCAACGAGTGGGATCCGAACGCGTGGATCAGCGTGCGGATGGACACGCTCGAGCGGGTTACGAACGATGCGTCCAGGGTTGCCGAGTCCTACATGTCGACCATTCACGAGCGTGACTACTCCGCCGACCCGACCGACATCGATCCGGATTTCGGCCGCCGCGCCTCGCTCGCATCGAACGAGGGCGCGAAGATTCTGCCGAATGGATTGTTCACACCCGGTACGCACATTGAGTATTTCTTCCGCCTCACGCTGGTCGGGAACACGGTCGTTTCCATGATGGTGCCGGACACGACCGCCATCCTTCCGCAGCCTGCGTTTGCAGCAGGCCACTGGGACGGCATCCGGTTCGCGAGCTGGGATGCGCTCCCGGATCGCTGGAAGGATCCGAGCTTCCCGGGAAATGCCGGCACCCCGACTGCCTGCATGCTGGTCGCGAACTACGGTTCTCGACGTGGCGACCTGGTGGTGTGGGACAAGCTGGCGCGTGCCGTCGGGCTCACGCGGTTCGCGAAGTGGGGCGCGGGGCACGGGTACTGGTCATCGCCCTACGCGGACTTCCCGATCACGACCACGGATCCCGAGGTCCAGCCCGCGAACGGCGGAGCCGTCGTGTCCGCGAACCTCGGCCACGAGGGCTCGACCTACGACGTCTACGACGTGGTTGGTGGCGATTCGAACGTACCGGCGGGCCGGCTGGGAAACCGGACCGCCCTCGGCGGCTGTCCGACGCCGACCGGTCCGACGCGCAAGATGCTGCGCACCTACTACCGCAACCTGATCGTTCTGGCTGCCGACCTCGGCTCGAACCTGTTCGGCCCGTTCACGGATCAGACCGACGACGATGCCGGTCTCTTCACCGACTTCATCACCAACAACAGCCCGAACGTCCCGCGCCTGGTCACCATGATCGGCGCGGATATCGGCTCGGGTCTCCTCGGCGCCTCTGCAACCGGCGACATGTTCAACACTCAGTTCGGTGCACTTCTCAAGGCGGACGACTATCGGACCGACTCGGGCAGCATG
>Ga0210380_10000863_pt1 | contig 12555 bp, 3 predicted proteins | sample PLM4_5_coexredo_FD_155476 | JGI IMG/M metagenome (GOLD analysis project Ga0210380, IMG submission 155476) | Groundwater sediment microbial communities from an aquifer in East River, Colorado, USA - PLM4_5_coex redo | ecosystem: Environmental > Terrestrial > Soil > Riparian zone | place: USA...
GGTCCGGCGTTCGACTGGGCCGACATCACCCAGGTCGGAGAGCTGCTGTCGCTGGCGGGCAACGACGAAGTGAGCGCGCCGCTCCCGATCGGCTTCCACTTTCCGTTCTACGGCAATCTGTTCACCACCGTGCGGGTGTGCACCAACGGGTGGGTCTCGTTCAACGATTCTCCCGCCTTCTACCTGAACCGGCCGCTGCCCGATCCGGTCGCGAGCGCGCACAACCTGATCGCGCCGTTCTGGGACGACCTCGACTTCCGCGGAGTGCGGCGCGCGTACGTCTACAACGATGGAACGCGTTTCATCATCAGCTGGATGGGCGTGTGGCAGGCGGGAGCCGGCGGGCCGTACACCTTCCAGCTGCTGCTCTATCCGTCGGGCGAGATCCGCTGCCAGTACTACTCGATGGGCAAGGTCCCCTACAGCGCGACGATCGGCATCCAGAACAGCTCCGGCACGGTCGGACTGATGTCCGTGTTCAACGCGCTGTACGTCCAGAGCGGACTTGCGATCCGCTACCGGCCACCGCACATCTGGTTCGGCGTGCAGCCGGCGGAGGGCCGGCTCGCGTCCGGGCAGAGCCAGGACCTGTCCTGGCGGATCGACGCGCTCGGGCTCGGCACCCGTGCGCTCGACGGCGCGCTGATCGTGACGACCAATGATCCCGCCCAGTCGTCGACCTACATTCCCGTTCACCTCGACGTCCGCGACGCGGCCGACATGGCGACGGTTCCCGACCGGCTCGACTTCGGCACCTCGGTGATCGGCAATGCGATTCCCCGCACGGTGACCGCCTGGAATCCCGGCACCGAGCCGCTGGTGGTGACCGGATTCACCAGCAGCGAGCCGGACTTCCAGGTCGAGCCCGCGACGTTCACGATTCCGGCGAAGGCGTTCCGCGCCGTGACCATCTCGCTGCGCGGGGCCACGGCGCGCGAGTTCGACGGCTGGGTCGGATTCGCCACCAACGACCCGGACGAGAACCCGTTCCGCATCCCGGTGCGCGGACGCGTCCGGCCGGCGCCGTCGTTGCGCGTGTCGGCACCGCCACTGGTCGCGGCGCTGGCGAAGACCCTGGGCGCCAGTGCCTCGGTCCGCGACCTGCCGATCGGGGTCGAGAACCCGGGCGGCTCCGAGCTGAAATGGCGGGCGGCGAGCCGGCCCATCTGGATCCGCACGGTCCGCGACTCCGGCACGGTCCCGCCGGGCGGGCGCGACACGCTGATGGTCCGGCTCGACGCGACCGACCTGATCGACGGCGACTACACCGGCGAACTGGAGATCACGAGCAACGATCCGCAGCAGCCGCGGCACACGGTCCCGGCGGCGATCCATGTCGGCCTCGCCACCGCGCAGGCACGCCTGACCCCGCGCACGCTGCACCTGCCGTCGAGCGGTCAGTGGTTGAAGGCGACGATCACGCCACCGCCGGGCGTCGATCCGGCCTCGATCGCAGCGGCCAGCGTGCGCCTGATGCGCAACGTGCCGGCGGTCGGGGACGGCCAGGTCGCTCCCGGCGCCGGAACGATCACGTTCACGTTCGACCGCGCGGCGGTCCAGGCGGCGCTCGCGGCGGGCCCCCGCGTTCCGGTCGAGCTGATCGCACGCGCGGCGGAAACCACGTGGCTGGCCGCGGTCGATACGATCGACGTCACGCGCGCCGCCGGCTCGGCACAGTCCGCGTCGAACGCCGCACTGCCCGAGCGGCTCGCGCTGCGGCGGATCGGCGCCCATCCGGCCGAGCGGCCGGGCCTCGAGCTCCAGCTCCCACGCGCCGGTGTGGTGATCGCAGACGTGTTCGACGCGGGCGGCGCGCGCGTACGTCGCCTCGCACGCGGCGATTACGACGCCGGTTTCCATCCACTCCTGTGGGACGGCCGCGACGATCAGGGACGCGTGCGGTCCGCCGGCGTGTACTTCGTACGGGTCTCCACGCTCGGCGAGGTGCTCACCACCCGCGTGGTGAAGATCGAGTAGTTCTCCACATCACCCGCGCGCAAGGTTTGCTTCGTTACATCGCGCAAGGTTCACCGCACTCTTCTTCATAGAGTCGGCCGCGAATGTCGGTTGTCCTTGACATGACATTCGCGCGGGTTTCCACTGCGCACACCTCGCGCTTCTCGCGAGGCCCGCGCCCCCCCGGCGCGCATCCGCTGCGCCCCCCGCGCACGAACAACGCACGCGAACTCATCGTCCGGCGCGCCGACCCCGTCGCCGCGAAACCGTTTTTCGACCCTGGAGGTCACCACCGGCCATTCGGTTCTCCATCTGGAAGGACCCTTCGGATCACGCGCGTCACACATCCCCGCCCCGCCTCCGGGGCACGCGAACGTGTTCAACCTCGAACGGAGTCCCACATGCATCGGCGACTGCGCTTCCTCGTTCTCCCACTCGCCCTCGCTGCAGCGCTGACGTCCGCGCTGTTCGGTCCCGCTGACGCCGCACGCCCACCGCGGGCGATTCCCGGCGAATACATCATCGTCTACAAGCCGGGAGTCGGACCCTCCGACCGCGCCACCCTGCGCGGACGGGTCCGCGCCACGCGCATGCGCAGCTTCGACTTCATCCGTGCCGAGCAGCTGCGGGTTCCCGCCGGCCGGTCGCAGGCGCAGGTGCTCCAGCAATTCCGGAACGACCCGCAGGTTGCGTACATCGAGCCCAACTACGAGTGGACGATCGACGCGGTCCCGAACGACCCGCGCTTCCCCGAGCTGTACGGACTGCGCAACACCGGGCAGACCGGCGGCACCGCCGGCGCCGACATCAAGGCGGTCAACGCGTGGGACGTGTTCACCGGTGATCCCAACCTCAAGATCGGCGTGATCGACACCGGCGTCGACTACAACCATCCGGACCTCGCCGCCAACGTGTGGACCAATCCGGGCGAGATCCCCGGCAACACCATCGACGATGACCACAACGGCTACGTCGACGACGTCCACGGCTACGACTTCGTCAACAACGACGGCGATCCGTTCGACGACAACGGTCACGGCACCCACTGCTCGGGCACCATCGCCGGCGTCGGCAACAACAACGTCGGCGTCACCGGCATCAACTGGCAGGCGAAGATCGTCGGGATCAAGTTCCTGAACAGCGCCGGATCCGGCTCGACCGACGCGGCGATCCAGGGCATCCAGTACGCGATCACGGTCGGCTGCCGGCTGACCAGCAACTCGTGGGGCGGCGGCGGCTTCTCGCAGGCGCTGCTCGACGCGATCAACGCGGCGGGTGCGGCGAACCAGCTGTTCGTGGCGGCGGCGGGTAATGCGTCGCAGAACACCGACGTCACCCCGTCCTACCCGGCCTCCTACAACACGCCCTACATCATTTCGGTGGCGGCCACCGACCACAACGACAACCTCGCCTCGTTCTCGAACTTCGGCGCGACCTCGGTGGACCTGGCGGCGCCGGGCGTGAACATCCTCTCGTGCCAGCCGGGCGGCGGCTACCAGCTGCTGTCGGGCACCTCGATGGCGACCCCGCACGTGGCGGGCGTGGTCGGCCTCGCGATGGGACGCTTCCCCAACGCGACCAACCTGTTCATCAAGCAGCTGATCCTGACCCGCGTCGACACCAAGCCGCAGCTGGCGGGCAAGGTGCTGACCAACGGGCGGCTCAACGCGCTGCTCGCGATCGCCGATCCGGACGAGACACCGCCCGGCCAGATCACCAATCTGAGCGTGGCCGAGACCGGCTCGAGCCACCTGCGGATCGCGTGGACCGCGACCGGCGACGACGGCAACACCGGCCGCGCGTCGCAGTACGAGATCCGCTACTCCACCTCGCCGATCACCGACGAGGCGAGCTTCGTCGCCGGCACCCAGGTGACCGGACCGGACCCGCAGACCGCGGGAACGGCCGAGACGCTCGAGATCGGCGGACTGGCATTCACCACCACCTATTCCATCGCGCTGCGCGCGCGGGACGAGTTCGGCAACGCCGGAGCGATTTCGAATGTCGCAACCGGCACCACGCTCGGTGCACCCGACCTCGCGGCCTCGCCCACCTCGTTCTCGGCCTCACTGCTGAGCGGCGCCGCCGCCACCCAGACGCTCACGCTCCAGAACACCGGCCCCGGGACGCTCGACTTCCAGATTCCGACCCCGGAGCTGTCGTTCGCGCAGCCGGTCCTGTACGAGTACCTGCCGCTCGGCAAGGGCCAGACCGATCCGCGCACCGGTCCCCCTGTGATCCAGGGCGCCGGCGGCCCGGACGGATTCGGCTACCGCTGGGTCGACAGCAACTCCCCGAACGGACCCGCGTTCTCGTGGGTCGACATCACCGGCGTCGGCTCGCTGCTGACGCTGACCGGTGACGACGCGACGTCGGCCGCGGTCCCGATCGGCTTCGACTTCCCGTTCTACGGCAGCAACCAGACCAGTCTGCGCGTGTGCACGAACGGCTGGCTGTCGTTCACCAGCATCGCGACCGCGTACGACAATCAGCCGCTGCCGAACTCCGGAGCGCCCGAGAACCTGGTCGCACCGTTCTGGGACGACCTCGACTTCGGTGCCGCCAATCGCGTCTACACCTACAACGACGGCACCCGCTTCATCGTGTCGTGGATCGGCGTGCCCCACTACGACCCGGGCGGCAGTCCCGGCGGGCCCTACACCTTCCAGGCGATCCTCTATCCGACCGGCGAGATCCGGTTCCAGTACCAGTCGGTGGCGAGCCCCACCAACAGCGCGACTGTCGGAGTCCAGAACGGCACCAAGAGCGTCGGACTCACGACCGCGTTCAACACTGGCTATGTCGCCAACGGCCTGGCGGTTCGGGTGGTTCCGCTCCGGCAGTGGCTGACGGTCTCGCCCACCTCCGGGCGGATTGGTGCCGGTGGCAGCCAGAACGTGAACGTGAACTTCAACGCGCTGGGCCTGGATGGCGGCACGTTCGACGGCACCATCCACGTGGTCAGCAACGATCCGGACGAGAACCCGACCGATCTCGCTGCCCAGCTGCACGTCGAGGGCGCGCCCGACATCGCGCTCGCGCCTGCCACCATCGACTTCGGCACGTTCTTCATCGGGGCGAATCCAACCCGCAACCTGACGGTGTCGAATCCCGGCAGCGATGCGCTGGTGGTGAGCAACGTGTCGAGCGCCGATCCCGACGTCCATCCCGACGTCACGTCGTTCACGCTCGCGCCCCACGCCGCACGCAACGTGGTGCTGACCTTCAGCCCGGGCACCGCGCGCACGCTGAATTCGACCGTGGTGGTCGCGAGCAACGATCCCGACAGCCCGACCGCCTCGGTCGCGGTGATCGGACAGTCGACACCGGCCCCGGCGGTCGCGGTCAGTCCGTCGGACTTCGACGTGTCGCTCAACACCAACGACGTCACGTCCCGCACGCTGCGGGTCACCAACAACGGCGGCAGCAACTACACCTTCACCTCCGCCGCCGAGGTGTTGGGCCAGAGCGGTGCCGTGACCGTGTACGGCGACGCCGACAACGTCGACCTGCCGAAGGGCGCGCCCGACGTCCAGTCGGGTCCGGTTCCGCTCGGCTCGGGCGGTCCCGACGTGTTCGGCTATACCTGGCAGGACAGCGACGCGCCGGGCGGTCCGGCGTTCTCGTGGGTCGACATCAGCGCGATCGGGACTGCGATCCCGCTCAACGCCGATGATCAGAACCTGGGGCCGTTCAATCTCGGCTTCTCGTTCCCGCACTACGGTGCGCCGTCCACCCAGTTCCGGGTGTGCTCGAACGGCTGGGTCACGCTCAACACGGCAAACACCCAGACCACGTTCACCAACACCGCCCTGCCGAACACCGGCTCGACGGTGCCACCCAGCCTGTTCGCGGCGTTCTGGGACGACCTCGACTACCGTCCGAGCGTGGCGCCGCTCGCCCGCGCGTACTACTACTACGACGGCAGCCGCACGATCGTGCAGTTCAAGGACGTGCCGCGCCGCCTGGAGAACGGCACCACCGCCACCAACAATTTCGAAATCATCTTCTACCCCAACGGTGACGTGGTCTATCAGTACCTGACCATGAACGCGGTGCTGAAGAACAGCGCCACCATCGGCATGCAGAACGCGGCCCGGAACGACGGACTCCAGGTGGTGTTCAACGCGAACTACGTGAAGAACAACCTGGCGGTGCGGTTCCGTCCGCCGGCCCGGTTCCTGACCGTGAGCCCGGGCAGCGGGACCATCGCACCCGGCGCGTTCCTCGATCTCAACGTCGGGTTCAACGCTTCGGGCCTGTTCGGCGGCACGTACACCGGGCAGGTGCATCTGGCCGGCAACGACCCGGTGCAGCCGAACAAGAACGTTCCGGCGGTGCTCCACGTCACCGGCGTGCCGGACGTGACGGCGAACCCCGGGGCAATCGCGTTCGGCAACGTATTCGTCGGCTTCCCGCAGCTGCGGGAGCTGCGGGTGCTGAACACCGGGACCGACGCACTGGTGGTGAGCAACGTGGTCGCGAGCAACCCTGACTTCGGCGTCGACCAGACGTCGTTCAGCGTGCCGCCGCTCGGTCAGGCGCTGCTGCTCGTGACCTACAACCCGTCGAGTCCGGATCCCGACGCGGCCACCCTGACGGTGTCCAGCAACGACCCCGACACGCCGTCCCTGGTGGTGAACCTCTCCGGCACCGGCCTGATCGCGCCGGATATCGATCCGCAGCCGGCGTCGATCACCGAGACCCTGCCGATCCCCGGCACCTCGAGCCGCACCGTCACCCTCCACAACACCGGTGGCAGCCCGCTCGCGTTCGAGACCACGACGCTGCTCACCCCGGCGTCGGTGCCGGTCTACGAGCCGATCGAGCTGGGCAAGGACGAGGCCGATCCACGGCCGGGCGTGCTCGGCAGCGGCGGACCGGACAACTTCGGCTACACGTGGCGTGACAGCGACCAGCCGGGCGGCCCCGCGTTCGCCTGGGTCGACATCAGCGGCGTCGGCACCCCGGTCGCGTTCTCGTCGGGCGACGACAACAACGTGCAGAACATCCCGATCGGGTTCGCGTTCCCGTTCTACGGCAATTCGTTCGCGTCCGTGAACGTGTGCACGAACGGGTTCGTGTCGTTCACCAGCACCAGCACCGATCTCACCAACGATCCGCTGCCCAACGCCGGCTCGCCCACGAATCTGCTGGCCGCCTTCTGGGACGACCTGCTGCCGGGCACCTCGCCGGCGCGGGTCTTCACCTACAACGACGGCTCGCGCTTCATCGTGTCGTACGTGGGGGTTCCGCACTTCAGCTCGGGAGGCCCGTACACCTTCCAGATGATCCTCTACCCGAGCGGACGGATCGTGTACCAGTACCTCGACATGCAGAGCACACGGACCAACGAGGCCACGATCGGGATCCAGAACGCCGCCGGCAACGACGGCCTGACGGTCGTGTACAACTCGAACTACGTGCACAACAATCTCGCGATCGAACTCGCGACCGTGCCCGAGTACATGACGGTCGCGCCACCCTCCGGCACCATTCCGGCCGGCGGCTCGGTCGACCTCACGCTCGCGTTCAACACCGCCGGCCTGTTCGGCGGCGTCTACGACGGAGCGGTGCGGATCACCAGCAACGATCCCGACGAGGGCGTGAAGGTGGTGCCGACGCATCTGACGGCGGTCGGTGTCGCCGACATCGCGGCGGTCCCGGCGTCGCTCGACTTCGGCTCGGTCTACGTCGGGCTCAGCGCCGATCGCGCGGTCTCGCTGAGCAATGCCGGCAGCGCGCCGCTCACGATCAGCAGCCTGACGTTCGACAATCCCGCGTTCACGCTGGTGTCGGCCCCCGCGCTTCCGGTGACCCTCGGACAGGGCGGCGGTCTCGCGCTCGCGGTCCGCTGGACGCCGACCGCGGCGTGCGCACCGTGTGCCGGCAATCTGCTCGTGATGTCGAACGATCCGGACGAGAACCCGTTCGCAGTCGCTGTGACCGGAACCGGTCTGGTTCCGCCGGAGATCGGCGTCGCGCCACCGGCGCTCAAGGTGGCACTCGCGACCACGCTCGGCCCGAGCGCACTCACGGGCACCAAGCAGCTGGTGATCCAGAACACCGGCGGATCGGATCTCACCTGGTCGGCCGAGGCGCTGTCCGCCCTGCCGATGTCGGTGAACGCCGCCTCCGGAGAAACCGGCAAGGATCAAGCGGGCACTCCCGGCGGCCCGGTGACGCAGGCGCACGGCGGTCCGGACGCGTCGGGATATCGCTGGTCGGACAGTGACGATCCGACCGGCCCGGCATTCGGCTGGATCGATATCACCGGCGTCGGGACCGCGATCCCGTTCACGGGTGACGACCAGAACCAGGGGCCGTTCCCGCTGCCGTTCCCGTTCACGTTCTACGGCACCACCTACAACTCGTTCCGGGTGTGCACGAACGGATGGATCTCGTTCACGTCGAGCGCCACCAGCTTCACCAACACCACCCTGCCGAACACCGGTGCGCCCGAGGCGCTGATCGCCCCGTTCTGGGACGACCTGACGTTCTCGAGCACCGGCGACGTCTACTACCACTACGACGGGACCAAGCTCATCATCTCGTACGTGGCGGTGCCGCGGCTCACGTCGGGCGGTCCGTACACGTTCCAGGTGCTGCTCTACCCGAGCGGGACCGTCGACTTCCAGTACCTCGACATGCAGGGGACGCGCCTCAACGAGGCCACGGTCGGCATTCAGAACACCGCCCGGGACGTCGGCCTCCAGGTCGCGTACAACGCCGCGTACGTGAAGAACAACCTGCGCGTCCGGTTCTCGAATCAGCCGGGCTGGCTGACGCTCGCGAACCTGTCGGGCGTCACTCCCGCCGGGGAGCGCGACACGATCACCGTCCAGTGCAACGCGACCGGTCTCGCCGACGGCGACTACGACGGCGTGGTGCGGATCGCGAGCAATGACCTGGACGAGCCGCTCACCACGGTGCCGGTCGATCTGCACGTCGGCGTGATCGCGACCGGCTTCGCCATGAATCCCAACTCGCTCAACCAGTCCTCGAACGGCAAGTGGCTGGGCGGCACCATCCTTCCGCCCAATCCGATCACGCCGCAGAGCGTGGTGACCGCGAGTGTGCTCCTGCAGCGCTCGGTGCCGGTGGCGCCCGGCACGCCGGTCACATACGAAACCGGAAGCGTGACCTACAAGTTCGACCGCGCGGCGCTGCAGGCGGTGCTGCCGGTTGGACCGTCGGTTCCGGTCGAGGTGATCGGGCGGTTCGGTGACGACACCTGGTTCCAGGCAACCCAGAACATCAAGGTCCTGAAGCCGGCCTTGCACGCGGCCAACATGACGATCGGCCAGCCGATGCCGGAGATGGTGCCGGGATCGACCCCGGTTTCACTGGCGATCGTGGACCCGGTGGGATTCACGGCGACCCATTTCGACCTGTGGTATTCGGCCGACAATGGCGAGACGTGGAGCACCGTGGCCGAGCACCTCACGGCGCGCGACTACGTGTGGATGGCGCCGGAAGGCGATATCGAAGCGGCGCAGCTGATGCTGATCGCCTACGACGCGGACGGCGTGATGGGCTGGATGATCACCAACGTGTTCGAGGTGACAGGCGCCTCGACCGCGGCCGGTGACCGTCCGCTGCCGGACCGGATGGCCCTGAAGTTCGCGGGTCGTCACCCGGCATCGGAAGCGCGGCTCGAGATGGCCCTGCCGAAGGGCGGACCGGTCGACGCACGCGTGTACGACGTGCGCGGCGCACGCGTCTCGACGCTCGCCTCGGGGGCATTCGAGGCCGGCTACCATCCGCTGCGCTGGGATGGACGCGACGCGACCGGTCGTCAGGCCGATGCGGGTGTCTACTTCATCCGGGTCGCGTCGGGCGGTCAGACGCAGAACCTGAGGTTCGTGCTGATCCACTAGCAGCTGGATGACGATGAAGCCCCGGCAGAACACCTGCCGGGGCTTCATTCATGTCGATGGCAACTCAGGCTCTAGCGGACCGGTGATTTGCCTTCGTTCGACGTGTAGTACGGGTTGGTGCCGCTCGTGTGGTCGGTGGTGTCGACGATCTCGCGCACGCCCGGCACCGCCTGCTTGAGCCGCACCTCGATCCCCTCGCGCAGCGTCACGGTCGCGAGCCCGCAGCCCTGGCAGCCGCCGCCCATCGAGATGTAGACCACGCCGTCCTTCACGTCGAGCAGCGTCACCGCGCCGCCGTGCTGGGCGACCGAGGGGTTGATCTCCTGCTCGAGCACCCGGGCGACCTCGCGTGCGAGCGGATCCTGCCACGGCGAGTTCGGGTTCTCGATCTTGAACCCACTCTCGGCCAGCGTATCGAGATAGTCGAGCGTCGCCCCCTTCAGATCGGGCAGGCTGGTCGCGTCGATCCACACCTCGAAGCCGCCGGCGTCGACCACCGTGTCATCGGGCTGCTTCTCCTCGGGACCGACGAACCCGAGCTGGTAGCGGTAGGTGACCGGGCCGCGGCCCTGGGTGGCGAACCGGACGGCGAGGCCCGCGCGACCTTCGGCGGCCAGCAGCTCGCGGATCTTGATCCGTGCGGCATCGGTGACGGTGATCATGGCTTCTCCGGTGGAATGGCGTGGGCCGCAGCATACCGCACCGGGGGCGCAGTGCCGACGTGCGGCGGGTTGATGCCGGAGCAGGCTTGCCCGATCATGCGCACGATTCCTTCCCGATTCGGCCCGACCTCTCCCACACACCGGAGCATCCCATGGACGTCCAGCGCATCCAGCAGGAGTTGCGCGATCGCGACCTCGACGGCTGGCTGCTGTGCGACTTTCGCAACCGCGACTTCTTCTCCTACCGCGTGCTCGGCCTCGATCCGGCGAAGAAGGTCTCGCGTCGCTGGTACTACTGGATCCCGCGGCGCGGAGATCCGAAGCGGCTGGTGAGCCGGGTCGAGCCGCACGTGATCGATGCCCTGCCGGGCGGGCTGCTCGAGTACACGACCTGGGGCGAGCTCCATCAGCGCCTGAAGTCGATGCTGGGAGCGAAGAAGCGGATCGCGATGCAGTACTCGCGCCGCAACAACGTTCCCTACGTCTCGACCGCCGACGCCGGCACCGTCGAGCTGGTGCGCAGCCTCGGCCACACGATCGCGTCGTCTGCCGATCTGCTCCAGGTGTTCGTCTCCCGGATCGACGACCAGGGCTATCGGCTCCACAAGGAGGCCGGAGTCGCGATCGACCGGATCCGCGCCGAGGCGTTCGAGGAGATGTTGACGGCGGCCCGCACCGGGCGCGGCACGGAGTGGGACGTGGTGCGCTTCATCATGAAGCGGTTCGAGGAAGAGGGCCTCACCACCTACTCCGACCCGATGGTGGGACTCAACGACCATCCCGCCGATCCCCATTTCGAGGTCACGCCCGACAACGCGCGCCCCTTCAAGATGGGCGACTCGATCCTGCTCGACCTGTGGGCGAAGAAGAACGTACCGAACGGGATCTACTACGACATCACTTGGGTCGCGTTCCTCGGCGACAAGCCGCCGGCCAAATACCTGAAGATCTGGAACGCCGCGCGGGACGGCCGCGATGCCGCGATCGAGTACGTGACCACCCGGCTCGCACAGGGCAAGCCGACCGCCGGCTGGCAGGTCGACGACGCGTGCCGCAAGCCGATCGTGAAGGCCGGGTTCGGAAAATACTTCCTGCACCGGACCGGCCACGCGATCGATACCGAGACGCACGGCGGCGGCGTGAACATCGACAACTTCGAAACCCGCGATGAACGCGAGCTGCTGCCGGGCTGCTGCTTCTCGATCGAGCCCGGCATCTATCTGGCGGGCGAAATGGCGGTACGCACCGAGATCAACATGTTCATTCACCCGGACCGGCGCGCCGAGGTGACCGGCGAGATCCAGCGGGAGATGCTGCTGCTCGGCTAGTGTCGCTAGGCGCGGGCCGCGGCGCCGGCGAAGATCCGGCCGACGTTCTCGTCCGAGAAGAACTCGGCCGGCGACGTCACTCCCGCGATCACCCGGGCGAAACCGTCCATCGCTTCCGGATTGCCGTGGATCGCCCCCATCAGCTGCTGCTTCTCCGGCGTCGGCGGCGTGAACGACGCGAAGTCGCAGGTGAACTCGTACATCGCGCGCACCTGGCGGTCGCGCCGCGCCTGGTAATCCGCCATCGCCTCGTCGTACGAACGCCGGCCGCACCACGCATCGTCGAGCGCGTTCGCGCACAGTTCGGAATCCCGGAACGCATCGTTGATTCCCTGCGCGGTCATGAAGTCGCGCGTGTAGCCGGCGTCCCCGACCAGCGCCCAGCCGGGCCCCCATGGCTTGCGGAAGAAGTTGGGGACCGAGGCGCCCACCAGCCGCTCTTCACACGTTGCATCGCGGATGCGCGCGGCGAACTCCGGCGCCCGGTCGAAGGCTCGGAGATAGTGGCCCTCGAAGTCGTACTTGTTCGCATCGAACTGGGCGATCGGCCAGCCGACGATCACCAGCGTTAAATCATCGTTGGTCGGCCAGACTGCCCAGTTGCGGTCGCCCCGATCGTAGGCCTCGAAGCGGCCCTCCATCGGCAGATTGCTCCAGTAGCTGTAGTAGCTGGCCTCGAGCGGCGCCCGGTCGAGATAGCTCTCGGCGCCGGCCTGTTTGGCCACGTGC
>Ga0210380_10000865_pt1 | contig 12544 bp, 9 predicted proteins | sample PLM4_5_coexredo_FD_155476 | JGI IMG/M metagenome (GOLD analysis project Ga0210380, IMG submission 155476) | Groundwater sediment microbial communities from an aquifer in East River, Colorado, USA - PLM4_5_coex redo | ecosystem: Environmental > Terrestrial > Soil > Riparian zone | place: USA...
CAATCGCGGCGACGCCAGCCGCGGCACCCCGCACAACTCCGCCGGCAGATACCCGAGGTACGGGAACCCCGGCACGAACCCGATCGCGTACACTGTGTATTCGATGGACGTGTGCAGGCGGATCACTTCATCCGCGGTAAGGCCGGTGTGCTCGCAGACGCGAGGTAGATCGGGAGCGAACTCGTAACAGACGGGGATCGTGAAGTGATTGGTGTGTGTCGTTTCGCGTTGGCATGAAGCGCGTTCGGTGAGTGCGACCGCGACCAGGGTTTCGATCACTTCGCTCGCACGAATTGCATCAGCATCGAAGAACACGCCGACGCTGGCGTACGCCGGCACCACATCCTGCAGCCATGGCGGGTTCGCGCTCCGCACGGCGTCCGCGAAGCGCACCGCTGCGGCTTCGCTGGGGAAGTATGCGAGCACCGCCTGGTCGCCGAGCGGCGCGAATTGCGGCATCACTTGATTGTCGTCCACCACGTGGCGAGCACCTTCGCGACCTCGGCCATCTGGTCGCCCGAAATCTTGTCCGGCGTGTCCGTGAGCTTGTGCCAGTGCGGGTAGTCGAAGTCGATGAGGTCCGCGGTGGGGATGTCGGCGCGGTTGAGCGCGATGTGGTCGTCCTGCACTTCCGGCCCCGGCGCGTACTTGAACGACTTCGCTCCGATGCCGCTCGCCACGGTCCAGATCTGCTCGCACACCTTCGGCGCCGCCGCGTACGAGTACTGTTCCACCTTCAGCACCGTGCCCTTGGCGTGGCACAGGTCCATGAGCGCACCCGCCTCGTATTTGAACTTCCGCGTCGCCCTCGTCTTCGTGTAGTCCGCGGCGAAGTGCTCCGATCCGAAGAAATACTTGTCGCCGCCGCCGAACTGGCTCGGTTCGAAGATGTACTCCTCGCCGTCGAAGAACACGAAGTCGAGCCCGACCTCGCCTTTCATGTCCTTCATGTGGTGGCCGAGTTCCATGAGCATGGCGACGCCGCTCGCGCCGTCGTTCGCGCTCACGAACGGCTTCGTCCAGTTGCCGCGCTTCTCCTCCTGGTCCGCGATCGGCCGCGTGTCGTAGTGGCAGCAGAACAGGATGCGCCGTTGTTTCTCAGGGTGCCACGACACGATGAGGTTCTTCATGTCCGTGTCGGCGCGGCGGCTCACCTGACGGGCCTTGAACTCCTGCCGCGTCACCGTCGCACCCAGGTCCTTGAAGTGCTTCTCGAGGATCTCCTGCTGCTTCTTCATGCCCTCCGAGCCGCTGATGCGCGGGCCGATGTCGCACAGTTGCTTGAGGTATTTGAGCGAGCGTTCCGAGTCGAACTTGAGGTCCGCGGCGGCGATCGTCTTCGGCTGCGCAGTTTCGGCGAACTCGGTCTTCTTCGGCGGTTCCTGAGTCGCCGCGTCCGTGGAGGGTGGCGCGCACCCCGGCGCCACACCGGCCGCCACCACTGCTCCGAGCACCGACCGCGTGAGGGGATTCATCGTGCGTCTCCGTCCATGACTTCCCGACCCTGCACATCTTAACGCTTCCACCCACGCTCTGCGAGCAGGAGCGCACGAAGCGGGCGAATTGTAAATAGTCCCCTGTTCATCCCTCACTTCGACGGGCATATACGCCCCCTCACACCGCCAGCGGCTTCGAACGATTCGCGGATTTCCGTTGGGGAACGGACGCCGCGAATGTGAAGCGGGGTAAACGGCGCAAGCGGTGTGAATCGTTCGGGGGATTCCTTGCAGGATCACGCGAACGACGGCCGATTAAACGGCTGGGGGTCTGTGCTGGTTTTCCCGACCAGCGCGAACGGGGGAACGCAGGCAAGCCAACGCATCGCATCGGAAGGCGACCGCTTTCCAGAATCAACCGTTGCAGCCCGTTCGCGTCCGGTGGGGAAGCCGCCGCGAACATTGCACCGGGCGAACCGGAACCGCGAACGCGGCTGTCGAACTCCGGTGCGATGAATGGCTCGCCGTGGATCAGGGAGGATTGGACGTGACCCATGTCGAGACGGATGTCCAGCAACTGTGGGTGGAGTACCGCGACCGGCCGACGGTCGAGCTGCGCAATCGGCTCGTCGAGATGTTTCTGCCGCTCGTGAAGTACAACGGCGAGCGCATCTGGGCGCGGCTGCCGGACGGAGTCGAACTGGACGATCTCATCTCCGCCGGCGTGTTCGGCCTGATGGACGCCATCGACGCCTTCGACCTGACCCGCGGCGTGAAGTTCGAGACCTACTGCGTGCCGCGAATCCGCGGGGCCATGCTGGACGAACTTCGCACCATGGACTGGGTGCCGCGCCTGGTTCGCTCCAAGTCCAGCAAGATGGAAGCGGCCCGCAAGCAGTTGGAAGCCTCCCTCGGCCGCCCACCCCGCCCGGAGGAACTCGCCGAGAAACTCGGCATCCCCATCGAACAACTCGACGACTACGTCGGCGAAGCCACCGCCGTCAATCTCGTGAGCCTGAACAAGAAGTGGTATGAGACGGACAGCTACAAGGACGTGCGCGAGATCGACATTCTCGAAGACAAGAAAGCGGAAGACCCGACCCACCGGCTGCAGAATCGCGACCTGATGCGGCTCGTCACCCGCGGCCTCAACCGCAACGAACGCCTCATCGTGATCCTCTACTACTACGAGGAGATGACGATGAAGGAGATCGGGGCGACGCTGAACCTCAGCGAGAGCCGCGTGAGCCAGATGCACTCGAGCATCGTGCAGCGGCTCCAGAACCATCTGAGCAAGCGGAAGGGCGAGTTCAACAACAACTGAGCAGGTTGAAGCCCGCAGCGCCAGCAATGGTCAATCTGATCCCTTGCTGGCGCTGCGGGCTTTGAACTCACTGCGTCAGATCGACGCGGATCACTTCACCGGGTTTTCCCTTCACGGTCTTCTTCCGCTCCACGGTCGCGCCGCCTTCCACCCAGCGGGCGGTGATGTCGTACACGTACTCCTTGCCGGCTTCGAGCGGCGGCGATTCGTACAGCCGGTCCGTGCCGGTCATCGTCGTCTTCACGCCATCCACCAGCACCTCGGCCGCCGGTTGCGGCAGCTTCAGTGAAAGATACAGCACCTGGGTCGGCGCGGCCGCGGCGCCGTCCGCCACGACCTTCGCATCGCCGCCATCGCCGACGCGCTCGATGACGGGCCAGGGGTTGACGGACGGATAGCGCGGCCGCGGCGAGGCCCGGAACGGACCGACCCAGCCGTAGTAGCCGAATCCGCCGCCGAGCGTGGGCCGGGCGTGCCACTGGTTCACGAGGTCGTTGTTGCCGAGAACGCCGGGAACGGGGCCGTATACGGGAACGGGCGGCCCGTAGAGCGAGAGGCCGTTGGTCCAGAAGGAGCCGAAAGCGCCGGTGTAACCGGGCCAACCGACGAACGGATAGCCGGTGGTGAGGTATGGCCCGCCGGCGAGCCCCGGGTAATTCCAGTCGGGCGGCGGCAGCGGATAGCGGCCGTGGCCGTAACGGTACAGCCCGTTGCCGTACGGCCCCGCGCCGTAGTACCCGGGCCCGGCCCCGAACCCGAGCATCACCTGGGCCGACGCCCGGTTCGGCATCGCAACGCAAATGAACAGCATCGAAAGCAGACAGCGAACCATGATGGCGACTCGAAGAATGAAGTGGCGTATCGGGAAGGATCGGACAGCGGACGGGAGGCGGCCGTACGGATTGTGGAAAGAGTCTGCGGCGGGGCTGAGCATCGGCGTCGCTCGCTCCTCGCAGGCAGACGGTTCGGATGGGAGAAGTCGAAGCGGAAGGATAGATTGAAGGGGATGCACCTCCTGTGAGTTCCGCCATGAAACTCCTTCTCCCGCTGCTCCTCGCGTCGATTCTCGCCGCGATCCCGTCCGCCGCGCCGGCGTGTGCCATCGCGGATCGAGACGGCGAGTATGCCCACATCACGACGGAGGCCGCGCTCATCGTCTGGGACGAATCAAGCAAGACCGAGCACTTCATCCGCCGGGCCAGTTTCGAGAGCACCGCCTACGACTTCGGCTTCCTCGTTCCCACGCCGAGCAAACCCGACATCGAGGAATCGGACGACGAAGTGTTCACGCGGCTGGCCGACATCACGAAGCCGAAGATCGAACACCGCACCCGAACGGCGAGCCTGGGCTGCAGCGCATTCGCGATGAAGTCGGACGCGGCGTCCGAAGCAGGACCTCGAGGCGATGGTGTGATGGTGCTTCAGCAGAAGCGCGTCGGCGATCACGATGTCGTGAGCATCAAGTTCGATCCGAAGGCGGGCACACCGGAGGAAGGCTCGCGGGCGCTCGCCGACTGGCTCGTCCGATTCGGGTACGGCTTCGGCGACAAGCTCAAGGAATGGGTTGCTCCATACGTGAAGAACGACTGGGTGATCACGGCGTTCCGCATCGCGGGCGATCCGGAGGCCGAACCGAAGCGCGGCGCGACCGCCCGGGGCGGGCGCTCGCCGGGCGGAACCCACACGCTGCGGGCCAAGCCCGTTCGGCTCACGTTCAAGACCGAGAAGCCCTTCTATCCCTACCGCGAGCCGGCCGATCAGCGCGACGCCGAGAGGAGCAAGGCGCGCCTGCTGCGAGTCTACTTCGCCTCCACCCAGCGCTACGCCGGCACACTCGGCGATAACGGTTTCTGGCCTGGCGTCACCGTGTGGGCGGACAAGCTTCAGGATACGGAAAAGGCGGACGTGATCGCGAAAGCGAAGTTGCCGGCGAACGCCGGTCCCGAGAAGTGGTATCTCACGGAGTTCGGCGACAACTCGACCCCGCGGCCGGGGACGGATGAGGTGTATTTCGCGCCGTCGGCGGATCAGTCGCCGGTGGCGAAGCCGCCGATCGTCGTGTGGCAGGATTCGTTCACACCGTGGTACATCGGCCTCGCCGTGTGCCTCGGACTGCCGGCGATTACCTTCCTGGCCATCGTGCTGCTTCGAAAGCGTTGAACCCAGTCAATGTCGCGGGATCGGCACCGGCACGAGCGAATTGCCGTACGCGGAAGGTTCTCCGAACAGCTTCTGGCCGGTGCCGGTGATCTGCTGGCCCTTGTCGTCTCGGCTCAGGTTGAAAGTGAGGCTCGAGAGAATCCGCTGCTTGTCGAGCAGTTCCGGATCCGTGGGCGAATCGTACTGGCCGACGGTGACGAGGCTGGCGGTGCGGGTGTGCAGCACGTAGGCTTCGAGGCCCATCGAGTTGCCGGCCCGGTCCTTCATTTCGCGGAGCGCCTTGGCCAGGGCTTCGGCCTGTTCGGCGCCGGCGCGGAGCACGTCCGCATCTTTCGAACTGCCGAAGATCCGCATCGCCGGGGCTTCCTCGTCCTTCGACTGGTAGTGAACCGGCGCGGAGAACGACTTCACCGCCAGCGTCCATTTCTTCGTGGCCTTGAGCAGGCTGTACGGCCGGCCTTCATTCAGCTTCATGATGAACGGATCGAGCGCCGCCGGCTGAGTCGAGATCTGCTTCGCGATCGTCGGGTTCTGCACCACCATCGCCGAGGCATACGGGTTGATGTAGGCCTTCCGCACAACACTCTTCCCGTCCTCACGGCCCGCGATGGCGGCTCCGTCCATGAGGTTGTCCTGTTTCGGAACGGGCCACTTCTTCACTGTCGCCAGCGCCTTGACCGCTTCGTCCTCGGTCTTGAAGCCGCCGACGAGCACGGCCACCTGGTCGCGGTAGTGGAAGGTCTGGAACTTCACCTTGCGATCGAAGTCCACGAAGTCCACTCCGGAGAGTTCGCTGCGTTGCTTGTACTGTTCGAGGGAGGCGGCAAAGTCCGCGGCGCGCTGCCGGGCCACGGCACGCGCCTGCGCTTCCGCCTTCTTCTCGTCCGAGATCAGTTCGTACAGGAACACGCGGGTCCGGTGCGTCTGCTGAATGTCCGCGGCCAGCATCTCGGCGAGTTCCTTCACCGTGTAGCCCTTGTCGTTCTCGTCCGGCACGTGCGGTCGCGAGTAGCTCTTCACGCAGATGAAGTATGCGCCGTCTTCGGGCTTCACGGAAAGCGGATGGTTCGGCCCGAGCGCGAGCGGAATCTCGACGGGAACCACGGGCCGGGCCGCTGGCGTACCCGTCGCGGGGCGGAAGGTGTTCATCGGCTGCAACCCGCCGACGGGCGGCACATAGCCGCCGGCCATTGGCGGCATCATCGGAGAAGGCGTGGACGGCACGGCGGGCGTGCCGACGGGCGTTCCCCCGCCGAACGGGGCGGGCGTCGGCATTGGGGGCGGCGAACCGAACTGCCCCGCGGCGGATCCCGCAAGCAGACCCGTCAGCCCCAAGCCCAACATGTACCTTTGCCGCATGGCACCCTCCCTGGAGTTCCGCGACCCGTCTCGAACGATGTTCCCTTCGGAGCCGCGCTCATACCCGCCGCGGATGGGGTCTTCCAGTGGAAACTTGAGTTTTTCCAATCTAAACAACGCCTCCGCTCGCTTACCAAACTTGCCCAACTCGCCCGCATGCGGGAATCTCCGAGCGTTGCAATTCGCAGCCGCATATTCTGATGAGGTCATCACCGAGGTATGCTCGTGAAGAACTTTGCACTGGCCCTGGCATTCACGGTCGCGGCGGCCTCCTCCGCCGTCGCACAGAAGAAGGTTCCCGTCGTCATCGACACCGACATCGGCGCCGACATCGATGACGCATTCGCGCTGGCCTTCGCGCTGGCGTCGCCGGAACTGGACGTGCGCGGAATCACGACCGTCGGCCGCGGCGGGCCGCCTGATCCGTTCGTCCAACACATCAGCAAGGAGCGGGACGAAGACCGCGCCTGGCTCGTGTGCCGCTTCCTTTCGCAGATCGGCGTGAAGAACATCCCGGTCGCAGCCGGTGCGGACCCGCAGCCCAAGTCCCCCATCGACTGGCAGATTCAGTACCGCCGGCACCCGGCGGCGATCTACAACCGCACCTCGAAGCCCGTGAAGGAATCCGCCGTCGAACTGATGGCGAAACTGGCAAAGGAGAATGAAGGACTCACGCTCATCGCGCTCGGACCGCTCACGAACGTCGCCCGGCTTATCAAGGAGCACCCGGACGCCGCGAATAAGCTGAAACGCATCGTGATCATGGGCGGGTCGATTGCCGTCGGATACGAAGGCAAGCCGAAAGCGGAACCGGAATGGAACATCGAGAGCGACATCCCGGCCGCGAAGGCCGTGTTCAGTTCCGGCCTGCAGATCGGCGTGGTCCCGCTGGACGTGACCGCGACGCTCAAGCTGGAGAAGAAGGAACGCGACGCGATCTTCGCCGCGCATACCCCGCTCACCTGGCAGGTGCAGAACCTCTACGAACTGTGGGATCGCGAGACGCCCATCCTCTTCGATCCCGTCGCCATACTCGCAGCGTTCGACGAGAAGTTGCTCACGGACAAGCCGATGTACCTCGAAGTCAGCGACAAGGGCATGACACTGGAGAAGGAGTTGAAGCCGAACGTCCGCGTGGCAATTGCGCTGAAGGACGCCGCGTTCCGCGCGATGTTCGTCGAACGGCTCCGTTCGCACGGCAAGGAGTCGCTGCCGAAGCCGCCGAAGAATGCGTCGAAGCTCATCGAGCCGGGCTTCTTCCCGATGCGGGTCCACGCCTTCGAGGATTACGACACGAACATCGAGAAGCGGTGGTGGATGTGCGGCAAACTGGAGACGAAGGACGTGTTGAAACCGGGCCGCGCGATGCGGGCCGTCCTCACGCAGGACTTCGACGACAAACAGGGCGACGTCGCCACGATGTACCGCGCCGTGATCTTCAATCCGGTGCCCGGCCCGCCGATGGGCCCGAACGCGCGGCTCCGCTTCATGTACAAACTCACCGGCACGGATAAGCTCCGCGTGCAACTCTACACGCTCACCAACGGCTACCACCGCTACCTTTCGCTCACGAAGCTCGAACAGGGCAAGTGGCTGGAGGGCTGCGTGGACATGACGCAATTGCGGCGGCCGGACGGCACGGGCGGGCCGCTCGCCGCGGACGAACGCATCGACGACATTCAGTTTTACGTCGATCCACGGGCGGAACTCCTCATCGACAACGTGGTGCTCTTCGACGCGGCCGTCGAAGGCGAGAAGCGGCCCTTCCCCAAGCGCATCCTCTACACGGGGCTGTTCGACACCGGCAAGCAGGGGAAGGAGTGGCCGGGCGATTTCGAGATCGTGAACCACGAGAAGCCGCGAACGTGGAAGGCGGCGAAGTCCGTCGCGCGGGCCGCGGGCGGCCAGTGGATTCGCCTGGACCTGAAAGGCAACCGGCTCCTCGACCGCCGCGTCGAACTGGCCTTCAAATACAAGATGGACAAGACGACCGACGTGACGGTGGAGCTATTCCACCGCGGCACGTCGAAGGCCGTCGCCAAGCAGACCTTCGAACTTCCCGGCGAGAAGTGGGCCGAGCACACCCTGCGCTTCACCGTGCTGCCGGACGATCCGATCGACGAGATTCGCTTCCTGTTCCCCTCGGGCGAACTCCTGGTGGACGACGTGCTGCTCTACACCCCGGGCGGATGATCGCACATTCGGAGCCCGGATCACGGTCTCGAGTTGAGTTCCAGAAGCCGAAAGGCGTCGAAGGCGCACCCCCAGGAGTAGGTGACGCCGGAACCGCCGTGGCCGTAGTTGTGCAGGATGGGAAGGGCGTCATCCCACTCGAGGCGGACGCCGTGCTCGCGGGCCGGCCGCAGCCCGACTCGAACCGGTTCCGCGGCGTCGATCTCGGCGTTCTTCAGAACGGGGAGGAACTCGACGCAGCGGTGAAGGATCTCGTGAACCGGTTCGTAATTGTCGAGCCCGATGCCGAGCTCGGTCTGGTTCGGCTCGGCGAATCCGCCGAGGAGCAGCTTGTCCTCGCCCCGCGGCACGATGAACACGAATCCGGGGTCTGAACTGATGCCGTCGTGTGAGATGCAGTGCGCCTGGGTGATGCGCGGCATGCGGCGGCCGTCGTTCTTCACGCGGATCACGGCGCCGCGCAGCGGATAGACCGTGGCGTCGCCGAGGTCGCGGGCGCCGAACCCCGTGCAGTTCACAATCCCTTCGGCATGGAACTCTTCGAGCAGTTGAGCGGCCTCGTCGGCCAGGGGCGCGGACACGGTTCGACGGATCACCTCGCAGCCCGCGTCCCGAGCCGATTGCAGCAGCCAGTTCAAGTAGACGTCCGTGTCGATCATCGGGGCGATGTGCTGGTAGGCATCGCGGTAGTCGTGCCGCGGTCCAATCCCGTTCTCGGCGATCAACGCCGCATCGTGGCGGAAGCCGCGGGCGATCGTGGCCAGTTGCGTCATCTTCTCCTGATGAAACGCATCGCCCGCGAGACTGTGGCGGAAGTAGAACGTGACTGGCCGAAGGTAGACGCCGGCGGCAGGGTCGGTTGCGAGTTCCGTGAAGATGCGGAGGGACGCCTCCGCCCAGCGGCGGGGCCGCTCCAGGTCGAGATGCTTCCCGCAGACCCCCGGCGGCCATTCCCACAACGCACCGGCCACGGCCGATGTGATGTTCGGAGCGAACTGATCCGCGAGGACCGTGACCTGCCACCCGCGCCGGCGCAGCACGAGCGCCGTCGTGAGCCCGATCACGCCCGCACCGAGGACTAGAACCGATTTTCGCTCGCGCGCCATGTCTTCCATGTCTTCCTTGTCAATGTAGAGCCGCACCCGGATCGTACAATGCGGGCATGGCCGCGATCCGATTGCTTCCGTTCGTCCTGGCGGACGGCGCCACGAACATGGCAGCCGACGAGGCGATGCTGGAATCGGCCGCGGAGTTCGGCCTCGCTTCGCTCCGCTTCTACACCTGGAGCGAACCGACCATCTCGCTCGGCTATTTCCAGCCCGCGTCCGCCGTCTCGAGCATTCCCGGTAATCTGGTCCGGGTGCGCCGTTCCACCGGCGGAGCGGCCATCGTGCATCACCACGAACTGACGTACGCCGTCGCCCTGCCCGATGCAAAACTGTGGCGTTCCGGCGAATCGTGGATCTGCCGCTTCCATCACTTCGTCCGCGACGCGCTGGCGGAACAAGACGTCGAATCGCGAACAGTGCTGTGCGGTGAGGAGAAGTTGTTGGGAGAGGTGTTGTGCTTCCTGCACCAGACCGCGGGAGACCTGCTGATCCGCGGTTCGAAGATCGCGGGGAGCGCCCAGCGGAAGCGCAAGGGCGCACTGCTCCAACACGGGAGCATTCTGCTGGCGCGAAGCCCGTACGCTCCGGTGCTGGCCGGCATTCACGACCTCATCGAGCGCGAACCGTTCGCCGAGGCGTGGCTCGCAGAGCGACTCGCCTCACGATTCGACTGCGAGCCCGGCGAGTGGACCGCGCACGAACGCGAGCGCATCGCCGCGATCCGCGCCGAGAAATACGCGAACCCCGAATGGAACGCGAGGCGCTGAGCCGTGCTGAAGCCCGATGAACCCGCCGTGATTCTCGCGCCGATGGAAGGCGTCACCGATGCGCCTATGCGGGCGCTGCAGGGCGAGAGCGGCGCGTTCACCTACGCCGTGTCCGAATTCTTGCGGATCGGCCATGCCGTTCCGCCGAAGCACGTCTTCTTCCGCCATGTGCCGGAGCTGCGCGAGGGGTGCGTCACGCGGACGGGGCTGCCGGTGCAGGTGCAACTGCTCGGCGGCGACGCGGGGCGCATGGCGGAGGCGGCCGTCGTGGCCGTGGAGTGCGGCGCGACCGCGGTCGATCTGAACTTCGGATGCCCGGCCCGCACCGTGAACCGCCACGACGGCGGCGCCACGCTTCTGAAATTCCCGCACCGCATCCGCGAGATCGTTCGCGCCGTTCGCGAGTCGCTGCCGCCCCGGATTCCTGTCTCCGCGAAGATGCGCCTGGGCTGGGACTCCATCGACCCGATCCGCGAAAATGCCGCGATGGCGGCGGAGGGCGGCGCGGCCTGGCTCACCATTCACGGCCGCACTCGAGTCGCCGGCTATGCGCCGCCCGTGTTCTGGGAACCGATCGGCCGCATCCGCGAGGAACTGCGAATCCCCGTCGTCGCGAACGGCGATATCTGGACATTCGAGGATTTCCTCCGCTGCCGCGACGCGACGGGGTGCCGTCACTTCATGCTCGGCCGCGGGGCCCTGGCGAACCCGGCCCTGTCGCATGAGGTCGCGCGGGAACTCGGCCTCGCGCCGATCAACGCGAGTATCGGATTCGATTGGCCGCGGATGATGGAGAGGCTCGTCGAGTGGACGGGCGAATTGCTCGATCCGCCGCCGGTGAACAGCGTGCGGCGGCTGAAGCAGTGGCTCAAAATGGCCGCCGCCTGCCGCACGTTCCATCAGTTCGATGACGTGAAGCAGGCGGAGACGGTTGACGAATTGTTGATCCGGTTGAAGCGATCCGACCCGCGCGGTCACTCCGCCTTCTTCTCTTCCGATTCGGCCGGGGCTTCTTCCTCCGGCTTGGCTTCCGCGCCGGGGGCGGCCTGCGCCTGAACCGTCGAGACGCCGCCCTCCGACTTCGCGTCCGCTTCGAGTTCGTATTCCTCGAACGTCGCCTCGGCGAGAATCAGGTCGAGCGCCTTGCGTTCGAGCAGGTCGGTCGCCAGGGCCTCCATGAGGTCTTCCTTCTCCATGCGGGCCCGCACCTTTCGCGGGCTCTCGTTGCCCTGGTCCGCGATGCGGTCGATCTCGTCGTCGATGTCGGCGTCCTCGATCTCGATCTTCTCGACCTCGGCGATCTTCTGCAGAACGAAGTGCTCCTTGAGGGCCGCCGCGGTGCTGCGGAGCACGTCCTGTTCGAGGAGCCGTTGGCGGCCGCGAATCTGGTCGTCCGACATGCCGGAGTTGCGCATCTCCATGACGCGGCGGGCGAGCGTGGTGCGGGCCTGGCGGCGCAGCATGTCCTGCGGCAATTCCCAGTTCGCGTTGGCGGCGAGCAGTTCGAGCACCTGCGACCGGGCCACTTGCCGTTGCGTGTATTCGAGCCGCCGATCGAGCAGCACGTTCACGAACACGTCGAAGGCCTCGGGCGTGCTGACGCCGAACACCCCTTCGAGCAGGTCCTGCGTGAGTTCCGGGGACTTGACGGTCTTCACGTCCTTGACGGCGAAATGAGCCTGGACCTTGCGGCCGCGGAGGGCTTCGACGCCGAGCTCCTGCGAGAGCGTGATGTCCACGTCGCGTTCGTCGCCCGGCTTGGCGCCTTTCATGATCGCGCCGAAGTTCTCGGCCACGCCGTCCGCCAGCGCCAGTTGCTGCTCGACCTTGAACCGGACCTCGGTAAGCTTGTTCAGTTCGCGATCGCCGAGTTTGATGGTCACGTCCGCGCTGACGTAGTCGTCCAGTTCGACCGTCGGCGGGTTGCCGTCCTTCGGCGCGAGTTGGCCGTACGGTTCGAGGAGCCGTTTGCGCTCGCGGGCGACCTCGGCCGCGGTGTACGCGTGCACCGGCTTGCGAAGCTTGAGCCCCTTGTACGAAGGCAGATCGAACTCGGGCCGCACCTCGATGTCGAACTCGTAGATGAACGGGCCTTCCTTGGGAATGCTGATCGCGTTCGGGTTCAGGTCCGGCGGGCTGAGCGGCGAGATGCTCTGTTCCTCGGCGAGTTGCTCGAGGCTCGCCATCAGCACCTGC
>Ga0210380_10000866_pt1 | contig 12542 bp, 14 predicted proteins | sample PLM4_5_coexredo_FD_155476 | JGI IMG/M metagenome (GOLD analysis project Ga0210380, IMG submission 155476) | Groundwater sediment microbial communities from an aquifer in East River, Colorado, USA - PLM4_5_coex redo | ecosystem: Environmental > Terrestrial > Soil > Riparian zone | place: USA...
TGGCGCCCAAGAGCGGCAGAAGGACAATCGCGAGATACATCTCAGCCTTTCATCAAATTGATGTCCTCGACCGCGATCGAGCCGCGGTTGCGGAAATAGACGACGAGGATGGCGAGACCGATCGCGGCTTCCGCCGCCGCAACCGTGAGCACAAGCAGCGCGAACACCTGGCCGACGATGTCGCCGAGGTGGGTCGAGAACGCGACGAAATTGATATTCACGGCGAGCAGAATGAGCTCGATCGACATCAGGATGATGATGACGTTCTTCCGATTGAGGAAGATGCCGAAAATCCCGAGCGTGAACAGGATCGCTCCGACCGAAAGGTAATGGCCAAGACCGATAGTCATGAGGCCCCCCCCGCCGCGCTTTCAACATCATTCCGGGGCGCGCCGAAGGCGCGAACTCGGAATCCACAACCCGCAGCGTTCAAATCATCGGCACGGGGGTTATGGATTTCGGCTCTCGCTTCGCTTGACCGGAATGACGTGGAGGAAATTGCGATCATAATCTAAATCCCCTGTCCTGACCGGACCTGGCGGACTTCCATCGCGGTTTCCTTGGTGCGCGCGACCTGATCGGAAATGTTCTGGCGCTTGACACTCGGCCTGTGGCGCAGCGTCAGCACGATGGCGCCGATCATGGCGACGAGAAGCACCAGGCCCGCGGCCTGAAAGTAATAGACGTATTGCGTGTAGAGTACCCGGCCGAGCGCCTCGGTGTTGGTGATGGTGGCGGGGATCGGCGACGAGATCGCCTGCGGCATGCCCGGACCGATCACCCAGGCGCCGACCACCAGCAGCAGTTCGGCAAGGAACACGACGCCGACCAGGACGCCGACCGGCAGATATTGCAGGAAGCCCTGCCGCAGCTCGGCGAAGTCGACGTCGAGCATCATCACCACGAACAGGAACAGCACGAGGACCGCGCCGACGTAGACGACGATCAGGATCATCGCCAGAAACTCGGCGCCCATCAGCACGAACAGGCCCGCGGCGTTGACGAAGGCGAGAATGAGATAGAGCACCGAATGCACGGGGTTTTTGGCCGCGATCACCATGAACGCGGACGCCACGCAGAGGCCGGCAAAGAGATAGAAGAACAGAGCGGGCAGGATCATCGGCTATGACTCTCCCTGTCATTCCGGCCGAGCGAAGCGAGAGCCGGGATCCATACTCCGCAGCAGGGGTTATGGATTCCGGGTTCGCGAGCTTCGCTCGCGCCGCGGAATGACAACCGTTGTGAGATCACGTCCATCACCAATTCACCGGTACGGCGCGTCGAGCGCGATGTTTTTGGCGATCTCGCGCTCCCAGCGGTCGCCGTTGGCCAGCAGCTTTTCCTTGTCGTAGTAAAGCTCCTCCCGGGTCTCGGCGGCGAACTCGAAGTTCGGCCCCTCGACGATGGCGTCGACCGGACAGGCCTCCTGGCAGAGGCCACAGTAGATGCACTTCACCATGTCAATGTCGTAGCGCGTGGTGCGGCGGGTGCCGTCGTTCCGCCGGGGGCCCGCCTCTATGGTGATGGCCTGGGCCGGGCAGATCGCCTCGCAGAGCTTGCAGGCAATGCAGCGCTCCTCGCCGTTCGGATAACGACGCAGCACGTGCTCGCCGCGAAAGCGTGGCGAAATGGGTCCCTTCTCGAACGGATAATTCAGCGTCGCCTTCGGCTTGAAGAAATAGCGCATGCCGAGGAAGAACGCGGAGACGAACTCCGTCAGGAACATCGATCGGGCCGCCTGATCGAGTCTCATCGTCTCATCCTCTCAGCGCAAGCGGGGCGAACTGCAGCACCGCCGCGACGATCACCACCATGGCCAGCGACAGCGGCAGGAACACCTTCCAGCCGAGCCGCATCAATTGGTCGTAGCGGTAGCGCGGCACGACGGCCTTGGCCATGGCGAACAGGAAGAACATGAACAGGGCCTTGAGCACGAACCAGACCACGCCCGGCACCCAGGTGAATGGCGCAATCGGGAACGGCGGCAGCCAGCCACCGAGAAACAGGATCGTGCCCATGGCGCACATGGTGGCGATAGCCACGTATTCGCCGAGCATGAACATCATGTAGGGCGAAGAGCCGTATTCGACCATGAAGCCCGCGACCAGCTCGGACTCCGCCTCGACCAGATCGAACGGCGGGCGGTTGGTCTCGGCCAGCGCCGAGACATAGAACACGACGAACATCGGCAACAGCGGCAGCCAGTACCAGCCGAACATGCCGAAGCGGGTGTCCTGCGCGGCGACAACCCCCGAAAGCTTCAAGGTGCCGGCGCAGAGCAGCACGGTGATGATGACGAAGCCGATCGAGACTTCGTATGACACCATCTGCGCGGCGGAGCGGATCGCGGCGAGGAAAGCGTATTTCGAATTCGACGCCCAGCCCGCCATGATGACGCCGTAGACCATCAGCGAGGAGATGGCGAAAATGTAGAGGATGCCGACATTGATGTCGGCGATCACCCAGCCGAGATTGACCGGGATCACTGCCCAGCCGGCCAGCGCTAGGGTACAGGTGACGAGCGGGGCGAGCAGGAATACGCCCTTGTTGGAGCCCGCCGGGATGACCGGCTCCTTGAACACGAATTTCAACAGATCGGCGAAGGACTGCAGCAAGCCCCAGGGCCCGACCACGTTGGGGCCACGCCGGATCTGCACCGCCGCCCAGATTTTTCGGTCCGCCAGCAGCACATAGGCGATCGACACCAGCAGAAGGACGAGCAGCAGCAGCGACTGCGCGACGATCACGATCAGCGGCCAGAGATACAAGGTCCAGAATTCCGCCATGGCGCTCACTCTGCCGCGGTCATGGCGGAGCGACCCTCGGCGAGGGCCGAGCATTCGGCCATCACCGCGGACGCGCGCGCGATTGGGTTGGTTAGGTAATAGTCCTCAATCACCGAACGGAACGGCGCCTTGTCGACATGGGCCGCCATCGCCGAAAGCTGGCGGATATCGGCGGGGCCGTTCGCCACGATCTGTCCGATGCGGGCCAACTGCGGCCGCTCCTTGAACAAGGCGGCGCGGAGCGCTGCCAGCGAGTCATAGGGCAGCTTGACGCCCAGCAGATCGGACAGCGCGCGCAGGATCGACCAGTCCTCGCGGGCATCGCCGGGCGGGAAGCTTGCGCGGCTCGACATCTGCACGCGGCCTTCAGTGTTAATATAGAGGCCGGATTTCTCCGGATAGGCCGCGCCCGGCAGGATCACGTCGGCGCGGTGCGCGCCGTTGTCGCCGTGAGTGCCGATATAGACCACGAAGGCGCCGGACGGCACGTCGATCTCGTCAGCGCCGAGGAGGAAGAGCACATTGAGTGCGCCTTCCTTCGCCATCGCAGCGGCGTTGAGCGCGCCCTCGCCCGGCACAAAGCCGATCTCAAGCGCACCGACGCGCGAGGCTGCGGTGTGCAGCACGCAATAGCCGTTCCAGCCTTCTTTGACGACGCCAAGCTCAATGGCGGTCTTCGCAGCCAGCGCCGCGACAGCCGCGCCGTCGGGCCGCGCCAGCGCACCGGCGCCAAGGATGATCATCGGCCGCTCGGCCGCTTTAACCACCGCTGCGAAGCTGTGCTTGCCGCCGGCAAGCTCGGTGAGCATGTCGGGGCCGGCGCCGAGATAATCGTAGGGGTACGTCAGATCGACCTTCTCGCCGATCAGTGCGACCGGGAATTTTCCCCCGTGCCAGCGCTTGCGTATCCGCGCGTTCAGCACCGCCGCCTCGCGGCGCGGGTTCGAGCCGATGATCAGCAGCGCGTCAGCGCGCTCGATGCCGGCGATGGTGGCGTTGAACAGATAGGTCGCGCGTCCCAACTCCGGATTGAGCGCGACGCCATCCTGACCAGCGTCGATATTCTTGCTCCCGAGCCGCGCCATCAGATCCTTGAGCGCATACATTTCCTCGACCGCCGCGAGATCGCCGGCGATGGCGCCGAGACCGCCGGCCTTGGCCGCCTTCACCTTGGCAGTGATGACTTCGAACGCTTGCGGCCATGTCGCCGGAATCAAGCGGCCGTTCACGCGGACATAGGGCTGGTCGAGCCGCTGCGTTCGCAGTCCGTCGACCACGTGACGGGTCTTGTCGGAAATCCACTCCTCGTTCACGTCATCATTGACGCGCGGCAGAATGCGCATGACCTCGCGGCCGCGGGCATCGATGCGGATCGCCGAGCCGAGCGCGTCCATCACATCGATTGTTTCGGTCTTCGACAGCTCCCACGGCCGCGCCGCGAAAGCATAGGGCTTTGAGGTCAGCGCGCCGACCGGGCAGAGATCGACCACGTTGCCCTGCAGCTCCGACGACATCGCCTGCTCGAGATAGGTCGTGATCTCCATGTCCTCGCCGCGGCCGATCGCGCCTAATTCGGGCACGCCGGCCACTTCGGCCGAGAAGCGAATGCACCGCGTGCAATGGATACAGCGGTTCATGATCGTCTTCACCAGCGGGCCGATGTACTTGTCCTCGACCGCGCGCTTGTTCTCGTGATAGCGGCTGGAATCGACGCCGTAGGCCATCGCCTGGTCCTGCAGGTCGCATTCGCCGCCCTGATCGCAGATCGGGCAGTCGAGTGGATGGTTGATCAGCAGGAATTCCATTACGCCTTCGCGGGCCTTGCGCACCATCGGCGACTTGGTGTTGACGACCGGCGGCTCGCCGTTCGGCCCGGGCCGGCAGTCGCGCACGCCCCAGGCACAGCTTGCGACCGGCTTCGGCGAGCCTTTCAGCTCAACGAGGCACATCCGGCAATTGCCGGCGATCGACAGCCGCTCGTGGAAGCAGAACCGCGGAATCTCGGCGCCCGCCGCCTCCGCTGCCTGCAGCAGCGTAAACTCCGGCGGGACGTCCACCTCGGTGCCGTCGATGATGATCTTCGCCATCGAACGCTAAGCCTTCTTGCACTCGGCCGCGGAAGCCGCGATCTTTCGGATGGGTGCCTGCATTTGCCGGTCGTAATTGCCGATTTCGTCCTTCAGAATCGACGTGCACACATGCGACGCGTGATAACCGACCTGTTCCTCGCAGGTGCGTTGCCACTCCGGATCCCCGGGAAAGCCCCCGAGTATCTGCTCGCAGGTGTACGGCAAGTACGACACAAACCAGCCGTACCGCGCCCTGTCTTCCCGCGTCATCGCGGCAATCGCGGCGGCGCTTTCAGGATAGGCAAGACGCGGATATTGCACGGCGTGCAGGTAGGCCCGATAGATTTCGTGGGCGGTATTGTCGCGCGACAGTTTGAAGTTGAATTGCACCTGCCAATAGATGGCGCCCAGCGCGAACATGGCGACCACGGCCGACGCAATCTGCGCGGCGTTGCCGAACCTCTGCCAGAACGCGGGCTGCATGGTGCCTGCCATCGTTGCAACGCTCATTGGTCTCATTCCGCCGCCACGCGGACCGCGCTCTGCCGGTCGGCATTGCGGGTGTATTCGTCGATACGCCGCTCGATCTCGGGGCGGAAGTGCCGCAGCAGGCCCTGCACCGGCCAGGCGGCGCCGTCGCCGAACGCGCAAATGGTGTGGCCCTCGATCTGCTTCGTTACGTCGAACAGCATGTCGATCTCGCGCTTCTGAGCGCGGCCGTCGGCCATGCGGGTGAGCACGCGCCACATCCAGCCCATGCCCTCGCGGCATGGCGTGCACTGGCCGCAGCTCTCGTGCTTGTAGAAATACGATATCCGAGCCATCGCGCGGATGATGTCGGTGGACTTGTCCATCACGATCACCGCCGCGGTGCCGAGCGACGATTTCAGCGCGGCGCAGCCGTCGAAATCCATCTTCAGCTCATCGCACTGATGCGCCGGGATGAGCGGCATCGACGAACCGCCGGGAATGACCGCTAAAAGAGCGTTCCAGCCGCCGCGCACGCCGCCGCAGTGGGTGTCGATCAGTTCGCGAAGCGGAATGCCCATCGCCTCTTCCACGGTGCAGGGGCGCTCGACGTGGCCGGAGATGCAGAAGAGTTTCGTGCCGGTGTTGTTCGGCCGGCCGATGCTTGCAAACCACGCGCCGCCGCGCCGCATGATGTCCGGCACGACCGCGATGCTCTCGACGTTGTTCACCGTGGTGGGGCAACCGTAAAGCCCCATGTTGGCCGGGAACGGCGGCTTCAGCCGGGGCTGACCCTTCTTGCCCTCGAGGCTTTCCAGAAGCGCCATTTCCTCGCCGCAGATATAGGCCCCGGCGCCGTGGTGGACATAGAGGTCGAAGTCGTAGCCGTGGATGTTGTCCTTGCCGAGGAGTTTCGCCTCATAGGCCTGATCGATCGCGGCCTGCAGCCGCTCGCGTTCGCGGATGAATTCGCCGCGCACATAGATATATCCCGAACGGCAATCCATCGCGCGGCCGGCGATCAGGCAGCCTTCGACAAGAAGATGCGGGTCGTTCCGCATGATCTCGCGATCCTTGCAGGTCCCCGGCTCGGATTCGTCGGCGTTGACCACCAGGTAGTGCGGCCGGTCGCCGACGGCCTTCGGCATGAACGACCATTTGACGCCGGTCGGGAAGCCCGCGCCGCCGCGACCGCGCAGACCGGAGGCCTTGACCTCGGCGACGATGGCGTCGCGGCCTTTCTCCAGGATCGCCTTGGTGCCGTCCCAGGAGCCACGCATGCGCGCCCCCTCGAGGCCCCAGTCGCCCTGGCCGTAGAGATTCTTGAAGATGCGATCCTTGTCGTCGAGCATCTAGGCCTTCACCGATTTTAAAGTGGTCGCGCCGCCGACCGGCGCGGACAGTTGCCGGTCGATCTGCGGGCCGGGCTTGACGGGCGACCCCTTGGCGAATCCGTCGAGCACCTTCTCGAAACTTTCAGCCGTAAGGTCCTCGTAGGTGTCGTTCCAGATCAGCACCATCGGTGCGTTGACGCAGGCACCGAGACACTCGACCTCCTCCCACGAAAAATCGCCATCGGCCGAGACGTGGAACGGGTCGTGATGGATGCGCTTCTGGCAGACGTCGAAAATGGCGTCAGCGCCGCGCAGCCGGCACGGCGTCGTGCCGCAGACCTGCACATGGGCCTTCTTCCCGCACGGCTCCAACAGGAACATGGTGTAGAACGTCGCCACTTCCAGCGCGCGGATATGCGCCACGCCGAGCATCTCGGACACGTGCCGGATCGCCGCCTCCGGCAGCCAGCCACCGTTCTGTTCCTGCGCACGCCAAAGCAAAGGGATGATCGCCGACTGTTGGCGGCCCGACGGATACTTCGCAATCTGCTGCTGCGCCCACGCGGCATTCTCCGCCGTGAAGGAGAATTCCTTCGGCTGAACATTGGGCGGAGCAAGGCGGCGGACGGCCATGATAATTATTCCGGTACGATCGACATCAATGACGCGTTGAAGGCAGGATCGACCTGATCCCCTCTGCCCAGGCGGAGCTGTTGGTGGCGAAGATGCTGTAGCCGAACACGGTGCTGGTCTTGATGCGGTCCAGCATCGAGACGTCGCTCAGCCGCTCATATCGCTGGCTCGCCGGGTCGAATACGAATAGCCGACACGGCGTTCTGTTCAGCAGGTACCGCGACACGGTGTGGGCCCGATCCGCCCCATGATCCTCGACGATGACGACGGTATCGTTCTCCAGAAGTTGCTTGGCGCCCTTGGCTGCCTCGACTTCCATCCCCTCGACATCGAGCTTGATGACAAGGCTCTGCCCGGGCGACACCAGTCCCTGGTCGATGAGGCTGTCGAGCGCAATCATCTCCACGCTTTCGCCCGCGGACCCGTTTGATTCGCCGACGCGGAAGGCTTCATGCTTGGCGCTGCTGAGCCAGACCTGATTGCCGGTGGTCGATCCGATCGCGCGGCGTAACACCTTGAAGCGGTCGCCATTCAGCACGGTGTTGCGCTTGAGTTTCTCGGCGTTGGCGGATGATGCCTCGATCGCGACTACCGGATGGCTGCCGAATGGGCGGCTCGACGCCAGCACCGACCAGAATCCGAAATTGGCGCCGCCATCGACGAAGCAATAATCGACGTCGGATATACTCAGGAGGAAACGCTCGACCTCGCCTTCATAAACGAAGCTGCGGTCGAGCAGCAGGCTCCAATAGCCATCGCCAAATGGAAACGCGAAACGCGCGTCGTCATTGAGCAGGACTACGATCTCGCGCTGATCGATCATCGACGTGATCACCCGGCAACCGACCGAAAAAACGCGATAGTGCATCGGAGCACTGGCCTTGGCGCCGGCAGCGAACGCCAGCGCCGCACAACGCTCCATTGCCGTCGCGCCTTCGAGGCGGCCGGTTGATCGGTCATCCGAGATCGGCGGCGGCACCATCAGCGGTCAACCTCCCCGAACACGATGTCGAGCGAACCGAGGATCGCCGAAACGTCGGCCAGCATGTGGCCTTTGCAGAGGAAATCCATCGCTTGCAGATGGGCGAACCCCGGCGCCCGGATTTTGCACTTGTAGGGCTTGTTGGTGCCGTCGGAGACGAGATAGACACCGAATTCGCCCTTGGGCGCCTCGACGGCCGCGTAAATCTCGCCGGCCGGAACGTGGAAGCCCTCGGTGTAGAGCTTGAAGTGATGGATCAGCGCCTCCATCGACTGCTTCATCTCACCGCGCCGCGGCGGCACGATCTTGTTGTCGAGGACGGTGACGGGGCCCTGCCCTTCCGGCTCACGGAGCTTGGCGATGACCTGCTTCATGATACGGATCGACTGCCGCATCTCCTCCATGCGGAGGCAGTAGCGGTCGTAGCAATCGCCGTTCTTGCCGATCGGAATGTCGAAATCGAGCTCGGAGTAACACTCGTAGGGCTGCGCCTTGCGCAGATCCCAGGCGGCGCCGGAACCCCGAACCATCACCCCGGAGAAGCCCCAGGCCCAGGCGTCCTTCAGACTCACCACACCGATATCGACGTTGCGCTGCTTGAAAATGCGGTTGCCGGTGAGCAGGTCCTCGAGATCGTCGCAGACCTTCAGGAACGGATCACAGAATCCGTCGATGTCGTCGATCAATTTGGCCGGCAGGTCCTGGTGCACACCGCCAACCCGGAAATATGCCGCGTGCATACGCGAGCCCGAGGCGCGCTCGTAGAACACCATCAGCTTTTCGCGCTCTTCGAAGCCCCACAGGGGCGGGGTGAGCGCGCCAACATCCATCGCCTGCGTGGTGACATTGAGGATGTGCGACAGGAGCCGCCCGATCTCGCAGAACAGCACGCGGATCAACTGCGCGCGCCGGGGCACCTGGAGATGCAGGAGCTTTTCCGCGGCAAGGCAGAAGGCGTGCTCCTGGTTCATCGGTGCGACATAATCGAGCCGGTCGAAATACGGAATCGCCTGCAGATAGGTCTTGTGCTCGATCAGCTTCTCGGTGCCGCGGTGAAGCAGGCCAATGTGCGGATCGACACGCTCGACGATCTCGCCGTCGAGCTCGAGAACAAGGCGCAGCACACCATGCGCGGCCGGGTGCTGCGGGCCGAAGTTGATGGTGAAGTTGCGGAGGTTCTCGGCCATCGCTTACCCCTTCGCCTGGGGTTCATTTGTCTGCGATGGAGCGAATTGGGCAAAGACCTCTGCGCCGGCCATATTTTTCGTGGCATTGGCGAAATCGTAATAGGCCGGCTTCTCGTCAATGAATATCTGGGTGGTGAAGGCAAAATCCGACCGGTCGTCGAAAGCCTCCGCGGACACCTCATAATGGTCCTTGCCAGTCAAGCGGTAGAACAGCGACGTGCCGCATTGCTTGCAAAATCCGCGTTCAGCCCAGTCCGAAGATCGATAGATTCCGAGGCTCGAGGCGTCGTCGATCTTGAAGGTACCGACACAGGTAATCGCGAAGTACGGACCCGCGCCCCATCTCCGGCACATGCTGCAATGGCAGACGGCGAAGTCGTGAGTGTGCGGCGCGGCGGTGAAACGCACCGCACCGCAGAGGCAGCCGCCCGCCAAGGTTTTTGCTGGTTCGGCCATCTAACCCTTCGCCTTCTCATCGCCGGGCAGCGGCACGTAGCCCGCGCCTTCCCATGGCGAGAGGAAATCGAAATTGCGGAATTCCTGCGCAAGCCTGACCTTGTCGTAGACCACGCGCTTCTGCTCGTCGTCGTAGCGCACCTCGACGAAGCCGGTCAGCGGGAAATCCTTGCGCAGCGGATGACCCTCGAAGCCGTAGTCGGTGAGCAGCCGCCGCATGTCCGGGTGACCGGTGAACAGCACGCCGTAGAGATCGTAGGTCTCGCGCTCGAACCAGTCGGCGCCGCGAAACACGTCGATGATCGAGGGGATTCGGGTGTCCTCGCCGGCCTCGATCTTGACCCGGATGCGGTGGTTTTTGGTCGGCGACAGCAGATGATAGACGACATCGAAGCGGCGCTCCCGTGCCGGCCAGTCGACCGCCGTGATGTCGATGAAGCTATAAAACTGGCAACGCTCGTCATCGCGCAGAAACGTGATGACCTTGACGATGTCGCGAGCGGTCGCGGTGATGGTGAGCTCGTCGTGCGCGATCCAATGCCCGACGACGGAGCCTGACAGCGCGCCCGCGATCGTCTCGCCCAACCGTTCCAGTGTCTCGTCCATCGGCTAAGCCTGCTCAGCGCTCGATCGTTCCGGTGCGGCGGATTTTCTTCTGCAACAGCAGCACGCCGTACAGCAGCGCCTCCGCGGTCGGCGGGCATCCCGGCACGTAGATGTCGACCGGCACGATGCGGTCGCAGCCCCGCACCACCGAATAGGAATAATGGTAGTAGCCGCCGCCGTTGGCGCACGATCCCATCGAGATGACATAGCGCGGCTCCGGCATCTGGTCGTAAACCTTGCGCAGAGCCGGTGCCATCTTGTTGGTCAGCGTACCGGCGACGATCATCACGTCGGATTGCCGGGGGGAGGCGCGCGGCGCGAAACCGAAGCGCTCGGCGTCGTAGCGCGGCATCGACATCTGCATCATCTCGACCGCGCAACACGCCAGCCCGAATGTCATCCACATCAAGGAGCCCGTTCGCGCCCAGATGATCAGGTCCTCGGTCGCGGTGACGATGAAGCCCTTGTCGGCCAGATCGTTGTTGAGGCCGACGAAATAAGGATCGTCGGAGCCAATCGGCTTGCCGGTGCGCGGATCGAGAATCCCCCTTGGCGGAGGAGCTACGAGTGTGGAATTGCTCAATCCCATTCGAGCGCTCCCTTCTTCCACTCATAGATAAAGCCGACAGTGAGCACCGCAAGGAACACCATCATCGACCAGAATCCGTAAACCCCGAGCTGGCCGTAGACCACGGCCCAGGGAAACAGGAATGTGACTTCCAGATCGAAGATGATGAACAGGATCGCGACCAGGTAGAACCGCACGTCGAATTTCATGCGCGCGTCGTCGAAGGCGTTGAAGCCGCACTCGTAGGCGGAGAGCTTTTCGGGGTCCGGCTGCTTGTAGGCGACGAGGAACGGCGCGATCAGCAGCGCCAAGCCCAAGCCCAGCGCAACCGCGATGAAGATGACCAGGGGCAGATAGTCTTGCAGCAGCGCGCTCATCAGCATTCCTCAGGACGTCCTTCTGGCGGCCCTTCAGTCGCCCCACAAAAAGCCCGTCCCGCCGCCGGTCAGGCGTCGGCTTGCCCCACCACATCCCCCAGACCGGACTGGATTCGTTCCAAAGACAGGTGGATTGAGGCTTAGCGCAGCGCACAATGAGTGGCAAGGCGCGAAAAGTCTTGGTCCCAGCTTGCGTTGCCCTACTCCCAGGCGCCCGTTTACGGTGTGGGCAAAAGGGGGCTCCGGTGCCGTTTGGGATCGTTTCTAAGCCGCTGCAGACGTGGTTGAATGCGCCGCGGCCACCAGCTTACGGGAGCGTCTGTCCGATGCAACTCACTGCGGGAATCACCAAAGCCAACACCGGCCTAGAGGGCATTTCCTGGAATATCCTGGGCCAGACCTACGTGCCCAAATCGATCAACGAGCAGTCGTTTTCCTGGCACGCCACCTTTCCACCCGGAACCTTCGTGCCGCCGCACATCCATCCGACCCAGGACGAGTTCATCTACATGCTGGATGGCCGGTTCGACCTGGTGCTCGACGGCAAGGAATTCGTCGCCACGACGGGCGACCTGATCCGGCTGCCGATGAACCAGCCGCATGGCATCTTCAACAAAAGCGACCAGACAGTGAAATGCTTCTTCTGGGTGTCGCCGACGCGGAAGCTTTATGACCTGTTCTGGGCGATCCATTCGATGAAGGATCAGAACCCGCCCGAGGTGGTCGCGCTGTCCGCCAAGCACGAGGTCATGTTCCTGCCACCGCCTCCGGGCGCGTGAGCCACCACCTTAGCTGGCTCTCAGCATCGACATGAAGACTATTCTGACGCTCCACCGGTGTTCGCTGTTGTGAATAAGAACAATTCCAATTTCATCAAAACAGACACGGCTCACTTCAATGTGAGGTCGCGTTTTTGTGAGTGGTGCGTTGAAGGGAGCTAGACCACTTACGAGCGCGCCACAACAGGAGCATCCATGATGCCGAGTTTCAGCCCAGAGCTTATTTCGACCATGCGGGCGGCCCTTGATGACGTGATGACACACATTCCTGTCGACCAGGCCACCTCAGGTATCAAG
>Ga0210380_10000867_pt1 | contig 12526 bp, 11 predicted proteins | sample PLM4_5_coexredo_FD_155476 | JGI IMG/M metagenome (GOLD analysis project Ga0210380, IMG submission 155476) | Groundwater sediment microbial communities from an aquifer in East River, Colorado, USA - PLM4_5_coex redo | ecosystem: Environmental > Terrestrial > Soil > Riparian zone | place: USA...
GATCGACCTTTCTTTGCGAATGCCCAACACGTACTGGATCGTCTGTCCGAAGGTGACTTCGAGCGTGCCAAAGATCGCCACGTCCCGGAATTGGCTGTTGGCCGAGGCAGCTGACGACACGCGCCGTCTCAAGGCTCTCGCTTCATAGATGGAGCGGGGCGTCAGTCCTGCTTCTGTCGGCTGCTGCTGGGCGGCCTGAACAGGTAGAGCAGGAACCACATCGGCAGGATCACCATCGCGCCGACCAGCAGGTTGGGCGCCGCCCAGGACAGGCCGCGGCGCGCGACATCCTCGATCCGCTCGTAGGACAGGCCGAAATCCTTGATGAGGCGTTCGGCAGTGATGCCGAAATGGCTGAGAATCGTTCCGACGATCAGCGAGGCAACCACGACCTTGACCAGCGTGCGGATCAGGGGATTGAGCATCCAGGCCTCGTCACCGGGGCGCGCCCGGCAGACTGATTCGTCGGCCTGATCATAATCGAAACGGCGCACGTGCGCCTGCGCGTGGCTGCGGCGCGCTGAGGGCTAAGGCTTCGAAGCGGCAGGAGCGCCGGCCGGGGGGCTGACAGCGCCGCCGGTCAGCCGCTCGATGGCCGAGCGCACGGTGTCGCGGGTGGTGCGATTTCTCACCGCATTGAGCAGCGGGCTTGCCGCCGGCGAGCGCTGGATCAGGGCCTGGGTGTCCGGCAGCAGGATCGGGTCGTCCCACGGGCCCTGCACAACGAAGGGCAGTTCGAAGGCCGGCGCCGTGTCTGTGCTGGCCACGGCGAGCGAGGCGACCCCGTGCAGATCGAAATCACGGGCCGGGATGGAGGCCGAGCCGGCCAGCCCGAGCCGGACCTTCGATCCTTCGAGAATGATGCTATCCACGGTGGCGATGCCTTCGGTGATCTTGAAGTCGGCCGTGAGCTTTTCGAACGGCGTGCGGCCGTTGCGGAAGTCGCCCGTTCCGGACAGCGGCCGGCGCTCCAGGCGGCGCAGCAGTTGCTCGACGTTCCAGCCCACCAACGAGCCGTCCCGGCCGTTCAGATTCGCCGTCCCGTTCAGCGTCCGCGTCATCGCCAGCACGCTCGTGCCGGTGGCATCGATGGCAACCGCCATATCGCCGCGGCCGTCGATGCGGCGGAACTGGAATATGTCGCCCAGGCATTTTTCGAGGTCGACGTCGGTGAATTGCAGTTGCGACTTGAATTCGGCGCCGACATCGGAAGCCGCAAGCGCCATCGAACCCTTCAGGACTCCTCCGAATGCCTGCGATTCGCCGATCGTCACGAGAAGCTTGCCGCCCCGCAGGTTGGCGGCGACAGCAGTACGCCCGAGCTTGGCGCGGCCAAGCGTGATTTGGGCGGCCGACAGCCGCAGGTCGAGATCGACGCCGGTCAGACCGTCGATGACGAGCGGCACACGATTCCAGTCGCGCTCGTTGCTGGTGAGCAGGCGGATGGTCGCCACATAGGGGGTCAGATCAAGCTCTCCCGCGGCGAGCGTGCCTTGCAGGGTCTGCCGGCCGTCGGTGGCGAAGGCGAGGACGCCTTCGGCGACATTGCCGTCCAGCTCGACATTCACCGTGGAGAGCGCGATCGTTCCGCCCGACACGTTGGTCTTGGCCTTGAGCGCGAAGCGGCCAAATCCGCCCCCGGAGAGCGGCTTCAGGCCGGTCCAGCGCAACGTTTCGCGCAGCGATGGCGCGTCGGCCGCAAGCGTGCCTTCGATCTGCAGCGTCGGCCGCGTGCTCCAGTTGCCTTCGAAGGCGAATTTGACCGGCGCGCCAGCAAGACGAATCTTCATTCCGGAGCGGTCGCCGGCGAGCGCCGATGCGAAATCCGTCAGGGTAATGGCAGTGTCGATCGGCTCGTCATGCCACACGATGCGACCGGTGGCGGCGAAACTTTTCGATATGAAGGGCCAGGCCAGCGCCAGCTCGACATTTTTGAAAGTCTCGTCAATGCCGCGCGTGGCGTCCTGCAGCGTAATGGTGCCGTCGTTGATACGAATCTCGGTGAACGACGTGGCATCGGCCGGACGATTAGCTTTCGGACCGAGCGCACGCGCCAGGGCGTCGACCAATGACGCCCAGTTCGAATGCCCGTCGCCGTCGAACGACACGTTGATGCGCGGACGCACCAGCGACACGTCGGCGATCTGGACGCGGCCGGCGAACAGCGGGAAGAACCGCAGCCGCGCGGTCAGCCGGTCGGCTGCCAGCACGGGCTTGGCGTCGTCGCCAAGCGTTACGTCGGCGAAGCTGATCGAGCCGGTCGGAAAAAGGGAGACCGCGACGTCGCCGCGCAGCACCAGATCGAGGCCGGTCACGCTGCGAATCTCGGCCTTGGCGGCGTCGCGCACGGTATCGACGGGAATGAGCAGCGCCATCGCGCCAAGCGCGGCAAAGCTCGCCAGCACCACGGCGGCGATGGCGATCCCTAGGCGCTTGAATCCAGTGGCCGCGGTCACGGATCGTTCCAGTCGGTGATGCTTGAAGCCCGGACTATAGCGGGCGGCTTGGAGCGCGCAACTTGTCTGCCCTCTGTGACGCTTTCGTGGCCGGGCGCGCCAAGTGGCAGCCGGAACTGCCGGCTCAGTTGTTTTTCAGCGCCACCCGGTAGTTAGCCTCGGTCTTGGTCTTGATTTCATCAAGGCTGGTGCCGGGAGCGACCTCGATCAGCGTCATTCCGCCGCCCCCCTTGCGGTCGATCGTGAACACTCCGAGGTCGGTAATGACCATGTCGATCACGCCAGCTCCGGTGAGCGGCAAGGTGCACCGTTTGAGCAGCTTGGCCTCGTTCTTGGCCGAGTGCTCCATGATCACCACAACTTTTTTCACGCCGGCGACGAGGTCCATGGCCCCGCCCATGCCCTTCACCATCTTGCCTGGGATCATCCAGTTGGCGAGGTCGCCGTTCTCGGCCACCTGCATGGCGCCGAGCAGGGCGATGTCGATGTGGCCGCCGCGGATCATCGCGAAGCTGTCGGCCGACGAGAAGAAGCTCGTGGTCGGCAGCTCGGTGACGGTCTGCTTGCCGGCATTGATGAGGTCGGGATCCTCCTCGCCCTCATAGGGGAACGGCCCGAAGCCGAGCATGCCGTTCTCGCTTTGCAGCTGCACGCTCATGCCGGTGGGAATGTAGTTCGACACCAGCGTCGGGATGCCGATGCCGAGATTGACGTAGAAGCCGTCGCGCAGCTCCTGCGCCGCGCGTTCCGCCATCTGTTCACGGGTCCAGGGCATGTCTGTGTCTCCTTACGCGACCACACGTTTTCGCACGGTGCGCTGCTCGATGTGCTTCACCACGTTGGGCACGTGGACGATTCGCTTCACGAATACGCCCGGCGTGATGATGTGATCGGGATTGATCTGTCCCGGCTCGACCAGGTTTTCGACCTGGGCCACCGTCATCTTGGCCGCCGTCGCCATCATCGGGTTGAAGTTGCGCGCCGTTTTTCGATAGAGGAGGTTGCCTTCGGTGTCGCCCTTCCAGGCATGCACTACTGACAGATCGGCGACGATGCCGCGCTCCATGACGTATTTCTCGCCGTCGAACTCGCGCTCTTCCTTGCCTGCGGCGATCAGCGTGCCGACGCCGGTGCGGGTGAAGAAGGCCGGGATGCCCGCGCCGCCGGCGCGGATGCGCTCGGCCAGGGTGCCCTGCGGGTTGAATTCGATCTCAAGCTCGCCGGCCAGGTACTGCTGTGCGAACAGCTTGTTCTCGCCGACATAGGACGAGATCATCTTCTTGACCTGCCGGGTCTCCAGAAGGAGGCCGAGGCCCGCGCCATCGACGCCGGCATTGTTTGAGACAATGGTGAGGTTCTTCACCCCGGAATCCCGGATGGCGTGGATCAGCGTCTCGGGAATGCCGCACAGGCCGAAGCCGCCGGCCATGATCAGCATGCCGTCCTTGAGGACGCCGGCCAGCGCCGCCTTGGCGTCGGGATAGACCTTCTTCATGCGCTAACGCCCCTCACTCCGTGACCACACCTAAAACCGAGCAAACTTTGTGCCCATTTCTGTAGCCGAGGCACAACGCTGCAATCAAGCGGCGCCTCTGAACGAAGGCTGACGCCCCCGGCTGCTCACCGGGGTCGGACACCATCTGGCCTGGATTAGAGCGGCTCCAGCAGCAGCGCCTTGAAATCATCCGCCGATCCCAGCTTCGGCTTCGGCGCGCCCCTCTTGATCGCGACCGCGATCCCCGAACGCGCCAGCGGCGTGCTCGAGGCAAGCTTGCCCTGTTTGATCAGTCCGTCGAGGCCGGCGTCGGTGACGATCGCGACATCGACCGCCGCGCCCTTGGCGATCTGCTGCGTCAGCTCCGCTGCGGTGTCCCAGGTGATCGCGAGCTTGTCCCCGGAGCTCTTTTCGAATTTCGGCGCGAGATCAAGCAGCGCGGATTTGACTGCGTTGGTGCTCAGAACCTTGATCTCAGCAGCGTGCGCCGGCCCGCCGACCACAAGAGCCACAGCGGCCGCAGCGAACGCGACAGTACGAAACGCCATTGAAATCTCCTTTGGGTGAATGTTTTTGCCAATTCGAAACCTGGCGCTCAGCCGCCTGGGTTGGCTTGTGATGCCTGTGCCGGCGGCAGTTCGGCGATCTCGGCGATCAGCTTTTTGACGATGGCCTGGCCGAACGAGTTGAAATCCTCGGCTACGATCACGAATGCGCCGGGCCCGCCGATCACGTTGTTCCGGTAGTAGTTCGCAAGCCCGCCGGGCGGGTTGGTGTGCTCGGGATTCCAGGCCATCGGCCGATCGCTCAGGATCACCAGTCCGTTGATGGTGACGCCTTGTCCGACGGCCTCGTCGCGGGCGAGGGTGACGTCGCGCCCGGAATTGTTGGTGCCGTCGCCCGACACGTCGATGGTGCGCCGCGGCGCTTCATAGGGCGCGTTCTTCAAAACGCCCATGGCGAAATCGATGCCGCCGGCGATCGAAGTGCGTTCGGCGAACGAGCGCGGCAGTTCGACGAGCTGGTCGCCGAATTTCTTCGCGGCGTCAGGCCCGTCGATCACGGTCCAGTCGATCAGGACCCTCTGGGAGCTCACGCCCGACCATTCCACAAACGCGACCGCGATGCGCCGGTTGCGCCCGCCGGTGATGGCTTCGAGCACCCGCTTGTCGGCGATGGCGGCGGCGTAGCCCTCGCGCTGAAGCTGGAACTTGGGCTGATCGATGCTGCGCGAAACGTCGGCAGCGAACACCAGCAACAGGTCAACCGGTTCGGCGGCCCGGGCAAACGGCGCCGAGCAGATCGCGAGCAGAACGAGCAACGATCGAAATGCATGCAGCATGAGCGCACCTCCACCCCACCGGCCCAGGACCGACTAAGCCTGAGCTTAGCGGGTTTTCCGCATCAACGTCAGCGCAATATCAATCGACCGCGATCAACTCTACGACGCCGCCGCCTGTCCGGCGCGGGGTCGCTGCGCATCCACCTTTCGCATCAAAGCGAGGAATGTCTCCGCGATTTCGGCTTCGTGCGGCGCCCATTCGCTGTAGTTGATGAGCGGCACCTCCTGGTCGGTGATCGGCAGTTGATGCAGCACGCTGCCTGGAATCTTCGTCGCGGCAATGCGACCGTTCACCGATGCGTGGGTCTGGTCGTTGCCCGGGATGACGACCGTCGGAACCGCGATCGCAGCCAGGTCGGCGTCGGTCATGCCGAACACCTCCGTCTTGGTGCTGGCGATGAACTGGTCCTGCCAGTTCGACATCACCTTGATGTACTGCTTCGGGTCCATCGCCATCAGGCGGTCGCGGGTCTGCGGATTGGCTGCGATGCGCTCCTGGTATTGCTCGGTGGCGCAGACCGCGGCCATGCCGCCCTGCTGGGCGGCCTTGATGAACATGCCGTAGTAGTTCTCCGGCAGCCGGCCGGCCGCGAATGCGCCGCCGGTGACGCGCATCAGCAGGAGGCCACGCGTGTCGTTGGGAAACCGGTTGTAGTAGCGCATCGCGGTGCGCGCGCCAGCCGAGGAGCCGCCGATGAAGGTCGGGATGGCGTTGAGCTGCTTGAGCAGCTCGTGCAGGTCGTCGAGCCAAAGGATTTCCTCGGCGACGTCGCCTTCGATCAGCACGTCGGAGCGGCCGGTGTTGCGGCGGTCATGCAGCACCACGCGGTAGCCGGCATTGGCGAGCTTGGTGGCCAGCGGGACGAACTCGTCGTGGCCGCGGCGCCCGCCGGTGATCAGCGCCGCCCAAGGGCCGCGGTCCCCGACGATCTGATAGAAGATGTTCACTCCGCGGATTTTGGCAACCGGCATGGCGTTTCCCCTGTGATCATGGCGCGGCCGACAATTCTGCCGCGCGGCCTGATGGGCATCATAAACCGATACGGTGGGCATTCCAGATGGGTTTTGGCGGGGGGCTCCTCACAAAATCCGCGGCCGGCCCCAGCCGTGTGGATCGGCTATCCCCGGGAGCGGCCGCCCCGTCGGCGGTCACAGAGCGAGTTCGGCGCCATCAGGCCGGCGGCGTGCAGGGCTCGTGGGCAGGATCGCGCATGGGCGGCTGCCCTTGCGATCTCGATTGCTCCGATCGCAAGCCGACTTCGCCGGCGAACTTGGCAATGGTATCTTGCCGAAGCCGACACCTTGCGATCGCTCAGCACGATTGGCAGGTGAATCGAACCCGAGGGGCACAACCATGAACCGTGCAAGAGCCTGGATGTCCATGCTGCTGCTTGCGATCAGCACACTGATCGGTGCGTCGTTCAGCTTGCCAGCGCCGGCGGCGGAAGAATTGCGCATTGGCTTTATCGCGCCGAAGACCGGCATCTTTGCGCAGCTCGGCACCGACATGCAAAACGGGCTTCAGATGTATCTGGACGAGCACAACGGCGAACTCGGCGGCGCCAAGGTGACCTTGATAGTCGAAGACGACCAAGGAAAGCCGGACACCGGCGTCACCAAGGCCAACAAGCTCATCCTGTCCGACAAGGTTCACATGCTGGTCGGCGGCGTTCTGGCGACGACAGGATATGCACTCGCGCCGGTCGCGACGCGCGAGAAGATGCTCTACATCGGCTCGATTGCGACCGCAGATGACCTCGGTCAGCGCGACTTTGAAAAATATCCCTACATGGTGCGTCCGACCTTCGTGCCGTCACAGCCGAGCCATCCGCTCGGGCAATGGGCCTGCGAGCAAGGCTACAAGCGGATCAGCCTCATCGCCGCCGACTATGCCTTCGGCCACGAGACGGCCGGTGGTTTCCAGAAGGCGTTCGAGGATTGCGGCGGGAAGATCGTGCAGAAAATCTGGCCGCCCATCGGCACCAAGGATTTCGGGCCGTATCTCCCGACGATCAAGAGCGACATCGACGCCATCTTTGCGTTGATGGTGGGGCCAATGTCCCTGCAATTCCCCAAGCAACTGCGCGCCGCTGGTTACAAGAAGCCGATCCTCGGCGGCGGCACCAATTATGACGAGTTCATTCTGCCCTCGATGGACGACGGCGTGATCGGCGACGTGTCGTCATTCATGTACAGCTCGGCGCTCGATACCCCGAAGAACGAAGCCTTCGTGAAGAAATACCGAACTGCCTACGGCAAGGTGCCGTCGTATTACTCGGAGGCGAACTACACCACCGCGCAGTGGATCGACGAGACGATGAAGCAGCACAGCGGCAAGTATCCGGGACCGCTCCCGTTCATCAAGACCATGCAAGGCATCAAGTTAGACGCCATACGCGGGCCGGTCTCGCTCGACGATCGGCTGACCGCCGTGAATAACATCTACATCAAGAAGGTCGAGAAGAAGAAGATGTTCGGCTACGACAAGGACGAGCTCTGGAACACGGTGATCAAGACCTATCCAAACGTCAGCCAGTTCTGGAACTACGACAAGGCTGCCTTCCTCAAGCAGCCGGTCTATTCGCGCGACTTCCCGCCGTGCAAGTTCTGCGAATAGCGGAGGCGCTGAGAATCCGCGCTCTGGAAGCGCGCTTGACGCTTGCTATTCCGCGGCCACCCGGCCGCCGGGGAATGCCACCTCGACCAGGGTGCCGGTGTTCACCGCGCTCCTGATCTTGAAGCTGGCGCGATTGGCCTCGGCGAGCGCCTTGGTCAGCGGCAGGCCAAGGCCGGTGCCGCCCGAGCCCCAGCGTGCCGACGTAGCAAGCTGACGGAACGGCTCCATCGCCACGGCGATATCCTGTTCGCTCATGCCGACGCCGGTGTCGCGGACGCGCAGCACCACGTCGCCGTCGTCGCTCCGCGCCGTCGAGACGATCACCTGCCCGCCCATGGCGGTGAACTTGATCGAATTGGAAAGCAGGTTGAGCAGGATCTGGCGCACCGAGCGGGGGTCCGCGGTCACCGCCGGCAGCGTCGATCCGAGCGCGGTCCGGATGATGATGCGTTCGCGGTTGGCCTGCGGCTGCATTAGCGCAACGCTTTCCTGGGTCAGCTCGTTGAGATCGACATTGGCGAAGTTGAGCTCGAGCTTGCCGGCTTCGATCTTGGACAGATCGAGCAGGTCGTTGAGCAGCGAGACCAGATGGCCGCCCGATGTGTGGATGTCCTTGAGGTATTGCCGGTAGCGCTCGTTGCCGATCGGGCCGAACCGCTCCTGCATCATCACTTCGGAAAACCCGATGATGGCGTTCAGCGGGGTCCGGATCTCGTGGCTGATTTTGGCGATGAAATCGGATTTCGCCGATGATGCCTTTTCCGCCATGCGCTTGGCGTTGAGCAACTCGCCCTCGGTTTTCTTCCAGGACGTCATGTCGCGGAAGATCGCGCAAAGCCTGTCGCCGCCTTCGTCCGTCCCCGACATCGTCATGAACAGCGGAACGAGGCCGCCCTCGCGGCGGCGGCCGATGACGTCTCGGCCGTTGCGCGCGTTCGCAGGACCAGACCTGTTGGCACGGTCGAGCGATTCCTGCACGTCGCGCTGGCTTTCCTGCGCGAACAGATTGGCAAACGGCAGTCCGGTCACCTCCCGGCTGTGATAGCCGAACAACTTCTCGGCGCCGCGATTGATCGATTGCACCTGGGCGTCGCGGTCGAGCACGACCACGCCATCGGCCGCGGCATCGAGGATGTCGCGGACTTCGCGGGCTTCCGCCTTGGCGTGGCGCAAAGCTATCTCGAAGGTCTTTTGCCGGTCGTCGCCACCGGCACTGTCGACGCCGGTCAGCATCAGCACAAGTGCGGATTCACCCTCCCACGGCGAGGTGAACAGCCGCGCAACCACCGGGACCTGATCGCCTTGATTGGTGGCGATGGTGAGCGACTGCGCGCCGTTGCCGGCGCCGATGTCGTCGGCGTTCGGCTCGACGAACAGTGCATCGAGTCCGCCGGCCTCCTCCAGTGCGTGCAACTGGTCGTAGCCGGTCCAGTCGAGGAAGGCGCGGTTGGCGTAGATCAGCTTGTCGAGCCGATAGACCAGTACGCCGATCGGCAGGCGGTCAAGGATCGGACGCTGGTCGGCGGCGGGCGTCCGCAGGGCCGCCGGTTCTCTTAGTCCCCTTGGCTCTCGTTCTTTTGGCGCGGCCACGGGGTTCGCGGCGGAAACCTCAGGCTTCGGCGGTTCGGTGGGAGCGGGCGCGCCGTCATCAAGCTGTTCCGGTTTGTCCTTGGAGCCGCGCAGCCGCGCGGTGAGACGGTTCGCCAATTCACTGAATGCGTTGCGCTCGACCGGCGTCAACGCCGGCACGTCGTCCGCTGGTGGCGCCGTGGGGAACTGCACGACGTTCACCGGCGGCGGCACCGCTGCGAGTACCGGGCGCTCGTCGCGGAACACCGGCGGTTCGACGCGGGGAGGGACGGGCGATGCGGCGCGACGCGTCTTCGTCAGTTCGTTGAAGCGCGCGACATCACGGCAAATGCCGAAGCCCCGGTAGCCTCGGAAGTTGCGGTCGCGGTCGAACACAGGCAGGCCGGACAGTTCGACCGTCAGCCGCGTGTCGCTCCCATCCAGCGGGAAGGCGACGGTGATACCGCTCCAGGTGTCGCGCGAGGCGAAGGCGCGGGCGACCTGGGCGTCGGGGTCGAGGCCCAACGCCTTGGCAAGATCGCTCCACGGCTGGCCGAGCGCGGCTGTGGCCTGCGGTCCGATCAGCGTCTTGAATTCGTCGGAGTCGAGCGTGAAGCGGCTGGTGTCGTCCATTTGCCAGACGAAGCGGAGCGGCTGGCGGCGTTCGCCCGGCGTTTGCAAAGCCGGTTGCCGCGGCTCGGCTGGCCGGGTCGGCGCGGCCGGCTTGTTGATCGGCGGGGCGGGGACGACTGGCGGTGCCGCCGGCTTCACTGGTGCCGCAACTTGCGCGGCCGGCGGTTCAACGGCGGTAACGGCTGCGGCCGGCGATACAAAAGTCACCAGCAGCACCGTCGATCCTTCGGTGCCGAGGCGTTCGATGGAAATCCGGCCGGCGGCATCGTCGCCCTGTGCGCGCCCGGCGGCGAGCGCCGTGGCGGCGAGGGGGGCGGCGTCGAGCGCGGCGAGGCTTGTGGCGCGGCCAAGCCTTGCCATGCCCCCGGGCGTCGCGTGCAGCAGCGAGCCATCAGACGAAAACAGCGCAACCGGCGCGTCGCAGCCTGCGAGCAGCCGCTGCGCCTGCTCCGTCAGCGGAAGACGTGACTTGGTCTTTTCCGTTGCAATCACCAGGATGGCCGGCGTGCGATCGGCGAGCGAAATCCGCGAGCATGTGCACATCAGCGCGCCGCCCAGGCGTCCGCCGAAACCGCGCAGCCGCTCCAGCCGCGGCGCCGAGCCATGCTGCAGCGTGCCGGCGAGACGCGCGATCTGCAGCGCAGCCGAGCCTTTGGGGTCGATGGTGTGCCCGGTCAGTGCGGTGGACGATGCGGCGTTGAAGATCGCGGCGGCAGCGGGATTGCCCCAGAGAATTCGGGTCGCGTCCGCGCTCCACAGCCAAACCGGAATGTCGCCCGTGGCGTAGGACGCCAGGCGCGGGTCGCTCAGAAACCCGAGGAGAGACCCTTGCTCAGACATTCACGCCCCGCCCCCGCAGCCGATTTCATCGTCTGTCGGAACTTTCATAGTCCGGGCAACCTGCAACGTCCACGCTAGGCAGGGCTTGCGCCGCGGCCGAATGACCCTAACCTTAACTGCAGGGCGTGCAGGGTGGATGCGGGTCGCAGGATTGTGCCCGAATGCGATGGCAAGGAGGCTAAAATGGCCGACCAACCGTTCAACGATTTCCTTCCTCCGGATATGCGCAAATTCGCCGACCAGAGCGTGCAGCAGGCCAAGAAGGCTTTCGACGACCTGATGAATGCAACCAAGACTGCCGTCTCCACCTTCGAAGGACAGGCATCGTCGGCGCAGGCCACCGCCCTTGAGCTCCAGCGCAAGGTGGTCGGCTATTCCGAGCGCAATGTGAGCGCCTCCCTGGAGTTCGCCCAGAATCTCCTGCGGGCCAAGAGCCCTGAAGACGTGATGAAGCTGCACGCCGACTACGTTAAGACGCAGATGCAGACCCTGGCCGAACAGGCTCGCGACCTCGGCCAGCACGCGGCTAAGGCTGCCACCCCGCCCGGCAAAGGCTAACCAGCCTCTGAGACCCCGTCACATCGGGGCGATAGAGCGGCATTCGTGAGGTTTTTTTGTGCAATGCAATATTTTTATTGCATTGCAATATAACGGCATTATATTGTCCGTAGCAAGGTCGCAGGGGACCATTTGAGGTTGGTGCGGCCCATGAAGTCTCCCCCGGAGCGACGACGACGTGCCGGTTCCCGGAAAACCGGAGCCGTCAAGGGAGCAAAAGCCGGAGCGAAAGCTCAAATTCACACCAGGAAACTTAAAAAAGGGGTCATCATGTCTGACGTCACCACCAAGCCGAAGGCCAAGGCCACGGGCTTTGCCGCGACCGAGACGCCGAAATTTGAAATTCCCCGCTTCGACCTGCCGAAGTTCGAAGTGCCCAAGATGGAAGTGCCGGCCGCTTTCCGCGAATTGGCGGAGAAGAGCGTGAGCCAGGCCAAGGACAACTGGGAAAAGATGAAGGCCGCCACCGAAGAGGCGAGCGACCTGATCGAGGACAGCTACGCCACCGCCAGCAAGGGCGCCGCCGACTACGGCCTCAAGGTGATCGAGGTCTCGCGCGCCAACACCAACTCGGCGTTCGATTTCGCGGCCCAGCTCTTCGCCGTGAAGTCGCTGGCGGAGATGGTCGAGCTCTCGACCTCGCATATGCGCAAGCAGTTCGACACGATGACCTCCCAGAGCAAGGAGCTCACCGCGCTCGCGCAGAAGGTCACCACCGAGACGGTGGAGCCGATCAAGGAAAGCGTCACGAGCGCCTTCAAGAAGGTCGCCTGATTGATTTGCGCACGCCCCGCGCCGCGTGGGCCGCCACCAGAACGGCAATGCCCGGGCCTCAGGCCCGGGCTTTTTTTGTCGCCGCGCCGTCAGCGCGGGCTGAACCTACAGCGGACGCGGGGCGACCCATGTCCAGATGCGTGGCCGGGCGAATGGGGGGCGGCTCCTTGCCAAGGCAGCCCTTTGCACCTAGTTTCCCGGCCCATCGCGACAATGTGCAGGAGTAGCTCAGTTGGTTAGAG
>Ga0210380_10000869_pt1 | contig 12511 bp, 12 predicted proteins | sample PLM4_5_coexredo_FD_155476 | JGI IMG/M metagenome (GOLD analysis project Ga0210380, IMG submission 155476) | Groundwater sediment microbial communities from an aquifer in East River, Colorado, USA - PLM4_5_coex redo | ecosystem: Environmental > Terrestrial > Soil > Riparian zone | place: USA...
CTGCGCACGTTCGGCGTGCCGGTCTGAACGGCCGATGCGCGCGAAGCCCCCGGTGCGGCGCACGCATGGGTCCGCGACCTCCCGACCCGCTGCGGCGCGGTCCGCACCACTCCCACCGCCCGAAGTTCTGACGCCGCGCGCGCGCGCAGGCGTCGGCATCGTGGTGATCGCCGCGTGGGCGATCCTGTTCCTGCCCCAGCTGTTCCTCGGCCAGGCGTTCGTGATGGGGGATGCGCGTCACTACCGGCCGTTCGCCGAGTTCTCCCGCGCGCGCTGGGAGTCGCTCCACCAGCGCACCCACTGGAATCCGTTCCTGCTCGCCGGCCTGCCGGCGACCGCGAGCCTCGCCGACGCGCGCCCGCAGTACCTGCCGGATGCGGCGCTCGATCTCTACGAGCGGGTGCGGATCGGCCGCTGGATTCCGATGGGGGCGCCGCTGTTCGCACATCTCGCCGGCATGCTGGCGATGGCGCTGCTCGCGCGCAGGGTCGCCGGGGCGGGTGCGTTTGGAATGATGTTCGCCGGGATCGCGTGGGGATTTCTGCCGGACCTCGTCGTGCCGCTCGCCTATGGGCAGGACGCCAAGGTCGTCACCATGTCGCTGACCCCGGTCGCGCTGGTGGCGCTCCACGCGACGATCACCGGGGATGGCCCCCGGGTGCCGCTTGCGGCGGTCGCACTCGCGCTGGTGACCGGGGTGATGGTGCTGACCGGGCACCCGCAGTTCGTGGTCTACGCCGGGCTGGTGCTCGGCGCGTTCGCGCTGGTGACCGCGCTGTCGCTGCGCCGCGCGCCGCGGCTGGTGTGGGCGGCCGGCGCCGCTGCGCTGGGAGGCGTGATGTCGGCCGCGGTGTGGATGCCGGCGATGTTGTACGGCGCGCATTCGTTCCGCGGTGGCGCCGGGGTTCCGATCGACGAGGTGCGCGACCTCAGCTTCGCATGGCGCGATCTGCTGTCGCTCGGATGGCCGCATGCGGTCGGCTACGCCGATCCGGCCTACTGGGGCGGGCTCGGCGGCACCGACTACGCGCGCTACGTCGGCGCGTCGGTGCTCGCGCTGGCGGGGCTCGCGATCGCCAGCGGACGCCTGCGCTCGGCGACCGACCGCCTGTGGCTCGGGCTCGCGCTGTTCGGCATCGTGTTCTCGATCGGCGCGCGGCTCGGGTTCGTCTACACGGTGCTGTCGCATGTGCTGCCGTTCGCGGCACGCTTCCGGGTCGCGTCCGCGGTCCTGTTCATTGCCGAGCTGGCATTGGTGCTGATCGCGGTGCGTGCGTTTTCCTTACCCGCACCCGACCCCGCCCACCGTGCCCGTCCCGGGGCCGCGCGTGCGCTGGTGATGGGGATCACGGTGGCGCTGCTGCTCGCGGGTATCGGTCTCGCGCTCGGGCCGCTCGCCGACACCTACGCCGGCTTCGCGATCCAGGCGCGTCCCGGCATGTCGGGATCGCTCGCGTTCGCGACCGCACATACGGCCGGATTCGATCTCGTCCTCCGCATGGTGTTCGCGGCCGCCGCGGTGTTCCTGCTGGTGGTGGTGGCCCGCAAGCCCGGGCGCGCCGGACCGATCGCGAGGGCCGCGCTGGTTGCGCTGCTCGCGATCGACCTCGGCTCGATCTCGATTCCCGAAGCCCGGCGCGCCAGCGGGCCGGCGTCTGCGCTCGGGCCGCTGCCGGCCCCCGAGCTGGCGAAGGTCGCGGCCGCTCATCCGTCGGCGCGCGTGTGGTCGATGCGTCGCATGCGGGCGACGCCCGAGTTTCCCGACACCACGATTCCCCGCCTGGAGGCGATGACGAACGACTGGATCGCGTGGCGGGCGCGCAGCATGGCCGGCGATCACGGAGCGCCGCCCGCGTTCTGGCGGACCCTGCGGCAGGTGAACCCCACGATTCCATCGGTCTCGGCGATGGGTGTGACGTACGTGTCGGCGGAGGCCGGCACGAACTGGGATTCGACCTTGTTCGAGCGGGTTGCCGAACGCCCGGACGAAATCGTGTACCGGGTTCGCAGCGGGGTGGGACGCGCGTATGCGGTGCCCGAGGTGATGGCGCCCGGCGACGACGGCCAGATCCTGGCGCGCATGTCGGCGAATGACTTCGATCCGCGCACCGTCGCATACGCGTCCGCGCCGGCGGCGGCCGGTACCTATCCCGGCTCGCGCGGCGCGCGCATCGAGTGGATCCGTGACGATCCCGACACGCTCGCGCTGTCGGTCGACGCGCCGGATCGCGCGTTCGTGGTGATCGCCGACAGCGACGTGCCGGGATGGACGGCGCGGCTGAACGGGCAGACTGTTCCGATCCAGCGGGTGAACCTGCTCGCGCGCGGGATCGTGGTGCCCGCCGGCCGTCACCGTCTCGACCTGGACTATGTCCCCGAAGGCTGGGTCCGCGGCGTCGCGCTCACGCGCGCCGGCCTGCTCGCGTGGGTGGTTGCGGCGCTCGTGGCGCTCGCATGGAGTTTCCGGAACCGTCGCACGCCGAGTCCCGCATGAAGTCGCCGTCCCGCCGTCCCGCCGCGAAGCCGGCGCCACCGGCGCGCTCCGCGAACCTGTTTACGGAGTCGTGGGACCAGGCACGGCTCGGCTGGATCGCGCTCGCCGTGCTGATCGCGGTCGCACTCGGGCGTGCCCTCACCGCCGGTTTCGTCGCCGACGACATCGGCATTCTCGACGCGGTGAGCCGCGGCGGTTTCGCGCGGCTGATGACGGGCGCGGTGCCGGGACTCGAACCGGCCACGCTGGTCCGCGATCTCGGGTTCTGGTGGTGGGGAAGCGTGGTGGGACTGCGCGCGACCGGGTTCCATGGGGTCGGGCTGATGCTCACGCTGGTCGCGATCGCCTGCGTCGCCGCCGCCGCGACGCGGCTCGCCGGCGTGCGCGCCGGGCTGGTCGCGGCCGCGATCGTGGTGCTCGCGCCGCATGCGCCGGTGCTGGTGGGATGGGTGCCCGCGTTGCCGGATGCGCTCGCGCTCGCCGGCGCCACCGGCGCGCTCGCGCTGACGGTGTCGGGACGCGGGTGGCTGGCGGCGCTCGCGACGTTCGTGGCGGTCGCCGCACGCGAGACGCTGGTCGCGCTTCCGCTCGCGCTCGCGGTGGCCGCGGCGCTCGCCCCGGCCGCGGATGAGTCCGCCGAAGCGGAGCCGCGCGCGGGCGGTGGCGCGCGCCTTCTCAAACTGGTCGGACCCTCGGTGCTGGCCGCCGCGCTCGCGGTGGTTGCGCGGACCGCGCTCCACGCATGGCCGCACGACGCAGCCGCTGCGCCGCTCGCGGGCCGGCTGATCCTGCCGCCGGGAGCAGCCGACGGACTGGTGGCTGCGATTCGCGCGCTGCCGCTGCTTGCGCTCGCCCTGCTGGCGGGAGCGGCGCTGGTGGTGCATGGCGGGAGCGGCACGGCGCGCACCACCGCGCGCAGTGGCCGGCGCGCACTGGTGGGATGGGCGCTGGCGGCGTGCACGCTGATCCCGCTCCTGATCGCGCGCCGGACGTGGGCGGACGTCGAGTCGATGACGGCGTGGGCGGGACTCGCGCTCGCGCTCGCGGTCGCCCTCGACCGTATGCATCCGTGGCTCACGCGCGCGGTCCTGATGGCGCTCGCGGTGGTCCAGCTTGCCGGTCAGCACGCGACGCCGGCGCCGTCGGCCGAGCGCGCGCGCCCGGTCGTGAACCTCATGCTGCTGCAGACGCAGGCGCGCCCGATTGCCGACCTCAACCGCACGCTCGCGACGCTGTGCGAGCCGCTGCGCGCCACGCCCAAGGGCTTCCTCGCCGGGGTCCCGCCCGATCCGATGCTCAGCGTTCTGCTCGGTCCGGCCGCGCGGGTGGCGTGCCGCGACACCACGCTCGATCTCCGCCTGCTCGCGGACTTCCGTGCCGCCGACGCGTGGCATGCGTTCCTGATCATCCACGGCAATCCCGCCACCGGACAGGTCATGGCCGAGCCGGCCAACGCGCTGGTGCGCGCGCGCATTGGCGAAGGCTACCTGGTGCACGCGCGGCCCGACGTGGCGGCCGCGTGCTTCGAGGCGGCGCTGGCGGAGCGCCCCGACGATCCCGAGCTCGCGTTCCCGCTCGCGCTCGCGCTCACCGCGTCGGGACGCGACTCGGCGGCGCGCGCGTCGTGGGCGGGTGCGCGGGCCCGCGGCGCCGCGCCCGCGCCCGACACGCTGGCCGCGCGCTTCCTGTTTGGGACTTCCGAGGAGCGGCTTGCCGCGGCGCGGGTGCCGGTCACCGCGGCGGTGACGGCGCTCACGCGCGATCCGTCGGACAGCAGCGCCGCGCGCGCTCTCGGCCACGCGCTGATCGACGCGGGGGCGGCCCGCTCGGGGGCGATTGCGTGGGCGGTCGCATGGGGACGCACCGGTTCGAACCGCGACCTGGTCGAGTACGCCGGCGCGCTCGAGGCGCTCGAGGAGCCGGACCTCGCGCGCGAAGCCTATCAGCGCGCGCTCGCGGCCGGCCTGCCGCGTCCGCTCTACGATCGTGCGCGCGAGCGACTGATCGCGCTCGGTGGTCCGCAGACCGGAACCCCATGAAAGTTGCTCGCATCGGGAACGGAGGCTAGATTCTACCGATGGCGACCATCCGGCTCGAGGGGCTGTCGGTGTTTGGACACCACGGCGCCCGGCCCTACGAGAAGGAAGCGGGGCAGCGGCTCGAGGTCGATCTCGAGCTGGTGCCGACCGACCCGCGCGCCGAGACCAGCGACAAGCTGGCCGACGCGGTCGACTACGACGACCTCTACCGGACGGTGCGGGAAGTGGTGGAAGGGAAGAGCTTTCATCTGCTCGAGGCGCTGGCGGCGACCACCGCCGAGACGATCCTCGCGCGCTTCGCGATCCGCAGCGTGCGGGTGCGGATCGCGAAGCAGAACCTGGGCTGGACCACCGGCGGCCGCGCGGTGATCGAAGTGACGCGGGAGGTGAAATCGTGAAGGCGTTCGTCGGGCTCGGTTCGAATCTGGGGGACCGTGAGGCCCAGATCCGCATGGCGCTCGATGAGCTGGCGAAGCTGCCCGGCACCCGGGTGAGCCGCGCGTCGTCGCTCTACGACAGCGAGCCGGCCGGCGAGGTCGAGCAGCCCAACTTCCTCAATGCGGTCGCCCAGCTCGACACCGAGCTGACCGCCCGCCAGCTGCTGTGGAATCTGCTGCTGATCGAGCGCCGCCTCGGACGCGTGCGCTCGGCGCGCTGGGGCCCGCGCAGCATCGACCTCGACCTGCTGATGTTCGGCGAGCTGGTGGTCGAGGAGCCCGATCTGCAGGTCCCGCATCCCGAGCTCGCGCTGCGCTCGTTCGTGCTGGTGCCGCTCGTGGAGATCGATCCCCTGCTCGTGCACCCGGTGACCGGGCACACGATGCTCCACCACCTGTCGCTGCTCAAGACCCGGCCGCCCGTGAAGCGGGGAACCCGGCTCCTGAACTAGTGGACTCCAGCGCCGTGCTCGACAATCGCTACATCGTGGTCGAGGGCGTGATTGGCGTCGGCAAGACCAGCCTCTCGAAGCTGCTCGCCGACTGCCTGCAGGCGAAGCTGGTGCTCGAGGAAGTCGAGGAGAATCCGTTCCTCAAGGACTTCTACCGCGACCGCGAGCGCTTCGCGTTCCAGACCCAGATGCACTTCCTGTTCAGCCGCTTCCAGCAGCAGCGCAACCTGCGCCAGATGGAACTGTTCAGCGAGCGCATGGTCGCCGACTACCTGTTCCCGAAGGACCGCATCTTCGCCAGCCTCACCCTGTCGGAGCGCGAGTTCGCGCTCTACGAGCGGCTGGTCGGCTGGCTCGAGCTCGAGGTCATGAAGCCGGACGTGGTGGTCTACCTGCAGGCGAACACCGACATGCTGATGGAGCGGATCGCCAAGCGCGGGCGGCCGTTCGAGCGCGACATGGAGCGCGCCTACATCCATGACCTCAATGAGGCCTACAATCACTTCTTCTTCCACTACAACGACGCGCCGCTGCTGGTGGTGAACACCAACGCGATCGATTTCGTGAACAACGCCGACGACTTCGAGGACCTGCGCCGGCGCATCGTGACGCACCGGCAGGGCACGACGTACTATGCCCCGATCGAGAAGGGCCAGGCCACGTGACCCGGGGATCCCATGAGCGCTGAAACCGGAGCGGCACGCGCACCGCGGGCGAAGATCACCGCCCCGCGCATCGTCGAGATGAAGCGCAAGGGCGAGCTGATCACGGTGGTGACCGCCTACGATCATCCGACCGCGCGGCTCGCCGACGAGGCGGGGATCGAGATCCTGCTGGTCGGCGACAGCCTCGGCACCGTGGTGCTCGGCTACGACAGCACGCTGCCGGTGACGATGGAGGACATCCTCCATCACACCAAGGCGGTGACGCGCGCGCGCCCGTCGGCGCTGGTGGTCGCGGACCTGCCGTTCATGTCCTACCAGGTCAGCGACGAGCAGGCGGTGCTGAACGCTGGCCGGCTGATCAAGGAAGGCGGCGCCGACGCGGTCAAGCTCGAGGGCGGTGAGCGGGTGGCGGGGGCGGCGGCACGCATGGTCGCGGCCGGGATCCCGGTGATGGGTCACCTCGGACTGACGCCGCAGTCGGTGCTCGCGTTCGGCGGCTACCGCGTGCAGGCGCGCGGCGAGGCCGACCAGGAGCGACTGCTGCGCGAGGCGAAGGCGCTCGAGAGCGCGGGTTGTTTCGCGATCGTGCTCGAAGGCATTCCCGCGCGGCTCGGCACGCAGGTGACGCGCGAGCTGGGCGTCCCGACGATCGGCATCGGTGCCGGCGTCGGGTGCGACGGCCAGGTGCTGGTCAGTCACGATCTGCTCGGATTCTTCCTCGGACATCAGCCCAAGTTCGTCCGGCGCTACGCCGAGGTGGCGCAGGTGGTGCGCGACGCGTTCGCGCGCTACGCCGCCGACGTCAAGGCGCGGCGCTTCCCGGCCGACGAGGAGTCGTATTGAAGGCGACCCCCGCACCGAAGCGCCGGACCGCTGCGAAGGCGCGGTCGCGTCGCGCCGCGGCCAAGCGCAACGGGGTGCCGGCCACCCGGCTCACCAGGCAGCGCGTGCCGATGCGCACGGTGCGCGATCCACTCGACGTGCGGCGCGCGGTCGCGCGCTGGCGGGCGGCGGGACTGCGGGTCGGATTCGTCCCGACCATGGGAGCGATCCACGCCGGACACCTGAGCCTGGTCGCGCGTGCGCGCCGCGGCTGTGACCGGGTGGTCGCGAGCATCTTCGTCAATCCGCTCCAGTTCGGTCCCGCCGAGGACTTCCGCCGGTATCCGCGTCCGCTCGCGAAGGACCAGGCGCTGCTCCAGGAGGCGGGTGTCCACCTGCTGTGGGCGCCCGGCGTCGAAGGCATCTATCCGCAGGGACACTGCACGCGGGTGCGGGTGCTGGGGCTCACCGAGGTGCTCGAGGGCGCGGCGCGTCCCGGCCACTTCGAAGGCGTGACCACGGTGGTCGCCCGGCTCCTCCAGGTGGTGCAGCCCCACGAGCTGTGGCTCGGGCAGAAGGACGCCCAGCAGGCGCGGGTGATCGAGCAGATGGTGCGGGACCTCGGACTCGACGTGAACGTGCGCCGCGGCCCGACCATCCGCGAGCCGGACGGCCTCGCGCTCTCGTCTCGCAACCAGTACCTGGACCGCGTGGATCGCAAGCAGGCGCTCGCGCTCTCGCGCGGGCTGACCGAGGCGCGTCGCCGGCTCGGCGCCGGCGAACGCGTGCCGCAGCGCCTGATCGCGGCGATCCGCCGGGTGTGGCGCGCGTATCCACGCGTGCGCGAGGACTACGTCGCGGTGGTCGACGCGAACACGCTCCAGCCGGTGCGCAAGGTGAACGGGCGCATCCTGGTCGCGCTCGCGGCCCGCGTGGGTCCGGCGCGCCTGATCGACAACTTTGAATGGGAGCCGCGGTGACGCGCTTCCGCCATCCCGATGTCGCCGCGCTGGTGCTCGCCGCCGGACAGGGCACGCGCATGAACAGCGATCTGCCCAAGGTCCTGCACCCGATGGACGGCCGTCCGCTGCTCGGCTGGGTGCTGGGAGCGCTCGACGAGCTGGGGGTCGGCCGCACGATGGTGGTGATCGGTCACGGTCGCGACCAGGTGCAGGCCGCGTTTCCCGACTCCGGGATCGAATGGGTGGTGCAGTCCGAGCAGCGCGGCACCGGTCACGCGGTGATGATGGCGGGCCCGTCGCTCAGCGAGTTCGACGGCATCCTGCTGGTGGTGTGCGGCGACACGCCGCTGCTGCGCGCGCCGGTCCTCCACGACCTGATCGAGGGGCATCGCGGTGCGCAGGCCGCGGGCACGGTGCTGTCGACCCGGGTGCCGGATCCGACCGGCTACGGACGCATCCTGCGCGACCCCGATGCGGGGCCCGACGCGATCGCGGGGATCGTCGAGGATCGCGACGCAACGCCTGCCCAGCGCGCGATCGACGAGATCAACTCGGGCAACTATGCGTTCGACTACCGCGCGCTCGAGGCGGTGCTCGGCCGGCTCTCGTCCAACAACTCGCAGGGCGAGTACTACCTGACCGACACGATGCGGCTGCTGCTCGAGAGCGGCCACCGCGCCGCGGTCCGGTGCGCGCCCGACTACCGCACGCTGCTCGGCATCAACACGCCCGCGCAGCTCGCGGAGGCCGAGCGCATCCACCGCGAGCTCGAGGGTGCGGGCGCGCCGGGGAACGGGGAGTCGTGACCCCGAGTCGCACCGAACGCCTGTGGGCGCCGTGGCGCATGCCGTACATCCGCAAGGCCGAGAAACCGAGCGGGTGCCTGTTCTGCACGGTCGCGGCGAGCCGGTCCGACAAACAGAACCTGGTGCTCGAGCGGCGGCCGCATGCGCTGCTGATGCTCAATCGCTTTCCCTACAATCCCGCCCACCTGATGATCGCGGTGAATCGCCACGCCGGCGACGTCGCGTCGCTGAGCGCCGCCGAGCGCACTGACTGGCTCGACCTGGTCGCGCGCGCCGAGCGCGCGCTGGCGGCCGAGTACCGGCCGCACGGGGTGAACTACGGCGCCAACCAGGGACGGATCGCGGGCGCCGGGTTCCCGGACCACCTGCATCTCCACCTGGTGCCGCGCTGGGGCGGCGACACGAACTTCATGCCGGTGATCGGCGCCACCCGCGTGCTGCCCGAGTCGCTCGACGCCACCTGGCGCCGGCTCAAGCGCGCGCTCGCGGCGCTCGACCGGCTGGCCGCGACCGCCGCCCGGCCGCGTCCGCCGGCGTCACGGCCGCGCCGCCGGATCGGCCGGGGCGCCTGATGGCGAAGTCGACCGCCAGCCCGCTCACGCGGGTGCTGACCGGCGTGCTCGCGCTGGTGGTCGTGGCCCTGCTAGTCTCCTGGGCGTACGCGACCTTCTGGCCGCGTCGAGCCGCTCCGGTTGCCGGCGTGTCCCACCGCGTGATCCGGGTCCAGGTGTGGAACGGATCCGGCGAAGGTGGGATCGGTTCACGCGTCGCCGCGTATCTGCGCGAGGGCGGATTCCACGTGGTCGAGGTCCGCAATGCCGACCGGTCGGACTACTTCGCGACCATGGTGGTCGCGCGCCGGGACGACCAGACGGCGGCGCGCCTGGTGGCGCGCTATCTCGGTGATCCTCCGATCATCCGCCAGGCGTGGGCGACGGAGGGGGCCGAGGTCACGGTGGTGATTGGCAGCGATCGCAGCCGGCTCCACCTCGAGGACTAAGGAGGAAGCACGTGTTCGGATTCGGGGGCCAGGAACTCGCCATCATCCTCGTCATCATTCTGGTGGTGTTCGGTCCCAGCCAGATTCCGAAGATGGCCCGTTCGATCGGCCAGGCGATGCGGGAGTTCAAGAAGGCGCAGCGCGAGATTAACGACGAAATCAACCGTCCCGATCCGCCGGCAGATACGAAGCAGTCCCCGCCGAGTAATAAGCCGATTGAATGACGGACTGCTGAAAAGCCGATCGACTGCGTTGGCTCGTCGCCGCGATCCTCGAAGTATCTGCGATACGTCTGCGGTCGCGGCTCCTCGCCGCCTTGCGCTCGACTCTTCAGCAGCCCGCTGAGTAGGAATAAATGAAGCGGGGCGCCCGGTTCACCGGACGCCCCGCTACTTTATTGACCTGCTCTAGAACGCGGTGGGGAGCCGGGCGTCGGTGGTGCCGCGCAGGTCCTCGACCTTCGCCTTCTGGCGCAACTCCGCCAGCCAGTTGGTGAAGAAGTCCTGCTGGCGGCGCTGGAGGATCTCGGTGGTCAGCTGACCGCGCATCTGCGGCGCGAACGCCGAGGTGTCGGCCGGCATCCGGCCGTCGGTGCGGATGAAGAACCAGCCGGCGGGCGTCTCGACCGGACCGATCGTCTTGCCGATCGCTGCGCCGAACGCCGCACCCGCGACTTCGGGGACCGCGCCGAGCCGCGGATCGGTGCGGACCCGCGACATGCTGTCGACCTTGAACACGGTCGCCCCGGCGGCGGCTGCCGCATTCTCGAGCGACTGGCCCTGGGCGAGCATCGCCGCGACCTTGTCGGCGGTCGACTTCGACATCAGCACGCGCTTGCGCAGCTCGGCGAGCTGGCGCAGCCCGTCCATCAGCTCCGTCTTGGTGCCGGGACCCGCGTCGCGCTTGTCGGCGACCGAGACCACGAGGAACGCGTCGTTGTTCTCGTACACCCGGCTGATCGCGCCCAGCTTCGAGTTGACCGCCCAGTCGGCGGCTTCCGGCACGTCCTGGAGCTCGGGCGGGCCGCTCGAGTAGTCGAAGTAGTTGGTCTTGGTGGTCGCGAGGCCGCCCTCGGTCGCCGCCTTGCCGAGCCCGATCGTCTTCGCCCGGCCGCGCACCTTGTCGACCTTGTCGAACTGCGCGCGCCGCGCCTCGTCGCTCATGCGGGTCTGGATCTGGATCTGCGCGACCTTGAACTGCGGAACGGTGGGGGTGGCGGGCGACGTCACCCGGTCCAGCACCTTGACCACGATGAAGTGTCCGGCCTCCTCGAACGGATCGATCACGTCGCCCTTGTTGGCGACCGCGATCTTCGGCGCGAGGACCGGGCCGAACTCGGCCGCCTGGAACATGCGGTTGATCTCGCCGCCCTGGCGCGCGCCGGGACCTTCCGAGTAGTCGCGGGCGAGGTCGGCGAAGTTCTCGCCGTTGCGCGCCCGCTCGGCGAGTGACTGCGCCTGGGTGCGCGCCGCCCGCAGGTCCTCATCGGAATAGGTCTTGGGCGAGCGCAGGACCTCGAGCTGCACGCGAGCCGCGCCGCTCATCCGGTTGCGGTAGCGCTGGAACACCGAGTCGATGTCGGCGTCCGTCACCGGCGGCACGGTGCCGCTGGTGATGGGCGGGACGTGGACCGCGGTCGCCGCCACCATGTCGTAGCGATCGTGGAAGGTCGCGAACAGCTCGTGCTGGGAGAGCTTGAGCGAAGCGGCGAGCCGCTCCTCGAGCTTGCGCCCCGGCAGCTGGCGGCGGATCACCTCTTCAAAAGGCGCCCAGTTGATGCGCGGGTCGCCGATCGCCGACATGTACTTCTGCTGGTCGAACTTGCCGTCGGTCTGAAACTCCGGCGCGCCGGCCAGCGAGGCGGGCGGCGAGGTCCGCAGCATGTGGAGGATCTCGGGGTCGTAGGCCTTGAGTCCCGACTTGGCGGCGATCGAGGCCACCAGGTGCTGGACGACCGCCGCCCGCCACGCCTGCGCCTCGAGCATGCGGCGCTCCTGGTCGGCGGGCTCGGAGCCGGTGGTCCGGGTGAACTGCAGGACCTGGTCGTTGTAAGCGCTGAGATACTCGGTCTGGGTGACCGACTCACCGTTCACGCTTGCGACGGCGTTGGTCGCCTTCTGGGCGTACCGGGGATCGAACGCGGTCACGAACAGGCCCACGAAGGTGAAGACGGTGAGAACGATGATGATCCACCAGACGACCTTGATGCGCTTGTTACCCATGCGCAGTAACTTCAGCATGCCGGATGCTCCATTGAGCGAGGACGTGGTCGGCGCGAAAGCGGCCCGGGAGAATAGCAGCCCGGCCCGTTGGGCGGCCAGCCGCATCCAGTCGTTGCCCTGCCCCAACCCCTGTGCTACCTCTCGCTTTCGAATCTCTTCAACAGGAGGGGCATGAGTACCCGGAACGATACAGTCCCCCGTCCGGCCGAGGTCCAGGCCGCCGCACCGGACGCAGAACCCGCGTCCGCGCTTCCCGCCCAGGTGCTCGACGCGCTCGAGCAGGGCGTGGTCGCGATCGATCGCGACCGGCGGGTCGCCTACGCGAATCGCTGGATCGAGGACCTGCTGGGGCTCGAGTCCGAGTCCCTGATCGGGACACCCGGCGCCAAGCTGTTCCCGGGCGCCGACGCGCGGTGGCTGCGCGGAGCGACCCGCGAGCCGCGCGACTTCAAGTACGAGGCCGAGGGCAAGGAGCTGACGCTCAAGGCCGAATCGTTCCCGCTCCGCGATCCCGACGGTGGCGTGCTGGGCTCGGTGATCATCGCCGAGGCGGTGTCCGAGACCGAGGACGGCGAGTTCCAGAAGAAGATCGACCGGCTGGTGTCGCTCGGC
>Ga0210380_10000870_pt1 | contig 12504 bp, 6 predicted proteins | sample PLM4_5_coexredo_FD_155476 | JGI IMG/M metagenome (GOLD analysis project Ga0210380, IMG submission 155476) | Groundwater sediment microbial communities from an aquifer in East River, Colorado, USA - PLM4_5_coex redo | ecosystem: Environmental > Terrestrial > Soil > Riparian zone | place: USA...
CGCCCGCTGCATGTGATCGAAGGCCCGCTGATGGACGGAATGAACGTGGTCGGCGATCTCTTCGGCTCCGGCAAGATGTTCCTGCCGCAGGTCGTGAAGTCGGCGCGGGTGATGAAGCAGGCGGTCGCCTACCTGATGCCGTTCATGGAGCAGGAGAAGAAGGACAAAGGCATCGAGAAGAGGAGCTCCAACGGCAAGATCGTCATGGCTACGGTCAAGGGCGACGTGCACGACATCGGCAAGAACATCGTGGGCGTGGTGCTCCAGTGCAACAATTACGAGGTGATCGATCTCGGCGTGATGGTGCCGGCGGCCAAGATCCTGGAGACGGCGCAGAAGGAGAACGCGGACATCATCGGGCTGTCCGGCCTGATCACGCCTTCGCTCGACGAGATGTGCCACGTCGCCGCCGAGATGGAGCGGCAGGGTTTCGACTTGCCGTTGCTCATTGGCGGTGCCACCACGAGCCGCGTGCACACGGCGGTCAAGATTCATCCGCATTACCGGCGCGGGCAAGCGGTCTATGTCACCGACGCCAGCCGGGCCGTGGGCGTGGCGTCGAGTCTGATGTCGGCGCAAGGGCGCTCATCCTATGTGGCCAACACTCGCCAGGAATATGCCCGCATCGCCGCCGCGCATGCGCGCGGCGAGGAAGCGAAGCAACGGCTGTCACTCAAGGATGCGCGCGCCAATGCGCTGAAGCTCAACTGGTCGGGCAATGACATCCCGCAGCAGCCGACGTTTCTCGGAACGCGGGTGCTGGAGGACTATCCGATCGCGGAGCTTCGCGACTACATCGACTGGTCGCCGTTCTTTGCCACCTGGGAGCTCACCGGCAAGTTTCCCGCGATCCTGGACGACGCGAAATATGGCGAAGCGGCGCGCAGCTTGTTCGCGGATGCGCAGGCGATGCTCGACCGCATTGCCTCGGAACGCTGGTTCCGCGCCAGCGCCGTGTTCGGGTTCTGGCCGGCGAATTCCGAGGGCGACGACATCCTGGTTTTTGGCGACGAGCAGCGAACCAAGCCGATTGCCGTGCTGCACACGCTGCGCCAGCAACTCACCCGGCGCGAAGGTCGCGCCAACGTGGCGCTGGCCGATTTTATCGCTCCGCGCGCCAGCGGTCTGGCCGACCACATCGGCGCCTTCATGGTGACCGCCGGGATCGGCGAGGACGACGTGGCGGAGCGGTTCAAGCAGGCCAATGACGACTACTCGGCCATCATGGTCAAGGCACTTGCGGATCGGCTCGCGGAAGCATTCGCCGAGCGACTGCACCAGCGCGTGCGCAAGGAGTTCTGGGCCTATTCCCCGGACGAGACACTCGCGGGCGTAGACCTGATCGGCGAGAAATACCGCGGCATCCGGCCCGCGCCGGGTTACCCCGCGCAGCCGGACCACAGCGAGAAGGAAACGCTGTTCGCGCTGCTCGATGGCGAACGGCGGATCGGGGTCAAGCTCACCGAGAGCTTTGCGATGTGGCCGGGCGCATCGGTGTGCGGGCTCTATCTCGGCCATCCCGAAAGTCACTATTTCGGCGTCGGCAAGATCGAGCGCGACCAAGTCGAGGATTATGCCACGCGCAAGGGTTGGAGCGTCGCCGAGGCGGAAAGGTGGCTCGCGCCGGTGCTCAACTATGACCCGCTGGCCGCAGCACGCACCGCCGCGGAGTAGCGCGGCAACGCGCGCGCTGATCGGCCCGGCATCGCTTGCTTGCGCAAGTCCGGCGCAATGATCGGAATCCCGGCGTTGCTTTGAAGCACTCTCGTTTCTTGGCGATACGCGCCGGCAAAGGCACCAAAGATTAAAAAATGCAAACACCGGAGAGGCACGCTCTCCGGTGCGTCAACGAACTCGGGATCTGGCGTTGTTCGTGGATACTCGTACTTAAAACGCGCCCAGCAGGATTGCACCGACGAACGCGAATACCGCGAAAACTGCCAGTACATTGAGCCTTAAGGCAAGGTCCACGTGACGTCCTCCTTGGACAAGGCAGACTAGTGTAGCAGAGTTCAGGTTAAGTTCTAATGACAATCGTTATTGCACTGCCAAAAGCATGTGCACTGCTTCAAATTGATCGCTCGGCGCGCGACCAAGAGTCTGAGATTCCGAGACAAAAAGTTTTCGCACTACGAGTGTTGATGACTCATAAGAATTATTTGGAGGAGTGAATATTCGGCCTCTCATTTACTCGTCACCCGCGCGCGATCAGAAAAAATAGTACCTGACAAACCATCGAGTTAGCTCATTGCCCGGGCGTCAGCCGCATTTCGCTGCGCGCGACCGCGCTCTCGAGCCATGCCGCCGCGGACAGCGCGAACCGGTCGCGACCAAAACGCGCCACGACCTGCACGCCGAGCGGCAGACCGCCCGCGTCCGAAAGCCCTGGGACATTGACACAGGGCGTGCCCAGCAACGTCCACAGCCGGTTGAAGGTCGGCTCTCCGGTCGAACCAAGCCCCTTCGGCGCGGCTCCCGGTGCCGAGGGTGTGAGCATCACTTCGCCGTCGGGCAGGAGATCGATGAGCGCGCGGCGCGCGCGACGCGTGATGCGGCGGGCGTTGTCGTAGGTATCGGCGTCGATGGTTGCGGCGTCATCGAGTTGCGCGCGCAGCAGCGGGCCCATGCGATCGCGATGGAAGTCGTATTCGAAAGCGAGCGCGCGGATCGCTTCATAGCCTTGCACGATGCGATGCGCGCGAACGGCGTCAGCGAAGATCGGCGGCAGCTCCATGTCCTTCACGCGTGCGCCCGATCGTTCCGCCGCGCGCGCTGCGCGCTCGACGGCCTTCTGCATCGCGGCGCTCGCGTCCTGCCAGAATGGAGTGCGCACGAGCGCGACGACCGGCGCCGCTTGCGGCGGCCGGCCATCGACCCGCAGATCACGGCCGCTCATCGTCGCGGCGGCGAACGCGACGTCGGGCACGCTCGCGCCGAACAGTCCGACGGTGTCGAGCGACCACGAGAAGCATTTCATCCCGACCGTCGGCAGCAGCCGATAGGAAGGCTTGAAACCGGCGACGCCGCAGAAGGCGGCGGGGCGGATGACGGAGCCGCCGGTCTGGCTGCCGAGCGCCAGCGGCACCATGCCGGCAGCCACCGCCGCAGCCGAACCCGACGACGACCCGCCCGGCGTATGCGCAGGGTTGCGGGGATTGCGCGTGCCTGCCGGTTCGAGCGAAGCAAATTCGGTGGTGACGGTCTTGCCGAGGACGAGCCCGCCCGCGCGCCGGATCAGCATCACCATCGCCGCGTCCGCCTTGGGCCGGTGGCCGGCATAGATCGCCGAGCCGTACGCGGTGGGCAGGTCTGCCGTGTCGAAGATGTCCTTGATGCCGACCGGGAGCCCACGCAGCGGCAGTAGTGCGAGCTGCTGCTGTTCGACGCGCCGGCGCGCCGCGTCGAGCTCGAGCGCGGCGAAGGCGCCGATCTCGCTCTCGTGCGTGGCGACCGCCTCGGCGCAGAGTTCGACCACGGCGCGCGGTGAAAGGGCGCCGGCCTCGATGCGGCGCGCAAGCTCGAGCGCGGAGAGCATCAACGCCGACCGTCCAGCAGCGCCCGTCTGGCCTTGGCTTCCATGATGTCGACGCTCCCCGCCACCTGTCGTTTCTTAACCATATCGCGAGGCGTCGGCCAGAGGCATGCACCACGGTCGAATCTTTGAACAGTCGTTAACAAAGTCCCACGCATTGTCCCGGCCATGGCGTGGGGAGCTCGTTGGTATCTCGTCTGCTCCATCGGTCTCGGCGTCCTCGGCGTGCTGGCGGGCTGCAGCGGCGGCAACATGTTTGCCGAGCGCGAGCCGTGGCGGCGCGACGCCGAGGTGCAATGCCTCAACGCGGGCACCGTCAGGGAGGGCCCGGGCGTCGTCCGCATCAGGTCGATCCAGGGTCCCGGCGTATGCGGGGCCGATTTTCCATTCAAGGTATCCATGCTGGGCGAGAGTTCGCCTCTCGGCTACAGCGACGATCTGCGTCCGCCCAGCGACATCCCGGGCCGTCCGGGATCCGCGCCCGCGCGCTGGCCGATCAGACCTTCGGAACCGCCGCCGGTCCAACAGCAACCGCCCTATCAGTCCCGCGTGCTTCCGGAATACCAGTCGCGCCCGCTGCAACCGCCACCACGCGGCGGCGCACCCGACCAGCCGGTGTCGCTTGAACCGCCGAGCGTGACCGATCGGGCAAACGGCGTACCGGCGACCTACGATTTTCGGCGGCCCTATGGGGCGGCGCCGGCGCCGCGATACCGGTCGCCGGCGGAGAACTCGCCGCGCGACGACTTCTCACCGGAACCCTACGAGCGTCGACCGCTGGTCGACGCTCCGGCAACATCGCGCAACGCGCCTGGTGGAATCGCGCGAACTCCGCTGCGTGAGCCGTCACCGGCCGAAGCGCCGCGAGCCTCGGTGCGCGAGGCGTTGCCTGCGGACGTGCCGTCTCGCCGCGAGGCGCCGGTCATCCCGCTCGGCCCCGCCACCGGCGCGCCGGCGGCGGCATTCACACCCGTTTCCGTGAGTCCGGCGGCGACGCTCGCATGTCCCATCGTCTCCGAGCTCGAACGATGGATCACCAATTCGGTGCAGCCGGCGGCGATGCGCTGGTTCGGCGCGCCGGTCGCCGAGATCACGCAGATCTCCGCTTATTCCTGCCGCGGCATGAACGGCAATCCGCGCGCCAACATTTCCGAGCACGCCTTCGGCAACGCGCTCGACATCTCCGCCTTCACGCTCGCCGACGGACGCAAGATCACGGTGAAGAACGGGTGGAGGGGCTTGCCCGAGGAGCAAGGCTTCCTGCGCGATGTGCAAGCCGCCGCCTGCGATCGATTCACGACGGTGCTGGCGCCGGGCTCGAACGTCTATCATTACGATCATATGCACGTCGATCTCATGCGCCGGCGCGACGGACACCACGCCTGCAACCCACGCGCGGTGTCGGGCGAGGAAATCGCCGCGCGCGCCGGCGGGCGGCATGCCGCCCAGCGCGCCGGTGAGCCTGCTGTCACCGGCTCGCTCGCGCCGCGCCGGCTGCCGTCGCCGCCCAAGCGGCTGCGCGTCGATCCCTACGGCGACGACAGGTTCGACCGCGCGCTGCCGCTGGCTCAGCCAGGCGAAGACGGCCAGGACGACTGAGACTGGAAGCGCCTGGCGCGCGCGGGACGGCGCCGAAGATCATGTCCGCCGCAAGCGCGAAGTACCGTTCCCGTTGGCGTTTTGAACCCGGCGTGCCGCGAAATTGACCAAGGACGCAGTCGCCAGCTGTGTACAGGTGCGAATACCGCCATGGTTTTGCCCCAAAACGCTCCCGGCGGCTGCTCCGCAGGCCTCTGCGACACCATGCGGCACCTCTTTAAATGCCGTCATGGGCCCCCAATATGTTAGGTCAAACCGAATGGTTTCCTGGGAGGAATCAATGTCCCGTTTCGCTTTTCGTCCGTTGCTGGCGTTTTGCGCGCTGGTCGCGGTGTTGGCATTCGCCGTGAGCGACGCCGATGCCCGTGCTGGACGCGGCGGCAGCTTCGGCAGCCGCGGCTCGCAGACTTATTCGGCGCCGCCATCGACGGCAACGTCACCTAGTGCGCGACCGATTGAACGCAGCATGACTCAGCCCGGCCAGCCGGGCAGCACGGTCGGACAGCGCGCGCCGCAGACGTCGCCGGCCGCTGGCGGCTTCTTCAATCGGCCGGGCTTCCTCGGCGGCATGTTCGCCGGCTTCCTGGGAGCCGGCCTGCTTGGCATGCTGTTCGGCAACGGCTTCATGGGCGGTCTTGGCGGCGCGGCGTCGATGCTCGGCCTGCTGCTGCAGATCGGCATCGTCGCCATCATCGGCTATTTGCTGTGGACTTGGTGGCAGCGCCGCAACCAGCCGGCCCTTGCCAGCGGTCCCGCCTTGCGCGACGCCAATGCCACGAGCTCGCGTTCGCCCATGAGTTTTGGCAATAACGGCTTTGGCGGTGCGGGCTTCGGCGGCGGCAGCGGCGTGCCAGCCACGGCGGCGCGTGCGTCCGGCACCGACGAGGTTGGTCTGACGCCGGACGACTTCAATGCGTTCGAGAAGATCCTGACTGACGTGCAGACTGCCTACAGCGCCGAGGATCTCGCGCGCTTGCGCCGAGAGGTCACGCCGGAGATGCTTTCTTATTTCTCGGAAGATCTCGCGACCAATGCCAGCAAAGGCGTGGTCAATCGTGTCAGCGACGTGAAGCTGCTGCAGGGCGATCTTGCCGAGGCTTGGCGCGAAGGCGACGCCGACTATGCGACGGTCGCCATGCGCTATTCGCTCAAAGACGAGATGGTTGACCGCGAGAGCGGCCGCCTGGTCGAAAACGGCGAGGACGAAGCCACGGAAATCTGGACTTTCATGCGCGCACGTGGCGGTCACTGGCTGGTGTCGGCGATCCAGCAGACCTGACACGATAGCCGCAGGCAAAAGGGTTGCGAAATGGCCGGGCTCTCGCCCGGCCATTTTCTTTTGCAGTTGCGGCGCGGGCGAGCGCCTTTTACTTCGGTTTGCCGTAGCCGCCCGCGGTAGGCGTCTGGATGAGGACTGCTTCGCCGGCGTCGATCACGGTGGCATCCGCGCCCTCGAGCGCATCGATCCGGCCGTCGTTGCGGCGCACGGAGTTCTGGCCGATCTGACCGGCTTCGCCACCGGCCAGGCCGAACGGGCGCACGCGGCGGTGACCCGACAGGATCGTGCAATCCATCTTTTCGAGGAAGCGGATGGTGCGACGGACGCCGTCGCCCGCATTCCATTCGCCGCGTCCACCCGATCCGGTGCGGATGTGGAAATCCTCGAGCAGCACCGGGTAGCGGAATTCCAGGACTTCCGGGTCGGTGAGGCGCGTATTGGTCATGTGGGTGTGCACGGCGTCGGTGCCGGGAAATCCGGGGCCCGCGGGTGAGCCCGAACAGATCGTCTCGTAGTATTGGTATTTCGCGTTGCCGAAGTTGAGATTGTTCATCGTGCCTTGGGCGGCGGCGAGGCTGCCCAGCGCGCCGAACAGACAGTCCGTCACCGCTTGCGATGTCTCCACATTGCCGGCGACGACTGCGGCGGGATATTCGGGCGACAGGATCGATTTTTTTGGGATGATGATGTTGATCGGCCGCAGGCAGCCGGCGTTCATGGGGATGTCGTCGTCCACCATCACCCGAAAGACATAGAGCACCGCCGCGCGCGTGACCGGCTCGGGCGCGTTGAAGTTGGTATTCTGCTGCGGCGATGTGCCGGTGAAGTCGACGGTGGCCTCGCGCTTCTCCTTGTCGACGCTGATCCTCACCTTGATCCAAGTGCCCTGGTCCATCTCGTATTCGAACGACGCATCATGGATGCGGTCGATCACCCGCCGCACGCTCTCTGCAGCGTTGTCCTGCACGTGCTGCATATAGGCTCTGACCACCGGCAGCGTGAAATGCGCGACGGTCTTGCGCAGCTCCTGCACGCCTTTCTCGTTCGCCGCGATCTGCGCCTTCATGTCGTTGACGTTCTGCAGCGGGTTGCGGGCGGGATATTTCGCGCCGGTGAGGAGGTCATAGAGCGCCTGCTCGCGGAAGCGGCCGCGATCCACCAGCTTGAAGTTGTCGATATAGACGCCTTCCTCCTCGATCGTGATTGCGTTCGGCGACATCGAGCCGGGAGAAATGCCGCCCACGTCGGCGTGGTGGCCGCGCGACGCGACCCAGAACAGGACGTCGCGGCTGGCCTCGTCGAAAACAGGCGTGCAAACGGTGATATCGGGCAGATGCGTGCCGCCGTTATAGGGTGCGTTGATGGCGTAGACATCGCCGGGCGCGATCCGGCCTTTGTTCTCGCGAATGATGGTCTCGACCGCACGGTCCATGGAGCCGAGATGCACCGGCATGTGCGGCGCGTTGGCGACCAGCGTGCCGTCGGCGTCGAACACGGCGCAGGAGAAATCGAGCCGCTCCTTGATGTTGACGGAGTAGGCCGTGTTCTGCAGCGACACGCCCATCTGTTCCGCAATCGACATAAAGAGGTTGTTGAACACTTCGAGCATCACCGGGTCGGCGTCAGTGCCGATCGCGCTTTGGCGCCTGAGCGCGACGGCGCGCTCCAGCACCAGGTGGTTCTTGGCGGTGATGCTGGCGCGCCAGCCGTCCTCGACCACGATGGTCTGATGTGGCTCGACGACGATAGCCGGACCGTCCACGGCCTGACCGGGCGAAAGCTGCGCGCGGGTATAGACCGTGGCCTCGTGCCATTGGCCGCGCGAATAGAACTTCGTGCGGCGCGTCGGGGACGCAAGCGATTCGCCGGTCGTCGGAAATACCGGCTCGGTGAACTTCGCGCCGCCGCCGATGGCCTCGACCGATACCGCTTCGACCACCATCTCCTTGCTCTCGTCGATGAATCCAAACCGTGATTTGTGTGCCGCCTCGAAGGCGGATTTCATTTTTGCCAGCGTCATTGCGGACGTCGCCGGGGGCGGCGATCCGCTGCTGCGCGGCTCTCCCGGTGTCACCGAATAGGCCGGCACCACCAGCGCCATGTCGGTTCCGGCGTAGCGAATGTGCGCGCGCGCGTGCACGGTTACGGCCTCGGGCGCCACGCCCTGGCCGATCACCTCACTCCTTGCGTCCTCGCCCAGGCGGCCGGCGACAGTGGCGATCGACGCCAACACGGCATCCCCGAATGTTTCTTCAACGGCCTGCTGGCGGGTGGCGCGGATGTCGGCGAGGCCCATGCCGTAGGCCGACAACAGCGAAGAGAACGGATGGATCAACACCTTGGTCATGCCCAGCGCGTCGGCGACCAGGCAAGCGTGCTGGCCGCCGGCGCCGCCGAAGCAGTTGAGCGCGTAGCGCGTCACGTCGTAGCCGCGCTGCAGGGAGATTTTCTTGATCGCGTTCGCCATGTTCTCGACCGCGATCCGGATGAAACCGTCGGCGACGTCTTCGGCTGAGCGGCCGTCGCCGATCTCGCGTGCGAGCTGTGCAAATGCTGCACGCACGGCATCGGCATCGAGCGGAAGATTCTGCTGCGCGCCGAAAATGCGCGGAAAGAAATCCGGAATCAGCTTTCCGACCATTACGTTGGCGTCGGTGACCGCGAGCGGGCCGCCGCGGCGGTAGCATTTCGGCCCGGGATTGGCGCCTGCACTGTCGGGCCCGACGCGGAAACGTGCCCCGTCGAAGTGCAGGATCGACCCGCCGCCCGCCGCCACGGTATGAATGAGCATCATCGGGGCGCGCATGCGCACGCCGGCAACCTCGGTCTCGAACGCGCGTTCGTACTCGCCGTCGAAGTGCGAGACGTCGGTCGACGTACCGCCCATGTCGAAGCCGATCAGGTGCGTAAAGCCGGCCTCGCGCCCGCTCTCCGCCATTCCGACCACGCCGGCGGCCGGCCCGGACAGAATCGCGTCCTTGCCCTGGAACAATTCCGCGGCGGTGAGTCCGCCGGAGGACATCATGAACATGAGGCGGGGTATGTCGCCGCGATCCCGCATCTCTCCGCCTTGCGCGGCGGATGCCGGAGCGGCGTCGTCGCCTCTTGCGGCGATAGAAGCGCTCGCGCCCTTTGCGCTGAGATCACGCGCCACCTGCCCAACATATTGCCGCAGGATCGGCGAGAGATACGCATCGACGACGGTGGTGTCGCCGCGGCCGACCAGTTTGATGAGCGGAGAGATCTCGTGGCTCACCGACACCTGCGGAAATCCGATCTCGCGCGCGAGCGCAGCCACGCGCTGCTCATGCTCGGGATAGCGATAGGCGTGCATGAACACGATCGCGATCCCCTCGATGCCGTCGGCGCGAGCGGCCGAAAGCTCGCGGCGCAGCGCCGCCAGATCCGGCTCGCTCTCGACGGTGCCGTCGGCGTGTACGCGTTCGTCCACTTCGACGGCGCGCTCGTAGAGCATCTCCGGTTTGATGATGTGGCGTGCGAAGATCTTCGGCCGCGCCTGGTAGCCGATCTTGAGCGCGTCGCGAAAACCCTTGGTGGTGACGAAGAGCGTGCGCTCGCCCTTGCGCTCCAGCAGCGCATTGGTCGCGACCGTGGTGCCCATCTTCACGCGACCGATCAGGCTCGGGGGAATCGGCTCATCCGGCTTGACGCCGAGGAGGTCGCGGATGCCCTGCACCGCGGCATCGCCATAGGCCTCGGGATTGTCCGACAGGAGCTTGTGCGCCACGAGGCTCCCGTCAGGCCGGCGCCCGATCACGTCGGTAAAGGTCCCACCGCGGTCGATCCAGAAATCCCACCGGTCGTTGTGCTGCGCGCCGTCCATCCGCATTGCTGTCCTTATATCGCTGGCCCGTCTTATAGGGGTGCGTGGCGCCGAGACGAAGCGTTCCAGGCCCCTCGACGCCGGATTGCCGTTGCCCCAGAGTGAAAGTCAACGCCCCCGCTAGTGTCTCGATTCCGGAAAGCCGGCCGGCGCTTCATGAAGGCCTACTTGCAGGGCGTCCGCGACTACAACGACGCGTTGAAGGATGGCCGCATCGCGGGGCCGAATGCCGAGGAGATCATCGATGCGATCGCCCGCTACTCCGTGACCAAGGATCGCGACCTGATCAGAACCGTGATCCCGGCCGCGCTTCACCCGGATGGCGAAGTCAACGTCGATGGCCTCGCCAAGGACCTGGCTTTCATCAAGACGCTGGGCTTGGTTAAAAGCAACGTAGCGGTCACCGATATCGTCGACGTGTCGTTCGCAAAGGCGGCGGCGGCCGAACTTGGACCCTACAAGGGGCGTACCGGGTGAGAGGCGCGCGCCCTTGCGGTGGCTTTGAGAACCGGGCACCCGTACCAAATTTTATGGTCTATATAGTCCCAATATCGCTGCAATTGCTGCTAGGATAAGAGTGGGGGCGCCGAGGGGATTCTTCGCGGGTTTTCCCGAGACGCCAAGGACCATGACAATGTTGCGATCCTCCGTGTTCGCAGCCGCCGCCGCAATGGCGCTGGCTGCCGAGCCTTCCTATGCGCAGGTCAAATGGGATCTTCCGTCGGCATATCCCGCTGACAATTTCCATAGCGAGAACCTTGCTGGCTTCGCTCGCGACGTCGCGGATGCAACCGCAGGCAAGCTTGCGATCAAGGTCCACCCCAACGCCTCGTTGTTTCCGGCGACCGCCATCAAGAGCGCCGTGCGGATCGGACAGGCGCAAGTCGGCGAAATCCTGATCTCGGTGCACGAGAACGAAGATCCGATGTTCGGGATCGACGTGGTGCCGTTTCTGGCCGCGAGCTACGACGAAGCGCGCAAGTTGTGGCTGGCGTCCAGGCCTGCGATCGAGCGGAGGCTGGCGGAGCAGGGCCTGATGGTGTTGTTCGCCGTGCCTTGGCCGCCGCAGGGCATCTACGCGAAGAAAGAGATCAACGCGGTCGCCGATATGCAGGGACTCTCCTGGCGCGTGTACAATGCCGGGACCGAGCGCATCGCGCAGATCGTGGGCGCCTATCCCGTGACGATCCAGGCTGCCGATCTGCGGCAGGCGCTCGCGACCGGTTTGATCAACGCATTCATGACATCGAGCGCGACCGGCTACGACACCAAGGCATGGGAGACCATGACCTACTTCTACGATACCCAGGCGTGGCTCCCGAAGAACATCACCTTCGTCAATAAGGCGGCGTTCGAGCGGCTCGACAAGTCCACGCAGGACACGCTGCTCAAGGTTGCCGCCGCCGCGGAAGTGCGCGGCTGGTGGCGATCGCAGGACAAGACCAAATGGTACGGCGAGCAGCTTGCCGCCCGCGGGATGAAAGTCCTGCCGCCGAGCGGGGCCTTGAAGGCAGGCCTGCATCAGGTCGGCGAGCGTCTCACCGGAGAGTGGCTGACCAGGGCCGGCGGTGACGGCCAGGCCGTCATCGATGCCTACAGGAAGCTGGGCACGTAACGCACGATCGGAGCGAAGCCGCTTTCGAGCGGCGATTTCGCCTGTCTGCGCTGCGCCGGGCAGCGCATCCACTTAGTGCATCCACTTGGAGAAATTGGTGGGGCCCGGCGGGGAATTTTCCCGCCGGGCCCCCAAACTGTATCAGCCAGCCTGTAAGCCGGGTTCTGTGTGGCGAGCGTGGTTGGACGCTCGCGTGACGGCCATTCCTCTGCGACGCCAGTTGCCCGACGCCTTCAGCAACCTACCCGGACGGCGTGATCCGGACATCGATCCCGGAGACTGCTCCCTGCTCGCGCAGCGAGTAGCCCCCGTGCCGTCCCTATTCGGTCTTGCTCCCGGTGGGGTTTGCCCTGCCACCTGCGTTGCCGCAGGCGCGGTGCGCTCTTACCGCACCTTTTCACCCTTACCGCTCCGGCGTTCCTCCGCGTACGCGGGGGCGCCGAGGCGGCGGTCTGTTCTCTGTGGCACTTTCCCTAGGCTCGCGCCCGCCGGACGTTATCCGGCACCGTATGTCCATGGAGCCCGGACTTTCCTCTCGGACCTGCCTTTCGGCGTTGGTCCAAGCAGCCGTCCAGCCGACTGACCATATCGGAATGGGGTGTCAGCGACCCGCCGTCAAGGTCCGATCCCAAGCC
>Ga0210380_10000871_pt1 | contig 12494 bp, 7 predicted proteins | sample PLM4_5_coexredo_FD_155476 | JGI IMG/M metagenome (GOLD analysis project Ga0210380, IMG submission 155476) | Groundwater sediment microbial communities from an aquifer in East River, Colorado, USA - PLM4_5_coex redo | ecosystem: Environmental > Terrestrial > Soil > Riparian zone | place: USA...
GACACGGCCGCCATCGCCGCACGCTGGCTCGGCGTGCGCCAGGTCGTGCCCATGCACTGGGGAACGTTCCCGGTCCTGACAGGCACGCCCCAGGCGCTACGGGAGCACCTCAAGGGCAGCAATGTTGAGGTGCTGGAGTTGAAGCCAGGCGAAAAAGCGCAGTAGGGGTTCCGAGGTTCCGGGGTTCCGGGGTTCTCTGGTTCGGGGTTCTAGGTTCGAGGTTCGAGGTTCGAGGTTCGAGGTTCGAGGTTCGAGGTTCGAGGTTCTCCGAAAACCTCGGTACAAGCGAAGGGCGACGCGGATCCAAACAATCCGCGCCGCCCATTTTTCTACGTCGACCTAGCGAGTCGGTCTCTCCGAACTCCGAGAACCCCGAACCTGGAACCTAGAACCTCGAACCAGAGAACCCCGGAACCTCGGAACCCCGGAACCTCGGAACCCGAAAACTACTTTTCACCCAGCCAAATATCTTCGACGACGCTAAATGTCTGCGTCCCGATTGTGGCGCCGCCGATGGTCAGCGTGACTTTGTAGACGCCGGCGCCGATGCCGCCGCCACCACCGCCGCCGAATCCACCGCCACCACCGCCGCCGCGTCCGCCACCACCGCCGGCGCCCGCTGCGCACGGTCCGGGACCGGCCGGTGCGGCAGGAGCCGCCGCCGGGTCCGGCGCGCCGCCGCGGCCACCGGCACGGCCGCCGCCGCCACCCTGACCACCGCCGCCGCCTGGGCCGCCATCACCCGTCAGCGCCCACTGGAAGCGGTTCAAGCCGACTTCCTTCGAACCGACGCAGGTGCGTACGTTCTGACCGGTCGCCGTGTTCTGGATGGTCACCATGACGTCCACCGTCGGCGCCGTCTTGAGGTAGTAGGCGATCGCCGTGCCGCGCGGCGCCACTTCGCCGGCCCAGTGCTTATCGCCAGGCACTTCGGTCTGGTTCATCCGGTCCGCCTTCCACAAGACCGCGTCGCGCGGCTTGAGCAAGGTCGCCGGCGCATCCATCGCGGTCGCCGTCAGGTTCTGAAGCGCCGTGATGTCGTCCATGATCCAGATGCTGCGGCCGTGATGCGACAGGATGAGATCGTTCTCACGCGGGTGCACCATCACATCGTCGATGCGGCCCAGCGGCAGGTTGGGATTGAACGCGTGCCACGTGGCGCCATCGTTCAGCGACACGTAGAAGCCAAACTCCGTCGGCGCGTAGAGCAGGTTCCGGTTCTTCGGATCCTGGCGAATGGAGTTCACGTTCCCCAGCGGCAGATTGCCGGAGATGTTCTTCCACGTCGCGCCGTAATCCGTCGTCTTGAACACGTACGGCTTCAGGTCGCCCGTGTAGTGGCCGTCCAGCGCCGCGTACGCCGTGCCGGCTTCGAACCACGAGGCTTCGATGCCCGAGATGTAATACTCGTGCGTGCCGCCGCCCGGCAGGTTCTTGCCGACTTCGGTGAACGTCATGCCGCCGTCTTTGCTCACGTTGAGCGCGCCGTCGTTCGTGCCCGTCCAGTAGACACCCGGCACCATCGGCGATTCGGCGATCTCGATGATCGTGCCGAATTCGTTCGCCACATAGCCGTCGTTCTTGGAGAGGATGCAATCGACGCCCGGTGTTATCCGGCCGCAGTTGGGCTGGCTGTACGGTTTCTCCAGCAGCGTGCGCGTGGACGGATCGATCTTCTTGTTGAGCGGCGCCGTCATCGTCCACGTCGTGCCGCGATCCCGTGAGATGAACAGGCGCGTGCCGCCAAACAGGACCGTGCCCGGATTGTGCGGAGACAACCGGATCGGCGTGTTCCAGTTCCAGGCCTGCGGCCAGTCGTCGTCGGGACCGGACAGCACGTTGCCGCGCCCGCCGCCACCGCCCTGGCCACCACCGCCGCCGGCACCACCTGCACCAGCGCCGCCACCACCACCGCGTCCTGCTTGCGGCCGCACACTCTGGCTCTGGCCGGTGTTCAGGTCATAGCGGGTGATCGCGCCGTTCTGCGACTCGGTGTAGAAAATGTTCGGGTCGGTCGGATCGATCGCGGACTGGAAGCCGTCGCCGCCGCCCACGCTGATCCAATTCCACATGTGGATGCCGCCCGTGCGCGTCGAACTCGGCCCGCACCACGAACCGTTGTCCTGAAGGCCCGTGCAGACCCAGTACGGATGACGCATGTCCGCCGACGCGTGATACGGCAGTCCGGCGCCCTGCATGCGGACGGCCTCCCACGTATCGCCGCCGTCGTACGACACGTCGAGTCCGCCGTCGTTGCCATACATCACGTGCTGGCTGTTCAGCGGATCGATCCAGATCGCGTGGTTGTCCACGTGACCCTTGCTCTGTTCGATACTTGTGAAGGTCTTCGCGCCGTCGATGGATTTCTGGGCATTGACGCCGCCCACATAGACGACTTCCTGATTGTTCGGATCGACGCGGATCTGGCTGAAGTACATGGGCCGCTGATTCTCAAAGCCGCGGTACTCCCAGGTCTTGCCACCGTCTATCGAGCGCCAGATTCCGTTGTACTGCGGATCGGGTGTCCCGCCGCCGCCGCGACCGCCCTGGCCGCCACCGCCGCCTGCTGCGCCCGCGCCGGCCGCGCCTGCGCCAGCCGCACCAGCACCAGCCGCGCCCGCGCCCGCCACTGCGGCTCCGCCACCGCCAGCGCGTCCGCCGCCACCGCCGCCGCCACGACCACCACCACCGGCGGCTGCCGCTGCCGCTTCAGCGGCGGCATCGCGCGGTTCCTTATCTTTCGCCACTTCGATTTGCGCGTAGATCACCTTCGGATTCGAACGCGACCAATCGAACGCGATTCGGCCCATCGTGCCGCGCGGCAAACCGTTGGTCGCCGTGGCCTTCACCGGCTTCCACGTCTTGCCGCCGTCCATCGTCTCGTGAATGCCGGATCCAGGTCCGCCACCGACGAAGCCCCACGACGCGCGCCGCCGTTCGTAAGTCGACGCGAACAAGTGCATCGGATTCGACGGGTCGATCGTGAGGTCCGTCGCGCCGACGTCCTGATTAATCTTGAGCGAGTGAATCCAGGTCTTGCCGCCGTCCGTCGACATGAACACCCCACGTTCCGGGTTGGCGTCGAACAGATGTCCGACGGCCGCGACCCAGACGATGTCGGGGTTCTTGGGATGGACGATGATGCGGCCGATGGACTGGGTTTCTTTCAGGCCCATGTACGTAAAGGTCGCGCCGGCATCAACGGACTTATAGACGCCGAAACCGAAAGAGCTGCTCTGGCGGTTGTTCGGCTCGCCCGTGCCGACGTACAGAACGTTGGGGTTGGACGGCGCCAGCGCGAGGTCGCCGATGGAATGACCGATCTCGTCGAAGATCGACGTGAAGGTCGTGCCGTTATTGGTGGTCTTCCACAGGCCGCTGACCGCGTAGCCAATGTAGAAGGTGGACGGGTTCTTTTCGTCCACCGCGAGGTCATCGATACGCGCGCCCTGGCCCGCGGGCCCGATGGAGCGCCACTTGAAGCCACGCAGCGCGGGCTCAGTCGGCAGATTGATCATCGGCCGTGCCGCGGCCTGCGGTGGGGGACCCTGCAACGCCGCCAGTTGGGCGACGAGCGGGTAGGTCACCAGGGCCAAGCCGGCCAGCAACAGCATCCGAATCCGAATTCCTCGACGATCTCGGCGCATAGCGTTCTCCTTCGTGACAGACGGCCACCCTCCGGGGCGCCGGCGACACGGAATACTACCGCAAATGCGAGGACGCTTACTGTTCGCGGACCGCGCGTTCGACCCGGTCTACGGCCTGCTGGACGGTCAGCGTCGAGGTGTCCACGGTCGCGTCGGCGCGGGAGTAGAGGGGTTCGCGGCGCGCGACCAATTGACGAAGGGCTTCACGGGCTTGAGGATGCTGGTCCATCGGCCGGCGGTCGCCCTGGCGCGTGACGCGAGACCAGCAGTCGTCAGCCTTCGCCTTGAGCCAGACGGTGGTCGTGTGCCGGAGGAGCAGCGAGTAGGTCTCCGGCGCGGTGACGAGGCCTCCACCCACGGCGAGAATCATGGACTGGCCGGCACCGAGCAGGTCGCTGAGCGTGTCCTTTTCAAGGCGGCGATAAAAATCCTCGCCATGAATGGTGAAGATTTCCGGGAGGCGCATGCCGGCCCGTTGTTCGATGTGCTTGTCGAGCTCCACGAAGCGCATCCGGAGCCTTCGCGCCAGCCGGCGGCCGACGGCCGTCTTGCCCGATCCGCGCAGGCCCAGGAGCGCGATGACGCGCGGGAGCGGGTCTTCCCGGTGATGGGTGACGAGTTCGGCGGCGGTCGTCTGCAGCGCACCGGCCAGGTCTGCGAGGCGCTTGACGGAGATGTTGCCGCGGCCGGCTTCGACGTCCATCAGGAACCGCAGGGACAGACCGGACTTGCCGGCCAACAAACGGAGCGTGAGGCCTTGCTGCTGGCGAAGGAGACGGGCGCGCTGGCTGAGGGTGACGAGGACGGGTGGCGGGGCTGAGCTGGTGGAAGGTGACATATATTTCACATTGTGCTCCTAACTTCGCATTATAGTGCCTTGACAACCTCTGGACGCAACCGATAACCTGAGGGCACTTTATGGCTGTGACGGAAACTCCGACCAATACGACCCCTGTTTCATTGACTCCCGTGAATTTCGAAACGCACCCGTCCCGCTATCGTCATTGGCGCCTCACCTTTGACGGCGCCATCGCGACGCTCGCCATGGATGTGCAGGAAGATGCGGGTCTGCGGCCGGACTACAAGTTGAAACTCAATTCGTACGACCTTGGTGTGGACATTGAACTCGCGGATGCCATTCAGCGGGTGCGCTTCGAGCATCCCGAAGTGCGCACCGTTGTGGTGTCGAGCGCGCGGGAGCGCATCTTCTGTGCCGGCGCCAACATCTTCATGCTCCGCGGCTCGACGCACAGTTGGAAGGTCAATTTCTGCAAGTTCACCAACGAGACGCGCCTTGGAATGGAAGATGCCAGCGCGAATTCCGGGATCAAGTTCATCGCGGCGCTGAACGGCATCTGCGCGGGCGGCGGCTACGAATTGGCGCTGGCGTGCGACGACATCGTCCTGGTCGATGATTCGAACTCGGCGGTAAGCTTGCCGGAGACGGCGCTGCTCGCCGTGTTGCCGGGCACCGGTGGCCTGACGCGCGTCGTGGACAAGCGGAAGGTCCGTCGCGACCTCGCCGATGTCTTCGGCACGCTGGCGGAAGGCGTCAAAGGCAAGCGCGCCGTGGAGTGGGGTTTGGTGGACGCCGTGTTCCCGGCCAGCCGATTCAAGGAGGCCGTCGCGGAGCGCGCGCAGAAGTTGGCGGCGCAGTCCGATCGGCCGGGCGGCGCGGGCGTCGCGCTCGGCCCACTGGCCGTGACCGTGAGCGCCGATGCGTTGAACTACTCGGCGGTATCCGTGGCCTTCGATCGGCCGCGCCGCAGCGCCACCATTACCGTCAGCGCGCCCGAGGCCGCGGTCGAATCCACGCCGGCCGCCATCCTGGCCGCGGGCGATCAGTTCTGGCCGCTCCGAGTGTTCCGCGAACTGGACGATGTGCTGTTGCGGCTGCGGACCAACGAACCGGAAATCGGCACGATTGTGCTGAAGGCCGCCGGCGATCCGGCGCGCGTGCTCGAAGCCGACGCGGTGCTCCTCGCGAATCAGAACAATTGGTTCGTGCGCGAGGTGCTCCATTTCATGAAGCGCACGCTGAAGCGTCTCGATCTGTCCGCGCGCACCTTCTTCGCCATCATCGAGCCGGGCAATGCCTTTGCCGGCACCTTGTTCGAACTCGCGCTCGCGGCCGATCGGTCGTACATGCTCGATGATCCCGACCAGGAAAACGCGTTGCAGCTGTCGCCGATGAACGCCGGCCCGCTGCCGATGAGCAACGGCCTGACGCGGTTGCAGGCCCGGTTCTACGGCGCGCCGGACAAGGCGGCCGCGGCGCTCGCCCACGGCAAGCCCTTCGATCCGCAGGAAGCCCTCGCGGCCGGCCTCGTCACGTACTCGCCTGACGAGATCGACTGGGACGATGAGGTGCGGCTGGCCGTCGAGAGCCGCGCCGCGCTCTCACCGGACGCGCTCACGGGCATGGAAGCGAACCTGCGCTTTGTGGGCCCGGAAACGATGGAGACCAAGATCTTCGGCCGCCTCACGGCCTGGCAGAACTGGATCTTCCAGCGCCCGAACGCCGTGGGCCAGAAGGGAGCGCTCACGTCGTATGGAACATCGGAGCGAGCCGAATTCGACTTTGGTCGGACATAGGGGTCTGTCCCGTTTGGCGAAAGCCGGGACTGACCCCACGAACTTGTAGCCTGAACCATGATCTCATCAGACAAGATTCCGAATAACGTCGACCTTCACCTGAACAAGCGCCTGCAGCGCGCGCTGGAGCATTGGCAGCCCGCGTACATCCAGTGGTGGCGCGACATGGGGCCGCAAGGCTTCCTCGATTACCACCAGGTGTTCGTGCGCACGGCCATCAGCGTGGACGCGGCCGGGTGGGCCCATTTTGAATATGTGCGGCTGCCCGAGTATCGCTGGGGCATCTTCCTCGCCGATCCCGTCGTGAATCGCACGATTGGCTTCGGTGATTTCTTCGGCCAGCCGGTGTGGCAGGAAGTGCCGGGCGAGTTCCGCAATCAGCTGCGCCGTCTGATCGTCACGCAGGGCGACACGGAACCCGCCAGCGTCGAACAGCAGCGCTGGCTGGGGCATCGCTGCCCGAGCATGTACGACCTGCGCAATCTGTTCCAGGTCAACGTCGAAGAAGGCCGCCATCTCTGGGCGATGGTGTACCTGCTGCATTCCTACTTCGGCCGCGACGGGCGCGACGAAGCCGAGGAGTTGCTATCCCGTCAGAGCGGCAATCGCGACAAGCCGAGAATCCTCGAAGCCTTCAACGAGCCGATCGACACGTGGCTCGACTTCTTCATGTTCACGATGTTCACGGATCGCGATGGCAAGTCGCAGTTGCTGTCGCTCGCCGAGAGCTCGCTGGATCCGCTCGCCCGCACGACGAAGTTCATGCTCACGGAAGAAGCGCACCACATGTTTGTCGGCGAAACCGGCGTCGGTCGCATCGTCGAGCGCACCTGCCAGTTGATGAAGGAGACCGGCATCTCCGAAGATGTGCGCGCGCTTGGGGGCATCGATCTGCCCACGATTCAGAAGCACATCAACCTGTGGTTCTCCCTGAGCCTGGACCTGCACGGTAACGAGATCTCGACCAATGCCGCCGCGTACTTCGCGAACGGTCTCAAGGGCCGCGCCGAGGAAGGGAAGTGGTCGGAGCATCGCGTGGTTGAGACGACCTATGACCTCGAGACGATGGTCGAGGGGTCGCTCAAGCGGCAGCATATTCCGATGCGCAATGCCATGAACGAAGTGCTGCGCGACTGGTACGTCGACGATTGCCAGGCCGGCGTGACGCGATGGAACAGGATCATGGAGCGATACGGAATTTCCGATCGCCTGGTCTTGCCGAATCGTAAATTCAACCGCGGGATCGGGCAGTTTGCCGGCACGCATTTCGATCCGACCGGCCGGCAGATCTCGGACGAGGAATGGACGCGCCGCAAGTATGAGTGGCTGCCGAACGCGGCCGACAAACAATTCCTGCTCTCGATCATGAATGCGTCGCTGTTCGAGGCCGGGAGGTTCGCGAATTACATCGCGCCGCCCGCGCGCGGCATCAAAGGCCGGCCCGTGAACTTCGAGTACGTCCGGACGGAGATGTGATGGGCGCCAAGGTCGGCTATCAGGCGGCAGACAGCGTGGCGGTGATCACGCTGAACGAACCGCCCGCGAATACCTACAGCTACGAGATGATGCGCGAGCTCGATGAGGCGGTCCTGACCGCCCGTATGGACTCGTCTGTACACGTCATCGTCTTGACCGGCGCCGGCGACAAGTTCTTCTGCGCCGGCGCGACCATCGGGATGCTGAAGGATGCCGATCCCGACTACAAGTATTACTTCTGCCTGCACGCCAACGAGACGCTCAACCGGCTCGAGCAGACGCCGAAGCTCGTCATCGCCGCATTGAACGGCCACACCGTGGGCGGCGGGTTCGAAGTCGCGATGGCCGCCGACATCCGTATTGCACGGAAGGACGGTGGCAAGATCGGGCTTCCCGAAGTCGCGCTCGGCGTGCTGCCGGGCACGGGCGGCACGCAGCGGCTGGGCCGGCTCGTGGGCAAGGCCCGTGCGATGGAGCTCCTCATTACCGGCCGTCTGATGACCATGGAAGAAGCGGTGCCGGCGGGCCTGGTCACCGAAGTCTGGGGCACGGAGCGATTGGCCGGCGGCTCGTTTCTTGACGCGGTCATCACGTACGCCAAACAGTTCACGCCGCCGCACAAGGCCAGCCTCGCGGTCGGCCGCATCAAGCGCGCGGTTCAATCCGGCCTCGAAGCCGGCTTCGGCGAGGGCCTCGCGATCGAGCGCGAACTGCAGCAGCTGTTATTTCAGAGTGGCGATGCCAAGGAAGGCATAGCTGCCAACCTGGAAAAACGGAAGCCGAAGTTTCAAGGGAACTGACAATGCTCTTAGGTCGAAAGCAATTACTCATTGCCGGTGAGTGGCGTGATGCCTCGGATGGGCAGACGATGCCCGTCGTGAATCCTGCCACGGAAGAAGTCATCGCCCACGTTGCCGCGGCGACGCGGGCGGATTTGGACGATGCCGTCCGGGCTGCGCGCGCGGCGCTGTCCGGCCCCTGGGGCAAGATGTCCGCTCGCGAGCGCGGTCGCCTCGTGTGGAAGCTGGGCGAGCGGCTGATGGAGCAGGTGGACGAGGTCGCGCGCCTCGAGACCTTGCACAACGGCAAGCCGATCACCGAATCACGGCACGTCGAAATTCCGATGGCTGCCGAGTGCCTGCAGTATTTCGCGGGCTGGGCGGACAAGGTCCAGGGCGACACGATCCCCGTCAAAGGCAACGCGCTGGTCTACACGCTGCGTGAACCGCTTGGGGTCATCGCCGCGATCGTGCCGTGGAATTTTCCGTTGCTGCTGGCCGTGTGGAAGGTGGCGCCGGCGCTCGCAATGGGCAATACCGTGATCCTCAAGCCCGCGAGCCAGACGCCGTTGACCGCACTCGCACTTGGGCAGCTCGCGATCGAGGTCGGTTTCCCGCCGGGCGTGCTCCAGATCATCACCGGCAGCGGCGGCTCCGTCGGCCAGGCCATTGTCGAACATCCCGGCATCGACAAGGTCGCGTTCACCGGCGACACGTCCACGGGCAAGGGCATCATGCGGACGGCGGCCGAAACGCTCAAGCACATCACGCTCGAACTGGGCGGCAAGTCGCCGAACATCGTCTTCGCGGACGCGGACCTGGACGCCGCCGTGCGCGGGGCCAGCGTCGGCATCTTCTACGGCAAGGGCGAAGTCTGCGCCGCCGGATCGCGGCTGCTGGTCGACAAGTCGATCAAAGACCAGTTCCTGACTAAGCTGGCTGACCGCACGAAAAAGATGGTGCCGGGTGATCCGCTCGATCCAAAAACGCGCCTCGGTGCGATTTCATCGAAGGCTCAGCTCGATCGCGTGCTGAATTACGTCGATATCGCGAAGCGCGAGGGCGGCACGCTCCTCGCGGGCGGCAGCCGCGCGGACATCGGCACCGGCAAGGGCTACTTCATGCAGCCGACGGTCTTCGGCGACATCACGCCCACGATGACGATTGCGCGGGAGGAAATATTTGGACCCGTGCTGGCGGCCATCGATTTCGTGGACGTGGACGAAGCCATCGCGCGCGCGAATGACTCGATTTATGGTCTCGCCGCCGGCATCTGGACGCGTGACATCAAGAAGGCGCACTACGTGGCGTCGAAGCTCCAGGCGGGCACCGTCTGGGTCAACACCTACAACGTGTACGACACGGCGGCGCCGTTCGGCGGCTACAAGCAAAGCGGCTTCGGCCGCGAAATGAGCAAGTACGCCATCGACTACTACACGCAGGTGAAGACAGTCTGGGTGGACCTGAACAACTGATGCTGTATCGCTCTCGCGGTTCCTTGGGCCATACCCAAAGGTCGCGGGTTCAATCGGCGGCGCCACGGTCTAGGCCGCGATCGCGGGCCGATGCGGGTCTTTCGCGTAAGCGATGACAGGCTAGCGCCCGCCGACGGGCATCAGTCGCACCGTAATATCCACGCCGCGCTTCTCTTCACCGGTGCCGACCGTAATGACACCGGCCTGATCGGCAGAGAACGCGCTCGGAAAGTAGACGGAAACATTGCGGGCAGACCGCGCGGGCGGTTGCGATGTCTCGGTCGGCCTCGCGGCGCCAACCAGCGCGGGCGCCGCCAAGAGTGGTGGGGCTGCACCCCTCGATTGCTGGAGTTGTCTCAGCGCGAACTCGACCTCCGCATCCGACGCCACGCTGATCGTGACGGGACTCCCATTGTCGGCCTTCACGGTGTAGCTGCCGGCTGCCAGGCCAAAAATGCGGAACACGCCGTGACTGTCCGTGTACACACTTTGATTCGCCCATCCGGGCAGTGGTCTTCCATCTGGCGAACAAATCACGACGTAAAGCCCCGGAAGGGGTAGCGCCTGTTCGTTGCGTACGATTCCCGTCACGACCGCGCCGCGCGCCAGCTGAACATTCACATCGGCCATCGTCTGGTCTGCCGCCAGCACAATCGTGGCGCCCGCGCCCCCCGGCTTCGACGCGCCATAGGGAATGGACACGAACGAGGCGCGAGCCGCCTGAAGCGTGTAGCTTCCGGCGGGCAGGTCGGAAAATGCGAACGCGCCACGGTCGTCGCTGATGGTGTGAAAGTCGCGAGACCGGGTCTTGTCGTTCAACGTCACCATGGCGCGGCGCACCGGTTGCGGGGTGTCGTCGGTCGTCAGAACGACACCCGCCAAGTGGCCAGAGGACTGGGCGCCAGCCGTGGCTGTCAATGAGCACGCGACGAGACTAACCACGAACGCTCCGGCGCGACACCGCCCGCTCATTTCGACACGTCTTGAAGAATCAGGTTCAATTGGCTTTTCTCACCCCACGCCACTGTGACGCGTGTCGCGAGCGCCACGACTCGTGCGAAAAAGCCCGGCTCCTGCCAATCGTTTTCGCGCGTCCGATCAACCGCAATCGCGTAGTACTCGCCGGCTTGCACCCGTGTCATTTGATAATCAGCGCCGGCCCAGAACGTCGTGGTCCCTATTCGACGCGGCATCGTGCCGAATTCCCAGAGGCTCGGATCTGCCGGGAACAGGATGACGGCGCCCGTGCGAACCCCTCGACCATCCTTGTCGCGCACACTGCCGGACAGCGTCGCGGGAGAGGCCACCAACGTCGCGACGATCCCTGTGATGTCTCCGCCGGGCGTGACTGTGAAGGGCCGGTCGGTGTAATCCCCATCGGGCACGGTCACCGTCTTGAGGCTCAACGGAACTCCCAGGAAGTAGTCGCCCGGCCGTAACCCGTCAATCGTGAATGCGCCGTCCGGACCAACCTTCCCGGACATCGACGTGCCCGCTCCGAGGCCAGTCGCGCGAATGGCTTGAACAGGGAAACTCGTCGACGGCGAATAACCACTGCCATCCTCCCGTACGATCCGTCCACTCATCGTCGCCGAACGCTGAAGCAGCAGGGTCACGTCTGTCACATTCGTCGACCCCACGACAATCGGCGCGGTCACACTGTAATCATCACCGAGCGGCGCTGAGTAGGTGTCGTACATCAACGGGCCAATCTCAGGGCTCGAGGAAAGTGTCCTGACGCTCATCGACTGGGGAAAGCCGGGCGGCCATGGTCCCGGTCCCCCTGACGTCCTCGTCCAGGCATTGGCTCTCAGGCCCGTGATGGTTCGTCCTGCCAGCAACGTGTATTGACCGGCTGGAACGCCGAGGAGTGTAAAGCTGCCATCAGATGCCGACACGCCGACCGCCTGTTCCGCTCCAAGGCCGAGCGCTTCCGTTCCTATAGGCATGAGGCGAATCGGCATGCTGCGCGCCGCGTCGTTGGGACCTATCAGTCGTCCCGACATACTCACGGCTGGGACGGGCCTCATCGTGAAATCGATCGCCAGCCGGGTTTCGCCATCGGCGATCGTGACTGGGGCGGCTTCGTCTGTCGATCGGCCGCCTGGGTAGAACCCTGTGGGATAGGCCTGCGTGCCGTCCATGACTGGCGGCGTCAAATACTGCCCCGGGACGGAAACCACGTAGGTGCCTTTTCGAAGCCCGGCAATTTCGTAGGCGCCGCGGTCGTCTGTCAACACCATTGGTCCCATCGCCCACTGGAACGTGCCAGCGATGGGCACTCGCACCAGCACCCGGACCCGCGCGCCCACCAGCGGTTCGCTCTTTTCGTCAACGACCGTGCCCGCGATTGCTCCGAGACGCCACACGACAATCCTGGCGTCGGCGATCCACTCGTTGTCATGGAGCGGCGCCCGAGGCTGACTCATCATCGCAATCGCGCTCCCATCGTCCGGGGCATAGCCCTGGCACGACGCAAACACGGAATAAGAGCCTGCGGGCAGGTTGCGCGCGACGAATCG
>Ga0210380_10000872_pt1 | contig 12479 bp, 12 predicted proteins | sample PLM4_5_coexredo_FD_155476 | JGI IMG/M metagenome (GOLD analysis project Ga0210380, IMG submission 155476) | Groundwater sediment microbial communities from an aquifer in East River, Colorado, USA - PLM4_5_coex redo | ecosystem: Environmental > Terrestrial > Soil > Riparian zone | place: USA...
GCAATCAAGCCGTCCGGCAGACTGGGGCCGAAGCTGCAGACATGGCTGATCGGAAAGATGTCGGCCGCGACCTGCATCGCCATCGCGCAGGCGTCGAAATCGCCAATGCGGGACGTGGTGACGATGGCTTTGGCGCCGACCTGGCCGAGCGCGCGTGCCATGTCGGCGCGCCGCCATAACAGCGGCAGTGGCACAGCGATCAGGCCGGCGCGCAGCACGCCGAGGGTCGTCAGCACGCTCTCGACGGCGTTTGGAAGCTGGATGCCGATGATGGCATCGGTCTGCAGGCCGAGTGTGCGCAGCCGGGATGCGATCGCGGAAACCACGCGGTCCGCCTCCGCGTAGGTGAGATGACGCGACGGGCCGTCGGTGAAGCTGTCGCGGTTGGGCGGATCGGCCAGCGCAAAGGCGCCGGGCCGCCGCGTGGCGGCGCGGCGGAACACATCGTCGAGCGTGGTCGCCGGAAGGTCTTCGGTCTTGGTATAGCCGAGGATCATTGGGCCGGTTCGTGCCACCAGGTTTCCGGCAAATAGCCGAACAATGAGGTTTCGGCCGGATGCGCGATGGTGGTCCAGCGCGCGACCCACTGCGACGGCAGGTGGTAAAGCGGGACGACGTAGAATCCCGACATCAGCACGCGGTCGAGTGCGCGCACTGCCGCGACGAACTCGTCGCGCTCATGGGCCTTCAACAGTGCCGCGATCATAGCGTCGATCGCGGGACTTTTGACGCCCATATAGTTGCGTGTGCCGTCGGCAGCGGCCGCGGCGGAGGCCCAGTAGAACGCCTGCTCGTTGCCAGGCGAGAGCGATTGGTCCCAGCGGTTCTCGATCATGTCGTAATCGTAGGTGAGTCGCCGCCGGTCGTATTGTACGGCATCGACCACACGAACGCGGGCCGCAATGCCGGCGCGCTTGAGGTCGCGCGAGAAGGCGAGCGCCAGCCGCTCCTGATCCCGGGTGGTGACCAAGACCTCGAAGCCGAGCGGCTTTCGTGTGACACGCGAGCGCAGCACCGTGCCGTCGAGCGCGTAGCCGGCCTGGTCGAGCAGCGCGAGCGCGCGCTTGAGCGTATTCCGGTCGCGACCGGACGCGTCGGATGCCGCTGGCTGCCAGGCACCCTCCATGAAGTCGGCGCGCACGGCGTCGGGAAATGGCGCGAGCAGCGCGCGCTCGCGCGGCTCCGCGGGCCGGCCCCGCGCCGAGAGCTCGGAGCCTTCGAAGTAGCTCGCCGAGCGCGCATAGCGATCATAGAAATAGTTGTGGTTGAGCCATTCGAAGTCGAGCAGCATGCCGATCGCTTCGCGCACGCGAATGTCGGAGAACACCGGCCGGCGGGTATTGAAGACGAGGCCCGAGAAGATTTTCGGCAACCCGTAGGGAAATGTTTCCTTGACGATGCGGCCGTCACGCACGGCGGGGACGTCGTAAGCGGTCTCCCAGCGGCCAGGGTCGGTCTCCGTGCGCACGTCGTAGAGGCCCTTCTTGAATGCCTCCAGATGCGAATTGCCGTCGCGGTAGAAATCGAAGCGGACCTCGTCGAAATTCCACAGACCGCGATTGATGGCGAGGTCGCGGCCCCAATAGTTCGGATCGCGCTTGAGCGAAATGCTGCGGCCGGCGTCGACCTTGGCGACCACATAGGGGCCGCTGCCGACGATCGGCTCGAACGTGGTGTCCTCGAAGGTATCGGGATTGACGGCGTGCTTTGGCAGTACCGGCATCAGGCCGAGGATCAGCGGCAACTCGCGATCGTCGGCGCCAGCCAGATCGAAGCGCACGACGCGCTCCGACAGCGCCTCGGCCTTGGCGACTTTGACGTAATAGGTCCGGTAGTTGGGCCGGCCCTTGTCGCGCAGGAGCTGCCAGGAAAAGATCACGTCCTCGGCGGTCACCGCTTTGCCGTCGGAGAACTTTGCGGCGGGGTCGAGCGCGAAGGTGACGTAGGTGCGCTCGGTGTCGGTCGCCACGGTGCGGGCGAGCAGGCCGTACAGCGTGAATGGCTCGTCGTAGCCGCGCGCCAGCAGGCTTTCGACCACGTAGCCGCGGATTTGCGACAGCGCGAGGCCTTTGACGACGAATGGGTTGAGGCTGTCGAAGGTGCCGAGCACCCCCTGCGTCAGTCGGCCGCCCTTGGGAGCCGACGGATTGGCATAGCGTGGATGGTCGAAGCCGGGCGGCAACGCCGGTTCGCCGTGCATGGCGATGCCGTGTTCCGGCACGCCCGGCCGGGCCTGCGCGCCTGTGGCGAACGCGGCCAGCACCAACACGCCAAGGCGGAGCGCGAGGGTCACGACGGTCCTTCACCTCGATAGAATCGCTGGTTCATCATCGGTCTAGCATAGGCGGCTTCGGCCCAACCGAGCCTGATTGCCTCATCCACCGCGACCCCGGCGTTAATCCTGAACCGCGCATAAGGCTTTATCAGGCCGCCGATTTCGGCTATTCAGGCCGAATCCCGCGTCACGCTCCTGCCTTTTTTAGGGCGTCGAGACAGGCGATGGGCGCCCGCACGGGCAGCGGCCGTGAAATACCGGCGGGAAAGAGGGAAAACGAATGACGCATCGGATCATGTCCGCGAAGGCGCGGACAGCCAGCAAATTTGTTGTCGCGTTGAGTGCGACGATCGCGCTCGCCGTGATCGGAACGGCGCAGTCCGTGGCACAGCAGGCACCATCGGCGACGCCCCCGGCGAGGCCAAGGCCCGCGCCCGCAAAGCCGGCCCAGCCAGCCCAGCCCGCGCAGCAACAGCAAGCTCCGGCTGCACAGCAGCAACAGCAGGCTCCGCAGCAGGCCCAGGCGCCGGCGGGCGATCAGCCGCAATTGATCTTTTCGCCGTGGGTAAAGCTCTGCAACAAGGACGCCGATCCCAAGGCGAAGCGCATATGCGTCACTGTCAAGGACGGCCGTGTCGAATCCGGCCTCCTGGTGGTCAGCGTCGCGATCATCGAGATGGACGGCGAACAGAAGAAGCTGTTGCGCATGAGCCTGCCGTATGGCGTCGCGCTTCAGCACGGCACCCGCCTGATCGTGGATCAAAGCGCGCCAGCGACCTCGCCGTTCGTGACCTGCCTGCCACCGGTGGTTCCGCCGGGCGGCTGCATCGCCGATTACGAGGCGTCGATCGATCTGATCAATCGGATGAAAAAGGCGCAGATCCTCACCGTGCAGGCGATCCACATGAACGGGCAGGCCATGAGCCCGCAGCTCGACATGAAGGATTTCGCCAAGGCGTATGATGGGCCGGCGACCGATCCGAAGGTGTTCGAAGAGCAGCAGAAGAAGCTGCAGGACGAGCTGCAGAAGCGAGCCGAGGAGGCGCGCAAGAAGCTCGAGAGCCAGCCGCCGCAGGCAGCGGCGCCGGGAACGCCCGCCGCTCGCTAGCGATTACCTTACAAAAACAAAGGCCCGCCGGAAGGCGGGCCTTTTGCTATTCAAGGGCCAATGCGATCAGTTCAGCATCGCGTTTCGCGGCTTGTAGCCGCCGTTGTCGTCGCGCTCGAACACCTGTGGCACCTGCGGATGGCGGACCGGTTTGCCCGACGTGTCGGGCAACAGGTTCTGCTCCGATACATAGGCCACGTACTCGGTTTCGCCGTTCTCCGCGAACAGATGATAGAATGGCTGGTCTTTGCTTGGCCGCACGTTCTCGGGGATCGAAAGCCACCACTCATCGGTGTTGTTGAACACCGGGTCGATGTCGAAGATCACGCCGCGAAACGGAAATACGCGGTGCTTCACCACCTCGCCAAGTTTGAATCGGGCGAGGCGGCTTTTGGAGGGGCTGTCGAACAGCTTCTTGATCGTGGTCTTGGCCATGTCACGCCCAATCTAACGGGGAATCTCGCGGGGCAACAGGGTTAAAATCCGTAAAGGGCGGCAAGATCGGGGTCTTTGGCGGCGACCAGGCGGGCCAGATCGACCACGACCTTGGCCTGTTTCCAGGTTGCGTCGTCCTGCATCTTGCCGTCGATCATCACCGCGCCGCTGCCGTCGGGCATGGCGGCAATGATTTTCTTCGCCATAGCCACCTCGGCCGGGTCCGGCGAGAACACCCGCTTGGCGATGGTGATCTGTGTCGGATGCAGCGACCATGCGCCGGCGCAGCCCATCAGGAAGGCGTTGCGGAACTGCGCCTCGCAGCCCTCCAAGTCGGTAAAATCGCCAAACGGGCCGTAGAACGGCTTGATGCCGGCCGCCATACAGGCGTCCACCATCTTGGCCGTGGTGTAGTGCCACAGGTCCTGCTGAAATTTCTGACGGGTGTCGCCAACCTTACCATCGGCCAGCACGACGTAGTCCGGATGGCCGCCGCCGACGCGGGTGGTCTTCATGCCGCGGGAGGCAGCGAGATCGGCTGGCCCGAGGCTCATGCCGTGCATGCGCGGGGAGGCGGTGGCGACTGCCTCGACGTTGTTGACGCCTTGGGCGGTTTCGAGAATGGCATGGATCAGGATCGGTTGCTTGACGGCGTGGCGGGCTTCGAGCTGAGCCAGAAGCTGGTCGAGATAATGAATGTCCCAGGCGCCTTCGACCTTGGGCAGCATGATGACGTCGAGCTTGTTGCCGATCGCGGCAACGGTCTCGGTGATGTCGTCGAGCGCCCAGGGCGAGTTCAGTGCGTTGATCCGTGTCCAGAGGCCGGTCGAGCCGAAATCCGTCGCCTTGGCCATGGCGATGAAGCCCTTGCGGGCCGCCTCCTTGGCATCGGCCGGGATCGCGTCCTCAAGATTGCCGAGCACCACGTCGACCTGCCGGGCGAGCTGCGGCACCTTGGCGGTGACCTTCTCGACGTGCGGCGGCACGAAATGGATCATGCGCTCGAGCTTGACCGGCAGATCGCGCAGCGGCTGCGGCGCGCCGATCGCCAGCGGTTGATAGAATGGGCGCGGCAGCTTCATGTCGTTCCTTTCAAAACGCCGGTCTGCCGTTTAGAGGAAAGCAAGCTCCACGCCAAGTTCGCCCACTTCGCAAGCGCCCCAAACGGCCCGAATGATCGACGTCCTCAACCTCGCACTGCCCTATTTCGGCTTGATCTTCCTGGGCTTTGCCTGTGGCCGCTATAAGAGCATTCCCGACCGCGGCCTGGCGTGGATGGATTTTTTCATCGTCTATCTGTCGCTGCCGGCGCTGTTCTTCCGCATCCTGGCCAAGACCCCGTTCGAGCAGCTCAACAACGCGCGCTTCATCGTGGCCACTACGCTCGGCACATTCCTGGTGCTGCTGCTGTCGTTTGGTCTCGCTTATGTGGCGCGCCGCAAGCTTGCCGAAGCCTCGATCGCGGCGCTGGCGGGCGCCTACGGCAACATCGGCTACATGGGGCCGGGGCTGGCGCTCGCCACGGTCGGCGCGCAGGCGGCGGCGCCGGTCGCGCTGATCTTCTGCTTCGAAACGCTGCTGTTCTTCTCCCTGCTGCCGCTGATGATGGCATTGGCGCGGCCGACCTATCGCGGCGCCGCCCGCGTGATCTTCGACGTGGCGCGCAAGATATTGCTCCACCCCTTCGTGGTCGCGACCGCGCTCGGCGTTGCCTCGGCGGCATTTCACATCGAGCCACCGGTCGCCGTCGACCGGCTGCTGCAATTCCTCCAGAACGCGTCGGCGCCCTGCGCGCTGTTCACGCTCGGCGTGACCGTGGCGCTGCGCCCGTTCACGCGGGTGCCGTGGGAGGTTCCGTTCCTGGTGCTGATCAAGCTCGTGGTGCACCCAGCTGTGGCGCTGGTCATGCTGACAGTGCTCGGCTCGTTCGATCCGAACTGGGTCGCGGCGGCGGTGCTGATGGCGGCACTGCCGCCTGCGCTCAATGTGTTCGTGCTCGGACGGCAATACGAGGTCTGGGTCGAGCCCGCGTCCGGCTCCGTGCTGCTCGGCACGCTCGTATCGGTCGCGACGCTGACCACGGTGATGTGGCTGGTGCAGCATGGCGCGCTGTCGCCGGCTGTGCTTCGCTAGGGTTTATGCAACCGCTGTCCGGCATTCTGGTACTCGATTTCACCACGCTGTTACCGGGGCCGCTTGCCACGCTGCTGCTGGCGGAGGCCGGCGCCGAAGTGATCAAGGTCGAACGGCCGGGCGGCGAAGACATGCGCCACTACGAGCCGCGCTTCGACGGCGAGAGCGCGATGTTCGCGCTGCTCAACCGGGGCAAGACGAGCCTCGTGCTCGATCTCAAGAACAAGACTGATCGCGACAAGCTTAGGCCTTTGCTGGCCCGCGCCGATGTGCTGGTCGAGCAGTTCCGCCCCGGCGTGATGGCGCGGCTGGGGCTCGGCTATGACGCCGTGCGTGCGATCAATCCCAAGCTGATCTATTGCTCGATCACCGGCTATGGCCAGACCGGCCCGCGCGCCGGCGAGGCCGGGCACGATCTCAACTACATCGGCCATACCGGATTGCTGGCGCTCAACCCCGGGCCGCTCGACCGGCCGGTGGTGCCGCCGGCGCTAATCGCCGACGTCGCCGGCGGAACGTTTCCCGCGGTGATGAACGTGCTGCTGGCCTTGCGCCAGCGCGATCGGAGCGGGCAGGGCTGCCATCTCGACATCGCCATGACCGATGCGATGTTCACGTTTGCCAGCCACGCGCTCGCGTTCGGACATGTCACCGGAGAATTCCCCGGCATGGGCGGCGCGCGGCTGACCGGCGGCTCGCCGCGCTACCAGATCTATCCGACGAAAGACGGCAAGTTCGTCTGCTGCGCGGCGCTGGAGCAGAGGTTCTGGGAGCCGTTCACGGCGACGATCGGGCTCGCGCGCGACTTCGTCGATGACCGCCGCGATCCGGATGCCACCAGAGCGGCCGTCGCTAAAATCATTGCTGGCAGGACCGCAGAGGAATGGCGGCCATTGTTTGCCGCCGCCGATTGCTGTGTCACCATCATGGCGACGCTGCAGCAGGCGCTGCACGACCCACATTTCGTCGAACGCGGTCTGTTCGCGCACCAGGTCGCGGGACCGACGGGTGCGACCATGCCGGCGCTGCCGGTGCCGATCGATCCGCAATTTCGCGGCGACGCCGGTACGATGAAAGCGGTTCCGAAGCTCAGCGGTGAATGAAGGCGAGGTGGACGCCGAGCACCAGCATTCCGGTAAAGAACAGGAATCTGAACAGCTCGGGATGCACAAACTTGCGGACGTATTGGCCGAGGAACATGCCGACGAAGGTGACCATCATGGCGACGAACGACCCGGCGGCGTTGCTCGCGTTCAACGTGCCACTGCCAAGCAGCACGAATGTAAGCGCGAGTGTCGAGACGGTGAATGAAATGCCTTGCGCCTGCACCAGATCGTCGCGTTCGAGGCCGAGCGATTGGATGTAGGGAATGACCGGAAACATGAAGACTCCGGTCGCGGTCGAGACCGCGCCGTTGGCCGCGCCCATCACGGGGCCGAGCCAGGGCTCGGTCCGCGGCGGCACCTGAAGCCGGATGCGGGAGACGCCGAGAATACCGTAGAGCATCAGCGCGATGCCGAGCGCCTTGCGGGCCAGCGCCGCCGTCTCCGGTGTCAGCAGGCCGAGACCGAGCGCAGTGGCGACGAAGGTGCCGATAAAGCTCGCCGCCAGCGTCGGCCAGAGCCTGCGGATCAAGGGCATCAGGGATGGGCCGCGCCAGCCTTGCCAGATGTTGGTGAGCAACGCCGGGATGACCACCAGCGCTGCCCCTTCGCCGGGCGACATAACCAGGCTCAGAACGCCGATGGCGACTGTCGGCAGACCTTGTCCCAGCACACCTTTGACGAAGCCGGCGAGCACAAAGGCGAACGCCGCCACGGCGATGATGAAACTTGAATCCGGCATGGCGGCTTACAACGCCTCGCCGCGCATCAGTCGAGGTTGCGAGGCGGCCGGCGCGACGCCCTCGCGCAGCACGGCGCGGCGCAGCGGGCCGATCCGGTCAATCAGGTAGAGACCGACGCCGCGCGCGCTTTGTACCGGCAGGAAATCGGTGAGCAACGTACGGTTGAGCAGGTCGACGGCCAGCGTGCGGCTCTTCACATCGGCGCGGCGCTGCGTATCGTAGCGCGCCAGCAGGTCTGGCGCACCGACGTCGCCGCCATCGCGGGCGGCCGACACGACGAGTTCGCCGATACAAGCGGCGTCGCGGAGGCCGAGATTGAGGCCCTGTGCGCCGATCGGCGGGATGAGATGGGCGGCCTCGCCGACGAGCGCGATACGGTTCTGGCCAAACGTCCGTACGGTCTCGACCGCGAGCCGAAACACACCTCGGCCCGGCTCGGCCGTGACTTTGCCGAGGATCGAATGCGAGCGCTGCTCGATCTCATCGTTGAGCGCGACGTCATCGAGCGCGGCGATCCGCTCGGCCTCGGCGGGCTCGACGACGCAGACGAGGCTCGACCGTTCGCCGGGCAGCGGCACCAGCGTGAACGGTCCGCTCTCGGTGTGGAATTCGGTCGAGGTGTCATGGTGCGACCGGGTATGCGCGAGATTGAAGGTGAGCGCGGTTTGCGGATAAGCGCGGCCATCGCTCTCGATGCCGGCGGCGGTGCGGCAGAGCGAACGCCGTCCATCGGCGCCGATGACAAGGCGGGCGGCGATGCGGTCGCCGCCCTTGAGCGAAACGGTCACACAGGGGTCGGCGGTTTCCACCGCCCGGGCTTCGTCGTCGATCCGGCTGAGCGATGTGAGCTTTGGCGCGCGAATATCGAGCGCGGCCATGAGATGCCGGTTCTCGATATTGTGGCCGAACGCATCGAGGCCGATCTCGGACGCAGCGAAACGCACCTCCGGCGCGCGCACAAGCCGGGCAGTCGCGTCGACGATCTGCATCACCCGGAGCGGGGCCGCCTGCGCCTCGCAGCCGTCCCAGACCCCAAGGGTCTTCAGCGCGGTCACGGAACCGGCCAGCAGCGCGGTGGTGCGATGGTCCGGGGCCGGCCGTCGCGCAATCAGCGCCGTCTCGATGCCGGCCTCCGCCAACGCGATCGCCACGGTCAGCCCGGCCGGACCGCCGCCCACGATCGCCACTTCGACGGTTAATGGCTTTGCCATGATCGTTTTTCTTAACACGCCACGTTTTGACCGCGTCTCCTAACGTGTTTTGGCAGGCAAAACGAGGGCCGGAAACCATGATCCGGGCTGCCATTTCCGCATGCGCCGGCAATGGGCTATCGTTTTGCCGTGACCGATTTTGTCAACGAGCATCGGCTGACCAGCCTGTCCGCGACCGAGACGCGGCTGTCGGGCGCGCTGTCGCAACCCAGGCGTATCGCGTTCGGTTGCGTCGCGACGCTGACCGGGCTCGGATGGCTGGCGCTCGGGTTCATATCGGCCGGCTCGCCGCTGAACTGGCAGGCGTTGTGCCAGCCCGTTGTGACGAGTGGGTGGAGCGACCTGGCGCTCACCGCGCCGATGTGGATGGCCATGACGCTGGCGATGATGCTGCCGGCGGCGGGGCCGATGATCCTGACCTATGCCGAAATCGCCGATACGGCGGCACGCAAACGCGAGCCGGTGGTGTCGACGCTCGTTTTGACTGCAGGCTATGTCGCGGTCTGGCTCGGCGTGGCACTCGTTGCCGCGTCGCTGCAGTTCACGCTGGCGCGCGCGGGCCTGCTCGACGGCGGCAGCGTGGGACGGCTTATCGGCGGCACGATCTTTCTCGGTGCCGGTCTCTATCAATTCTCGGCGTTCAAGCAGGCCTGTCTGACGATTTGCCAGCGGCCGTTTCCGTTCTTCTTTTCGAACTGGACCACGGAAACCAGCGGTGTGTTCCAGCTCGGCATGCGGCAGGGCCTGGTTTGTCTCGGCTGCTGCTGGGCGATGATGCTGGTGATGTTCGCGGTTGGCGCAATGAATGTGGTGTGGATGGCGGGACTGGGCGTGCTGATGACGATCGAGAAGCTGACCACCACGCCGCGGTTCAGCGAAATCGTCGGTTTCGCGTTTGTCGCAATCGGCTTTGGCATGGTCGTTTCGTCCGTGGTTTAGGTTGATCGATGGACTTGAAGGAAGAGCTGCGCGTCACCGATGCCTGGTCGCTCAAGGGCGAGCTGACGCTGTCGTGCAATTGCGAGGTGTTCTGCCCGTGTGTGCTGTCGCTCGGCCAGAGCGCGCCCACCGAAGGCTATTGCCTGACCTGGGCCTGCGTGCGCGTCGACGAGGGGCATTTCGCCGACACCGATCTTTCGGGCGTGAAGTTCGGTTTCATGGCGGAAATTCCGGGCAAGCTCGGGCGCGGCAACTGGACCGTGGCGCTGTTCGTCGACGACAAGGCGACCGTGCAGGCGACCAAGGCGCTCACCTGGATCATGACCGGCCGCGCCGGCGGCTCGACGGGCTTGCTGAAAATCCTGGCCGGCAGCTTTCTCGGCGCGCGGCAAGTGCCGATCGTCTACGAAACGCAGGGCGAGACCCGCATCATCAAGATCGAGAAGATCATCGACGGCGCGATCACCCCGCTGCGCGGCAAGGACAACGGCAACGTCGTCATCCGCAACAGCGAATACTGGATATCGCCGGACATCATCGTCTCGCGCGCCGACAAGTCGCGCTTCCGGCTGCTCGGCCGCAACTGGAATTTCGAAGGCCGTTCGGCCGAGATATGCAAGCTCGACTGGAGTAATCAGAAGAAGGGGTAATACTTCCTCATTCGCCATGAGAAGCTAAAATAGCGGCCATGCGCGCACTCGCGTTTTCAGTTCATGTCCTGACCGCCTGCGGCGCGGCGCTGGCGCTGCTCGCTTTGCTGGCGGCTTCGCACGGCAACTGGCCGCTGATGTTTCTCTGGCTTGGTGTGGCGCTGGTGCTCGACGCGATCGACGGACCGCTGGCGCGGGCGGCAAATGTCTCCGCGGTCTGGCCGAACTGGTCGGGCGACACCCTCGACCTCGTGGTGGACTACACCACCTACGTCTTCGTGCCGGCCTATGCCGTGGCCGCCGGAAGCTTGATGCCGGACGCGCTTGCGCTTCCTGCCGCGGCCACGATCGCGATCACCGGCACGCTCTATTTCGCCAACCGCGAAATGAAGACGCCGGATAATTTCTTCCGGGGCTTTCCGGCGGTGTGGAATCTCGTTGTGTTCTATCTCCTATTGTTGCGGCCCATGCCGGTCATGGCGGCGGCAACGATCGCCTTGTTTGCCGTCCTGACATTTGTGCCGATACGTTTCGTCCATCCGTTCCGGGTGCGGCGGCTGCGCACCGTGACCGTGGCGCTGCTGACACTGTGGGCTGCGCTGGCGCTCGCGGCCGTCAAACAAGGGCTTGCGCCCGCGCCGTGGATTTCCGCGGCACTATGCCTGATTGCCGTCTATTTCGTGCTGGTCGGGCTGTTGCCGGCGCGCAGCGATCCTAAATAGCCCGCCATGCTCGAACTGCTCACAGATCCCCAGGCCTGGGCGGCGCTGGCCACTTTGACCGTGCTCGAGGTCGTGCTGGGCATCGACAACGTCGTCTTCATTTCCATCCTGGTGTCACGCTGCTCGCCCGATCGGGCGCTTCGGGCGCGGCAGATCGGCCTCTCGCTCGCCTTCATCTTTCGCATCGCCATGCTGTTCGGCCTGACCTGGCTGATGAAGCTGACCCATCCGCTATTCTCGATCTTCGGCATCGGGATTTCCTGGCGCGATATCATCCTGATCGGCGGCGGCATGTTCCTGATTGCGAAGGCGACGCACGAAATCCACGCCGAACTGGAGCATCGCGAGTCCGATGGCGGACAGAACGCGGCGGTGCAGTCGTTTGCCTTGGTGGTTGCGCAACTGGTCGTGGTCGACCTCGTCTTTTCTCTCGACTCGATCATTACCGCGATCGGCATGGCGAGCGAGATAGAGATCATGATCGGCGCGGTGGTGATCGCGATGGCGGTGATGTTCGCAGCGTCCGGCCCAGTTTCGGCCTTCATCGCCGCCCATCCGACCACCAAGATGCTAGCGCTGGCGTTTCTCGTGCTGATTGGCGTGGCACTGGTCGCCGAGGGCTTCGACTTCCATTTCCCGCGCGGCTACATTTACTTCGCCATGGGGTTCGCCGCCGCGGTCGAGGCCTTCAACGTGATCGCGAGCCGCAATCGCGACCGCGAATAAAGAGTCAGGAGATTGAAATGCCCGTGCTTCTCATCACCGGTGCGGGGCGCGGCATCGGCGCCGCGACCGCAAGCCTCGCGGGTGCCCGCGGCTACGACGTCGGCGTAAACTACAAGTCCGACGCGAAATCGGCCGCCGATGTGGCCGCGCGAGTGAAAGCGCAAGGACGGAAAGCATTGGCGATCACAGCCGACATGGGGCGCGAGGCCGATGTCGAGCGCATGTTCAAGGAGGCCGATGCGCTCGGACGGCTGACGCATTTCGTCTACAACGCCGGCATTCCCGGCAAGGCGGGCCGGCTGGAGAGTGCGGATTCCGCGATGATGCGGGAGGTGATCGAAGTCAATGTGCTGGGCGCGCTGTGGTCGATGCAGTATGCCATCCGGCGGATGTCGAAAAAGCACGGCGGTGCGGGCGGCTCGATCGTGCTGTTG
>Ga0210380_10000874_pt1 | contig 12465 bp, 30 predicted proteins | sample PLM4_5_coexredo_FD_155476 | JGI IMG/M metagenome (GOLD analysis project Ga0210380, IMG submission 155476) | Groundwater sediment microbial communities from an aquifer in East River, Colorado, USA - PLM4_5_coex redo | ecosystem: Environmental > Terrestrial > Soil > Riparian zone | place: USA...
CACCCTGACCAGGTACTTTACCTCGCTCGACTGGACCTCGAAGCCCTCGTTCGTGAGTGCCGAGTGATGGACGAGGACCCGATCCTTCAGGAAGCTCAGACAGTCGAGGCAGTCGACATCGGGAACCCAGACCGAGAGCGAGAAGAGCGGGACGTCCTTCTCTGGGATCTCGATCCCGCATCGAGTGATCGTGCGCGCCTTCGTCTTCTTCTTCTTGTCTGCCGAGCAGACCTCTCGGATCCGATGGGTCGTCATCATGAGCCCCAGATCGGGACCGCGTCACACCGACAGCCCGAGTGATCCCCGACGAAGAAAAAGTCCCCGATCCACTCCGCTCCCGTTCCCGCCGTCGAGAGAATCGGATCGTCGTCCGCCGAGTATTGAACGCCGCCGCCGTCAGGACCCGACGAGCCGAGCACGAGATGAGGATCGAAGGTCTTCTGACCCTCGTCGTTATAGATCCACTCGAAGCCCGACCACGGCTGACCCTCTGCGCCCCACAGAGCCGCGACGTCGTCACCGGTCGAGAAGCCTCCAGCGTATCCGTCCGTCGAGCCGTCACGGACTCCGCCGCTCGCCGTCTTCACCGGACTGTTACCGCCCGCGACAGAGAGAGCGAAGCGGATCGTTCCCGCGGGGACGAGCGTCGAGTCGACCTCGCCTAGCTCAGCGGTAGGAGTCGGATCGAAGACCGTCCGTCGAGCGAGAGTGAGCAGAGCACCCGAGAGGAAGAGCCAGCCCGCCTTCGAGCGCTCATCTGCCTTCATCCGGTAGCGAGAGATCGCCTCGCCGTCAGGGTCGACACCGAGCGAACGTGACGCGGTCGCGACGACGTCGTCTTGTGCTCCCGCGAGCCAGTCATCCCAGCGATCTTCGAGGTCGTCGAAGTCCGTAGAGAAGAGGTCGTCGGGCTCGACGCCGAGAGCGATGATCCGCTCGCGTCCTACCGTCGACAGGAGACGTCGGTTCGAGACCGAGACCATCTCGTGACGAAGCTCGGAACGCATCGAGCCAGCCCGACCCGCGCTCATCGAGGAGCGGAGCTTCGCGCCAGCACGCTCGACGGTACGAGAGACGGTCGAGTCCGCCGCGACGAGAAGCCGCTCGCGAAGCCGACGATCGATCGTCATGAGCCGAAGCTGAGCCTTCCGCCTTTGCGACGAGGTCGCCGCCGCCGTGACCGGTACGTCTCCGTTCGTCGTCGGGACATCTCCTGAGCCCGAGCCCTCCGAGCCCGCCTCCCCGGCCGGTAGCTCGTTCCCGCCAGGAGGAGCGGGAGTCCCGCCGTCCGACGTCGTCTCGATCGCCGGAGTGAGGAAGTCGGTCCCGAAGATCTGATTCAGGAGCGGGACGACCGCGTCAGGGAGAACGGTCTGACGTGAGATGACTCGGAGGAAGATCTCCTCGGGAGTCGGAGCGTCATCGTCACCGAAGCCGAGCGCCGAGCGGAACGCCTCGTTCGAGATCGCGAGCCCGGTATGACCCGCGACCGCGTTGTCGACTCGGTTCGGTCGAGTCGTGAGGTCCTTCGGATCGCCGTAGAGGACGAAGCGCTTCGCCGCCTCGACGTCGACACCGGAAGCGACGAGCCGCTTGCGGAGGTAACGGATCGTGAGCCCGTCGAAGAGAGGCTGAAGAGTCGGAGCGACATAGAGCCGATAGCGCTCCTCGTCGATGAGCCAGCCCGTCCAGTGATTCGCTTCGGCTCCCGTACCGAGAGCGTCCGAGGACGGAAGCTCTAGCGTTGCGCCGATCCGACCTCGGAGGTACTGACACCGGTTGACGACCTCGGGGTCGAGTGCTCGCTGAGTCTCGATCATGAAGGCGAGATCCCGAGCGGACGTCCCCGCATCGGTGCGCGACGGAAGCCGCATGAGGAACGGGACCGCCGCCGAAGCTGAGCCCGGATCCTGAATCGGGATCGACATATGCTTCACGATCTCGACGAGGAGCGGATCCTGAGCGGGATTCTCCGTATCGTCGTCCTCGTCCGGTTCGAGCGCGACTGGCTTCGGCTCGATGTCCTCGGAGATCGCGAGGATCCCCGCAGGGATGCGCGAGAGAGCCGTCGCCTTGATCGACGCGTCGAGGACCCGAAGCTCTTCGCACTCGGTCAGGCATCCGTGAAGGTTCGAGTCGCTGAGGTCCCCGAAGCGCCCATGACGTCGCCAGATCCGCAGGAGGACCGCGTCGTCGGGAAGCCGAACGTCAGTCAGCCCCGGAGCATCCGTCGTCCCCGAAGACGTGAGAGCCGTCCCTGATCGCCGTATGAGGACCTTCGGAGCCGAGCCCCGAGCACTCTCGTCCTTCACGACTTCCTCGGAGGAGAGGCAGAGCCAGACCTCTTCGAGCGTCTCTGGGTCGACGTAGCCGACGATGTACGCCTCACCGACGACGAAGCTCTTCAGAGCCCAGGACCCGAGAAGCGCGCCTTCACCCTCCTGCCCCTGAGTGATCCCCTCGACGAGCATCTCAGCGATGGCAACGTCCGCGATCGTGACGACCGCGTCCTCCTGGGCGCTCTCTAGCTCGGGACTGTTCGGAGCGCCCGAGATGAGCCCTCGCTCTGCCGCCTCGTGAAGCGGGACCGGATCCTCACCGAGACCGGGGATGATGCCGAGCGACATAATCACTCGGGACGCCGCGGACTCCATGAAGCGTCCGCCGCCCTTGACCTCCCCGACCTCGTCGAAGGCGCGCCAGGCGACGGGGAACCATCCCTGCCGGGTCTGCTCGATCGTCGCTGGAGTGTTGAGGGACCCGACTTCGAGCGTCATCGCGGACGCTTGCATCACGCGAGCCCGAACGCGGGGACGAGGAGGAGTCGGAGCGGGGAGGACTACGTCCTCGGACCTACGGCGCGCCATGCGCCGATCCTATGTCGGAGATCCGTCTCCCCCGCGGAACGTGCGACCGCGGGAGAGACCGGACCCGTAACCCCTCAGAGGACGGTACTCCTCGGGAACGGATGACACCGAGCATGAGCGATCCGCCCGGTTCGGTTCCCATCGGGATCGAGGTCGAGGATGACGACGACCGGGACTCCCGTCCGAGCGACTCGTTTCGGACAGTCGACCTCGGTCTCCGGGAAGCCCCCGCCGATCTTCACTATCCCAGCGTCATAGACCCAGCACGAGCAGTCGACCTCGGTCTCCCCAATGAAGTCGCCCTGAGACGGAGCTTCCGTCCGCATCTCCCATCGCCGCTGACTCGACTCTCCGAGTAGCTCGACCTCGACGAACTTCGCTCGCCGCTCGGACTTCCGGTACTTCTTCAGGAGAGCCTCCGTCGTGAAGTAGGTCCCGACCTTCAGGGGAACGCTCGCCCACCAGGACACCGCGCCATTGAGGTCGAAGCCTGACGCGTCCGTGATGAAGAAGCCCATTATCTCGACTAGCTCGTCGACCGTCTCGGGAGCGCCCGTCTCAGAGTCCATCGATCACCTTTCGACGTAGGTCGACGCGAGTCCCGCGATCTCCGAAGCCGCGAGCACCCGAGCGAGATACTTCCATCCGGGGAGTCGGCGCACGAGGAGCACGGAGAGAGCGACCCAGATCGACGCGCACCAGGGACAGGAGAGAAGCTCGACGACGTAGGGCTCCTCCCTCTGAGCGTTGTTCGGATAGTTCCGCCACGCCGTTTCCCTCATCGCGTCACGGAGCTTCCCGAAGGGGACTCGGTCCTCGATCACCAGTCGAGTGATTCGAGCGACCGCCAGCGCGTCGACGACGTCGTCGATCACGAGAAGAGACGCTCTGGGAAGCCGTACTTCTCGCTCGTCCGGTTGAACTTCGAGGAGATCGCGGCGTCGAGATTGATCCCGTAGTGAAGCGCCAGGAGGTCGAGATAGATCGCCGTATCCGCTAGCTCGTCAGCGAGAGCCGCGAGGAGCATCGGGACCTCGGGGTCGTCGTCATTCCGTGCGCCAGTGTCGGCGCGCCTGAGCTTCTTGACGATGTTCGCCGCCTCGCCCATCTCGCCCGCGGTCGCCGTCATCCAGTCTGCTCCCGTCCAGGGGACTGAGCCCTCGGGATGCCATCTCTGAACGCGGGTCGCGTTCTTCTCTCGAAGATCCTCGAACGAAAGCGGGAGGATGAGGTTCCCCTCGTCGTCACGCTTCCACTCCGATAGCTCGGTCCCCTCAGGGTCCGTGATCGTGACCTTGACTGTCATGCCTTCTCGCCTTCCAGTAGGGGACGAAGAGTCCCGACGATCGCCTTCCCGTTCTCATCGAATCCGATCTGCTCGATGAGGTCGAGGTCGAGTGCCTTTCGTATCGCATGGAACGCCGTCGAGGACGAAGCCCATCCGCACGCTTCCGCGACCTCTCGCACCGTTCGAGCGCCCCGCATGACCGCGACAGTCGCCGCCGCCGCTGAGCCGTCGACCTGATCCGCGAGCCTCTGTCGCCGCTTCATTGAACCTTCTCGAAGTGAGAGTCGAGCCAGCCGCCCGTCATGATCGAGTAGCTCTCGCCCTGCCGAGCTACCGCGTCTCCCGGTTGAAAGTCGCCAGCCCCGATCCGAAGCCCGAGGTCGATCCCGGACCATTCCTCGATCTCGCGACGTGACTCGGTCGTCCCGTCGAAGACGATCGCCTCGACCTCGACGGGACGGATCCGATACTTCTCGATCACGCCTTACGACGGAGCGAGGGAACGAGAGCGCCAGCACCGAGCGCCAGCGCGCCGAGCCCAGCGAGGACGAGCGGGAGCGTCATCGAGCCAGTGTGCGGAAGCTCCTGAGCGATGGTCGTCGTCGGAGCCTCGGGGACGGTCTGGTCGACCGCTGAGGTCTCGGGCGGAGACGTTGTCGGAGCGACGGTCGTCGCGACAGTCGTCACGATGGGAACGGTCGTCGCCGGGACGGTCGTCGTCGTCTCGGAAATGTTGAGGCAGACCTTGTTCGGAAACGCCGGGTCAGGCGTACAGAAGCCGCGGTTCGCGGTCGTCGTCGTCGCGATGGTCGTCGCCGCCGCGGTCGTCGTCGTCTCCTGGGCCTTCGTTGTAGTGGTCGCGATGGTCGTCGAGGGAGCCGTCGTCGTGACGTAGGTCGCCTTCGTCGTCGTCGTCGCGAGGGTCGTCGTCGGACAAGGTCCGCCGCATCGGACCGCCGCAACCTTCGGAGCCGACACCGCCTCCGCCGTCGCCATTCCCGCACCGCTCAGGATCGCTACGATCCCGAGTCCCGCCAGTAGTCGTCTCATCATTTCTCCGTTCGCTAGGTGTCCCGGTTACTTTACTCTGAGTGGTCGACGCCGTCGAGCAGAGCTTCCGCTAGAGCCTCGGGGTCGACCTCGCCCTCGATCTCGACCTCAGGCTCACCCTTCTTCTTCCTCGTCGCCTTCGGCTTCGGGCTATCCCAGGGTCGCCCGGACTTCACGACTCGGAGAGCGTCGACCGCGAGCCCGCACCTTCCGCAGAAGTCCGCCTCCCCTGGCGCTCTCCTCGTACGAGGAGCGTCGGCCTTGACGTGAACCCAGCCCTCGGGAAGCCCGTAGTCGCCGGTCTCTTCTCGGTTCCCGCATCCGTCGCACTCCCAGACGATCGGTCTCATGGCTTCATCGACGAGACGAGGTACTCCGCCGCAGACTCCGCCGACCTGAACCGGAAGATCGCCCCGTACTTCGACTCGCTGACCGCGGTCCAGTGAAGCCCGGAAGGGGAGCACTCCTCGTGATCGCATGGATCCCCTCGGACGTGACCGAGGAGGACGCCTTCGTCGTCTCGGACCTGGAAGAGATTCTCCGCCTTCGGAACCTCGACGAGCCTCACGAGCCCTCGGGATCGGACGCGTCCTCGATCGTGCGGAGAGTGTCGATCAGGTCGAGGGTCGGTTCGAGAGCCTTCGCCGTCGCCGCGCCAGAGACGATCGCACGAGCGACCGCTTCGAGGAGGAGCAGAGCACGAGACTCCTTCGCGCTGAGCGGAAGAGCACGAGCCGCGACCGAAGCCTTCGGAGCGGGAGGATCGTTCCATCGGACGACGACGTCAGCGAAGCCAGGGAACGGGATCACTGTTCCGAAGTGCTCGACGTGCTCCTCGTCGGGATCCTTACAAGCGATCGTGACGGGAGTCGAGGTCGACGCGAACGCCTTCCCGATGACCGGGTCGAGAAGGCTCGCCGGATTCGAGACGACGTGAGTCGAGGGACACTTAGTCATTGCTCACCCCTTGCTAGTAGTGGACCTTTAAAGGTAGGACCTCGATCTTCGACTCGTCGATCCGTAGCTCTTCGTTGTACCGAGCCCGCCAGGATCCCGACGTCGTCACGAAGAGCAGACTCTCGAAGAGGAAGAAGCCGACGACGATGAGCGACTCCCCGCGTCCGACGACGACCCCGAGCATGAAGACCGCCAGGACGGAACCGCCACGGAAGAGCTTCGCGTAGAGGAGTGATCGCCTCATCGGAGGTCGACCTTCGTCATCACGCTCACGTAGACCGAGCCCTCGGTCGAAGCCCTCACGATCCCCTCTCTGAGATCTCGCCCGTTCAGCTTCACGAGGAACACCGTCCGAGGCTCATCGTCGATCATGACTTCGAGGAGGACGTTCCCTTGACTCGTCACGCCTCTCTCGACTCCCTCGATGAAGTCGACGCCGTCAGCCGTGAGAATCCTCACCGGAGCTTCCTCCGATCCCGTAGCTCGACAAGCTCTCGAAGGTTCGAGCGGACGAAGCCCTCACCAGTGTCGGAGAGCCGCCATACGATCATCGGCTTCCCGAAGCGGGACGTACCGCGAGCGCCAGTGTCCTCGATGAGCCCAGCCGCCTGAAGCTCGCCGCGTCTCTTCCTCGGGCTCGACTCCGGACCGCCCAGCGCGTCCGAGATCTCCTCGTCGGTTCGCCGCCCTTGCCAATAGAGGAACAGGAGAACCGCCGCATGGAGCGGACCGTTCTTCCTCGGGGTCTGATCCGCCGCCGCCTCGTGACTCGTATCAGGGTCGGAGCGTCGGACGTTCCCGCCGTCGAGGACGAGATCCTCGATCGGGACAAAGGGAGGGAACGCGAGCCCGAGCCTCTGAACGATCCAGGCTGGCCAGACGTCGCCGGGATAGACCCCGGAGAGGGGCTCGCACGTCATGACGCGGAAGCATCCGTTTACGTCGGGACGATCGTCGCATGAGTGATGGCACTTCCCGCCATCGGGACAGACGCGCTCGCTCATGCCTCCTGCCTTCGACTGAGATGAAGGATCGCCGTAGCGAGGACCTGATAGGCGACATCGAGATCGAGCGGACCGAGAGTCGAGCAATCGAACGAGACCGAGTGTCGCTGACGGTTCAGACCGGGAGGGAAGATGACCTCCGAAGAGATGACCAGGTTCGTCACCGAGACGACCCGCTCGGGCTCTCCGATCGGTTCGAGGTACTGAACCCAGAGAGGATCGACGCTCACACTTCCTCCTGAAGGAACCGAGCGAGACCGATCGCCCAGAGCCCAGCGAAGCCCCATCGGAGGATCTCGGTCGCATTGTCCTCGACCATCACGAGCACGAAGGAGACGAGCCCACAGATCACGAGGAGGCAGAGGACCGCTTCCATCGGAGTGAGCTTCACTGAAACTCCGCTCCGAGTCGGGCTCGATGAAGCTCAGCGACGTGCCCGAGGAAGTCCTCGACGTCCAGAAGCGGAATCGATCTCTGATCGACCATGAGCACCGATGAGCCCTCGACCGAGGAGATGAGATCGACATTCACATAGACCGGATGGTCGCCCATTGTGGCGAGGACGAGGTTCCCGTACCGATGTCTCATCCCGGTTACTTTACTCGCTAGGCGGGAGCGTTGTCGAGGTATCGAGCGAGACGTTTCCGGAGACGGTTCCGCTCTCCTTCGAGGTCCTTCCGCTTCTCGACGTCGAGGTCCGTCATGATCTGCTCCTCGAATGTCGGTTGCTCCGCCAGCTTCCTCAGCTTCCTCTCGACCTCAGCGAGACGGTAAGACTCGACGATCGGGCAGGAGGGAAGGTGACTGACGTTCTTCGCCGGTCGGCCCATGAGCCCCGCGTACTCCGTCTCGACGCGCTGACGTTCTCCCCGGTCGCACTTGCAAGGGAGGGAGCCCTTCATCTTCGACGTATAGACCATCGTCAGTCGCTCCCCGCGATGCGCACGATCTGAGCGTGACACTTCCCCCAGGGAGTGAGAGCACGGAGCCGAGCACGGAAAGAGCCGCCCCTCTTCAGGACGAGCGACATCTCGTCGGCTTCGAGGTTCCAGGTATTCCCGTCCTCGTCCTGAGCCGTGATCCAGACCGTCTTCAGCACGAGCGGACCGCCTCTCATGCCGCCATCCCCATCCGACGAGCACGGTTCGTCGCGTACCTCGTGAGCGACCGGACCCGCCAGAGCGGGACGAGCTTCCCGTCCTTCCCGATCCATCCCCGATTCATCATCGCCGCGAGGACTCGAAGATCCCAGAGGTCGTACTCGTCCGCGTGCTCGACGAGGTCGTCGGCGCAGAAGCCGACGAGGTAGCCCGAGCAGACGACGATGAGCCATTCACGAGCGATCGAACATCGCTCACAAGTCTTCGCCCCGTACCAGGATCCTTCGGAGAGACCCGCGCTCACTTCGTAGCGCTCGCCCTTGCGGATGATGCCGCGACACTCCGAGCACTTGTGCTCGCGACGAGCCGTCCGCCATTGCTCCCGCCAGACGACGGGACGGTCGTAGTCGGTACACATAGGGTCAGCCTCCTCAGTCGAGATACATCGGAGCGACGATCGAGTCGATCTCCTCGACGAGCCGCTTCGCCGCATCGAGGTCGACGGGTCCGAAGCGATCGTCCGCGATGACGATCTTCGCTCCGCCTCGGGTGACGACGACGAGGACGTTCCACTCGATCGATTCGTCGTATCCCTTCGATGGTCGGTAGTACGTCGACGACCGGTCCTCGATCGCTACTGCCGCGACCTCTCCCGCTCGGACGTAACCGACCTCGGTCCTGATCCAGTCGGACGGCTGAAGCTCCATCGGCTCACCCTCTCACTATCCCGAGCGTCCGGACCTCGATCCATTCTGAAGGTCTCGCTCGACGTAACTCCTCGACGGTCTCACCGAGCTTCTCAGGCTCGATCCTCCGCTCTTCCGTCCCGCACCGGACAAGAACGCGCATCGAGCCATAGCCCATCGAGCCCGCCTCTCTAGTCGATCCCCCGATCGAAGGGGACCTGAAGGTACTTCAGCCGCGTGCCGAGCACCAGAGGGTCCCTTGCTCGTCGACGTAGCACGTATCGTCGACCCAGGTCGTCCCCTGGTAGTGATGAATCGTCGGGTCGTCGTCGAGCTTCTGAATCTGTCCGCGTGCGAAGACGAGCACCGCGTAGAAGGCGAGGAAGCCGACGACGAACACAGCGACGAGCACGAGCGCCCATCGAGCATCCGTCGTCGACGTTCCCCTCTCCGTCCGCATGACCTTTAGAGACCGACTCGCTCTCGGATCCAGACGAGGTCGCGAAGCTCGTTCCGGTACGCGTCCGTGATCTCGTCGATCGACGCGCTGAGACGACGAAGCTCGGTCGCATGACTCGACGTCGGTCCGTATCCGACGTCAGGTCGAGAGATGTCCTCAGCGAGTACCGGTCTCGACGTGAGGTCGAGGATCGGTTCGAGTCTTGCTCGAAGGGTCTCGATCTCTAGGTGAAGGTTCTGTCTGACGTCGTCGAGACCCGCGACCGCTCGGCAGACTCGGAGGTACTCGTCAGCGACCGAACCGTCGCCCGCCTTCACCAGAGTCGCGGACTCGGGGACCTGACTCGAACGCTCTGGCCATGACCCGCTCACGTCATGCCGCCTTCGTGAGGTCGACGAGATCGACGACGTCGAGCTTCACGCCGAGACGACCGAGGAACGACTCGACTCCCCGCTTCGCGTTCCCCTTCGAGGAGAAGCCTTGCGAGGTCGAGCCGACCGTGAGCCCGTTCGGAGCGACGAAGCGGAAATCTATGAGCTTGTCCTTCCGCCTGAAGATCTCGACTCTCATCTTCCGCTGAGTCTTCGACGGGGTCACTTCGCCTCCCTGACGTACGGGGAGCCAGTCGACTGACTCGCTTCGTTCGCCATCTCGACCGCCTTCAGGAAGCGTGCCGCGTCGACCTCGGGTGAGGAGTGGACCTCGCCCAGGTTGTCGAGGATCCCCTTCACCGTCTGAGACGCGTAGAAGACGACCTCGGGGAGAACTTCCTTCGTGTCGGGGTCGATCGCTCCGAGATGACCATCGCATCCCTCGGGGATATAGAGCGGGAGCCACAGACCCTCGGTCGCGTTCGTATGGATCGTCCCGCTTCGGGTCTCGCCCTCTGCGCCCCATCCTTCCGGCATCATCTTCGCGACCTCGCTACCGCCTTCGCCGTACGCGATCGCGTGCGCCCATTGTGAATCCGGTCCGGTACAAGCTGACATCACTTCTCCCTCTGTAGTTGTGTTCTGGCTCTGCTCGAAGCCCGCCTGATTCGCTTCGACGTTCTCCGCTGACGACGGATCGCTCACGACTTCCTCGATGGTCGGGTAGCCCTGGCTCTTCCTTCCGACGTGACGGTTCCCGCTCGCCGGATAGCTCATGAGTGGATCTCCTCTGGCTCAGGGGACTTCTCCCCAGGATTCTCCCCAGGTTGGGGATTGCGCTTCGGGTGACGGAGTCGCCACTCTCTGAGGACTTCGGGCTCGGGGTTCAGGGTCCGCCATCGGTCTCGGAAAGCCGAGAGGTCCGCCGCGTCGAGATCTCTCATCGTGGCGAGGTAGTAGTCGATCGCCAGATTCAGACGTCGTTCCCGCTCGGCTCCGAGGAGGTCCGCCATCTCGCACGCTCGACGGATCTCACCGAGGTAGAAGACCGCCTGAGCTTCGGCTTCGTCGGGGTCGACGTAGCTCTCTAGCTCGACTCCGCACGAGGGACACTTCGGATGAGCGCTCATTCGGGGTCCTCGGTCGGCTCGGCTCTCTCGTAGTCGTCGAGGAAGGGGTCCAGGAGCGCCCAGAGGGTCGACGCCGTCGTTTCGGTCCCGTAGTGGCCAGAAGCGCGGACGATCGCCTCACGGACCTTCAGGTACGCCTCCTCTGGGTATGCGACGACGAAGAGCCTCTTCCCGTCCATCCCGAGGAGAGCCATCCCGGTAGTCGTCACGGCTTCCGCCAGGTCGGAGAGCCCGGAGTCGAAGGCTTCCATCGTCATCGGTACTCCTTTAGTCGCTCTCGGGACCGGTCGAGGAGCCGCTGAAGGGACTCGATCTCTACGGTCGGGTGACGACTCATCAGCCACTCGATCTCGGGCTCGATCTCGACGTCCATCGAGAAGACGCCGGGGAGGTTCCGCCAGCGGATCGCGACGAAGCGGACCTCGTCGTCTGTCATCTCGGGAATCGAGGGACGGATCATCGCCTCGACGACTGAGCGCTCGAAGTCAGAGACCGGGGTCACGAGAGACCGCCGACCTTCCAGTCCTGACGAGGCTTCCCTCGACGCTCACCGAGCCGCATGATCCGCCACTTGCGGGACAGGAGCGCTGAGTAGTCCCCCGCTCGCTCGACTCCGACCGGATGCTTCAGCGTGAGCCAGACTCCGACCTTCAGGTCCGGACGGTCGTCGACGTTGCAAGTCATCGAGCGCCCGTCAGAGGATTCGAGGTCGACCTGACGGACGATCATCGAACGACCCTCTCCCTCTTCGCCCGAAGGGCGTCGAGCTTGCGGAACGCTTCTCGCACCGAGAGCGGATGACGACGAAGTCCGGGGTCGGCGCTCGGAGGTCGAGCCGCGAAGCGATCAAGGAGAACCGCCATCTCTTCGAGGAGATCCCAGACCGGATCCTTCCTCACGCTGAGACCGCGTCCGCTGCTCGTGCGCGTCGACCCGCCTGATATCGAGTGAACGCCGCCTTGCACAGAGGACACCGGCATCGATAGTTCGTATAGCCGTTCAAGGTTCCGTGACGGGGATCGCCGGTCTTCAGCTTGCCGCGCTTGTCCCGTCGCTCCTCGATGACCTCAGCCCAGGCCGCGCGGCATCGCTTACACCGACACTCGTGCGCGTTGTAGCCCGAGATCGTTCCATGCTTGAACTTCGCCTTCTTCTTCTCGCTCACGCGGGGACCTCCTCCCAGGCGGTAGGCGGACGGAACGCCTTGACTGGCGCGGAACATTGACAGCCCTTCAGAGCCTCGAACGATTCGATCGTCTCGGGGAGAGAGCCTTCGATCTTCGCCGGTAGCTCGACTCGGGGTCCGCCCTGGACGAGCCGACGCTTCTCTCCCCATGAGGCGATCTTCGCCCCGTAGCTCGAACCGAGAAGGACGATCTGTCGGTTGACGGACGCGTAGAAGCGGAGCCCTCGCCCGTCGTCGTGAACCTTGACGGGCTCGACGACCTCTCCGGTCTTCATCGTGACTCGTGCGAAATGCGCCATAGCCCGGTTACTTTACCTCATCCTCGACGGGAGGGATAGCTTCCGGGACGAGCTTCAGGAGGACAGT
>Ga0210380_10000875_pt1 | contig 12464 bp, 10 predicted proteins | sample PLM4_5_coexredo_FD_155476 | JGI IMG/M metagenome (GOLD analysis project Ga0210380, IMG submission 155476) | Groundwater sediment microbial communities from an aquifer in East River, Colorado, USA - PLM4_5_coex redo | ecosystem: Environmental > Terrestrial > Soil > Riparian zone | place: USA...
GCCGGTCCGGTCGATCAGCGTGTAGCGATGGGCGCGCGCGTCCGCCAGCTCGCGCGCCACCTGCGGCCATGCGATCGAGTCGCGCACGGCACGGGCGAGCCACGGCACCGCCCCGCGGGCATCGCGCTCGAGCCGCACACGCGCCTGGTCCTCGGTCCAGCTGCGCTCCTCGCGCATCGCCAGCAGCGTGAGCAGCGCGAGCGCCGCCCACACCGCGAGCAGCGACCCGATGAACAGCCGGGTCCGCAGGGAAAGCGTCACCGGCGGACCGCTCGAGTCACGAACCGCGCGACGGCGCCACCAGCTTGTAGCCGGCGCCGGTCACGGTGTGGATCACGCGATTGCGCTCGCCCAGCTTCATCCGCAGGCGGCGCACGTGGACGTCGACCGTGCGGGTCTCGCCCAGGTAGTCGTAACCCCACACCTTGCGCAGCAGCTCGTCGCGCGAGAACACGCGCCCTGGCCGGGTCGCGAAGAATGCGAGCAGATCGAACTCGCGCGGCGTCAGCGTCAGCAACCGGTCGCGGAACGTCGCCTCGCGCGCGAGTGTGTCGATGCGCAGGTCGCCGGCTTCGATGCGACCAGCCGATTTCTCGGGCTGCGAGCGCCGCAGCAGCGCGCGCACCCGCGCCACCAGCTCGCGCGGGCTGAACGGCTTGGTCAGGTAGTCGTCGGCGCCATGGTCGAAGCCGAGCAGCTTGTCCATCTCGGCCGAGCGCGCAGTGAGAATCAGCACCGGCAGGTCGCGGGTGGCGGGCTCGTCCCGCACTTCGCGCAGCACCTCGAGACCGCTGCGTCCGGGCAGCATGAGGTCGAGCACCAGCGCGTCGGGCCGCGCCTCGAACAGACGCTGGAGTCCGGCCTCGCCGTCGGCGATCGCGTTCACGCGAAAGCCCGCGCGCTCGAGGTTGTAGCGCACCAGCTCGCGGATCTCGTTTTCGTCCTCGATCACCATCACCAGCTCGGGCACACGGACCTCCTCGCGCCCGGGATGCTACGGGGCTGGCGGAAACAGGGTCAACGCCGAGCCGGATGCGGGCACGCCGGAAACGCGGGGCTTGAGCGCCGCGCGGGCCGGCAGCTACAGTTCTCCCTTCGTTCGGTCCGTGCTGCTCCCGCCGCGCCTTCCTCCATCGCGGACGGGTTGCCAGTTCGCCGTCCGCCCGGCGCGAGGCTCGATTTCGTGGCGACTCCGTCGTTCTCACCTTCTGAAGTGCAGGTCCAGCGGCTCGGTCCGCCGGATCTCGTCGAGACGTTCGGCTTTCTCGACCGCGATCCGGTGCTGAACGTCTACCTGGTCGCACTGCTGCTGCGGGACGCGCTCGGTCGCTCGCACGACACCTACCTCGGTGCGCGCCGCGACGGGCAGATCTCGGGGCTCGTGTTCCTGGGCGGCCGCTCGGGTGCGGTGCTGCCGGCCGGCGACGACGCGGGCGCGCTCGAGCGGCTCGGCGAGGAGGCGCGCGCGCGCATGCCCGCCCTCCCCTCCCGCTTCCAGGTGATCGGCGCCCGCGCGGCGGCCACGCCGTTCCTCGACGGCTTCGCGATGCCGATGGAGTACGCGCGGCTCGACCGCGACCAGGTCTACATGGCGGTGCAGCGCGGCGGACTGACCGAGTTCGCCGCGGTGCCCGAGCTGCGCCCCGCGAGCCCCGAAGACCGCAGCCTCGTTCACGCCAGCGGCGCCGAGCTGCGGGCCGAGGAGCTGGAGGAGGATCCGCGCATCAGCGATCCCGCCGGCTACATCCGCCGGGTCGAGGAGGAGTGCCGCGACGGACACACGTTCCTGTGGCGCGACGAGCAGGGCCTGCGCTTCCGCGCGAGCGTGAGCGCGCGCACCGCCGATGCCGCGCAGGTGTCGGGGGTCTACGTGCCGCCGGCACGGCGGAACCGGGGCTTCGCGCGCCGCGGCGTCGGCGAGCTGTGCCGCCGGCTGCTCGAGCGCAGCGAGTCGGTTTCGCTGTTCGTCAACGACTTCAACGCGCCCGCAATCGCCGTCTACGAGCGGCTCGGATTCCGCCACCTGGCGCCGTGGCGATCGGTGTTCTTCGATCTCGTGCGCGAGCGGCCGCCCGGCGCTTGACGGGCTTTCGCGGCATCTGCGACGGTGCCGCCATTGCTCCGGCTGTGCACTCATGAGGAGGCTTCCTGTGCTGCGAAGGATCGCAACCCTGGCGCTGATCGCCGCGCCCGCCCTGCTGTTCCCGCTCCGCTCCCACGCCCAGACCTTCGGTCAGTTCACCGGCGGCTCGGTGGTCCCGATGGAGGGTCACACGCTGGGCGGGGCGGTGGAGTTCAGCGGCGACCTGTTCGCCGCGATGGGGCAGTTCCGGACCAGCTTCCAGCCCGGCATGGACTTCGGATTCCAGGGCGGACTCGGCTTCTACAGTTTCGATGGGAGCAACCAGACCTCGGTCCGACTCGGCGCGGACTTCAAGGCGCAGGTCGCCAAGCAGGATGCCGAGTTCGCGGTCGACGTGGTGCTCGGCGCCGGGATCGGGATCGAGAACGCCGACGATTTCAACGTGCTCCGGGTCGGACCCAGCGTGGTGGTGAGCCGCAGCATCGGGTCGCTCGAGGACCCCAAGGCACGTCCCTTCGCCGGGCTCCAGTTCCTGTTCGAGCGCGACGATGTCGGCGATGTGAGCGAGTCCGGGCTGATGGTTCCCTTCCATCTCGGCTCGGAGCTTCGGCTTACCCAGGGGCTCAGATTCTGCGGCGAAGTCCAGTTCCGGATCGGAAACGATTTCGGTGACGACTGGGCGATCACAACCGGAATCACGACCGACTTTTAGCCGTTGTGCAGGGTTTCCGGAGTGTTCCGCGGACCCCTGGTGCACGTTCGTGCATTGCCGCAAGTGGTTGTCGTAACATGAATTGCAGCGGCAAGTTGCGGCTTGTCGCTCCCCGGGTGCGGTGCTAGCTTTCCACCCCCGGCCAGGATCCATCGGATCCACCCACCGGAATCCCACGGAACAACTGCCGCGTACCTGATTTCCACACATGCAGTTCCACTGCCTGCCCACCCGGGGTGACACCCCGTTTTTGTAAGGCCGGCACGCCGGCATTCGGTCAGTTGTGGAAAGTGTGTGGACAAGAGGAGGGAAAGACAGACTCAACTCATTGCGATCAAATGATCTCGAAGCACGGCTGAGTATGTTGATAACCCCGGGAGACGCGCTCGGTTTGCGCGATCCCCCACGCGGCCCGGACGCACCAGGCGAAACCCGCCTCTCCGTCCGGACCCCGTGGTCGCCCCCGACCCTTGAAGCAAGGACAGCCACGATGGCGCCCCAGCCGATGATCCTGGAGGAGACGACCCGTCTCTGGGATCAGGTCCTTACGTCGGTAAAGGCACGAATCGAGAGCCAGCAGGCATTCGAAACCTGGTTCCGACCCATCCAGCCTCTTCACCTGGACCTGGATTCGAACCGCGTCGATCTCGAAGTGCCCAATCCGTTTTTCGTCGACTGGATTCACGAACACCACCTGCCGGCGCTGGTGGCCGGGCTCCATGAAGTGCTCGGGGCCCCGCCGGTGGTCCGGCTGTTGCCGCGCGAGACCATGGCCGGAGACCGGCCCGCGGTCCCTCACGTCGAAGTGGTGGTCCCGGCCCGCGAGCCGGCCCCGCCCGCGCCCGCGCCGGTAACGACCCGGGCCGACCGGAGCTGGGTCGACAGCCAGCTCAACCCCCGGCTCACGTTCGAGAACTACATCGTCGGCAGCAGCAATGCCTTCACCCACGCTGCGTGCCGGGCGGTGGCCGAGAAGCCGGGTTACGCCTACAACCCGCTGTTCATCTTCGCCGACTCGGGACTCGGCAAGACCCACCTGCTGCACGCGGTGGGTCACGAGGTGAAGCGCGCGCGGCCCGATGCACGGGTCTACTACGTGCCGGCCGAACGCTTCACCAACGAAATGATCTACGCGATCCAGCACGCGCAGACGCTCGCGTTCCGCAACAAGTACCGGACCGTCGACGTGCTGCTGATCGACGACATCCAGTTCCTGGCCGGCAAAGAAAGCACCCAGGAGGAGTTCTTCTACACCTTCAACGCGCTGCGCGATGCCCACAAGCAGATCGTGGTCACCGCCGACAAGCCGCCCCGCGACATCCCGATGCTCGAGGAGCGGCTCACGTCGCGGTTCAACCAGGGCCTGGTGTGCGACATCAAGAACCCCGATCTCGAGACGCGCCAGGCGATCCTGCGCAGCCGCCACGAGCGGGACGGAGAGGGCGTCCGACTCCCCGAGGATGCGTTCCTGCTGATCGCGGACCGGATCCGCAACAACGTGCGTGATCTCGAGGGCTGCCTGGTGCGGGTGCTCGCACTCGGCTCGCTGCTCAAGCAGGAGATCACGATGTCGATGGTCGAGGACGTGATCCGGCACTACGTCGCCGACGAGCCGGACCGCCTGTCGCCCGAGCGGATCCTGCTGGCGGTGAGCGAAAGCTTCGGCATCGCACCCGACGTCCTGTGCGGGCGCCGGCGTACGGCGACGATCGCACTGCCGCGCCAGGTCGTGATCTTCCTGCTCCGTCAGCTCACCGACCTGTCACTGGTCGAGATCGGACGCGTGGTGGGAGGGCGGGATCACAGCACGGTGATGTGGTCGTGCGAACGCGTGTCCGATCGCATGTCCCGTGACACCGGATTCGCGCAGAAAGTCGACGGTCTGATCTCCACGCTCGCGATGGGATAGGGCGTGGAGAACTGTGGGATACCGGGGAGGGGAAGCGCCCTTCCCGGAACTCACAGGGAGGGCCGGGGAGAACCGCGGATGATCGCGGTCTCACATGAATCCCGCATCGCGTTCCGGCCTAATCAGTTGACGACTCCGGACACGATCCGTCCACACTCTCCACAGACACTACGGTGGACTACTTCTTTCTTATTGAATAACAAAGACTTAGAACGTCGTTCTGGGTGCGGAAAGTGCTTGCGAGGCACAGGGGTGCTGCATATGATGCGCCGGCCATGTCTCGACGCGCCCCTGACCGCCAGCTCGCAACCCCTCCAGAGTCGCCGGAAACCACGGCCGCCCATGGACTTTCCCACCCGTCACGGAGTGACCGCATGGAACTGACCATCCAGCAGGGGGACCTGGCCTTCGCGGTCGGGAAGGCGTTCGCCTCGGTCTCGGCCAAGAGCCCGATGCCCCTGCTCTCGTGCCTGCTCATCGAGGCGGAGAAAAGCGGCCTTCGGGTCACCGGAACCGACCTCGAGCTCACCACGGCCGTGACGGTGCCGTGCGTGACGAAAACGGTCGGACGGGTCGCCGTCTCCGCCCGCCATTTCCACGACGTGGTGCGAAAGATCGCGCGCGGAACGATCACGCTCGGGATGGCCGGCGAGCAGCTCGAAGTGCGCTACGGCGACGGCAAGGGCTGGTCCCGCTTCCCGGTCCAGGACGCAGCGGAGTTCCCGCGGGTTCCCGACCTGAAGGCGGAGACCCGGATCACGATCGAGGGCGATGCGCTGTCGCGCCTGGTCGCCCGCACGTCGTACGCAGCCTCGAACGATGCCAGCCGCCCGCAGCTCGGCGGCGTGCTCATGCACGGCAGCGAGTCGCAGGTGGTGCTGGTTTCGACCGACGGCCACCGACTCGCACGCGCGGGCCGCAAGGGCACCTACACGCTCGGCAAGGACGGCATCATCGTCCCGAGCCGCGCGCTGACTGCGATCAGCCGCACCGCCGAGGAAGCGACCAGCCCGGTCACGCTCGAGATCGCCGGTGCACGCAACCAGGCCTCGTTCACGACCCAGGTCGGGGAGTACAAGGTCCAGATCCTCGTCCGGCTCCTGCAGGGGCCCTATCCGAACTACGAGCAGGTGATTCCCAAGACCAACCCGCGCGCGGTCACACTGCGGCGCGAGGATCTGCTCGAGGCGGTCGACATCGTCGCTTCTCACGCGGACAACGTCACCCGCCAGGTGCGGTTCAGCCTGCGCGGCGACAAGCTCGGGGTGGCATCCGCCACCGAGCTGGGCGCCGGTGAACACCAGGTGATGACCGACTACCAGGGCGAGGATCTCGACATTGGCTACAACGCGACCTACCTGATCGAGATGCTCAAGAGCATCCCGACCGAACGGGTGACCCTGAGGCTCGGCAGTGCGCTCGGAGCCGGCATCGTCGAGCCGGTCGGAGCGCTCACGCAGACGGACGAGGACCTGCTGTGCCTCATCATGCCGCTGCGTCTGCCGGACGCCGCCTCCTGATCATGCGCCGGCTGGGGGAGGCCCTGTCCGGCGCCCTGCGCACGATGGGCCTCGACGAGGGGCTGCGCGGCTGGGACGCGGTATCGGAGTGGGCGGAGGCGGTCGGTCCCCAGATCGCACGCCGCGCGCGCGCCCGCAGGTTCCACGACGGAATCCTGTGGGTCGAGGTCGACGGCTCGGTGTGGCTGCACCAGCTCACGATGCTCAAGCGTGATTTGCTGCGCCGGATCCACGAGCGCCTGGGCGCCGGATCCGTGCGCGACCTGAAGTTCATCAACAGCCGCGGAGGGACCCAGCGGTGAGCACGAGGGAAGGAGACGCGACGTTGACGGCGGACCCCAAGGGACATCATTACGACGCACGCAGCATCCAGGTGCTGGAAGGTCTGGAGGCGGTCCGCAAGCGCCCCGCCATGTACATCGGCGACGTGGGCACGCGCGGCCTGCACCACCTGGTCTACGAGGTGGTGGACAACTCGGTCGACGAGGCGCTGGCGGGCTTCTGCACCCGGATCATGGTGACGGTCGAGAGCGACAGCTCGGTGACCGTGATCGACAACGGGCGCGGCATCCCGGTCGACATGCACGTGGCGACCAAGAAGCCCGCGCTCGAAGTGGTCATGACCACCCTCCATGCCGGCGGAAAGTTCGACAACGACACCTACAAGGTGTCGGGCGGACTCCACGGCGTGGGCGTGTCGGTGGTGAACGCGCTGTCCGAGTGGTGCGAGGTCGAGGTGCTCAAGGACGGCACCGTGTACCGCCAGCGCTACGAGAAGGGCCATCCGACCGGTCCGATGAAGAGCGAGCCGGCGCCCAAGGACATGGTCAAGCGGATGGGCGGCAGCTCCGGCACGTCGGTCCACTTCAAGCCCGATTCGACCCTGTTCGAATCCACCGAATACCAGTGGGACACGCTGACGGGCCGCCTGCGCGAGCTCGCATTCCTGAACAGCGGCCTCTCGATCACGCTCACCGACGTGGCGAGCGGCAAGACCACCGAGTACATGCACAAGGGCGGGATCGTCGACTTCGTGAAGTTCCTGAATCAGAACAAGGACACGCTCCACGGCAAGCCGGTGTTCTTCAGCCGCGAGCGTGACAACGTGGTCGCCGAGATCGCGCTCCAGTACAACGACGGCTACAACGAGTCGGTGTACTCGTACGTGAACAACATCAACACGATCGAAGGTGGCACCCACCTGATCGGGTTCCGCTCGGCGCTCACCCGCACGCTCACCAACTACGCCGAGCGCGAGGGGCTGGCCAAGAACTCGAAGGTCTCGGTCGGCGGCGAGGACGTGCGCGAAGGTCTGACCGCGGTGGTCGCGGTCAAGGTCCAGAACCCGCAGTTCGAGGGTCAGACCAAGACCAAGCTCGGCAACAGCGAGGTCAAGGGCATCGTCGAGAGCCTGGTCGGCGAGGGGCTGCGCGAGTTCTTCGAGGAGAACCCGCCGGTCGCGCGCAAGATCGTCGAGAAGATGCTGGCGGCGGCGCGCGCCCGTGAAGCGGCGCGCAAGGCGCGCGAGCTGGCGCGCCGCAAGACGATCCTCGACGGCGGTTCACTGCCGGGCAAGCTCGCCGACTGCGCGTGGGACGAGCCCGAGGAGTGCGAGATCTACATCGTCGAGGGCGACTCGGCAGGCGGCACCGCCAAGCAGGGACGCGACCGCCGGTTCCAGGCGATCCTGCCGATCCGCGGCAAGATCCTGAACGTCGAGAAGGCGCGCTTCGACAAGGTGCTGGCGAACGAGGAGATCCGCAACATCATCACGGCGCTGGGCGCAGGGGTGAAAGAGGAGTTCGACATCACCAAGCTGCGCTATCACCGCGTGATCATCATGACCGACGCCGACGTCGACGGCTCGCACATCCGCACCCTGCTGCTGACGTTCTTCTTCCGCGAGCTGCGGCAGCTGGTCGACGCCGGCCACATCTACATCGCGCAGCCGCCGTTGTTCATGGTCAAGGCGGGCAAGGACGAGATCTACTGCTTCGACGAGAAGGAGCGCGACGAGGCGATCGCGCGGCTCGGCAAGAAGAACGTGATGGTCCAGCGCTACAAGGGTCTCGGCGAAATGAATCCCGAGCAGCTGTGGAAGACCACCATGAATCAGGACACGCGCACGCTGCTGCGTGTGAGCTCCGAGAATGCGGCCGAGGCCGACCACATCTTCACCGTCCTGATGGGCGAGCAGGTCGAGCCGCGGCGTCAGTTCATCGAGGAGAACGCGCTGTCCGTGAAGAACCTCGACATCTGATGCGTGGCGCGCGGGCGGTCATGGCGCTGGCATTGGCGGCCGCGCTGGCCGGTCCGGCGGCGACCGCCGGCGCCAGCCCGCAGTTCGAGGGTGCGGTCGGCGTGACCGGCGCGATCACCGGCGAAATTGCCGAGGGCGGCGCGTCGGTGGCCGGCGCGGTGATGTGGCCGGTGCCGGAAGTGTGGAAGCTGCCGAAGGTGTCGGCGCGGTTCGGGATCATGGCGCACGCCGACGACATGGGCTCCGAAGTGACGCAGATCTACGACGAGAACGACGGCTCGCCGCTCGGCGCCACCGAGTCGGCGCACCGCTCGACCTGGGGCGCCTCGTGGCGGCTCGACTTGCTGCTGGCGAATTGGGGTTCGTGGACGCCCGAGGCGAGCGGATCCTGGGGCTACTACCGGGTCAGCGACGACGTCCGCGGGGTCTACGCGGGCGCACTCGGGAGTGCCGGGTTCAGCCTGGGAATGGGAATTGGACGGCCGCTGGGAGCGTTGTCGGCGGCCGCGGTGGTGCGGTATCACCGGCTGTTCAACGATCGCACCGGTCGCTACGTGACCGGCGGACTCGCATTTCGATGGGGACGGAGCGGACCCTGAGGGTCCGGTTCGCCGGATCGCGGAACCGCGCCGATCGGCGCAGCGACCGCGCTCGCGCCATGACGGCGTGACGGAACGACAGGACGGGAAACGATGCCACTGAACGATCGCTCGAAAATAGTGCTGGTACCGATCGAATCGGAGATGAAGACCAGCTACATCGATTACTCGATGTCGGTCATCGTCTCGCGCGCGCTGCCGGACGTCCGCGACGGACTCAAGCCGTCGCAGCGCCGCATCATGGTCGCGATGAACGACCTCAACCTGATGCCGGGCCGCGGCTACCGCAAGTGCGCGAAGATCGCCGGCGACACCTCGGGCAACTATCACCCGCACGGCGAGCAGGTCGTGTACCCGACGCTGGTGCGCCTCGCGCAGCCGTGGGTGATGCGCTACCCGATGGTCGACGGCCAGGGCAACTTCGGCTCGATCGACGGCGACGCGCCGGCGGCCATGCGCTACACCGAGGCGCGGCTCACGCACCTCGCGGCCGAGATGCTAGCCGACCTCGAGAAGAACACCGTCGACTTCCGCCCCAACTACGACGAGACGCGGGAAGAGCCGACCGTGCTGCCGGCGGTGGTTCCGAACCTGCTCGTGAACGGCTGCTCGGGCATCGCCGTCGGCATGGCGACCGAAGTGCCGCCCCACAACCTGGGCGAGGTGTGCGACGCGCTCGCGAAGATCATCGACGAGCCCGAGACCGAGCTGGTCGACCTGCTCAAGATCGTGAAGGGTCCCGATTTCCCGACCGGCGGAATCATCTACGGCACCCAGGGCATCCGCGACTGCTACCTGACCGGACGCGGGCTGATCCGGATCCGCTCCAAGGTCCAGGTCGAGGAGGGCAAGGCCGGCCGCATGAGCCTGGTCGCGACCGAGATCCCGTTCCAGGTCAACAAGGCGTCGCTGCTCGAGAAGATCGCCGACCTGGTGCGGCAGGGGAAGGTCCAGGGCATCAGCGACCTGCGCGACGAGTCGGACCGCGACGGACTGCGGATCGTGATCGAGCTGAAGAAGGACTCGAATCCCAAGGTCGTCCTCAACCAGCTGTTCGTGCACTCGCCGCTCCAGACCACGTTCGGCGCGATCATGCTCGCGATCGTGGACCTGCGCCCGCAGGTCATGAACCTGCGCCAGATCCTCGACTACTACATGCGCCACCGGCAGGAAGTGGTGCGGCGCCGCACCGAGTTCGACCTCGCCGAGGCGGAGCGCCGCGCCCACATCCTCGAAGGCCTCAAGATCGCGCTCGACCATCTCGACGCGGTGATCGCGCTGATCCGCAAGGCCAAGGACGTCGAGACTGCCCGCCAGGGACTCATGAGCTCGTTCAAGCTCACCGAGATCCAGGCCAACGCGATCCTCGAGATGCGGCTCGCGCGTCTCACCGGCCTCGAGCGCCAGAAGGTCGAGGACGAGTACCTCGAGCTGCTCAAGCTGATCGAGCAGCTGCGCGGAATCCTCGCCAGCCCGAAGAAGATCCTCGCGATCATCCGCGAGGAGACCCAGCGCCTGAAGGAGAAGTACGGCGATCCGCGCCGCACCGAAGTGGTGGGCGAGGAGGGCGAGATCGGCTACGAGGACACGATCGAGCAGAAGGACATGGTGATCACGATCTCCCACGCCGGTTACATCAAGCGCCAGGAGATCTCCTCGTACCGGTCGCAGCGCCGCGGCGGCAAGGGTGTGATCGGCGCGCGCACCAAGGAAGAGGACTACATCGAGCACCTGTTCATCGCGAACACCCACGCCTACCTGCTGTTCCTCACCGACAAGGGCCGCTGCTACTGGCTCAAGGTCCACGAGATCGAGCAGGCGGGACGGATGGCACGCGGGCGGCCGCTGGTGAACCATCTCGAAGGCCTGTCGCGCGAGGAGAAGGTCCAGGCGGTGGTGGCGGTCAAGCAGTTCGACGACCAGCACTACCTGGTGTGCGCGACCCGCAAGGGCCTGATCAAGAAGACCGTCCTGTCGGCGTACGGCAATCCGCGCCGCGGCGGCATCAACGCGGTGCTGCTCGAGGACGGTGATGCGCTGTTCGAGGCGATGATCACCGACGGCTCGCAGGACCTGATCATGGCCAAGAAGAAGGGGCTCGCGATCCGGTTCCACGAGAACGAGGTGCGCGCGATGGGCCGCACCGCCTACGGCGTCAAGGCGGTCACGCTCGACGCTCCCACCGACGAGGTGGTCGGGATGGTCGGCGTGAAGCGCCAGGCGACCCTGCTGACCGTGACCGAGAACGGCTTCGGCAAGCGCAGCGAGATCTCCGAGTACCGCGTCTCGCACCGCGGCGGCAAGGGCATCATCACGATCAAGACCACCGATCGGAACGGCGACGTGGTCGCGGTCAAGGAAGTCGTCGACGGCGACGAGTTGATGATCATCACCCGCCAGGGCCAGATGATCCGGATGCCGGTCAAGGGCATCGGGGTGATGGGCCGCAACACGCAGGGCGTGACGCTGGTGAAGCTCGAGGGCCAGGAAGGCGAGCTGCTGCCCGACAAGGTCGCCTCCGTGACCCGCGTGGTCCCCGAGGACGTCGAGACCGTGGACGCGGGCGAGAGCGACGCCGGCGACCTGCTGGCCGGTCCCGAAGAAAGCTGACGCACTCCATGCGCGGCACCCCTGCGGCGCGCGAGGCAATCCCGCTCGTGAAATCATTCACGAGCGACCGGCGATGAGTGCGCGGCGCAGTCCCGCTGCGGCGCGCATCTCGGAGCCGACGGTCCGGCGCCTGTCGCACTACTACCGGGTGCTGCTCGAGGTCGAGGCCGAGGGCAAGCGGCTGATCTCGTCGCACCGGCTCGCCGAGCGCGAGGGCATCACCTCCGCGCAGGTGCGCAAGGACCTGTCGATGTTCGGCTCGTTCGGCCGGCGCGGACTCGGCTACCAGGTGCGCCACCTGCGCGAGGAGATCCGCGCGATCCTCGGTCTCGACCGGCGCTGGAAAGTGGCGCTGCTCGGGGCCGGCAACGTCGGCGCCGCGCTGGTCCTCTATCCCGGGTTCGCGGCGCAGGGGTTCGACATCGTCGCCGCGTTCGATCGCGATCCTGCCCGGATCGGCCAGCGACTCGGCGCATTGACCGTGCAGGACGTCTCCGAATTCCAGGCGGCGGCCGCGCGCGAGTCGTTCGACATGGCGGTCATCACCACGCCGGTGCGCGCCGCGCAGGAGGCGGCCGACCTCGCGGTCGCCGGCGGGGTGCGCGCGATCCTCAACTTCGCGCCGCGCAAGCTCACGGTGCCCGGCCACGTCGCGCTGCGCAGCGTCGACATGTCGGTCGAGTTCGAGACGCTGTCGTTCGAGATCACCCGCGAACGCAGCTCGCGGCGTCGCCGTCCGCCGGGGTGACACGCGTGCCGTCGCCGCGCCTC
>Ga0210380_10000876_pt1 | contig 12464 bp, 27 predicted proteins | sample PLM4_5_coexredo_FD_155476 | JGI IMG/M metagenome (GOLD analysis project Ga0210380, IMG submission 155476) | Groundwater sediment microbial communities from an aquifer in East River, Colorado, USA - PLM4_5_coex redo | ecosystem: Environmental > Terrestrial > Soil > Riparian zone | place: USA...
ACGAATGCCGTATAAGCCACCGAGTGCGCCGAGTAGGTCACGGTTCGGGCTGGTCGCCCGCCAATGGTCGATCGCCTCCGGCTGCGGCTTGCCCTTGACCTCGGTCTGGATACCCCCCCTCAATCGACCGAGTTCAGGGGCTCGCTGCTGCATGCCTCGGATGGCCTTCATCGGGCGCCCCTCTTGGAGCAGATGTACCCGGCGAACCCGCACACCAGGACGAGGAATCCGATGACGGCGATGGGGAACGTGTCAACGCCGGTCCTGGGCAGGGTGGACTCGGGCACAAACTGGTCAGTGGCGGGCGGGATCAGACCGGCCGTCGTCGGTGGGTTGGTGACTGGCACGGTGGTCGGAGCCACGGTTGTGGTCGGCGCTGCCGTTGTGACAACCGGAACCGTCGTGGGCGGCGGGTCCACGTTCAGGCACACCTTGTTCGGGAACTGCGGGTCGGGCTGGCAGAACCCACGGTTGGCCGTGGTCGTGGTCTCTTGTGCCTTGGTGGTCGTGGTGGCGATGGTGGTCGGGATCGTCGTGGTGGCAATGGTCGTGACCGGGCACTCGTCCTGGTCACAGACCGTGGTGGTGGTCGCCTGCGTCGTGGTGGTCGGTTGGGTCGTGGTTGGGTAGACGTTGGCGAATGCAGGACTGGCAAGTGCCAGTACGCCAACGATGATAAGCAGGGCGCTGAACTTTCTCATGCTGGGTCTCCTAGGTTGACTGACTCGGTGGGGAGAATCGCACACGATTCCCTGAACTTACAGTATCCACAGTTCCACGGTGTGCCGGGAGCCCCGTGCTTCGGGACTTTGTTGACCAGGCCGTAGCCTGGGATGAAGCGTGCCGGGAGCCGGTTGCTCTCGATCTGATCGATGATCCCGGCGAACCGGTCCAACTCTCGCTCCACCATCTGCGCCAGCGACATGTTCGTCGCCAGGAACTCTTCCTCGGTGTCGATCAGCCATTCGGCGATTCCGTGCTTGTCCTTGTCCACGTAGACCATGTGGACCAGGTGCGATCCGATCGTCGGCGACGAGGCGTAGATTCCGGCCTGCAGGCAATGCTCCACCTTCGGGCCGGGGGTGTCGGACTTGATGCGGCCGGTGGCTAACCCCCAACCGTAGCCACTGAGAGTCTTGATCTCGCCAACGATCGTCTCACCGTCGGCGTCGGGGAAGCCCTCGTACTCGAAATCTCGAGTGTAAACGAAGTCGGCGTGGCCCGATACCGAGAGGTCGGGCTCGTAGGTGCAGGTCACCTCGATCTTCGCATCGAGTTTTTCAACCACGATCTTCTGGATGCGCTCGTGGAAGGCATTGCCCACGGCGAAGGCCATCAGCACATTGCCTGGGATCAGATGGTCAGGCTTGGCCCCGATCGCCTCGAATGCGATCTGCCGGGAGCACTGGCCTGCGTTGGAGCCTCGCAGCAGCGAGCCGGTGGCGGTAGGCTTGGGCTTGGGCTGTTCCCATGCGGCGTCCACCAGGTCGTCGATGAGGGTGATCGTGTAGTCGTGCATCAAACTCCCTTGACTCGTTTGAGGTTCTCGATGATCTCTTCCTGCGACATCTTGCCGAAATGGAGCGCTGGCTGGATGTTGCCGTGAGGGCCGAGTATGATGTAGCCCCAACCCCAACAGATCCGCATGTGCGGGATCTTGTGCCTATTGGTCGCCTCGACATGGAGCGGCTGACCCAAGATCTTGGTCAAGATCCCTAGTTGGGATATTTGGCTGACCGACCAGTTATTCACCGGTACTCCCGAACCCTTTGTCGCCCCGGTCGGACGTCGGGAGCGTTTCTACTTGCTTGACTGCCATGTCGATCGTGTGCATCGGGATCAACTGGGCGATCCGCTCCCCCCGCTTGACTATGACCACACCAGGGTTCCAGTTCTTGACCCCGACGAAGATCTCACCCCTGAATCCGTTGTCGATCACGGCGGGCGGGACGAACAGACCCCGCTTCCACAGAGCCGACGAGCGGCCCAGGATCATGAACCATTCGCTTCCTGTTGAGGCGATAGCGATGGAACACGGGACCAGGGCGAAGTCCCCGGCGTAGATCGAGGTGTCCTGGGCCACGGTCAGGTCGAACCCGGCGTCGTCGGGGTAGCCCTTGACCGGGCCGTATCCCCAGTCGTTGAGCCGCTGGACTTCTAACACTCCGGGGGGCATGGTGGCGACTTCGCTCCCATAGTCGGCAGACCCGTCGTCGAACATCGGGTCGGGATCGAACACTCGCTTCATCTCCTCCATTGCCGATGCGATCGTCGGGAAGGTGTAGATGTTGGGGCGCTTCAGCCACGTCCAGTCGGTGACCGTGACTACGAACACCGGAACATCCATGGTCCAAGCCAGTGCGATCTCGGCCGGGACTCCGACGGTCAGGTAGGCCGTGTGCAGGATGGCGAGCACAGCATCCGACCGTGACAACTCGAAGTCGTTGGTCTCATTGATGCTTGCGGCCTCCGTGCCGCTGATGCCCTTCCAGTGGATCTTGGGCCGGAACGCGTCCCAACCGTCCGGCAGGTGGATATGGGGCGGATCAACCCTGTCACCCAGGTCTATCGGCTCAGCAATGTAGATCTTCATTTCACCCACTCCGCATCGGGGCCGATCGCCCGCACCGACTCCATCACGTCGTCATCGACGAAGTAACGGTGCATGTCGTGGTCACCCACGTCACAGGGCTCGAAATGGCGATGCTTATGGAGCAGATGGACCGAGCAGGCCGGATGGCGAGCGTGGGACCGGTAGATGTCGCCGACCGACTCCATCTCGAAGTCTTTGGTCGGGCGGAACAGCCAGCGCTGCTGTGGGCGCAGGACACCGACCGATCGCTCGATCACCTCGTCCACTCGTGCGCTGTACTCTTGATATTCAGTCTCTCTCAACACGCCATTCTCCTGTCTCTATTAGTTGATCGAACATGATCCAGTAGATCCGCCCGTCGAATGACGTGTCGGACTTGGGGATCTCGCCCTGCAGCAGTGAGCCGAAAGCACGGGCCACCTTGCCTAACTCGTAGAAGGCGACCGCCATGAGTTGCCCGTGGGTGAGCAGATCGACCCCGCTCTTGTCCACCTTATCATATGCCTCGGGGCCGAGCATCTGCAGCATAGCAGCACCCATGACCTTGAGGTCGTGCGCTCCGTACTCGATGGCCTTGGGGATCATGGCCTCCAGTTCGGCGGCGGTCTGTGCCATGATCCGTTCTTTGATCACGCTGGCCTTCATAGGGGAGCCTCCGGGCTAAGGGCGAACATGGAGCGAGGGCCGGTCGAAGCAGCGAACACTCGAGTCCCAACCTCATCCTCGATCTGGCGGACCTTCACCCAAAACGGGTGCGCATCGGGCGGGCGCACGATCGAGCCTGCCAGGTCGGGGTACCAGTAGTCCACGAACGTGAGGGCTACATTGGCCAATTGTCCCCCGTTGGCCGATACCGCCGACCTGGCGAGGTCGGGATCCCATTCACCGATCCGGCGAATCCGGTTCGTGACGGTGGTGCGCTCCGGCTCGACGACCACGCCCATGCGAGCGCTCAACTCGGTGAAGTCGATCTCTCGGTGCATGGGACCGGAGTTCCCAGCCACCCGAATGGGGTAGGTGCGAAGTACAACCCACGGTTGGATTCGGAACTCGGCAGGATGAATACGACAGGCGGCGAGTTGATCGACCGTATCAACATCACCGGAGGTGCAATAGGGGTAATAACCAGCGTGTAGCCCCAGGCCATGGCCCTGCGTCCCCTCGATCACGATGCGGTGGCTGTTCATCTCTTGCCGGTACTGGAAGAACTCCCGCACCAACACTTGCGTGGACTTCGGGATGGCACGGGGGACCCGATGCCAGACGTCGGTGAATCGCAGCGCCGTGCGCATGATGCGGGCGGAGCGAGCAGCACCGATCCCCTTCGCCGTCGAGCCAATCCGGCCGACCATCTCGGACTCCTCCAAGATATGACGCTGCTCGACGATCGTTGCCTCGGGGTCGATGTACAGCCGTCGATCGACGACATAGCCAGCGGCCTCCACGTCTTCGATCTCCCGGTTCAGGACGTCCAGGTCGATCTCGGAGCCGCCAGCGATGGCGACGTCGCAGCGAGGGTGTAGGATGCCGACCGGCAACTGGCGGAACTTAAATGGCACGTCGGACTGCGGCCGGTAGGCGGTGTGCCCAGCGTTTGGGCCTCCCGTACGGATGTTGAGGACCTGGCTACCCGGCCGGGTCATCTGCGAGACGAGCCATTGGGTCACGTGTCCTTTGGCCTCCGAGCCGAACTGGCCTCCAATGACCACATGGATTTCGTTAGTCAATTGAGTCTCCTGTCTGTTGCGCCCCCGGTGGTGGGGTATACCATCCTACACCAGGGGCAGGACGGGCACAAGCCCCGCACGTTGCTCTACGGTCGGTCCCTAACCCGGACAGGAGACTAGGCCAGGACAGGTTAGGGACCGAGACCGGAGCGCCCGCATTCACGGGTACCACCAGTATAGCAGGCCGGGACGACGCCGCCAATGCGGGGGCTTGCGCCCCGGTCGGGCGGCTGGTATACTGGGGGATAAGCCAGTACCCATTCTGGGTTGATAGGAGACCTATGATTTCTGACATTGGCAGGTACACGCTCTTCCCCGAGTGGGTATTTGCAGTCTCTGACGTTGCAATGCGGACCTTCATACTACTCGGCCTCAACGCCGACCGAGACACCCACGAGACCTTCAAATCGCACACCACGTTGGCGAAAGAATCGGGCATGTCGGTGTCATCGATCAAGCGGGGGATACAGGAACTATTGGACGCCGGGGCGTTGGAAGTCGAGGCTCGGATACGAGAGAACGGGAGCCAGTCGTCCAACCTGTATCGCCTGTGCTTCGCTAATCCAGATCCAGCCGTCTGGACTGGGGAGGGGGTCACGGCTGAACTAGTACCCGGTTCTCCGGAGAACCACCCAGATCTAGAATCACTAGATCTAGAGGGTTTTGCTGATGCAAAACCGGGACGCATACGACGTTTGCCCAAGCGAGAGATGCATCTCGCTGTCGTCAACCACGTCTGGAAAGAGCGCACCGAACGGGGAACGTTGCCATTCCAAGCGTCTCGTGGGAAACTGCACCAAGTCGCCAAGACCTTAGTTGCCGAGATCGGCGACGAGAAGGCGGTGGCGATCTTGATGGACGTGATGGATTTTACCCCTGGGTGCGTCAATTATGCCCTCCACCAAGTCATGGGCAACGGCAAGGTATCAAAGGCCGAAGCCCGATCTGCCGCCAATAAAGCCCGGATCGCCAAGATCATGGAGGACTGATGGAGAAAGCCGAAGTAAACAAGTGCCTGGAGATCATGGCCAGCCTGTGGCCCAACTCGATCCCCGACGATCTTGGCCTTCAGCGCTGGCGAGGACACATGACCACCATCGAGGAAGACGTGGTGCTGGAGATCATTGACAAACTGGAGGCGCATCAGGACTTCTGGCCGACGTGGCATCAGTTCCACGCCCTGCTGTTCCCGACGATGCAGAATCCGGCCTTCAAGCAGCCGCTGTTCAATCCGGTCACCAAAGAAGAACGGGCCAACGTGTCCAAGTTGATCGGCATGATGAAGGACACGTTGGCCGAGAATCCGAACCAGGGCCGTCATTGGCATGGCGGGCCGAATCCGTGTCCGGTCTGCGGCGGCATCAATCCAGACCTCAGAAAGGACAGCGGTCCGGCTCATGTCTGATGAAACAGAGGGGACATATCCCTGTCTGCTCGTAATACTGATCCAGCGCAAGGTTCGGTTCGGCAAGGACGGTTACGAGTTCACGCTTACGCCCCCCGCTGTAGCGTTCCGCTGGTTTCTGCCGTCCCACACGCTCGATCTCGCCGCTGGGAAGGTCTTTCCCCATGACGAAACGCCACCCTTCCCATTTGCCTTCCCCCGTGGAGAGTACGAGGGCATAATAACCCCCGTCAGGCACCTGGACGGCATACCGGAAGTCACCAAGTGGCATGATGTCAAGTCCCTCGGCGACGGACTCTTCCTGTTGGGGTGGCTTGCCTTCTCGGGCCAGGCTCTTCTCGATCGCCGCCAACTGTTTCGGCGTGGGCGTCCAACTATGATCCCGGCTTCGCTTCTGCATGTCGAGCATGAACTCGAACGTCCCGCTGTAGGCCAACGTAGCCTTACGCCACGATTCAACTGGAGCCGGTTCGGGATCAGCCTCTTCGAATGGCTGTTGCTGGGGCTGGTCCTGCTGCTGGCGGCTGCGGTGCTCGTCCTCGTCGGCGCGGTACCCGCGTGGCCAGCCCTGACGCTGGGCGGGCGGTAGCGGGGGCTCGCCCGCTGGCGGGCCAGCCGGTTCTCCCGTGGCCACGGGGGACGGCATGCACGGACAGTCCACGAAGGTTTGGTCGGCCAGGTCCTGCTCGGTCGGCTCGAACTCGATCCCGTACTGGGACTCGGGGCAACCGTAGACGTGACGCACGGTTTTGATCTCGCCCCCCGCACGTCGAGGGGCGACCAGTGTGTAGACGTATTCCATTATTCCTCACCTCGGTGGTGGCGATAGTTGTTGTCGGCGGCGATAGCAAACAGGGTGGTGACCCACGATGCGCCCATAGCGAAGACCGCCGACACCCACCTGTCATCCAGGAACGAGCCAGCGGCAACGGTGCAGAACACGAACGTGAGACCCATGAAGATGAAGGTCAAGACACGATAGGCCATCTCGTCCTTATACCTCACGCTCGACTGGCGATATCGATCACGATCCGCTCTGCGATGACCTGCAGCGCCGCCTTGCAGATCAACTCCAGCGATTCCTGTTCGTCGGACAGGAGTGTCGGGCTCAGGCAGGCGAAGATCTGCAGCCAGTTCTCCGCCTCGCTGGCACCGTTAGCAATCTCACCGACCAGCCACATGAAATCATCGTGCTCGGGAGAGGGGAAGTCCATCGACTGGGCGGTGCCGACCACGTGCTGCAGCCACCAGCGTCCAGGATCGGAAGGCGTGACCGGCAATTGGAGTCCGGCGACGGCCATGACACGAGCCCAATCTGTGTTGGGATCGGCGGGCATTGGGTCTACCATTTGTAGTCTCCTGTCTGGTTTGTTGGGGAGCCGGGCTGGCGCCACGCGTGTGGATGGACCCGACTCCCCAACTGGTGGTGTTGTTACTCGTCGACGACCTGGCTGCCTTGCGACACCTTCACGATTTTGCCGTCCTTCAACTGCTCACGGCTGAGTTGGTCAACCTCGACCTCGATCGTGTACTTGTCGCCCTTGCCAGTGACGTCTTGGCCGTCATCGTTCTTGTTCACGTAGTTGCCCGCACGCCGGGAGTCCTCGACTACCGACTCTGCTTCTTCCTTCGTGTCGAACGTGAGGGTGATGACGTGGTACCTGATGTCACCCACATCGACGGTGTACTCGCCGCCTTCCTTGCCGGGTGTGTCCGCCGTGGCGACCGGATCTTCCGGCCAACCGGCCGGTGTCTCCGCCTCTTCCTCGACGGGTTCATTCTGCTTGGCCATGCATGTCCTCTCTCTCGGGGGTGGGTGGTGGTGTTAGCCCTCGGACGGGAACGAGGGGTCCCGTTCCTTCGTCACGTGGGTCAACCACACGGTGTCGAAGCCCTTGTAGGGGCTGGACACTTCGATGGTGAGCGCACCGCTGCCGTCCTCGGCGAGAGGATGGGCATGCCAACCCGCTGCCGTCTTGGCGGCGATGTAGGCCGCTGCTTCGGCCTCCGTGGCGTACGTTCCCTCGGGCAACGTGTCGTCACCGAGTGCGGCTCGACGAGCGGCTTCCTTGTCGGCCAGGTCCTTGACGTGGGCGAGTTGCTTTGCGGTGTGCTCTGCGCCGCCTGCGGCACCTGCCGCTGCTGCTGCGCCTCCGATATCTGACATGTGTTTCCTTTCAGGGTTGGTGGTACGGGGCTGGCCGGGGGCCGGACGGGCGGAAGGTTGTCCGACCCCCAACCAGGACTACGCCGCCTTGGTCTTGGCGGTGGCCTTCTTCGTCACCTTCTTGGCGGCGACCTTCTTGGCCGGAGCCTTCTCGGCCTTCGGCTTGCGGGGCTTGGGCTGGCGCTTGAGCGAGTCGCCGTACACCTGCTCCAGCGTCTTGCCCGCACTGAACTGCTTGTTGCGGGTCTCTGCCGCCGCCAGGGCGAACGCCTCGGTGTCGAGACCTCGGAGGTTCGACCGAGCAGCCTGCTCGACCTTGGGGTCCACGCCCTCCGGCACGGTCCACTTGTCGTAGCAGAGCAACTCGGTGAGCCCTTCGACGTCACCGGCTTGCGCCTGGCGGATCAGGATGCCGTGCAGAGCGGCGTCGTGGCCGGGGAGGAACTTGCCCCCACCAGTCTGGCCACCGCAGTGACGGCAGAACGCCGGGGCCTTTTCGACCTTCGCCCTCGGTGTGGACTTCTTGGGTGCGGCCTTGGAGGCCATAGCGGTACTTCCCTTCTGTTGGTGGTTTCTGAGGATGTTGTCACGGAATGCGTCCGGATCTATACTGTGAGCCTTCGCCATCCCTGGCGAGTGACGGGTCAAGTAGTCGATGAAGGCGTCTACGCATTCCTCGGTGGCGAGACAGACGAAATCTCGTTCGGGCAGGTGCCGCTGGCAGGTGACACAGCAGGCGTCGAGAGTCGGACGGCGGGCAGTCATCCCTCGTTCAACTTCTCAATGTAGGCCAACATCGTGACGAGTTCCTCGTAGGTGAACAGCCACGTGTCGGTCGAGTGGATAGTGGCGACCTCGATGGTCGGTTGCTTGGACCCATCGTCCCAACCGACTCTCATGGGGGTCGTTGCACTGACTCTGTGTTGCATGTAGTCTCCCGTCTCTTCGATGGTGCCCCACCAGTCTAGCAGACCGGGGGGACAGGCACAAGCGCTCTAGTTGTAGTCGGGCGACCGTCCCCATACTTCGGCCATTTCGACCCCCATGGCGATCTTGTGGAGCGCCTCCGACGCCGACAGCCCGTCGAGCGGTTCCATGCCCTGGTTGAACAGGTACTGGGCCTCCCCCTCGCCGATATCGAGGGCACGCATGCCAGCGACATGCCAAGCCAAATACACGCTGTCGATCCACTCGTCCGGGAACCGGCGACAGACCGCATCAAGCAACTGCTCTTGCAGCCAACTCAACTCGCCTTCCGTGAACAGGCCGGTGTCCACCATGTCGAGCCCGTAGTCGGCGAGCAACTGCAGGTGGGCGATCTTGTTGTACAACTCCCGGTTGTCGAGCGTGACGGCCCATCCGCACACGCACGCCGACGACGGGCAGCCTCGGGTCACCTGGTCCATCGTGAGGATGCGGGCGTACGAACCCTGGAACCAGCGGTCCTCTTCGTACACACGCTCGGACACCTTCAACATCAATTCCTCGTTCATTTCTTCCTCCTGGGTGGTGTGTCTTTGCGGGTCAACCTGCGAACCAGGTTGTCTATTTCCTTGTGCAGCGCAGAGATTGACGCTTGGTGGAATGCTTCTAGGCCGGGGAACGGGATCAGTTGCTCCAGCGAGTCGAGTTTGCGTTCCTTGTTGTGCAACTGGACGGTCAGGACCACATCGCACATGGCCTCGTGGCGCTTGGGGTCCACGAGTTTCCATTTGCAATTGCACTCAGGCATCTTTGATCACGTGGTAATGGCCACGTCCCCGCTGCTCGATGTGGTGACTAAGCACGCACACCAAGATCATCTGACGCAGGTGACCCTTCGTGTATTCGGGCGTGAACTGGAGGTACAGTTCCTGTCGGGTCACTCCGCCCCGGTCGTTCGCACGCACAAACTCGATGATCTGCGTGGGCAACGACCCAGGGCTGAACACCTGCTTGGTCACAGGAACCGGTCCTCCAACTCGTGGATCTCGTCGAGCATGCCAGCGATCTCGATGCGCTTGTGCTCGATGCGAGACCGAAGGTCCCTGATCCGGGCCTTGGCTGCCGCCTTGTTGACGCCTGGCATGTCGGCCAGTTCCATCTGCTCCTCATTCGGCATCTGGCTCCTCCTCGCTGAATGCGATCCAGTAGGACTCGTATCCGAGGATGACGTAGAACTCCTGTGCCTCTTTCAGAGCGGCGAGTTCCTCGATGGCCTCGTTATACGGGGCCAGCCGGTCAGCGGGCACGTCATCCGCCTGCTCCAGCGAGTCCAGGTCACGAATGATGTCGTCGGCCAGCGACTGCTTCGCCGACTCGAAGTCGTCGGTGATCCAGACGTCGGACTCGGGCATATAGCCGACCATGTTATGGCCGACTGCGTAGTTGGGGGCTGTCACCTTGGTCCAGCCTTGCGGCATGGGAACGGTCTTGGTCATGTCAGTCTCCTGTCAGTCGTTTCTTCAACTCGGGTGATGGTGTGACCCATGCGGGTCGAAGGTGGTCACACAGGACGCACGCCTTGTGGAACACCTCCCATACTTCCTTGTGGTTCGGCGGCGGTTCGTTGATGTCACCACAGTCGGGGCAGTAATAGCCCCAACTGTACTCGTCGGGCTCTTCGTACCTGATGCGGACGTCGAGCCCGCCTGTGTCCACGCCGGACTCCTTGACCGCCGCTTCGATGGCGTCGGCCCAGTGGTCGAACTCTGCTGCGTCAACGACGATAATGCCCATTCAGTCTCCTGTCTTGTCGCTCGTGCCCTACCAGTCTAGCAGCCCGGAAGCACCGGCGCTAGGCTGTGAGTTGGCGTGGTGGCATCTGCTCTACCTGTGCTGGGAAGATGAGACGGACCTCGACGAGCGCCAAAGGCTGCAGCGTGACCCGTCGAGGCTGGTAACCGGCTGGTAGGTGAGGCCGAGGTTGGAAGATGACGAGCACGTACCCGTCACCCGTGGGTGCCTGTACCCGCTTGACCTCACCCACCAGCCAGAACTGTGTGGTGTACTGCAACGGCATCGGATGGCTGCACCTGATCCAGTCACCAGGCTCGATGTTGACGGCGTTGATGGACGGGATCCACCGCCGATTGGGCGGTGTCACCGGCCAGCCGTTGGATTCAGGTACAGCAGCCATCACCGCTCCCCAGGTCCGAACTCGAACTCGTCGTCGTAGGCGTCACGCAGGAAGTCTAGCACATTGCCGAACAGCCCGGTGACGTTGCTCGTGCCCTGGCCTGCTGAGCGTCGCTGCGACCACACCTGCACCCGGTGGTGATCGGCCAGATCACGGGTCCGGTCCGACATCCACTCATCCCAGAATGCGATGAACAGATCGTGGACGGTGATCGTGTCGTCGTGCTCCGCTTCGGTGTAGCCCCAGCGGACGCTGGTTACGCCCCGTAGGGCGAGAGCATCGACCACATCTTCGGTCTGGACTTCATCGTCGTCGTACCACACCTGCATCTTGATCTGTGACATGTCAGTCTCCTGTCTGTTGGTACTTGATGGCGATGGCGTTGCACTCTTCCAACGCATCCAGGGCTGCATTGGCTACTGCTTCGGCAACATCCTCGGGGATGAGCCCGATGATCAGCCCTGCAGGTGCACTAAGCAGAATCTGGACATGTTTGAGTTGTGCCCCGCTGCGGACTGCGTACTCCACTAATGCGGCAGCGAACACGAAACCCTCGAGGGTTCCAGGGATCTCAGGTAGGTGGGCGATGACAGCGGATGCCATCGACGTGACGGTCTCGTTGTTGTCAGCCACGGGGCTTGCTCACTGACAGACGGGTGCAGTCGTACTGGCGGATCACCGTGTGGTCACGGCCCACCTTCGGGTCCAACTGGACTTCGAACCAGGCCTTGCAGGTGTCACTGGCTTCCGACTCCGGCTCGTGGGGCACCTTCTCCAACGTCTGGTTGTTCAGGACCGAATCGAGCACGGTCCCCCATTCCCAGTCGTTGGTGAACACCCGCATGCCGATCTTGATGTACTTGTCGCCGACGATGGTGTGGTCATGCATGTCAGTCTCCTGTCTATTGGATGGGTGTGAAGTAAGCGACGTAGCGGTCTTGCTCGTCGCACCGGAGGAAGATGGTGTAGACGACGGTCTGGTTCGGGCGGCTCGCCTCGAACCACTCGCTGCCACGCCCGTTCTCGTCCATGAGCGAGATGTCAGTGCCGGTCTCTCGGCACGCCCACAGGAACTGGAACGGCTTGCCCCAGGTCGGGGCCTCGGTGAGGTGGGTGATCAGGAATCGGGCGTCTTCGAACAGATCGGCGTGGTAGAACGACACGATCGGTAGGGTGCGCTTGAACAACTCCCCCCACATTCGACGCTGCAGGTCACCTACGTTCATCGTGGTGGCCCCGCCGATCTTCTCTGCGGTGGTCTGGTAAAGCACTTGAGTCTCCTGTCAGTCGTTGCCTGGGTTGTTAGACCGCTCCCATTCTAGCACACCGGGAGCACTCTTCTGGCCTGAAAACGTCATCAGCGCCGGGTTATTAACGTGCCCGGCGGACCGCCCTCAACGGGCGGTTTCTGTCACGTTGGGTCTACCTCAGTCCTCATCCCAACTCTCGCCCGC
>Ga0210380_10000878_pt1 | contig 12453 bp, 9 predicted proteins | sample PLM4_5_coexredo_FD_155476 | JGI IMG/M metagenome (GOLD analysis project Ga0210380, IMG submission 155476) | Groundwater sediment microbial communities from an aquifer in East River, Colorado, USA - PLM4_5_coex redo | ecosystem: Environmental > Terrestrial > Soil > Riparian zone | place: USA...
CAACTGACGCTCGGTGAAACGGCCCATCCCTGTCGAATCATCCGGCGTCAGGTTGCGCGGCCGCGTCGTGAAACAGCCGGTCGCCTTCGGATCGCTGCCGCACGGCGGTGGTCCGATTTTGAAGTCAGTTGCCGGCCCGGTTGATCCGATGAGCCATCCTTTGGCTGCAGGATCCTCGCCACCGCCATGGCACTCGCCGCACGCGTGGCTAATCACCAGGAACCGGCCGCGCGCCACGAGGTCCACCGGCGCGGCAGCCACCGGCGCTGCGGCCGGCTTGGCCGGGGCCGTCTGATCACCCGCATTCGGCGACGGAGTGGACGAGCCGACGGCGCGCACCGCCAGAGCGGTCACAAACACCATCGCGACAACGATGAACGCACTCGTAAAGGATCTTCCGAACCCACGCATCGCTTACCTCCTATCGCACCAGCAGAATTCCCATCATGCCCATGTCTTCGTGGTCGAGGATGTGACAGTGGAACATCCACTTTCCCGGAAAGTCTTCAAATCTGATGGCCACGCGTACCTTGCCGTGCTTCGGCACGTTCACTGAATCTTTCCAGCTGACGTACGGTTCGGGCACGCCGTCACGATCGATGACCTGAAAGCGGAAGCCGTGCAGGTGAAACGGATGGTCCATCGCCACCACATTTTCGACCTGCCAGATCTCGGTCGTGTTCAGGCGCGAGGTCACGTCCACGCGCTTCATGTCCATGGCCTTGCCGTTGATGAGGCCCTGGCTGAAGACGATCGTCCGGCGCGCAGCCACGAGTTTCGTGTCGATGGCCTGGATCGCGCGCAGCGCGGCAGGCACCGTCATCGGGGCCACCGGCGCATCCGTTGACGTGCGCAGTTCGAGCAGATCGCGCGGCTGGTTCCAGTCCGCCGGCCGGGTGTGCGGATCGTATCGATCGTAGGGGAGTGATTGCAGCACGACGCGGGTGCCTGGCGCGCCGCCGCGCACGAGTATTTCGACGCGTTCCGAGTTCGCGACGAGCAGTTCATTTTCTTCGCGCGGAGCCGCGAACAGGCCGCCGTCGCTGCCGACGTGCACCAGTTTCTGGCCCGCTATCGCCAGCCGGTAGATGCGCGCGGCAGAGGCGTTGATGATGCGCAAACGCTGGAGTTCACCCGGGCGAATTGAAATCGCGGGCATCGTTCGGCCGTTGACCAACAGAACGTCACCCTCACGGCCGTTCTCGGCGTCGACGTGCGAGTCAGGCGACATGTGTTCGGGAAAGTCCACCGAACCGTCAGCCTTGAACCGGTTGTCCGAGAGGATCAGGAGGCGATCGCGGATGCCGGCCAGCGGATCGTCCGCGACTTGCGCCGGGCGCACGACCAATGCGCCGTAGAGTCCCTTCGCGACTTGCTCCGTCGTGGTCATGTCGGGATGTGGGTGGTACCAGTACGTGCCGGCGGTCCCGGCCGGAATCTTGAACGTGTAGTCCTGACTGCCGCCGGGCAGCACGGGATTCAACGGGCTGCCGTCGGCGCCGGCGGGGATGTGCAGCCCGTGCCAGTGCACCGTCGTGGTCTGCGCCAGTTTGTTGTGAAAGTGAATCGTGACCGTGTCGCCTTCGTGCAACTCGATGGTCGGGCCGGGGACCGTGCCGTTGTACGCCCATGCGGTCGCCGGTTTGCCGGGCACCATCTCGACGCGCGACGGCGCCGCGGTCAGGTCGAGCTCGACGACGCCCGGTTTTGCCGACGTGTTTTGCAGCACCGGTGGCGACGTGAACGTCTCGGCTGTTGACGCCGGTCCAGTCTGGAGGGATGACCGGTTGGCGCCTCCGCCCGGGGCTGCCGACAGCACGGCCACCGCCAGGAAGAGGGTGAGAGTGACGTGACTGGACCGTACCTGCCCTGAGCGCATTGTTTTGAGGCCCAGAGCATCTCACAAATTGGGGCGAGGATTCACCAGAGGCGGGTTTACCTACGCTCGCGGTCGAGTTCGGCCTTAACGGCGGCTATGAAATCCAGCCGCGCCTGACCCTGCCCCCCCCGCGATGACCAGCGTGAGGGCGATGACGAGAGCGTGAGTGATCAGTGGTTCGTGTGGGGCGCCATCGACGTAGGCACGCGGACTCGCGCGAATTCGCGTTGCAGCTTCACCACAATATCCCAGGCGACGAACAGGAGAATGAGCACGATGGCGGCTCGAGCGGTGCCGTCGGCTTCGTCGCCCTGAAAGATGTGGCCGACCGTGATCGACCAGATAAGCATTGCGCCGATGCTCGCGCTCAGCACGATGTCGATCCGCCTGGTGAGCAACTGCCACCGGCCCTGAGCCACCAGCGCGGCATACAGCATCAACTGCGCGATGAGCAGCGTTAGCAGCAGTGGCAGCCGCAGCTGCCGAAACGTCGCGTCATAGACCAGCGATTGATAGAACTCGGTCGCCAGTCCTCCGCCCGTAACTTGCGCGACGAACTCCGCCGGCGACGTCAGCCAGATCGTGCCCAGCATCGACGCGGCGATCGCTAGCACCGATGCAGGCCGATTGATACGATCGCGATCGATCACACGCGGCTGCCACTCATCGGCGACGGGAAACCGGCGCCGCACCCACGCGGCGACGCCGGAGCAGACGATCAGGAAGCCGGGCCACCAGAAGGCGCCGAGGCCAAACGTCATCCACCATTGGCCGATCCGCCCGGAACCGGCGCCCTGCCGGAAGGTGATCACAAGACCCAGGATCCACACGGTCGCCATGCCGATGGCCGTGAGCCTGACGAACGCCGGTCCATCGGCGGGCTCGATGACCGCGAACCCCGGCTTGCGGTACCGCAGCGCGACGTCTTCGGGCCGCCCGAAACGACGCAGCAGCTCCATCGCCATGTCGAGATCGGCCGGGCGTCCGGCGTCCGCGGCCAGCCCCTGTAACTCGTCGTCCAGCAGCACGCGCAGTTCCATGCCGACGTCGTTGCGCTGCTTCCGGCCCACGTGCCGGACGACGTCGTCGATGTACGACTCGATGAGTTGTTTGGCAGTCATGTGCATCTACTCCAAAATGCCGTTCGCCGTGTCCACCAGTTCGCGCCAGGTCCCGCTCAGCGATTTCAGGAGCGCGCGGCCATCAGTACTCAGCGTGTAGTAGCGGCGAGGCGGGCCGTCTTCAATACGCCACTCGCTCGTCAGCAATCCCTGCTCTTCGAGTCGCCGCAGCAGGGGATAGAGCGTGCCTTCCTCGATTGGCATGCCCTTGTCGGCCAGCGCCTGCCGCAGCGAATATCCGTATTCCGCCCGCCGGAGCTTCGAGAGTACGGCGAGGACGACGACGCCCCGGCGCAGTTCCTGCTCGAGCTTCGCCGCCGCGTCATTTCGGTCCACTACCAATGGTCACCCCGTAATATGCGATACACACTACATAGATACGCACAGTAAGTCAATCGGTTCAATTTTGGCGGAATGACGAGGCCAGCGTGAAACGTGTTTCCCGACCTGCCAGCCGGCGAGTATTTCGTCGCGGCGCTGACGGATGTCGATCCGGACCAGTGGCAGGAGGCTCAGGCCGCGCTACAATCGGCCGCATTGCCTTCCTTCCTGTCACCTTCAGGGGTGTTTATATGAGAAAGACTACGCTTGTTTCTATCGCCTTAGGCGTGCTCCTCACGTCCGTGGGATTTGCGTTTCAGACCGCCGCCGAAGGGCCGTACAAGGTGCTGAAGACCGCGAAGGTCGGCGGCGAAGGCGGTACGGACTACATCTTCGCCGACGTGGTGGGTCGGCGGTTGTACATCACGCGCGGCGCAACACAAGCGCAGGCGGCGACGGACACGCGGCCGGCCGTGCCGGCGTTCGAAAAGCGAACGACCATTTTTGATCTCGACACGCTGGAACCGGCCGGCACGATCACCGGCGTTGGTGGCAACGGCGCGGTCGTGTGCCCGAAGACGGGTCACGGATTCACGAGCGATCATCCACAGCCGTCAATGTTCGACGTCAAGACCATGGCGTTGATCAAAACGATCGAGGTGCCGCAGGGCTTCAGCGCAGACGGCATTTACTGCGATACCTCCAATGACCACGTCTACATCGGCAGCCATCCGACAAAGTCCATGTTGGTCGTGGATGCGAAGGACGGGGCCGTGCTCGCGCACATCGATTTGGGCGGCGTGCCGGAGCAGAGCATCGGTGACGGCAAGGGTACGGTGTATCAGGTGCTTCAAGATCGGCCAGGCGGCGTCGCGGTCATCGACGGCAAGACGATGAAGGTCACGGCGACGTACCCGCTCGGCGAACACGGATCGTGCAACGGGCTCGCGCTCGACGTGAAGAATCAGATCCTGTTCGCAGCCTGCGCGGCTGTAGGTCCGGCTCCCGCGCGCGGAGCAGGTGCGCCGCCGGCTCCAGCCGCCGCGCCCGATCCGAACGCCAAACCGCCGCAGACGTTCGTCATCCTGAGCGCGAAGGACGGGAAGATTCTCGCCAGATTGCCGCTCGCCGGCAGTTCCGACGGCACGGTGTTCAATCCGGCGACGATGGAAGCGTTCAGCTCGCAGGGCAATGGCACGATGACGATCATCAAGGAGAAGAGCCCGACGAGTTTTGAGCCAGTGCAGGACTTGAAGACGTGGCCGTCGAACGGGGCGCGCACGCTGGCGTTCGACAGCAAGACCGGCCGTCTGTTCGCGATGGCCTCGGAGGCCGCGCCGCCTCCACCGCCGCCGGCGGCGGGCGCCCCGGCACCGGCCGGCCGTGGCGGCGGCCGCGGCTCGATCCCGGGGTCGTTCACGATTATTGTGGTCGGAAAATAGGCGTGCACACTACACGTCTCGCTGCCCGTCTGCTTGTTGTCGTCACCCTGCTGGCCGTCAGCGGATGTACTGCGTCGCAGGGCAATCCCAAAGTGCCGTCCGGCGCGAAGAGTTCGGGCGGCATGCACGGCGTCATCGAAACCGACAAGGGACCGATCACCATCGAGTTCCTGCCGGCAGATGCGCCGAAAGCGGTGGAAAATTTTCGCCTGCTCGCCGAGCACAAGTACTACGACGGTCTGACATTCCACCGCATCGTCCGTGGATTCATGATCCAGGGCGGCGATCCGAACGGTAACGGCACTGGCGGCCAGAGTGCCTGGGGCCCGGATTTCGCTGACGAAATCAACCCGGACTCACCGCTGTACCGCGGCGGGTACCGGCGCGGCTACCTGGCGATGGCCAACATCGGCCGACCCAACACCAACGGCAGCCAGTTCTTCGTCCTCCATCAGGACTATCCGTTGCCGCCCAGCTACGTCATTTTCGCCAAGGTCACCGCCGGCATGGACACGGTGGACATGCTCGCCAATACCGAGACGATGATGAGTGCGGACGGGGAGATGAGCCAGCCGCGCACACCCGTGGTGATCAAGCGGGTCACGATTCGTCCGTAGTCGGGCGGCGATCGCGATCGATTACTCGATTCGCAGCGCTTTGATCGGATCCAGACGCACGGCGCGAATCGCCGGGATGAGGCTGGCCAGAAGGGCCGTCAGCAGCGCGACAACGCTGATGGCGACGAACGTGCCGGGATCCGTCGCGCTGACCTGGTAGAGCATGGACGTCATCGATCGGCTGAGGGCGACCGCGGCGCCCAAGCCGAGAACCAGGCCGGTCAGCGCCAGCGGCACCACTTCCAAGCCGATGAGTTGCAGAATGCGGCCCGCCGGCGCGCCGAGCGCGATACGGACACCAAGCTCGCGCGTCCGTTGCTCGACGGAATAGGCTATGACGCCGTAAATGCCGACCGCAGCCAGCAGCGCGGCCACGATGCCAAAGATGGACAGCAGCAGCGTGTTCAAGCGTCGCTGTGCCGTCATGTCTCCCAGCAATGACTCGATCGGTTGCGCGGCCTGCACGGCAATGCCCGAATCGACCTGGCGGACAATCGCATTCAACGACGACACAAAGGCCGCAGGATCGCCCTTGGTGCGAATCACCATCATCAATCCGCTGTCGGGCGATTGGGCGTGCGGCAAATACGTTTCCGGGCGGACCACGGCGTCGTAGCCCGTGCGGCGCGTGTCCGCCACGATACCCACGATCGTCATCCAGGGCCCTTGCGACGCGAGTTGGCCGTACTTGATGCGGCGGCCGAGCGCGTCGCCTTTCGGCCAAAATCTGTCGGCCATCGACTGATTAATGATGACGGTCGCCGGCGCGGTCGCCGCATCGCGCTCATCGAAGAACCGCCCCTGACGCAGCGCCACGCCCATCACGCGAAAGTAGTCCGGGGTGATCGAATCGACGGGCACTTCGACGGCTTCTTCGGGCGCGAAATCCGGACGGCCTTCGATGCTGAAATTGGTCGAGTTCGGCGTCGCGCTCAGGAAGACGGTGCCGACCCCCGCGGCCCCTTGCACTGCCGGATCCGCCGTGGTCTGCGTGATCACCTGCCGGAAGAATTCGATCCGCGCCGCCGGCTCCCGGTATTTCTCGCCCCAGAGCACCAGCCGCGCCGTCAGGAGCCGCTCCGGTACGAATCCCAGATCGACGCGTCGCATCTGATCGAAGCTTCGCAGCATCAAGCCCGCGCCGATCAGCAGGACCACAGCGAGCGCAATTTCGACGACGACGAGGCCGCGCCGGAGCGATCGGCCGAGCGCGCTCGATCCGCGCGCGCCCTCCTTCATCGTCTGTCCCGCGTCGGTCCGTGCGAGTTGCAGCGCCGGAATCAGGCCAAAGACAACGCTGGTGATGAGCGCGAGCAGCGTTGTGAAGGCGAGCACGCGCCAGTCCATCGAGATGGCGTCGAGCCGGGGCAGGTCCTGCGGGGCGATGGCGATGAGCACGGAGATGCCGAGCCTAGCCAGCGCCACACCGATCGCGCCACCGGCCAATCCGATGAGCAGGCTTTCTGTCAGCAGTTGCCGGACGAGCCGGCCACGTCCCGCGCCGATGGCCGCGCGCAACGCGAGTTCGCGCTCGCGCACCGATGCGCGGGCGAGCAGCAGATTTGCGACGTTCGTACACGCAATCAGCAACACGCAGGCGACCGCACCAAGCAGCACCAGAATCGCCGGCCGGATCTTGCCGACTACCTGATCGAGATAGCCGGCCACGTAGACGCCATAACCCTTCCGGCCGGGAAACTGCTTGAGCAAGTCGCCGTTGACGCGAGCCAGGTCTGACTGCGCTTGTTCCACGGACGTATCGGGTTTCATGCGGCCGATCACCTGGAGCCAGAGCGATCCGCGATTCGTGCGCTGTTGTTCCGAGGCGCCTGTCGGCACCCAGAATTGCGTGTCACGATTGGGAAACGCGAATCCTTCCGGCATTACCCCGATGATCTGCATCGGCCGCCCGTTCATCGACAACGTTTTTCCAATTGCGTCGTCGCGGCCGCCGAAACGGCGCTGCCACAATCCATGAGACAGGATGACGACCGTGTTGGCGCCAGCCGTGTCCTCGGCGGCGGAATACACGCGACCGCGCTCGGGACGCACACCGAGCACGTCGAACAGGTTCGCCGAACTGTGGGCGCCGAACACGCGCTCAGGGTTTTCATCGCCGGTCAGCGTCCGCGCGGTCGTGTTGAAAACGGCCATGTCCTCAAAGGTCCGGCTCTGCTGTTTGTAGTCGAGATAGTCCGGGAAGGAGTGCCAGTCCTCGCGCAGTGCGATGCGCGCGTTGTCCATCCAGACCATCGCCAGCCGTTCGGGCGCCGGGTAGGGAAGCGGGCGCAGCAAAACGCCGCTGACGACGCTGAAGATGGCGCTGTTGGCGCCAATGCCGAGCGCGAGGGTGACGACGGCCGTCACAGTAAACGCGGGACTGCGCCGCAGCATGCGCACGGCATACCGAAGGTCTTGCCGAAAGGCTTCGAACGGCATGGCTATTCGACGATGTTACGCCCCTCTAAGTTTGCAGGGCCGCTGCCACGATAAACTCTGCCCGTCATGACCCTCGCTCGAACTGCCGTCCGACCGGGTGCCGTCACGAACGGCCAGGCGATTCTGACCGGCTGGTTGCTGTGTGGCGTTCTGGACATTTCCGCCGCCTGCATCCAGTCGTGGATGCAAGCCGGCCGCACGCCACCAGAGGTGCTGCGCGGCGTGGCTTCGGCATTGTGGGGACGCCCGGCGATCGATGCCGGCGCAGGCATGGCCGCGATCGGCCTCGCGATGCACTTCACCGTCGCGCTGACCGCGACGCTCGTGTTTTACGCACTCAGCCGGCGGATCGCATTCCTGCGCACCGCGCCGCTGTGGCTGATCGGACCGCTATATGGCGTGGTCGTCTTCTGCGCCATGAACTACGGCACAATTCCGGCGCTGTCGTGGGTGCGGAGTTTGTACCTGCACACACCACCGCGATGGCCCGGCTCCATGAGCTGGCCGCAGGTCGCGATCCACATGGTGTGTGTGGGGACGCCGATCGCCTGGGGTGTCAGGCGCGCGCGCTAGTTGCTAGTGCGCGTCGGCGACCGGCGCACCGCCGCTGGGCCTCGGCCGTTTCAGGACAAACACGGCCGGGATGACGCACAGAAAACAGATGAGGAGCAGGATCCAGGCGTCGTTGTAGGCCTGCATCGCGGCCTGCCGCATCATCGCGCCATCGAGCATCGCCAGCGCGCGCGTTGGCGCGTCAGCGATCGACGCGCCCTGCGACACGAGCGCACTGATGATCGCTTGATACCGCGAGTCGAACGCCGGATTGCCAGGCGTGAAATTCGTGACCAGATCGGCGCGGTGATAGGCGATGTGACGCGTAAGATACGCCCCCAGCACCGCGATGCCGAAGCTGCCGCCGAGTTGGCGCGCAAGATTAATCAGCCCGGATGCCTGCTGTGCCTCGGACGGCTTCAGGCTGCCGAACGCCACGTTATTAATAGGTGCGAACAGCAAACCCAGTGCGGCGCCGCGAATAATGAGCGCCCATCGCGCGTCCGCCTCGCCAGCCACCGTCGACAGGTGTCCGAGCGTCCACATCGCGAGGAGCATCAGCGCCAGACCGGACAGAATCAACCAGCGCGGATCCGCGAGGGGCTTATCACCCGTGAGCAGACGGCCGCACAACACAGCCATCGCGGCCGTTGCCAGGCCACCCGGCATCATCGCCCAGCCAGTCTGTGTCGGTGAGAATCCGAGGATCGTCTGCGTGAACAGCGGAAAAATGATGACGCCGCCATACAGCCCGAATCCCAGCACGACAAACAGGAAAATCGACGCCAGCAACTGGCGGTTGCGGAGGACGCGCAACTCGATGACGGGCTTCTTGTTGCGTGACGACAGTTGCCACCACAAGAGAATGCCGAGCGAGATCGCGGAGGCGATCGACAGATAAACGATCAGTTTGCTCGAAAACCAATCCTTGCTGTTGCCTTCCTCGAGCACGTACTGCAACGAGCCCACACCGACGATTAACAGCGAGATGCCGAGCCAGTCCACCGATCCCGTGCGTCGCCGCTGATCCGGCGGGTCGTGCAGGAAAGTTGTCACCAGAAACGCCGCGGCCAATCCAATGGGCAGATTGATAAAAAAGCACCAGTGCCAGCTGGCGTTATCGGTGATCCAGCCGCCCAGTGTGGGGCCAAGCGTTGGCGCGACAATGACGCCGAGCAGGAAGATCGCCTGGACCATGCCTTGTTCGCGGGCAGGGAAGACCTGCCGAAGCGTGGCCTGCGCCGTGGAAAGCAGCGCGGCGCCGCCGGCGCCCTGCACGAGCCGCCAGAACACCAGCTGGTTCAGACTGGTGGAGAGGCCGCAGAAGATCGACGCCACGACGAACAGCAGGATGGAGAACGTGAGGTACCGTTTGCGGCCGAACGTCTCGGTGAAGAACGCCGTCATCGGCAGCACCACGACGTTCGCCAGAATGTAGGAGGTGCTGACCCACGCCACTTCTTCGCGCGCGGCGCTGAGATTGCCGGCAATCTGCGGCAACGCCACATTGACGATGGTGGTGTCGAGCACCTCCATGATGGCGGCCGTGATGAGGCCCAGGAGGATGAACCACCGCGTCGCCTGGACGCCCTCGTCGAAGGTGGCGCGATCCGGGTGGAGTGCCGTAGTCGCTGTCGCCGCCGCAGTGCTCATCTGATGAAGACCGTCGCTTCGACCGACATGCCGGGCCGCAGGATCATGCCGTCGGTGAGCGGATCGAGCACGATCTTCACCGGCACGCGCTGTACGACCTTGACGAAATTACCGGTCGCATTGTCGGCGGGCAGCAGACTGAACGTCGCGCCCGTGGCCGCCGCGATGCTCTCCACGTGGCCGCGGTATTCATGACCGCCGCGCGCATCGACACTGACCTCGACTCGCTGTCCCGGCCGCATGTCGCGCAACTGCGTCTCTTTGAAATTCGCCGTCACCCACACATCGTCCAACGTCGTAATCGCCAACAGAGGCTGGCCGGGTTGCACGACCTGTCCGACTTCGAGTGAACGGCGGCTCACGACACCGGTCGCAGGGGCACGGACGACGGTGCGCTCGAGATTGAGTTTGGATTGATCGAGCGCCGCTCGTTTCTGCAGCACTTCCGCGTCCGCGACGGAGGCGCGCGCTTCGCTGAGCGCGATCTGCTGCGGCGCGGTGGCTGCGGCCGTGGACTGCGCCTGCGCCTGGAGCAGCGCGGCCGAAACCTGTGCTTTTCGCGCAACGGCCACGTCAAGGTTGGCCTGAGCTTCGCGGACGGACGCTTCGGCGGAATCGACCGAGGCGTGAGCCGTCAGTGCGATGGACGTGACGGCATCGAACTGCTGGCGCGGGATCTGATCCTTGGCCGCGAGCGGACGCAGGCGTTCAAGATCCTGGTCGGCCTTCGCGGCGTTGGCCTTGACCTCTGCCAGTCGAGCCTTCGCCGATCCGATTCTGGCGGTCGCGGCTTCGACCTCGCGCTCGGCGGCTTGCAGACTGGCCTCGGCGCCCCGGCTGCCCGCTTCGGCGATGTGTTGATCGCCTTTGGCCGCCGCCGACGTGACCGGCACGCTGTTGCGGGCGGCACGCGCATTGGCTTCGGCGGACGCCAGATCCGCCTCCGCACGCGCGACCGCGATTTCATAGTCGCGCGACTCGAGCTCGACCAGCACGTCGCCGGCCTTCACGGCCTGGTTGTCGACGACCTTGATCGCGCGGATCGGTCCACCGACGCGCGCTGAGACGGCACTCACGTGCCCGCTCACCTGCGCATCGTCCGTCGTCTCGCGGACCGAGAAATATCGCCAGGTGAAAAAGCCCGCGATGCCGAGAATAGCGACCGCGACGAGCGCGATGCCGAGACGGGACTGCAACGACTTGAGACCGGCCATTACCGAGAACCTCCGATGAACGTGAGCAGGCGCGATTCACCCTCGCCCAGGGCTCGCGCGAATTGCGCCTTCGCGATGTTGTGCGCGTAAACGCTCGTGATGTATTGCTCGCTGGCGCGCGCCACCGCTTCCTGCGCCTGCACGAGTTCGACGGTCGTCGCCACGCCGGCGCGGAAGCGATCCTCTGCCTGCGTCAGCGTCTCAGCCGCAAAGTCCCGCGCACTGGTCGCGGAGCCCACGCCGGCTTCGGCGGCCTTGAGATCGAGCAGTGCGGCGGTCAGTTCGTAACGGACTCCCGCCTCGAGATCCGCGAGTTCCGCCTGGCGCTGTCGCTTGACGGCGTCGGCCTCGGCCGTTCGCGCACGCGTCTGGCCAAGGTCGAAGATCGGAATGTGCACGTTCGCGGCAACCGTGTAGGTGCGTTCGGCCGAACTCGGCGCCGGACCAATCGCGCCGATGTCGCCGTCGAAATGGAGACTGGGAAGCCGAGCGGCCGACGCGGCGCTGGCTGTTGAGCTCGCGGCTTCCGCACGGCTGCGCGCGGCCTTCAGGTCCTGCCGTTGGGCGAGCGCGACCGCCAGTGCCACGTCGATCGTCGTGGGTGGCGCTGGTGTAAATGGAGCGCTGTCGGTGAGATCGAACGCCTGGCCGGCCGGCAGACCGATCGCGCGCGCGAGTTCGAGCTTCCGCTTGGCGAGTTGATTCTCGGCTTGAATGGCCTGCGTGCGCGCGGACTCCAGTTGCGCCTGCTGGCGCAGTACGTCGATCTTGGCCGCCACGCCGGCCGCGTGCTGATCCGTGCTCAAGCGGACCAACGCTTCGGCGGTCGCGACCTGAGCGGCCGTCGATACCGTACGGGCCTGATCGGCGATCGCTTCCAGGTAGAGGTTGCCGACGGCCAGCACCACGATCTCGCGAATCTGCCGTGAGTCGGCATGAGCGGCGTCTGCCGTCGATTGTGCGGCGCCCAGCGTCTTGAAGCCGGCGACATCCACGATCGGTGACGACATGGAGACACGCGCGTCGAACAGACTGAAAGGGCCGATCAGGTTCGGCAGGCCGCCGAAACCGCCAAATCCAAAGGCGGCGGTGTTGAAGATCTGCACGCTCTCGCGCATGTTGAACGCCGCGCGAGGCAGCAGTGCGCTCATCGCCTGCAGCCGGCCGGCCGACGCCACGCGTGTCTCCTGCTCCTGAAGAATGATGGCCAGGTTG
>Ga0210380_10000879_pt1 | contig 12452 bp, 7 predicted proteins | sample PLM4_5_coexredo_FD_155476 | JGI IMG/M metagenome (GOLD analysis project Ga0210380, IMG submission 155476) | Groundwater sediment microbial communities from an aquifer in East River, Colorado, USA - PLM4_5_coex redo | ecosystem: Environmental > Terrestrial > Soil > Riparian zone | place: USA...
ACGAATTTTTCGGAATGGAAGACGCGATCGAGCAGATCGTCGCGTTTCTGCGCCATGCCGCGCAGGGGCTCGAAGAGCGCAAGCAGATTCTTTACCTGCTCGGGCCGGTCGGCGGCGGCAAATCATCGATCGCCGAGCGCCTGAAGGCGCTGATGGAAGTGAAACCGATCTACGCGCTGGCAGGCTCGCCGGTCAATGAGTCGCCGCTCGGGCTCTTCACTGCCGAGTATTACGGAGACGCGCTCGAATCCGACTACGGCATTCCGCGGCGCTACCTGACCGGCATCATGTCGCCGTGGGCGATCAAGCGGCTGCGCGAGTTCGGCGGGGACATCTCGAAGTTCCGCGTCGCACGCATCCAGCCGTCGGTACTGCGCCAGGTGGCGATCGCCAAGACCGAGCCGGGTGACGAAAACAACCAGGACATCTCGTCGTTGGTCGGCAAGGTCGACATTCGCAAGCTGGAAAGTCATTCGCAGAACGACACCGATGCTTACAGCTATTCGGGCGGCCTGTGCCTCGCCAACCAGGGCCTGCTCGAGTTCGTCGAGATGTTCAAGGCGCCGATCAAGATGCTGCATCCGCTGCTGACCGCGACACAGGAAGGCAATTACAAGGGCACCGAGGGCTTCTCCGCGATCCCGTTCAACGGCGTGATCCTCGCCCACTCGAACGAGTCGGAATGGCAAAGCTTCCGCAACAACCGCAACAACGAGGCGTTCCTCGACCGCATCTCAATCATCAAGGTACCCTACTGCCTGCGCGTGTCGGAGGAGGTGCACATCTACCGCAAGCTCCTGAACAATTCCTCGCTGTCCGGATCGCCGTGCGCGCCGGGCACCCTGGAGATGATGGCGCAGTTTTCGGTCCTAACGCGCCTGAAGGAGCCGGAAAATTCGAGCTTCTATTCGAAGCTGCGGGTCTACGACGGCGAAAGCCTCAAGGATGTCGACCCGAAGGCAAAATCGCTGCAGGAATACCGCGACTACGCCGGGCCGGACGAAGGCATGAGCGGCGTCTCGACGCGGTTCGCGTACAAAATCCTGTCGGCGGTGTTCAATTACGACCAGACCGAAATCGCGGCCAATCCCGTGCACCTCATGTACGTGCTCGAGCAGCGGCTCGCGCGCGAAGGCCTGCCCGAGGAAACCCACCGGCGTTATCTCGAGCACATTAAGGGCTGGATCGCGCCGCGCTACGCCGAATTCATCGGCAAGGAAATCCAGACCGCGTACCTCGAGTCCTATTCGGAATACGGGCAGAACATATTCGACCGCTACGTGACGTTCGCCGACTGCTGGATCCAGGAAGAGGATTTCCGCGATCCGGAGACCGGCGAGAGTTTTAACCGCAACGCGCTCAATGACGAGCTGGAAAAAATCGAAAAGCCGGCCGGCATCGCGAACCCCAAGGATTTCCGCAACGAGATCGTCAATTTCGTGCTCCGTGCGCGCGCGGGTAATGGCGGCCGCAATCCGGCGTGGAACAGCTATGAAAAACTCAGGGAAGTGATCGAGAAGAAGATGTTCTCGAACACTGAGGATCTGCTGCCGGTCATCTCGTTCAATGCCAAGGCCTCCGCGGAGGACAAGGAGAAGCATGGCAACTTCGTCGCGCGCATGGTGGCGAAGGGCTACACGGAAAAGCAGGTCCGCCTGCTGGCGGAATGGTATCTGCGCGTGCGCAAGTCGTCGTGACGGCTGCCGGATTCTATGAACCGCCTGATTGACCGCCGGCTAAACGCGCGTGGCAAGAGCACGGTCAACCGTGAGCGATTCCTGCGCCGGTATAAGACGCAAATACGCGCCGAAGTCAAACGCATGGTCGGCGAGCGCAAGGTCGAGGAAATGGACCGCGGCGGCGACGTGCACCTCCCCAAGAAAGACATTGCCGAGCCCAATTTCGGGTTTGGCCACGGCGGCGAGCGCGAATTCGTGCTGCCCGGCAATCGCGAATACGTGGCCGGCGACAAAATTCCGCGCCCCGGCGGCGGAGGCAGCGGCAGCGGCGGCGGCTCCGAGGCGGGCGAGGGCGCCGAAACGCAAGACGAGTTCGTGTTCTCGCTTTCGCGCGAGGAATTTCTCGACATCTTTTTCGACGATCTCGAGCTGCCGCGCCTGATCCGCACGCAGCTCAGCACCGCCGAACAGTTCAAAAGCGTGCGCGCGGGCTATACCACCGTGGGCTCGCCGTCCAACCTGTCGGTGCCGCGCACGCTCGGCAACGCGCTCGCGCGCCGCATTGCGCTCGGCGGCGCCCTGCGCCGGGAACTCGATTTGCTCGAGACCGCCTATAACGAGGCGGTCGCCAAAGGTCACACGCAGGAGTTTACCCGCCTGACCGCGGAACTCGAGCGCCTGCGCGGTCGCCGCTCCGGGCTGCCGTTCCTTGAAGACCTCGATTTGCGCTATCGCAACCGCGTGCTGCGGCCGGAGCCGGTCGCGCGCGCCGTAATGTTCTGCCTGATGGACGTTTCGGCCTCGATGGACGAGAACAAGAAGGATCTCGCCAAGCGCTTTTTTACGCTGCTGTATCTGTTTCTGACCCGCAAGTACACGCAGGTCGAGCTGGTGTTCATCCGGCACACCGAGAACGCCGAGGAAGTCGACGAAGCAACGTTCTTCCACGATCCGAAGTCGGGCGGCACGGTGGTGTTGTCCGCGCTCGAGCTGATGGAGAAAGTCCGCCGCGAACGCTATGCGCAGGACTGGAACGTCTACGCCGCGCAGGCATCGGATGGCGACGCGTTTGGCAGCGATCCGGCGAAGAGCGCGCGGTATCTGCGCGAAACCCTGCTGCCGGCAACCCGCTATTACGCCTATATAGAGCTCGCGGAAGAAGAGCTGATCCGGGCTTCTACGCTGTGGGCCGAGTACGCAGTGCTCGCCGAGGAGCTCGAAAACTTCGCGATGAGCCGGGCCTCGCGCCGCGAAAACATCTACCCGGTGTTCCGCAACCTGTTCAGCAAGGAGCATAACCGGTGAGCCGCGTGTTGTCGGAAGGCTCGGACTGGAGCTTCGAGCTGATCGAACGCTACGACGGCGCGATTGCCGCCGCTGCGGCGGAATTCGGCCTCGACACCTATCCCAACCAGATCGAGATCATCACATCGGAGCAGATGCTCGACGCGTATGCAAGCGGCGGGCTGCCGGTCGGCTATCCGCACTGGTCGTACGGCAAGGAATTCATCCGCAACGAGCGCGCGTACAGGAGCGGCCAGCAGGGCCTCGCGTACGAGATCGTGATCAACTCCGATCCGTGCATCGCGTACCTGATGGAAGAGAATACGATGGCCATGCAGGCGCTGGTCGTCGCGCATGCGAGCTACGGCCACAATTCGTTTTTCAAGGGCAACCATCTGTTCCGGCAATGGACCGCGCCCGACGCGATCGTCGATTACCTGCTATTCGCGCGCCGCTATGTGATGGAATGCGAGGAAAAGCACGGCGCCGCTGAAGTCGAAGCCGTGCTCGACTCGTGCCACGCGCTGATGTCGCACGGCGTCGATCGCTACCGGCGGCCCGCGCCGCTCACGCTGAAGGCCGAAGCCGCGCGCCTCGCCGCGCGCGAATCGCATCGCGAGCGCCAGTTCAACGACATGTGGCGCACGCTGCCGGTGTCCGAACGCCCGCGCGAAGCGGGGTCGGACGCACCGTTTCCCGCCGAGCCGCAGGAGAACCTGCTGTATTTCATCGAGAAGCTCGCGCCCGCGCTCGAACCGTGGCAGCGCGAGCTCGCCCGCATCGTGCGCAAGCTCGCGCAATACTTCTATCCGCAGGGCCAGACCAAGGTGATGAATGAGGGTTGGGCGACGTTCTGGCACTACACGCTGCTTAATCGCCTGCACGAGCAGGGGCAGGTGACCGACGGCTTCATGCTCGAAGTGCTCAAGAACCACACCAACGTGGTGTATCAACCGCCATTCGATTCCAACGTATTCCCCGGCATCAATCCTTACGCGCTCGGCTTCGCGATGTATACCGACTTACGGCGCATTTGCGAGCGTCCCGACGCCGAAGACCGGGAGTGGTTCCCGCAGCTGGCCGGCAGCGACTGGAAGACGACGCTCGATTTTGCGATGCGCAATTTCAAGGACGAATCGTTCATTGCGCAATATCTGTCACCCCGTTTGATCCGCGAATTCCGCCTGTTCGCGATCGCCGACCACGAGTCGGAAACGGAGCTCGGCGTCGATTGCATACACGATGACGCCGGCTACCGCCGCGTGCGCAAGCTGCTCTCGCATCAGCACAGCATCGAGGAGCGCGTGCCCGACGTGCAGATCCACCGCTATGCGCGCGATGCGGACCGCTCGCTCACTTTGCGCTACCGGCGTTTGCGCGGGCGTCCGCTGTCGGGCGCGGCCGCTGAAGTGTTGAAGCACGTGCGCCGGCTGTGGGGCTTCCCGGTGCGCCTCGAGTCTGTCGACGTCGACAACCGGGTGCTCGAAACGCTCGAGTGCGCGGCATAAAGTAGTGCCTTACGGCCGGGTGTGAGGCCACTTCCCCTGTAAATAGAGAGCAAGCGTAGCGGCGAGGGGGCTGGCATCGGGCAACGGGTTTTAAGCGTTTGCCCACCAGCGCTGATATCCTGACGGCTTGACCGCAGAGGCAAAATCTTGAACGAACCCGTACTCGCCTGGTCGGACCAGCTCGCAATCGGCCAGTCCGTCATGGACGACACGCATCGCGAATTTGTCGCACAACTGAATCGCGTGGGCGAAGCTGCCGATGAAGGCGTGCTCGCGGCGCTCGATGACTTCATCGCGCACACCGAAACCCACTTCAGCCAGGAAGAGCAGTGGATGGACGCGATCGAGTTTCCGCCGCGCGGCTGCCATCGCGGCGAGCACGAGAAAATCATGGAAACCGTGCGCGCAGTGCGTACGCGCGTGGCGGCTGGCGATGCCCGCCTTGGCCGCACGCTCGCCGAAGCGCTGGCCGAGTGGTTTCCGCAGCACGCGACCTCCATGGACGCAATCCTCGCGCTGTACATGACCGAAATCGGCTATCAGCCCGAATAAGTCACACCTGGCTTGATTCCGCGGAAAAGAAACTCGTTCCCCCTTGATGGGGGAAAGAATCTCAAGGCTCGCGCCGTATCTCCTGCTGCAGCCACGCGACGAAACGCTGGACCTGCGGGCGCGCGGCGGCGTGCGGGGCGACGATGATGAAATATTCGCGGGTCGCCGCGACGCGATCCTTAAACGGCGCGACCAGCGCGCCGCTTTTCAGCAGGCGCTCGACGAGCGGCGTGCGCCCGAGCGCGACACCTTCGCCTTCGATTGCGGCCTGTATCAGCTGGTCGTAATGGCTGTAGTGCGCGACGCCGGCGGGTTTCATGTCCGTGAGATGGAAGACATCCAGCCACTGGTTCCAGGATAGCCACGGCCATTGTCCCGCCGGGTCGTCGAAATGGAGCATGACATGACGCGCGAGGTCGGCGGGCTTTTTCAGTGGCCGCGCGCGATCGCGCAACAGCGCCGGGCTGCACACCGGAAACGCTTCTTCCCCCGTCAGCGGCAGCGCACTGGCGGGTGCTGCGCGCGGTTCCATGAATCGGATCGCAACATCGATGCGGTCGCGCTCGAGGTTCGCGAGCTCGTTGCCCGCGGCCAGCCGCACGTCGATGCCGGGCCGCACCTTGCGAAACCGCGCGAGCCGCGGCACCAGCCACAGCGCCGCAAATGACACCGTCGTCGTCACCGTGAGCAGGCGGTCATCGCCGCGCGCGGAAAGGCGCGCCGTCGCTTCCTCGAGCTGGCGCATCACGGAGCGCGCGGTCACGTACAGCGCCTCGCCTTCGGAGGTCAGCTTCAGCGCGCGATTAAGGCGCGTGAAGAGCTTTGCGCCGAGATCGTCTTCGAGCGACTTGATCTGGCGGCTGACCGCGGACTGGGTCACGTGCAATTCCGCCGCAGCGCGCGTGAAGCTCATCTGGCGCGCGGCGGCTTCAAAGCCGCGTATCAAGTCAAGCGAGGGCAGGCGGCGAGTGGTTCGCATGCGTATAACTCATCCGATCAATACTCAAATGTCGTTTGCGGGGCGGCCGTCCTGCGCGCAATCTGCACGTATATGGAAGCCTGCGCCGGAAAACCTTTTGCACCGCTGGCCGTGGATTTGAACGCAAGATCCGAGGTGCCGCGGTGCAGCCGGTGCGCGAAGATGAGCCTGTCGCGTGCCGCTTCGGCGCGCCCGACCCGACCCGCGGACCGGGTCTGAACCGCTTGCAGGAGTATACGATGAACATGACTGAAATGCATACGAAACACCGGCTCGAGCGTTATGGCGCGGTGGCGCTGCGCGATGCGCGGGGCAGCACGGTGACGAGCATCAGCGGCACTTTGTGGTTGACGATGGAAGGCGATAGCCGCGACATCGTTCTCAACCCCGGCGCATCGTTCGTGGTCGAGCGCGACGGACTCACGATCGTGGCGGCGCATCAGGCGAGCGTGGTGGACGTCGCCGGGCCGCAGCAAACGCGCGGCTGGCTGGAACGCTGCGCGGATTTTATCGATAGCACGTGGGGACCCCGGGCGATTCGACCGAGCCGTAACTGGGTTTACTAGCGCCGCGCCCGGACTTCGAGCGCGTTGAAGCGGGTTCGACGCCGCTCAGCGCGCGAAGCGCTTACGCGTCTCGTCGCTTTTCGCGCGCGCGATCAGGCGCTCGGCGTCTTCGCTGAGCAGCAGCCGCGCGGCGACGAGTTTCGTGGCGGCGGCTTCCACCTGTTTCACGTAACCCGCATGATCGACATAGCGCTCAGCGAGCGAGCGGCGCGGGTCATTGGCGGCTTCGCGCTCGGCGGGCGTCGCGGTGAATGGTTTGTAAGTGCCGTCGCGGTCGCATAGCTCGCCTTCGGGAAACGGCGCCTTGTAGTAATTCCAGCCAGTGTAGGTCGCGAGCGGCACCGCGATGTCGGGCAGTCGGATACCCGCGATTTCATTGCCGTCCGCGTCGACCTGCGTCACGAACGTGCGATACGGCCGCGACATGTCGAGGTCAGGTTTTATCCAGTCCTTGAGGACGCCGACTGCATTCATGCGACGCACGACCTGGATGCCGGGTATCGCGGGAAACTTGAGCTGATCGGGCGTCGTGAAGGTCGCGGTCTTGAGCTGCGGTGTCATCGAAGGCGGCGGCGCCTTGCCGTCGCTTACCCATTCGTCGAGCGCAATCAACAGCGCGCGCAGCGCGGGCGTCGGGCTGTGCGGATTGCGCGGGTTTACGCATGAGCCCGGCGTCGACGTCATCCACGCGCCGCCGCCGTGCTGCGTGCCTGCGACCAAGTAGCCGCGCGCGTTCGGCGGCAGCGTGACGTCGCCATTGCCGAGCGGGTCGGTCACGAGCAGCGACGCGCCTTTCTGCCAGTACTCGGTCGACGTGTTGGTTTCCATCCACAGCGGGTCGAAACCGTCGCCGCGCATGAGCGCGCCAGCGCGGTTGGTGACCGGATCGATCATCAACGCGGTCGAAAACGGAAACTCGTTTTCGGGAAACGCATGGTCCTCGTGCTGAGTGCTGGTGCGATTAGGCTGGCCGAATTCGTAATTTAGGAAGACACCGCCAGCGCCCGCGGTATATGCAAGCATGCCGTCGAACACCTTACGCGCGGATTCGTCCTGGTTGAAGCCGTCCTTCACGAAATCGCGCAGGAAGCGCCCGCTTTGCGAGCGGCCGAAGCCGAGCACGCCGCGAACGCCCGCGCGAGCTGGATTGGGCGCGCCCTTGGCGTCGGCAGTTTCGTAGCGCAGAAACGAAATCAAATCGCGCGTCGCCGCCATACCTACGCCGAGCACGCGCGGGTCCTGCGCCGGATAATGGAATTCGTAGAGCGAGCCTGGCTCGCCCTTCCTTCCCGCAGGGAGCAGGCGGATTTCGCGTGCATTCACGTATGTCCAGCCGGTGGCCGGGATTTCGCGGCGGGCATCGGTTTCGCCGCGGCGGACGGTGAGCCTGGCGTGCGCCTGATCGGGCGAAGCCGCGGCATACGATAGATGGAACGATTCGGCGGCGCCGCCGCCCGAATCATCCCGGCTGCGCGTGCCGCTCACAAACTCGTCGCGGATGACCCGCACGATGCGCGCGCCATTGTCGGTCGCGACTACGGCCTTCATCACCAGCCCGTAGTTTCTGCTTGGCGCATCCGGGTCCCAGCCACTCCAAGCAAGGGTATATCCCATGCGCAGCAGGAACCCATTGCCTGCGTCGTTGACCGTTGCGGGACTGTTTGCGGCCGCTACTGATTTCACATTGGCGTCGTTCAGAAACCAGAGGGCAAGCTTGCGACCGCGGTTCGTGACGTCGTAAATAATCTTGCGGTTGCCGCGCGCCGCGTCGGCGGGACGCAGCAGAAAGAAATCGGCCTCGTACTCGACGAGGCCGCGCGCATTGCGCGGCGCGCGCGCGAGATTCACGATGACCTTGTTGCGCGCATCCAACGGGTCGAGCTCGCCCTTGAACGTGCCGCGCACCCGTTCATAGGCGCCCGTCGCGCCGTAAGCGGCGCCCTCGGCGAACGGCTCGACGGCGGCGACATTGATTTCGGTGACGCGCGCCATGGCGGGTGCGGCGATGCACGCGGCCAGCACGGCGCCGATAACAGCTTTGCCTTGCATGATTGCTCCTCCGGTTTTCAGCGACGCGCGGCGCCATGAGCTGTAGATCTTGCCGGGTTCAGTGCGCGGTTGAATCAAGGGAGAAACATTACCACGGTCGCGCAATGCCCGTGATTGGGGCGATCAGGCGCGCGGCTCAGGGGTTCAACGCGAGGGCGGGCATTCCGTTATGATTGCCGACTTTTCCACATTTCGCAGAACCTTATGGCCCAATACGTTTACACCATGCAGCGCGTCGGCAAAGTTGTGCCGCCGAAGCGCCAAATACTCAAGGATATATCGCTGTCGTTCTTCCCCGGCGCCAAAATCGGCGTGCTGGGTTTGAACGGTTCGGGCAAATCGAGCCTGCTTAAAATCATGGCCGGCGAAGACAAGAACTTCGACGGCGAAGCGGTGCCGATGCCCAACATGACCATTGGTTTCCTGCCGCAGGAGCCCGAGCTCGATCCGGACAAGACCGTACGCGAAACCGTCGAAGAAGGGCTTGGCGCAATCAGTGAGGCAAAGCAGAAGCTCGACGAGATTTACGCGGCATATGCGGAACCCGACGCGGATTTCGACAAGCTAGCTGCGGACCAGGCCAAGTACGAAGCGGTGATCGCGGCCGCGGGCGGCGACACAGAGCACCAGCTCGAAATCGCCGCCGACGCGCTGCGCCTGCCGCCGTGGGACGCGCAGATCAAGCCACTGTCCGGCGGCGAGAAGCGGCGCGTTGCCTTGTGCCGCCTGCTGCTGTCCAAGCCCGACATGCTGTTGCTCGACGAGCCGACCAACCATCTCGATGCGGAAAGCGTCGACTGGCTCGAGCAGTTCCTGACCAAGTTTCCGGGCACGGTCATCGCCGTGACGCACGATCGGTATTTCCTCGACAACGCGGCAGAATGGATCCTCGAACTCGACCGCGGCCATGGCATACCGTGGAAAGGCAATTACAGCTCGTGGCTTGAGCAGAAGGACGAGCGCCTGCGCGTGGAAGAATCGACCGAGTCGGCGCGCCAGAAAACGATCAAGCGCGAGCTCGAATGGGTGCGCCAGAACGCGAAAGGCCGCCAGGCCAAGAGCAAGGCGCGGCTCGCGCGGTTCGAAGAGCTCTCGTCGCACGAATACCAGAAGCGCAACGAGACGCAGGAGATTTTCATCCCGGTTGCCGACCGGCTCGGCGACAGCGTGATCGAGTTCAAGGGTGTGAGCAAAGCCTACGGCGACCGCCTGCTGATCGATGATCTTTCGTTCACCGTGCCGCCGGGCGCGATCGTCGGCATCATCGGCCCCAACGGCGCCGGCAAGTCGACGCTGTTCCGCATGATCTCCGGCAAGGAAAAGCCCACCAAGGGCGAAGTCGCGGTCGGCAAGAGCGTCAAGCTCGCGGTCGTGGATCAGTCGCGCGACGAGCTCGAGGGCGACAAGACCGTGTTCGACTTCATCGCGCACGGCTCGGACGTGCTGAACGTCGGCAAATTTGAAATGCCGTCGCGCGCCTATCTCGGCCGCTTCAACTTCAAAGGCACCGACCAGAGCAAGAAGGTCGGCAACCTGTCCGGCGGCGAGCGCGGGCGCCTGCATCTCGCGGCGACGTTGATAGAAGGTGGCAACGTACTCCTGCTCGACGAGCCGTCGAACGATCTCGACGTCGAAACGCTGCGCGCGCTCGAAGACGCACTGCTCGAATTCGCGGGCAGCATTCTCGTGATCTCGCACGATCGCTGGTTCCTCGATCGCATCGCGACGCATATCCTCGCGGCCGAGGGCGATTCGAAGTGGACTTTCTTTAACGGCAACTACCAGGAATACGAAGCCGACAAGAAGAAGCGCCTAGGCGAAGAGGGCGCGAAACCCAAGCGGATCCGGTTCAAGCCGCTGAAGTAATCGAGACGCCGCGGCGCGAGTCGTCCAATCGATTTTCGCGGAGCCGGATGCAGCGGCGAGGCCCGTAATACTGCGCGGAGAAAGAATCGAATAACGAAGCGGACATAGTTCACACTTCGTATTCCGTTCGCAGTAAGGTTTTGTCCTACAATAGAGGGAACATTTCTTGCGAATTACATTAAGTACATAGAAGATACGTGTCCGAATGCGCGTGGCATGCGAGAGCAATCTCTGGCGCATGTTTCAGCTTTCCTAAGGGGTAATAAAAGGGGTGGGAAATCTAGGCACACGCAACCGGCTCATGCTGTTGCTGATACTCGCAGCGCTGCCTGCGCTCGCCCTGACTGTCTTCAACAGCGTTTCCCAGCGCAGCGTCGCCGAATCGCAGGCGCGCGAAGACATCACCAATCTCGCGCGCGTCGGCGCCCAACAGCAGTCGCAAATAGTCGATGGAGCCAAACAGCTCTTGATCGGCTTTTCGCTGATTCCCTCGGAATTGCGCAACGAACGTGCGCGCTGCACCGAATACGTACGCCAGGTGCTGCAGAAAACCGGCCGCCTGTATTTTTCGATGGGACTGTACGGCCCCGATGGCGAAGTGCAGTGCGTGGGCACGCTGCTCGATCGCACCGCGCACCGCGCGGTCGAAAGCGGGCAGTTGTCGATTGGCGAATTTCCACGCGCGCAGCTTGCAAAGCCGGACGGCTTCACGTTGAGCTATCCGATCGTCGACGCGCTGCGCGGCACCACCGACGTCGCTTTTGTCGCCCTCAATCTCGGCGAGATCGGCGACCGTGCGACCAAACTGCCGCTGCCCGAAGCCACCGCGCTGACCATTATCGACCGCAATGGCATCGTACTGGCGCGCAATCCCGGCGGCAACGACATTATCGGCCGCAAACTCGATGCGGCGCAGGTCCCGGAAAGCGCATTCACCGGCGTTAGCGGGGTGTTCCGCGGCAAGGGCGCGAATGGCACACCGTTGCTCTACGCATACGAAACCGTCGCCGAGGCGACTGGCGGATCCCCGGCGTTGCGCGTGCTGGCCAGCATTCCGCTCAATGTTGTCTATGCCGATGCCAACGCAACGCTGATTCGCACGCTCACCGGCGTAATGCTGGTGACTATTCTGCTGCTGATCGCCGCGTGGTACGGGGCGGAGCGCTTTTTCCTGCGCAACGTGCGCACGCTGCTGATGACCGCCAACCGGATCCGCGGCGGCGACCTCACCGCGCGCACCGGCATGCACTACGGCAACGAGGAGTTGAGCCAGATCGGCAAAGCGTTCGATGAAATGGCGCACACTCTCCAGGAGCGGCAAAAACGCATCGAGACCGCGATCGTGACGCTGCATCAACAGTCGATCACGGACGCATTGACGCGGCTGCACAACCGGCGTTACCTCTATGAAACGCTGCCGCGCGAAATCGTGCGCGCTAAGCGCAACAACTCCACGATCGGTGTCGTCATCGTCGATCTCGATTACTTCAAGCACATCAATGACACCTATGGGCACGAAGCCGGCGACATGGCGTTGCGGTGGGTGGGCAACGTGCTCATGAAAAGCGTTCGCGGTAGTGACGTCGTGTGCCGCCACGGCGGCGAAGAGTTTTGCCTCGCGCTGCCTGAGGCCTCGCGCGAGAGCGCGCAGGCCAAGGCCGAAGAAATCCGCCACTCGCTCGAAGAACTCAATCTCGATTATTGCGGGCAGCCGCTGAAAATCACCGCGTCGTTCGGTATCGCCGTATATCCGGAGCACGGCACGGACGCCGATACGCTGCTGCGGATGGCCGACGAGGCGCTTTATCAGGCCAAAACGGCCGGCCGCAATCGTGTTGTCGTATACAACAGAGAAGGCGGAGTCAGGGACGTGCGCATGACCGCGGCCTCGACCTCGACCGCGCCTACCGAGCGCGCGGCTGCGAACAAGGCTGTGGCCATGGCTGTCGTCAGCGATATCAAGGCTGCC
>Ga0210380_10000880_pt1 | contig 12440 bp, 11 predicted proteins | sample PLM4_5_coexredo_FD_155476 | JGI IMG/M metagenome (GOLD analysis project Ga0210380, IMG submission 155476) | Groundwater sediment microbial communities from an aquifer in East River, Colorado, USA - PLM4_5_coex redo | ecosystem: Environmental > Terrestrial > Soil > Riparian zone | place: USA...
TTCACAGCGGACATCTGGCTCGTCGTGAACCGGCGCCACACGACGCCATCCCGTTTCCTGAAACGAATTGAGCCGACGACCGCGGCCCGGTGCTTGCCTAAGTAATGGGCGCACTGAACGATCCATTGCCTCGCGTTCGGTAAAATTGCCTGTCTCCGCACTCGACGACCCATCAGCGAATCGAAAAATCGACGATCTGTGATCTGCCTCACAGTCGGATCGGGGCTCCCCGGCCAAATAAGGCCGACCGTCACCGCATGGGCGGAGTCGTGCGCGCCCTTGCGCCGGAAGGAGGCCGAGATGAGCAGTCGCTGGTGGTTTCCATTCGATGGAATGGAGGAAATGTCGTTCAAGCGCGTGCCCGAGGGCTGGGTCTACCGCGTACCGAACCCATGGCTGCTCGGCCGTAGCCGCTATTACCTGGTGAGCGAGAAGCAAAAGTCCGAGATCGCCGGCCATCATCGCCGGATGTGGCTTTTTCTGCTCCTGGGAATCGCCGTAATCGCCGCAGTGGGCGCGCCCCTGACGTTGGCGGGATTCGATGAGCAGCAGGTCGTGTTGTCGCTGGCGACGGCCGCGCTCCTCGGCCTGATCGTAGGTTTCGTCGCCAACGCATGGCTGTGCCGGACGATCCGCCCCATCATCGCAGACCTAACTCCGACGACCCAGCGGATAACCCAGAGCGAGGTGCTCAACACCCAGATTGCGGTGTTCTCACGCGGGTACCTGCTGTTTTTCGGATCGCTCTCGTTGCTGCTGTTCGCGCTCATCGCGCTGCAGCCCTTGCTCACGTCGGCGGGCTGGGACGCGCGCTCGCTATGCGGCGCGATGTTGTTCGGCGCCGGCACGATTTACTGGTTCGCCTTGTACATCGCCAAGCGCAGACAATCGGTGGCCCGAGCGAGATAGCCGGCGTCGCGCAATCGGTGTCCCAAGCATGATCCCCGAAAAGTGTGCAGCGGTTTTCGGAAAAGATCATGCTCAAACACGAAGCTATGTGGCCGACAGCGCGAAGACCGGACAAGGCGCATGGCGGATCACGCGCTCGGTGGTGCTGCCGCGGAACACGTCGAGCACGCCGTGGTGCCCCGCCGTCGGCATTCCGATCAGGTCGACGTCGAGCTCGATGGCGGCGTCCACGATCGCATTGACCACGTTACCCGACCGCAAGATGACCGGCGGCAGGGCGTGCGAATTTGTCGACCGGATGTGCAGCGGCGGGGCCTCGTCGCCGACGTGCAGGATATGTACGGCGGTTTTCGTCCCGCTCACCAGCGCGCAGAACCGGTGGATGTCGACCAGTGCTCGCCCGGGCCGCGGCGAAAAATCCACCGGGATGAGCACGCGTCGGAGCTGGACATCTCCGTTCACCTGACCAACGAAACCTCGCGCCCCTGGCGTAATGAACAGCGTCGGAACCGCGGAGCGGCGGAAGACCGACTCGGCCACCGACCCCTTGAGCCAATGCTCCATGCCGTCCCGGCCGTGGGTCGCAAGCACGACGAGATCGCTTTCATGCTCGCTCAGGAAGTCGGTGATTGCACGCGTCGGCTCCTGCAGGGCGAGGCGAATATTGTCGACTTCGATACCGAGCTTGTCGGCGACGACCGAAGGCGGATCACCTTCCTTCGACAGCCCCCATTGCGTCAGGAGGCGCAGGGCTTGTGGAAACGCCAATGCCTCATGGGCGTCATATTGTGACACGTGCACCAGGTGCAATTTGCTCCTGGTCGCCAACGCGATCCGCAAAGCATGGGCGAATGCCGCGGCGCTCAGATCGGAAAAATCGGTCGGATGCACGATGGAGCGAATGGAAGGATTCATTGGAGCGCATCCGCCGCGGCCATCATGCCCGCCCGTGCATAATTTTCACCAAGCCTGAAGTCAACAGCATGTCCGGCGCTACCGTGCGCGGCGAAGCATCGAAAGGCCGCGAGGCAGGGCGCTGGCCTCATTTTCGGTGTCGGGTCCGAACCGGCCGGAGCGGACCCGGGAATGCGCGTTCGGCCTCGATAGCCAATCGCTTTTCATGCCGGGCCAAGACGACGGCGATCACGACGATGATCGCGACAACCACGATCCCTATCGCCACGCCGACGGGCGCCGCCAATCGCTTTATCTCTCCACCCAGGTAGTACGCGCCGAACGCATCGATAGCGACCCACGCAACGGCGCCGGCGATGTTTGCAATCCAGAAATCGCGCCAGGGCATGTAGTTGGCGCCGGCCAGAAAGCCGACGACGCTGCGGAGCAGCGGGACGAAGCGGGCAAAGAAAACCACTTTGCTGCCGTGGCGCATGAACAGATACTGCCCGATCTTGATCCGCGACTCGCTCAAATGAACGTAGCGGCCGTAGCGTAGCAGCAGCCTGTACCCGAACTCCCGGCCGACCCAGAAGGCGATGAAATTTCCGATGACCCCGCCGAGCACGCCGGCGACAAATACCGACCAGATGCTCAGCTCATGCGTCGAGCCGGCGTAGAGGGCTGCCGCGATAAGGATCGTTTCGCCCGGCAAGGGAACGCCGACGCATTCCAAGGCAATGATCCCGGCAACCAGCCAGCTGCCGTAGACCGATATCAGTGAGGCGAGATGGTGGATCAATTCGGAATACTCGAAATGCGCATCGATTGATTCCCCCGCGCCCGGCTCGATAACTCACTCACGTCCATCGGTCTCAGGTCTTTCGCCTTCGCGCTGCCGGGCAGGGCGATGGCAGCGATCCTACGCAATCCCGGCCGGCGGTGGTCAAGCGTGCGCGGCGTGGCGATGGCGGCCCTGATCGTGGTCTGGTCTGTAAGCCACATTCGAACTTATGCAACTCGGGGGCCTGGCGACGCCCCACCATCGGCCGGGTGCCTGCGCTCCGACCAGGAACAATTTGCCGGAACGGGAATTCCTCTGGGGCGACTTTTGGTTGCCTGGCGAGACAACATCGCACCACCGTGGTAGGCACCATTGCTCATCGTTGGGAGTTGGCCTTGGCAGGGATGACACCAGACGACTTGGCATCGCTCCGACGAGCCGTCCAGTCGCTGGAACATCCGAGCCTTGCCGCACGTCTCACCAATATGGTCGGCAAGCCGATTGAGCTCATCGGTTATGCGCTCCCCACGGCTGCGTCGGACGCGATCACGACCGCCACCTCCAAGGCTCTCGACCTCGCGCTCAACGTGGCGCTGGGGACGATTCAACGCGCCCCGCGCCCGCGATCGCAGCTCTTTCACCGCGCCTTGGCCACGGCATCGGGGGCTGCGGGGGGCGCCTTCGGCCTGCTTGCTCTCCCCGTAGAGCTTCCCGTGTCGACGATCATCATGCTGCGGTCGATCGCGGAGATTGCACGCAGTGAGGGCGAGGACCTGTCCAGCTCGGAAACGGCACTCTCATGCGTGCAGGTCTTTGCACTGGGCGGCCGGCCCGGCTCGGCCGATGCCTCCGAAAGCGGATATTTTGCCGTACGGGGCATCCTTGCAAAGAGCGTGACGCAGGCCGCGCGTTTCATCGCGGAACGCGGTGTGATCGAGGAAGGGGGGCCGCTTCTGGTCCGCTTCGTCGCACAGGTGGCATCGCGCTTCGGGGTGGTGGTGACGCAGAAGGTCGCCGCCCAGGCCGTTCCGGTCGTCGGCGCGCTCGGTGGTGCCGCCGTGAACTACGCGTTTATCGAGCATTTCCAGGATGTGGCCCGGGGTCATTTCACGGTTCGCCGGCTCGAACGCACGTATGGCGAGGAGCTCGTGCGGACCGAATATGAGCGGCTTGCGCGCGAGCAGTGAAGCCCGGCTGCTCGCGCCTTTCCGCGTTGCTCCGTCGGTATGGCCCAGCCTATCTTTCGTTTGGACGCTTCTCCGGAATCGGAATTTGCGGCAGAGTGATTGCGGTGCACGAGCCACCGCTCTTCCGGACGGATCGGTGGACGCAAGGGGGCAAGCAACAGATGCAGCGACGCACGTTCTTGACGTTGTCGGCGGCAGCGGCGGCCGGCGTGGCGCTTCCGTTCAGGGCGCACGCCACGGTGCCCAAGCCCTATAGCTGGGACGCCGCGCCGCCGATGAACGACGCCGGCGCATTCGTCAGATGGATGCAGGAGCACCGCGGCGAGGATCCGAGATATCTGCACGCGCGCTTCGAGCGCTTTCAGAACATGGTCGGCCACGTCGACCTTTGGGAAGCGCACAACAAGCGCGCGTTTCTGATGACCCCGCGCGAGGAGTTCTGCCGGCCCTCCGACCGCGCGGTCATCTACGACGTCAACTACCACGATATCGGTTTTGGCGTGACCATCACCGGGCCGCGCGTGGTGGGACGGATGACAAGCTCGATCGACGTCAAGATGGGTGAGAAGGTGCTCGAGATCGGCACCGGGTCCGGCTATCAGTCGGCCTATCTCTCGAACCTGACCGACAAGGTGTGGACGATCGAGATCATCAAGCCCTTGGCCGAACGCACCCGCGGTTTGTACGACTCCCTCATCCAGCGCGGCTACACCGAGTACAAGGCCGTCACCTCCAAATATGCCGACGGCTATTACGGCTGGGAGCAAGAGGCCCCGTTCGACAAGATCATCGTCACCTGCGGCATCGATCACATCCCGCCGCCGTTGCTGCAGCAGCTCAAGCCCGACGGGCTCATGGTGATTCCGGTCGGCCCTCCCGGCGCGCAACGTATCCTCAAGGTCGTCAAGGAGACCGCGACAAGCGGCCAGGTCGCCGTCAGGCGTTCCGACATCTATAACGGCAGGCCGGTGCCTTTCGTCCCGTTCACCAAGCTGGACGGCGATTCCATCAAGGGGACGCATTAACTCGTAGTCGTACGCAGCTTTGTCTCCATCGTGGTGAGGAGCGCCGCATGGGCGCCCCTCATAACGCGCGTACTCTTACTTGATGACGCCGCAGGCGATGCGATCGCCGGCATTGCCGGTCGGATCGGTCGTGTAGTCGTCCTTGGCGGCGTGAACCACCACGGCGGTGCCACCCTCCTGAAACACGGAGTTGGGTTTGCCCTTCTCCAGCGTGATGTCCTTGTTCACGATCCTGAGCCTGAGGTTCCCGTTCGCCGGGACAGTAATATTGTCCATGTCGCCGGCGTGATGGCCTTCCGGGTTGAGCTTGCCGTGCTTCTTTTGCGCGGGATTGAAATGGGGGCCGGCCGACGTGAAGGGCGGCTCGCACTTTCCGACCGAGTGCACATGCAACGCGCGCTCGCCCGGCGGCAAGCCTTTGAGCGTACCGCTCAGGCGTACGCCGTCACGGGTCTGGGTCAACGTGACGGTGCCCACGTCCTTGCCATCCGCGGTTTTGACGTCCGCCGTCGCCGGAGGCGTCGCCGCGGCGGATTTCTTGGCGGCTGCACCATCCTTCGTACGCTGCGCGATCCTGACGGGAGCGAGATCCGAACCCGGACGAGTGCTGCTCTCGATCGCGAATTTTTCTGGGAACTGCCGTGATGGCAATTCATTCGCCATAGCCGATGTGGCCGCCAGCAGCAAAGCCGGCGCGGCGATGGCCATGAAATGGGACATGATAGCGACCTCCTATTGCAACGAAGCATGCAAGATAGCAGCCTGAAGGGAGCGTAGAAAGCGACTTCGATCGCACGGCGCGGCATCGATCAACACGCGAGGCGCAAGGGTAGTTCCAGCGAGGGGCCGACTGAATTCGCCTTCGCCGCGCACGGGCCGTGCGACGAGGCAAAACCGGTTTTCCGGATCAATTCGGGCGGCGAGTGGTTTCCTGCGACCTGAATGCTTACGTTGAGAACCACTGCGGCCGGGACGACCGCCTGCGGCGATGGGCGGAAGTGCGACTTGTATTCGGAGCTCGAGCGGCCAGCGCAATTATTCTTGTACGAGCAGAGGAGCGATGCATGACCAAGATCACCTATGAGATCGTTGAACATGACGGCGGCTGGGCCTACCGCGCCGATGGCGTGTTCTCCGAGACCTTCCCGTCCCACGACCTGGCTCGCAAGGCGGCGGAGCGCGCAGCGAAGGAGCAGGTGGTCCCGGGAGAGACGACCGGCATCCAGTACGAGGACAAGGATGGCCGCTGGCACGATGAAGTGTCGCGGGGCAATGATCGGCCCGAGACCGACGTCGAGGGTTGACCGCGGCTGAAGGTTGACGCCGTTCGGCCGTTTCCAGCGAATCAGTGATTGCGCCGCGAGAACAACACTACAAACGACACTGCACGCTAGTGTGACGGATTTGACGTTCCTATCAGCATTTGCCGCCAGTCATTCATAGGAACGTCAAATCCAAAGCCACACTAGAATCATATAGTTGCTAGTGTCCCTTTGGTTCCGACGTTCGTACGAGCGCGTGCTGCAAAGGGATACGAACGTCGGAACCGGGACACTAGCCGACAGGCGCCAGTTGCGGCGGCATGAACGCGCGAACTGGCGGAGCTGGCGCGTCCCAGCGCTCGATTTCGATGAGCGCGGTGAGTGCGCTCGTTCCTTGCGCGAGCGGCGACGTGCCGATGTCGAGCGTGAGCACGTTGGGATTCCCGTGCCGTTCGGGCGCTCCCGCCGTATCCGCCGGATCGAACCACGCGCCCGTTGCCATGACGACGACTCCTGGCATCACGCCGGAGTCGATGACCGCTCCGGCGAGGCAGGCGCCGCGGGCGTTGAACGCGCGCACGATGTCGCCGTCGCGGATGCCGCGCCGCGCGGCGTCCGGCGGGCTGATGCGGATGGGCTCGCGGTCGTTGATCTTTTGGCCGCGTGACACCGGACCCGGGTCCATCTGGCTGTGCAGGCGGCTCGCCGGCTGGTGCGTGACCAGGTGAAGCGGCCAGCGTTCTGCGCTTGCGCCTCCGAGCCATTCCGCCGGCGGCAGCCAGGCCGGGTGGGATGGACAGTCCGCATACGCGAAGCTAGCGACGTCGTCGGAGACGATCTCGATCCGTCCGGACGGGGTCTTGAGCGGATGGCGTTCGGGGTCGCGGCGGAAATCTTCGAACAACACGTAGTCACGCTCGGGCGGCGGCAGTTCGATGAAGCCCTCGGCCCAGAACTGCTGGAAGCCGGGAAGGGCGACGCCATTGGCCGTCGCGCTCGCGCGGACCTGGTCGTAGACCCATTGGCACCAGCCCATCTCGTCGCGATCGCCGGTGAACGCCGTTTCGTAGCCCAGGCGCCGCGCCAGCGCGCGGAAGATGTCGAAGTCGTTCCTGGCCTCGCCGATCGGATCAATGGCGCGATGCATGGCAAGGACGAAGGAATCCCGCGACGAGCCGCCGACGTCGTTGCGCTCGAGCATGGTGGTCGCCGGCAGCACGATGTCGGCATGGCGCGTGGTCGGCGTCCACCAGCTGTCATGGACGATCACCGTCTCCGGCTTCTGCCAGGCGCGCTGCAGCCGGTTGAGATCCTGGTGGTGGTGAAATGGATTGCCGCCCGCCCAATAGACCAGCCGGATATCGGGATAGCTGTAGCGGCGACCGTTGAATTCGTAGCTGTCGCCGGGATGCAGCAGCATGTCGGCCATGCGGGCCACAGGGATCATGGCGCGCGCCGGGTTGAGTGGCAGTGGGACGTCGGGTCCCGCGACATCGACGCGCGGCACGCCGATGCCATTGGACGAACCGTGGCCGAACGCGAAGCCGCCGCCAGGCAGGCCAATGCCGCCCAGCATTGCCGCCAGCACGATGGCCGCCCAGTAGGGCTGCTCGCCGTGATGCGCACGCTGCAGCGACCATGCGCAGGTGATCATGCTCCGGGATGCGGCCGCGCGCCGCGCAAGCTCTCGGACGGTGTCGGCGGGAACGCCGGTGATGACCTCGGCCCACTGCGCATCCTTCGGAACATTGTCGTCGAGTCCCAGAAGATAGCGGCGGAACGCTTCGAAGCCGGTGCAATAGCGCGCGACGAATGACGCATCGTGGCGCTCTTCGCTGAGAAGCGTGTGCGCCATAGCCAGCATCAACGCGGTATCGGTGTTCGGCCGGATCGGGACCCATCGGGCGTCGAGAAAGTCGGGCGCATCCGACTTGAGCGGACTGATGGAGACGAATTCGATACCGGCGTCCTTCGCACGTCGCAGCCACATTTCCATGCTGTGGGCGCCGGCGCCGCCGGAGGTCACCTGACCGTTCTTGGTGGCGAGGCCGCCGAAGGCGAATATCACGCGCGTGTGCTTGACGATCGATGCCCAGTCCGTGATCTGGCCGACGGCCGGCTGGAATGTGCCGATCACGCGCGGCAGGAGATACTGAGCAGCGCCGAAGCTGTAGTTGCCAACCTGGTCGACGCAGCCGCCGCCGAGGAACAGGAACCGCCGCACCAGGCTGCGGGCATGATGGACGCGGCCGGCTGACGACCATCCATAGGAGCCGCCGAGGATCGAGTTGTGGCCGAACGTCTCGCGCACGCGTGCAAGCTCCGCGGCGACCGCATCCAGCGCCTCGTCCCAGGACACTTCGTGGAAGCGTTCGGTGCCGGTGCGCGGCTTGCCCTCACGCCAGCCTTCGCGGATCGCCGGCCGTGCGATGCGCAGCGGCGAGTGCACCATCGCCGGAATGGCCTCGAGCATGTTCGAGGGCGCGGGATCGCGCGCAAACGGCTCGCACCCGACGATGCGTCCGTGCTCGACCAGGGCGGTGAAGGCGCCCCAATGGGCCAGGGAAGGGAAGCGCGCGACGGTCATGGTGTTCCGGCTTGGTGACGAGTCGGAAGATGGGCCTTTTGCGGCCCGGACTCAACTAGGGTGCCTGTTGCGCCGCCGCGGCGTCCGCACCGCATTTGGAGGATGGATCAGTGGCGAACCCCATAGTCGGGGGCGAGCAGCCGGTTGCGAATCAGCCAGTCGAGGGTGCGGAACCAGGACTCGTCCGTGTTGCCCCGCATATCGGCGCTCATGGCAGCAAGGGTGGCCCCCGAGGATGCCTCGCGAACGTAGATGTTCATGTTGAGAATCAGATTTGAAACCTTCTGGACGGTGCCCGTGATCGAAAGTTCCGCTCCGACGCGCCCGGCCAGGCGCGTGTCACAGCCGCCGCAGCCCTGCAGGTTGCTCGCCCGCGCCTCCGCTGCGACCGGTGCGATGTCGACGAGCGAGAACCGGCCGGAGTCTTTCAGCCGTTCCCGCAGCTGCAAGCTCACCTGACCAAGGCGCGCCTGTTCGTCGGATCGCGCGCCGCGGATCTCGCCCTCCACGCTGGTGTCGATCAATTCGAAATCGAACACGGCAACCGTCTGCGCGTGCGTCGGAGCTTGGACGGCCAGCAGAAAGATCCACGACACCACGACGGAGCATGAGAGCCGCATGAGGGAGGTGAAGCGTTCGCTCATCAAGCAAATATAGACACTCGCGTTCCGTTCACCAATCGTGTCCTTGCTCGCCGGGATAGGGCCGTTGCGGGGGCACCGCCGAGCCCCTATTGGCAGGATCATGATATCGATCGCGGAACGCCGACGCTTGCTGTCAGTACTCCCGGGAACCTGGCGCCCCGCGCTGTCCCACGCTCGCATCGAGCTGATCGAAACGGGAATGAGCGATGCGTCGGTGTTTCGGTTGGGGTCCTCCCACTATCTGAAAATTGCGCAAGACGCCGCCGCTCGCGATCTGAGAGAGGAAATCGAGCGCACGGCTTGGCTCGGGCAGCAAGGCGTTCGGGTAGCGCCGGCGGTGCGGGTGCACGATGGCGGTGACTTCGTTGCGATCCTGAGCGAGGCCCTGACAGGATCGAGCGCGGACGAGACCGATCTTTCTCCCGAGATCGTCGTGCTGGCGCTCGCGCGCGCGCTGTCGGCATTGCACGCCGTTCCCGTCGTGCGCTGTCCTTTCGACGAAAGCATCGCAGTGCGGCTGGGGAGGGCAGGGACGCTCGTCGAAAACGGCAAGGTCGATCCGCGCGCATTTGCGCCGCGCAATCGGGATGTCGCTCCCGGCGCGCTGCTCGAACGGTTGCAGAGAACCATGCCAAGCGAAGACGTCGTCGTCGTTCATGGTGACGCAACGCTCAGCAACATGATCGTCGGCAACGACCTGTCCGTCGGCTTCATCGATTGTGGCCATGCCGGTCGCGCCGACCCCTACGTCGACCTCGCGCTTGTCACCGAAGGCTTGGCGGAGCGGTTCGGGACCGCAATGGCCGATCGCCTCATGGGCGCCTACGGGAGAGCCGCGCTGGATGAACGCAAGGCCGGCTATTTCCTCGACCTGTACGAATTGTTCTGAGCGCGCGGCCGGTCATTTCGCCCCGCCTCGGGTCAAAAATATTGCCTACGATGCGAAGATAGTTATTGACTACGTAACGAATTTATAGTATATGATTGGCCATCCTCGCTCATGGAGGGCGTCTTCCGGAGACGGTCCTGAAAGGCGGAGCGGGGAGTGGCGTCCCACGACTGCGGCGCGAACCGCAACGTAGGGAGGTCCGGACCCCGACCGCCAGGCATTAATGCTTGGCGCGGGCAGTCGCTGCGGCTCCGGTTCCACTGCCGGGAGCCGACTTCGTGGGTCCGCATCCGAAAATCGCCACGGTGGAGCGCCGAGAGAGGTCCCGGTCGCCCCGGGACAGGGTGGTCGCGCGTCGCAGGCGCGACCGAAAGAAAGAGTGCGTCTGTCGGCGCTCCATCCACCCCTCGTCGGGGGGACGGGAGTCCGTCGTCGCGGAGGCTGAAAGCGGCCGGCTCGCTTGCGCGCCGAAGCTTGGCGAAGGCGGGTGGTGGGCAAAGTCTCGGCGAAGCGGGTGCGACAAGAAGCAAGCCAAACCCGGGCGCAACAACGCGCCGCGGGAACGAAGAACACTGCGCTCTTTGACATCGTGAGTTAGGACTACGGCCAACGGTTCGCTTTGCGCGCCGCGACTGCGCACGCTCGTGCGCGCGCCCCCCTCTCGTGTCCCGGGTCTCGCTTCGCTCGCCCGGGACACGAGACCGCTCGACCTGTTCGCGCGGTTCAGCCGCCGACGGACCCGGACGTGCGGCTCGCCTCGAACAGGAACCAGGTCCGCTGTTCGGCCTCGTCGATCCAGTTCTCGAGCAGGCTTGCGCTGGCCACGTCGTTGCCTTCATCGCAGAGGTCATGGGTCTCGCGCATGAAGGCGATCAGTTGCTTGTTGTCCTCGCGCAGCTCCGCCAGCATATCGTGCGGAGTGACATAGTCGGCGTCGTTGTCCAGGAGACGCTGCGAGCGGCTGATCTGGCCGATCGAGCGCAAGGTGGTGCCGCCGATCTTGCGCACGCGTTCCGCGATCGCGTCGGTCGCGGCGAGAATCTGGTCCCCTTGGTCGTCGAGCAGGAGATGATAGTCGCGGAAGTGCGGACCGGACATGTGCCAATGGAAGTTCTTCGTCTTGAGGTACAGGGCGAAGAAGTCGGTGAGCAAAAGGGTCAGCGCCCCGGCAATATCCTTGGTTGCATCCGATCTCAGATCCGTCGGCGTGTCGAGCGGAGCGAGCCGTCGCGCCTTCACGTTGATCGAGTCCATCGCGTGGTCTCCTTGTCGAGTGTTCCGATTGGCAAATGTCATTTGCGAGGGCGGCAGGGCGGCCGTCATCGGGATACACACGATGGCGCCAAGACCGCAGCGATGCTTGCGCGATGTTGTCGTTATTGGATCGGACTTGCGGCAGTCTTTGCGGTTCGATCTCCGCTCGGCGCGCAGCCGCCATGATCGGTGGGGCGTGGCCTCCGCCCGCAGGCCGCGCGGACCGGTGTCAGCATCTAGCGGACGGATGCCGCCTCTGGGACGACGCTGGGCCCTCGGAAAGTTCATTTCATGGACCGCCGGGATGGCAGGCTGCCCATCGCGTGGGCAGCCCTGATCAAGCAATGATCTCCTTATTTGGTGCGGTCGCGTTGACGTAGGCGGCGCCCCGGTTAGGTATTCGTCCATCGTGTTTGCAATGCAGCATGGGAAGTCCGCCCCACGCGAGTGGCGTGCCGCTTGCACTGACACTTTGCCAGAACCGGGCGTTCCCGCTCCCGGCGGCGGTTCCGGAGTTCGGCAAGAAGCCTGATCATGACGGTAGTCCCTTCGACTGAAATCCCCTTTCGCAGCAAGGTCGGGGCACAACTCGTCCTGGGATTCGCTCTGATCGCGATCTGGGAGGCCACAGCGACGTGGCTGGTGGATCCGTTCTGGATCGGAAAGCCAAGCGCCATCGCGCAGCGTCTGTGGGATGTGTTCGTGCACGGCGACATGCTGACCCACACCGGCGTGACCCTGTTCCACTCCGTCGTCGGCTTGCTGCTGAGTCTTGTGATCGGCGTGCCGATCGGCATCCTGTTTGCCGCCAAGCGCTCCATCGCCGACACCGTCGAACCCTATTTTCTCGGCTTCTACAGCCTGCCGCGGGTGGCGCTGGCGCCGCTGTTCATACTCTGGTTCGGCATCGGATCGATTTCCAAGATCATGATGGCGTTTTCCATGGTGGTGTTCATCGTCATCCTGAACACGCACGAGGGCCTGCGCGGCGTGGACCGCGATCTC
>Ga0210380_10000881_pt1 | contig 12431 bp, 12 predicted proteins | sample PLM4_5_coexredo_FD_155476 | JGI IMG/M metagenome (GOLD analysis project Ga0210380, IMG submission 155476) | Groundwater sediment microbial communities from an aquifer in East River, Colorado, USA - PLM4_5_coex redo | ecosystem: Environmental > Terrestrial > Soil > Riparian zone | place: USA...
ATCGACGCCCGGCCCCCGGTGCTGGCGCAGATGGCGCAGAAGTTTGCTGAAGAACAGTGCTCCATCCTGGGGGTGGAGGAGATCGCGCGCGAGCACACCGCCAGCTACGGCATCGTCAGCACCGAACGCGCCGGCGCGGAGCTGAGTGCCATCAAGGCCATCGTCGAGAAGCCGGCGCCTGCGCAGGCACCGTCCACGCTCGCGGTGGTCGGCCGCTACGTGCTGACGCCAGGCGTGTTCGCCAAACTCGCCGCCGTCAAGCCGGGTCGCGGCGGCGAGATCCAGCTCACCGATGCAATTTCCGCGCTGCTGGCCGAGGAGCGCGTGCTGGCCTACCGGTTCAGCGGCCGGCGCTACGACTGCGGCTCGAAGCTCGGTTACCTGCAGGCCACGGTGGAGCTCGGCGCGAAGCACCCCGCGGTGGGGGCGGAGTTCGCGCGCTACCTGGCGGGGCGCCGCAATGCCTGAGCTGAAGGCCGCCTGGGATTTCCTCGAGAACTCGGACCTGGTCGCCGATGCAAATGCAGTCCAGGCGGCGCTCGAGCGCCTGGCCGTGCAGATCACGCAGGTGCTTGCCAGGGAATATCCGCTGGTGCTGGTCGTCATGGGCGGCGCGGTGGTATTCGCCGGCCAACTCCTGCCCAGACTGCGCTTCCCGATCGATGTCGACTACTTGCATGCCACGCGCTATGGGGCCGCAGTACAGGGCGGCGGCATCGACTGGAAGGTAACGCCGCCCGAGGGCGTGGGCGGGCGCACGGTGCTGGTGCTGGACGACATCCTGGATGGCGGCGAGACCCTGCGCGCGATCAGCGACCGGCTGCTCGCGTTGGGCGCGAAGAAGGTCTGCTGCGCGGTCCTGGTGGAGAAGACGCTGGCCCGCGCAAAACCGATCACCGCCGACTTCGTGGGCCTGCGCATCCCCGACCGCTTCGTGTTCGGTTGCGGCATGGATGCGAAGGGCTACTGGCGCAACCTGCCGGATATCCGCGCCATCCGGGGCCAGTGATGCTCGCGATCATCGGGGGCAGCGGGTTGTCGCAGCTTTCCAGCATGGCGGACATGCGACCCAAGGTGGTGCGCACGCCCTATGGCGAGCCCTCGGGCGCGCTGACCTTCGGCAGCATCCGCGGCAAGGACGTGGTGTTCCTCGCACGCCACGGTTATGGCCACACCATCGCCCCGCACGAGGTCAATTACCGCGCCAACCTGTGGGCGCTCAAGGAAGAGAAAGTGGCTGGGGTGGTTTCAGTGGCCTCGGTCGGCGGCATTCGCAAGGACCTTGGGCCTGGAACCTTGCTGCTGCCCGACCAGATCATCGATTACACGTGGGGCCGGCGCTCCACCTTCTTTGAAGGCGCGTCCAGCCAGGTCACCCACATCGACTTCACGGAGCCCTATGCCGAGGCATTGCGCCGCCGCCTCCTCGAGGCGGCGCGCGCCTGTGGCGAAAAAGTTTTCGAGCGGGGCACTTATGCCGCCTCGCAGGGGCCGCGCCTGGAGACCGCCGCCGAGATCAACCGCATGGAGCGCGACGGCGCGGACGTGGTCGGCATGACCGGCATGCCGGAGGCCGCGCTGGCGCGGGAACTCGGCCTGGATTACGCGGCGCTCGCGGTCAGCGCGAATTTCGCCGCGGGCCGGGGCGATAGCGCGCATGCCGTCGCGCTCGAACGCATCGAGGCGGTACTGGCGCAGGCGATGGGCCGCGTGCGCCGCATCATCGAGCAGCTGGTGGCCGGATGATCCGCGAGGTGCTGCGCATGGGTGACGCGCGGCTGCTCGAGATATCCAGGCCGGTGGAGCGTTTCGGCACGCCGGAACTGGCCGCGCTGCTCGCCGACATGGGCGACACGATGGCGCACCTGAACGGCGCGGGGCTGGCGGCGCCGCAGATCGGCGTAGGCCTGCGGGTGGTGATCTTCGGGGTGAAGTCCAACCCCCGCTATCCCGAGGTCGAGGAAGTGCCCGATACAGTGCTGATCAATCCCGTGCTCGAGCCGCTGGGAGGGGAGCAGGAGGAGGACTGGGAAGGCTGCCTGTCGGTTCCCGGCATGCGCGGGGCGGTGCCGCGCTACCGGAGGCTGCGCTATGCGGGTTGCGACGGGCAGGGCAGGCGCTTCGAGCGCACGGTCGAGGGGTTCCACGCGCGCGTCGTGCAGCACGAATGCGACCATCTGGATGGCATCCTGTACCCGATGCGCATCCGCGATTTGAGCAAGTTCGGCTTCATCGAAGCGCTGTTCCCCGGGCAGGACCTGCCGCCGGAGGAGTGAAACCGCTAGCGGACCTGCAGCTCCTTCAGCAGTTCCTGCTCCAGTTGCAGCACTTGCTTTTGCTCGGACAGCGCTTCGCCTGACACCAGGAACACGTCCTCCGCGCGGTCGCCCAGCGTGTTGATCTTCGCCGTGTGCAGGTTGACGCGGTGCAGCGCCAGGATGCGCGCCACGCCGTAGAGCAGCCCGGGCCGGTCCGCGGCCACGACCGACAATACCTGGTAGGCGCCGCGCTCGTCCGGGCGCAGATTGACCACCGGCGAAATGGGGAAGTGGCGCACGCGGCGCGACAGCCGACCGCCGCGCGGCGGCGGCAGCGGTGCCTGCGATTCGAGTTCCGCGGGCAGCTGCTTCTCGATCAGCTCGAGCAATTCGCGGTAGTGCGCCCCCGGGCCCTGTCCCAGGACGAGAAACGTGTCCAGCGCGTAACCATGGCGCGTGGTGTGGATCTTCGCTTCGACGATGTTGAATCCGGCGCGCTCGAAGTAGCCGCAGATGCGCGCGAACAGGGCTTCGCGGTCGGGGGTGTAGATCATCACCTGCAGGCCTTCGCCGATCGGCGCCAGGCGCGCCTTGACCACCGGCACCGGGCTCGCCACGCGGTAGTGCAGGTTGCGCGTCTGCCAGGCGATTTCCTGGGCATCGTGGCGCAGGAAGTACGTGGTGTCGAGCTGCGCCCAGAACTTGTCCTTGACGCCATCGGACAGCGCGTAGAGCCGCAGCAGGCGGACTGTCTCGGTCTTCTTTTCGGCGAGCGCCGCGTCGAGTCCCTGCGTGTCGCCGGTCAGCACGCGCCGCGTGGCACGCAGCAGGTCTTCCAGCAACTTCGCCTTCCAGGCGTTCCACACCCTGGGACTGGTGCCGCGGACATCCGCCACGGTGAACAGGTAGAGCGCCACCAGCCGGCGCTCGCTGCCGACCATGCGCGCGAAAGCCCGCACTACCTCGGGATCGTAAATGTCCTCTTTCTGCGCGGTTCCCGACATGCTCAGGTGGTGCTCGACGAGGAATGCGATCAGGTCGGCGTCCTCCCGCGCCATGCCGTGGCGCCGGCAGAAAGCGCGCGCGTCACGCATGCCCAGCTCCGAGTGGTCGCCGCCGCGGCCCTTGGCGATATCGTGGTACAGCGCCGCCACGTACAGCAACCAGCGGCGCTCGAAGCCGTCCATCAGCTGGCTGCAGAGCGGAAACTCGTGCGCGAACTCCGTCATGGTGAAGCGGCGCAGGTTGCGCACCACCATCAGGATGTGCTGGTCGACGGTATAGACGTGGAACAGGTCGTGCTGCATCTGGCCGACGATGCGGCCGAACTCGGGCAGGTAGCGCCCCAGGACGTCGTACTGGTTCATGCGCCGGAACTCGTGCACGACGCCACGGGGCTGCTGCAGCATCTGCAGGAACATCAACCTGGCCGTGGCGTCGCGCCGCAGCCGGGCATCCACCCGCACTCGCTCGCGCCACAGGGCACGCAGCGTCGGCGCGGTCATCCCGCGCAGCTCCTGGTGCTGCTGCAGGAGGAGGAAGCTCTCCAGGATCGCACGCGGCTCGCGCGCGAAAATGTCCTCGCGGCAGGCTTCCAGCCTCTCGCCGCGCACCTGGAAGCGCTCGTTGAGCGGGCGCGGGGCGACATCCTTTGCGGGCAGCAGCCGGGCTTCCAGGTTCTGCAACAGGATCGTGTTCAACTGCATCACGCCCTTGGCTGCCTGGTAGTAGCGCTGCATCAGCTGCTCGCTCGCGCGTCGCGTGGGCGTGCCGCGAAAGCCGCACTGTTCCGCCAGTGCCGCCTGGTAGTCGAACACGATGCGGTCCTCGCGCCGTCCCGCCAGGTAGTGCAGCCGGATGCGCAGGTCGTGCAGCAGCGCTTCGTGCCGGACGAGTTGCGCGGCCTCCGCCGGCAGCAGCAGGCCGCGCCGCTGCAGCTGGCGCCAGCGCCAGCCCAAGCCGCAGGCGCGCGCGATCCACTGGATCGTGTGCAGATCGCGCAAGCCGCCGGGGGCCTCCTTGAGGTTGGGCTCGAGCGCGTAGGCGGCGTCCTGGTGCTTGGCATGCCGCTGCTCCTGCTCGAGGATCTTTCCCTTGAGGAAGCCTGGCGCATCGAGGCTGCGGCCGACGGCGGCTGTCAGCTTGTCCAGCAACGCACGGCTGCCGGCGAGGTGGCGGGCCTCGAGCAGCGTGGTCTGGATGGTCACGTCGCCGGCGGCTGCCTCGATGCAGCCGCGCACTGTGCGCACGCTATGGCCGACCTCGAGGCCGGTGTCCCAGAACATGCCGACGAGGCGTTCAAGCCGTTCGCGGTCCGCGGCGCCGGGGTCCCGCGCCAACAGCACCAGGATGTCGATGTCGGAGCAGGGAAACAGCTCGCCCCGGCCGTAGCCGCCAGTCGCGACGAGGGTCGCGTGAGACGCTGGCTTGAATTCCTTCCACAGGCCGCGCAGGACGCGGTCGATGAGGCGCGTGTGCCCGCGCAATAACTGCGGCGGCGAGGGGCTGCGCTGGTAAGCCTCGCGCAAGGCGCGCCGCCCGGCCAGCAGCGACTCGCGCCACTCCTCGGCCGGCACCGGGACGGCGCTCATGTCATTGCGGGCGGGGAGGCGCCGCAGGAGTCGCGACAGAGGCAGTGAGGACCTCGTAGCCCGTCTCCGTCACCAGCACCGTATGCTCCCATTGCGCCGACAGGCTGTGATCCTTCGTGACGATGGTCCAGCCGTCGGCCAGTTCCCGGATACCGGGCTTGCCGGCGTTGATCATCGGCTCGACGGTAAACGTCATGCCGGCCTCAAGGCGCATGCCGGTGCCGGGCCTGCCGTAGTGCAGGATCTGCGGATCCTCGTGGAACCTGCGGCCGATGCCGTGACCGCAGAATTCGCGCACCACCGAGTAGCCATGCTTCTCCGCGTGCGCCTGGATCGCCGCACCGAGGTCCCCCAGCTGTGCCCCGGCGCGGACCTGCTCGATGCCGAGCCACATGCATTCGTAGGTGATTTCCGCCAGCCGCCGCGCCTGAATGCTCGGCTCGCCGACGTAGTACATCCGGCTGCTGTCCCCGTGGAAACCATCCTTGATGACGGTGACGTCGATATTGAGGATGTCGCCGGGCTTGAGCACGCGCTCGCCGGGAATGCCGTGGCAGACCTGGTGATTCACCGAGGTGCAGATCGATTTCGGATACGGCTTGTAGCCCGGCGGTGCATAGTTGAGCGGCGCAGGCGTCGTGCCCTGCACCGTGACCATGTAGTCGTGGCACAAGTCGTTGAGCCTGCCCGTCGTCACCCCCGGCTTGATGAAGGCGGCGACGTAGTCGAGGACCTCGGCCGCGAGGCGCCCGGCGATGCGCATCTTGGCGATGTCTTCCAGGGATTTCAGTGCGACCGGCATAGGCTCGAAAAGGCTGATTATGCTAGAATTTTGGGCTGGTCAGCATGCAGTTCAAGCGCAGGGCTGGCCAAATTTCCCGCCCCGGCCGGTTAGGGTGCCCGCGAGGGTTTTCGGTTGGACCGGGGCGGCAGACATCAACCCTAAGGAGTGCATAGTGTCGGCAAGCATGCGTGAGATGCTCGAGGCCGGGGTCCATTTCGGACACCAGACCCGGTACTGGAATCCGAAGATGGCACCGTACATCTTCGGCCACCGCAACAAGATCCACATCATCAACCTGGAGAAGACCCTGGCGCTGTATCAGGAGGCGCTGAAGTACGTGCGCCAACTGGCCGCCAATCGCGGCAGCATCCTGTTCGTGGGCACGAAGCGCCAGGCGCGCGAGATCCTGCGCGAGGAGGCGCTGCGCTGCTCCATGCCGTTCGTCGACCATCGCTGGCTCGGCGGCATGCTGACGAACTTCAAGACCGTCAAGCAGTCCATCAAGCGCCTAAGGGAGATGGAGCAAATGGCGCAGGACGGCACCTTCGAGGGCATGGTGAAGAAGGAAGCACTCGGCCTGCAACGCGAGCTCGCCAAGTTGCAGCGCTCGCTGGGCGGCATCAAGGAGCTCAACGGCCTGCCGGACGCGCTGTTCATCATCGACGTCGGCTACCAGAAAGGCGCGGTGGCCGAGGCCACCAAGCTGGGCATCCCGGTGGTCGGCGTGGTCGACACCAATCACACGCCCGAGGGCATCAGCTACGTGATCCCCGGCAACGACGACTCGAGCAGGGCGATCCGGCTGTATGCCCGCGGCATGGCCGACGCGGTGCTGGAAGGCCGTTCGCAGGCGGTCGAGGACGTCGCGACCGCCTCGCGCGACGAGTTCGTCGAAGTGCAAGAAGAGCGCGGCACCTGAGAGGGCGCGCGGCACAGACTGGAAAAGGGGCCCCTGGCCCCTTTTTTTGGACTTGAGGAGCGAAGCGGAAATGGCGGAAATCAGTGCAAGCCTGGTGAAGGAGCTGCGCGAGCTGACCGGGCTCGGGATGATGGAATGCAAGAAGGCGCTGGCGGAGGCGGGGGGCGACCTGAAGAAGGCCGAAGAGCTGCTGCGCATCAGGAGTGGCGCCAAAGCGAGCAAGGCGGCCGGGCGCATCGCGGCCGAGGGAGTCGTCGGGGCTTGGCTATCTGCCGACGCGAAGCTGGGCGCGCTGGCGGAAGTGAACTGCGAGACGGACTTCGTGGCGAAGAACGAGGACTTCCTCGCCTTCGCGCGCGAAGTAGCCGAGGCGGTCGCCAAAACCAACCCGGCGGATGTGCAGGGTCTGGCGGGCTTCGAGGTGCGCCGGCAGGCTCTGGTGCAGAAAATCGGCGAGAACATCTCGATCCGACGCTTCGCGCGCCTGCAGGCGCAAGGGCGCCTCGCGCTGTATGTGCACGGAGTCAAGATCGGCGTGCTGGTGGACATCGAAGGTCCAGAAAGCCTCGCCAAGGACCTGGCGATGCACATCGCCTTCGCCAGGCCACAGTACCTGTCCAAAGCAGAGGTGCCCGCCGACCTGGTGGCGCGCGAGCGCGATATCGCTGCGGCACGGGCAAAGGAATCGGGCAAGCCGGCCGAGATCGTGGCGAAAATGGTCGAGGGCACGGTCAGCAAGTTCCTCAATGAAGTCACGCTGCTCGGCCAACCGTTCGTGAAGGACGACAAGCAGTCCGTGGAGAAGCTGCTGGCGGCGCAGAAGGCGAATCTGAACGGCTACCGCTTCCTGGTGGTGGGAGAGGGCATTGAAAGGAAAAGCAGTGACTTCGCCGCCGAAGTGATGGCCACGGCGGGAGCCGGGCGCTAGGCGCTCACCATGCAGCCGCGCGAAGCCGTCGCCACCGCGAAGTACAGGCGCATCCTGCTCAAGCTCTCCGGGGAGGCGCTGATGGGCGAGGACGCCTACGGCATCAACCGGCAGACCATCGACGCGATCGTCGGGGAGATCGCCGCGGTGGCGCGCCTGTCGGTCGAGATCGGCGTGGTGATCGGCGGCGGCAACATCTTCCGCGGCGTGGCGCTGGGCGCTGCCGGCATGGACCGCGCCACCGCCGACTACATGGGCATGCTCGCCACGGTGATGAACGCGCTGGCACTGCAGGACGCGATGCGTCGCGCGGGGCTGGATTGCCGCGTGCAGTCCGCGCTCAACATCGAACAGGTGGTCGAGCCCTACATCCGCGGCAAGGCGATCCGCTACCTGGAGGAAGGCAAGATCGTGGTGTTCGCCGCAGGCACGGGCAATCCTTTCTTTACCACCGACACCGCGGCCGCGCTGCGCGCCAGCGAGGTCGGGGCGGAGATCGTGCTCAAAGGCACCAAGGTCGATGGCGTCTATACCGCCGACCCGAGGAAGGACCCCTCGGCCAAACGCTACGACCGCTTGACCTTCGACGAGGCCATCCAGCGCAATCTCAAGGTGATGGATGCCACGGCGCTCACGCTGTGCCGCGACCAGAAGCTGCCGGTGAACGTGTTCAGCATTTTCAAGAAGAATGCACTGCTGCGCGTGGTGACGGGCGGGAACGAAGGCACGCTGGTGCAGGTCTGAACGGGGGGCGACATGCTGGCCGAGCTGAGGAAGACGACCGAACAGAAGATGGGCAAGAGCATCGAGGCGTTCAAGGTTGACCTGTCCAGGGTGCGCACCGGGCGCGCGCACACCGGCCTGCTGGATCACGTGAGCGTGGACTACTACGGCACGCCGACGCTGCTGGCGCAGGTGGCGAAGGTCATCCTGCTCGACGCGCGCACCATCGGCGTGTCGCCGTTCGAGAAGAAGATGATCCCGGCAGTGGAGAAGGCGATCCGCGAATCCGATCTCGGCCTCAATCCGGCCACCGCGGGCGACACGATCCGCGTGCCGATGCCATCGCTGACCGAGGAACGGCGCAAGGAACTGATCAAGGTGGTGCGCCACGAAGCCGAGAATGCGCGCGTGGCGGTGCGCAACCTGCGGCGCGACGCCATCCAACACCTGAAGGAAGCGCTGAAGAAGAAGGAAGTGTCGGAGAACGACGAGCGCCGCGCGCAGGACGACGTGCAGAAGCTCACCGACCGCTCGATCGCCGAGATCGACAAGCTGCTGCAGCAGAAAGAAGTCGAACTGCTGGCGGTCTAGGGCCCGACATGGCGCACGAAAGCTCGACCCTGGACATCCCCGCGCACGGCGACGTGCCGCGCCACGTCGCCATCATCATGGACGGCAACGGGCGCTGGGCGCGCCGCCGTCACCTGCCGCGCATCGCCGGCCACAAGCGCGGCGTGGAGGCGGTGCGCGCGACGGTGCAGGCGTGCGCCGAGCGCGGCGTGCAGTTCCTCACGCTGTTCGCCTTCAGCTCGGAGAACTGGCGCCGGCCGGCGGAGGAAGTGGCGCTGCTGCTGCAGTTGTTCCGTGGCGCGCTCACCAGCGAGGTGGAGAAACTCCACCGCAACGGCATCCGGCTGCGCGTGGTCGGCAATCTGGAGCGCTTCGACCCGCGCATGCGCGCCCTGATCGAGCAGGGCGAGCGGCGCACCGCCGCCAACACGCGGCTCACCCTGACCATCGCGGCCAACTACGGCGGCCGCTGGGACATCCTGCAGGCGCTCGGCCGCCTTTCGCGCGAGCATCCGGCGGCGCTGCAGGGGGAGATCGACGAGTCGCGGCTCGCGCCCTACCTGTCGATGGGCTATGCCCCCGAGCCCGACCTGTTCATCCGCACCGGCGGCGAGCAGCGCGTCAGCAACTTCCTGTTGTGGCAGCTCGCCTACACCGAGTTGTACTTCACCGAGACCCTGTGGCCGGATTTCGACGGCGCGGCGCTCGACGCGGCGATCGCCTCCTATGCGCGCCGCGAGCGGCGCTTCGGGCGCACCAGCGAGCAGCTGGAAAAGGCGAAGCGCGCCGAGGTGGCCTGAGCCCTTGCTCGTCCGCGTGCTCACCGCAGCGGTGCTGCTCGCGGCATTTCTTGCAGCGTTATTCCTGCTCGACCGAACGTGGTTCGCGGGACTGGTGGGCCTGGTGATCGCCGCCGCCGGGCACGAATGGGGCAGGCTCGCCCGGCTGCCGGCTGCCGGCGCGCTGCTCTATGGCGCGGCGGCCGCGGCGCTCTACGGGGCGCTGGCCTGGGCGTGGCACCCGCTCGCGGCGGGCGACGGGCCCGAGGCCGCGACCTTCGTCGCGGCGGCATTGTTCTGGCTGCTGGTGGTACCGATCTGGCTGAAGCGCGGCCTGGCGCAGCCTTCCGCGGCATTGCTTGCGCTCACTGGCCTGGTCGTGCTCGTCCCCGCCGGCCTGGCAGCGCTGTCGCTTGCGCCCGCTCAGCTCCTGCTCGCGCTCGGACTGGTGTGGATCGCAGACACTGCGGCCTACCTGGCCGGTCGCGCTTTCGGCAGGCGCAAGCTCGCGCCCAGCATCAGCCCGGGCAAGACCTGGGAAGGCGCAGCCGGGGCTGCCGGCGCGACGCTCATCTACGCTATCATCTGCGCACTGCCGGGCGCGCCGCTTGGCGCTTACGTGCAGGGGGCGGGATGGGTAGCCTACCTGGCCGTGGCCACGCTGCTATGCGCGGTGAGCATTGCCGGCGACTTGTTCGAGTCGGCCGTGAAGCGCCAGGCGGGCGCGAAGGACAGCGGCGCGCTGCTGCCCGGCCATGGCGGGGTCCTCGACCGCATCGACAGCATCACTTCCACATTGCCGATCGCTGCCTTGTCACTGCACTGGATCGCTTCCAGGTGAACCCGCGCACATCACCCGCTGGCGCCGCCAAGCCTGTCGGCCTGGTGCTGCTCGGTGCGACCGGCTCGATCGGCGCAACCACGCTCGACGTGGTGGCGCGGCATCCGGATCGCTACCGCATCGAGACCCTCACCGCCAACGGCTCGGCGGAGCGCCTGCTGGAGCTGGCCCGGCAGACCCGCGCCCGGCGCGCGGTGCTCTCCGGCGTGGCCGAAGACCCGGCCCTGCGCCGCAGGTTCAGGGAGGCCGGCTGCGAATTGCTGTTCGGCGCGCGCGCACTCGAGCAGGCGGCCTGCGCGCCCGAGTGCGACGTGGTGATGGCCGCGATCGTCGGCGCCGCGGGCCTTCCCGCAACGCTCGCGGCGGCGCGCGCCGGCAAGCGCCTGCTGCTCGCCAACAAGGAGGCCCTGGTCATGTCGGGGCCGCTGTTCATGCGCGCGGTGCGCGATTCCGGCGCGGTGCTCTTGCCGATCGACAGCGAGCACAACGCCGTGTTCCAGTGCCTCCCGCACGATGGCGGGCGGGCCACGCTGCGCGGCGTGCGCAGGATCCTGCTCACCGCTTCGGGCGGGCCGTTTCGCGCCACGCCCCTGGATCGCCTGGCCCAGGTCACCCCGCAGCAGGCCTGCGCGCATCCAAACTGGGTGATGGGCCGCAAGATCTCGGTCGATTCGGCGACCATGATGAACAAGGGCCTGGAAGTGATCGAGGCGCACTGGCTCTTCGGCCTGGCGCCCGAGCGCATCGAGGTGGTGATCCATGCGCAGAGCATCGTGCATTCGCTGGTCGAGTACGTGGACGGTTCGATGATCGCCCAGCTGTCCAATCCCGACATGCGGGTGCCGATCGCGCATGCGCTCGCCTTCCCCGAGCGCATCGATTCCGGCAGCCGCGCGCTTGACCTGGGCGCCATCGGCAACCTGTCCTTCGAGCGCCCCGACGAGGTGCGCTTTCCCTGCCTCGGGCTGGCCTACGGCGCGCTGCGGGCCGGCGGCACGGCGCCGGCGGTGTTGAACGCCGCCAACGAAGTGGCGGTGGAGGCTTTTCTCGCCGGCCGGCTGCGCTACACGGCGATCGCCCAGGTGATCGGCGATACGCTCGAGCGCGTCGCGCGCACCGCGGCGGAAGAATTGGGGGCGATCCTCGACGCCGACACGCGCGCGCGCCGCACAGCCGCCGACTGCGTGGCTCGCCTCATGGGGCAGGCGGCATGACGCTGCTGCACACGGTGGTCGCGTTCGTCATCGCGCTCGGCGTGCTGATCGTGGTGCACGAGTATGGCCACTACCTCGTTGCGCGACTGTGCAACGTCAAGGTGCTGCGCTTCTCGGTCGGCTTCGGACGTCCGCTGGCAACCTGGCGGACCGGGCCGGACCGCACCGAATGGGTGGTTGCGGCGATCCCGTTCGGCGGCTACGTGAAGATGCTCGACGAACGCGAGGCGCCGGTGCCGCCCGCCGAACAGGCGCGCGCCTTCAACCGCCAGGGCGTCGGCAAGCGACTGCTCATCGTGGTGGCCGGGCCGGTGTTCAATTTCATCTTCGCCATCGCGGTCTATGCGGGACTCTACATGCACGGCCTGCCGGAGGCGCGGCCCATCGTGGCTGAACCGCCTGCGGCAACCCTGGCGCATGCCGCCGGATTCCGCTCCGGCGACACGGTACGCGCGATCGACGGCCAGCCCGTGGCGACCTGGCAGGACCTGCGCTGGCGCATGTTGCAGGCGGCATTGGAGCGCCAGAAGGTCAACGTCGAGATCATCGACGCCCGCGACCGCATCTCCGTGCTGACGTTGGACCTGAGCGCCTTCCCGTCGGACGAGGTGGAGAGCGACATGATGGAGCGCCTCGGCCTGCGGCTATTCCGCCCCGCGCTGCCTCCGGTGCTGGGGCAGGTGGTCGCCGGCAGCGCCGCGGAACGCGCCGGCCTGGCCGCCGGCGATCGCATCACGCACGCCGACGCTCGCCCGTTGGCCACCTGGGACGACCTGGTGCAGGCCGTGCGCCAGCGACCGGAGCGCAGGCTGCAGCTCACGGTG
>Ga0210380_10000882_pt1 | contig 12428 bp, 5 predicted proteins | sample PLM4_5_coexredo_FD_155476 | JGI IMG/M metagenome (GOLD analysis project Ga0210380, IMG submission 155476) | Groundwater sediment microbial communities from an aquifer in East River, Colorado, USA - PLM4_5_coex redo | ecosystem: Environmental > Terrestrial > Soil > Riparian zone | place: USA...
AGCTGCCACAGGCATGGCTCCTAGCAAAGCGCGAGCACAGCAATTGCAACATGGGCCTTGAATTGCACGTCTGCCCTCTGAATCCGGATTAGCCGCAACAGAGAATGGCTTTATCGTGCTGGGACCAATCGGACCTGGACCCGCCTTGGTTTTACACAGCCCGAAGGGTGCCCCGCCTGGGCGGCTAAGCTGCCTTTTCCGATCGAAACGCGTCAAGCGGGAGTTTGCCTGCCGTCGACACGGTTCGCTTTGGCCGCGCGAACGGGCTCACGGCTTCATCCACCCATCCGACTCTGGACTTGAGCTCCTGTTCGAGCGCCGCGAGCCACTGGGTTGTCCGGGTAGCGACCCGTGCGGGTTCAGCTTTACGTCGAGAAGCGGTCATGTTCACCTCCTCCGTCTCCGAGACATAAATCGGCCACGCGGGAATCGGTTCCCATCCGGAACAAATTCGATTCAATCGAGCGATGGGCAGCGTCACCGCGAGCCGGTGGTGGTGGGATTCGGATCGAAGGGCGGCCGGGCCGCCTGCACGGGCGATTGCAACCCAGGCGCCGGCGGCGGGATCACCGTCGCCACCCTCGAGGACTTGATTATCCCGTAGCCGACGGCCCCGAGAACGACAGCCGACAACATGCCCGCCAGCAGGAAGGTGATGGCGTCGAACTCCCGCTCCCTCCGCTCGTTGGGATCTTCCTTCATCCTTCGCCTCCTGTAGGGAAAGACACAGGCCTCGCACAAGGTTCCGGGTGAAAACCTGTTATCGGCTTCGCAGCACAGCGACCGGCAGCGAGGCGAACAAGCGCGATATTTCCAGGCTCTGGCATAGGGCGCCGTTGCGGCTGAGCGCATCGCGAAGCCCCGTGCCAATCTTGTGGTCGAGCTTCAACTCCGCCTGCCAGTTTCCGCCAGGCCAGCGATGGCCACCGTGGGTCATCCGGCCCATGTGCCGCGCGACCGCGACCACCACATGATCGCGCCCCGCGAAACGGCGGAACGCCAGGATGTGATCGCGATCTGGGCCGGCGACCTCGGCCGGCTCGTAGGCGCCGTCGCGAAACAGCGCCGGCATTTCGTTCCGCAGCGACAACAGCCGGTGCGTGAGCGCGAGCTTGATCCGCCCATCCCTCCAGTGCGACGTCAGCTCGGGCCAATCGGCATCCGCATTCGCGGCCAGCGCGGCAGCACGCGACGCAAAATCGACCGGACGGCGATTGTTGGGATCGACCAGCGACAAATCCCAGGTTTCGGTACCTTGATAGAAGTCCGGCACGCCCGGCATCGTCGCCTTGAGCACGAGCTGCGTCAGGCTGTTCAGCGCGCCCAGCAGCGCTGTGCGGCGGGCAAAGCGCTCAAACGAATCGAGAAACGGCGCGTTCCGCTCGCGGTCGAGGATCGCGCGGACAAAATCGCGCAGCCCCCGTTCGTAATCATCGTCCGGATTGAGCCAGCTCGTCTCGAGCTTGCCTTCACGCGCCGCCTTGAGGGCGAAGGCCTCGATCCGCGAGACGAAATCCTTGTCGATCGGCGTGAGCGGCCACGCGCCGATGAGCGCCTGATACAGCATGTATTCGTGCCCGGCGCTCGGGCTCCGCCTGCCGTTCTCCGATTGGACCAGCCCTGCGTTGAACCTCTGCCATTCCGCGACATGCTCGGCCCACAGCTCGGGCAATTCGGACAGCGCCAGGATGCGCATGCGCGCGTCCTCGCCCCGCTTGGTGTCATGCGTCGCGGTCGCGGTCAGTCCATGTGGAGATTGCGCGACACGTTGCGCCATGCGCGCGTGAAAATCGCCAACCGATAGCCCCGGCAAGGTCGGATGGCCGCCGACCTCGTTCAATCCGAGCAGCGCGTGGTAGCGATAGAATGCGGTGTCTTCCAGCGACTTCGCCGCCATCGGCCCGGTGAACTGCTGGATCTTCAGCGCGAAATTGCGCGCCCGCGGCCGGCTGTAGGGCAGGCCGTGGCGGATCAGGTCGAGGGTGAGCGCATCGCGAACGAATTTGAAGATGTCGACATCGGTGCCCTGCCAGCGCCGGCGCGCCGCGGCGATGGTGCCCTCGATGATGGCGCGGTCGTTGTCGCTGCAGCCGCCAGCCGTGACGTAGGTGCGGTAGAGCGGAAATTCGAGAACATAAAGCCGCAGCGCCTCGCGCAGCCGATCGGCCGCATAATCGCGCGTGGTGAAGTGGCCGGCGGCGATGCGGCTGAGCAGTTGCACCAGCACGTTGAATTCGCTCGCCATGATCGTATCGAGCACGCGAAGCTTCGCGCTTTCCAGCACCGCCGCGAAATCCTGCTGCGCCGGCGCGATCCCGCGCCACAGCGCGTTGAGCTTGTCGCGCCCGGCCTGATCGACCAGGACGCGTGAGATCGTATTCAGCCATTCGTAGCCGGTGGTGCCCGCCACGTCCGGAAACGCCGGCAGGGCTTGGCCGTCGGCGAGAATTTTCTCGACCACCACATAAAAAGATTTGCGGCGCTCGCCGCCGCGGATACGCCGGATCAGTTGGTGCAGCCGCCGGCTGTATTGCGCCGGGTCGAGCAGCCCGTCGATGTGGTCGAGCCGCAGCCCTTGCAGTTGGTCCGCCGCAATCAGCCGCGCCACAAGCTCGTGCATGTTGCGGAACGTTCGTGCGTCCTCGACCCGCAAGCCGGCCAGCTCGTTGATGTCGAAAAAGCGCCGGTAGTTGATGCCGGACACCGCGAGCCGCCAGTCGGCGAGGCGATAGTGCTGCCGCTCCAGCAGGCGGTGCAGCGTGTTGACGCCGGCCTGCTGGTCGGCGCGGTACGCCGACAAGCCGCGTTCGATGATCGGGGCGGCGCCGTCGATGGCGGCGAGCCGCTGTTTCAAGGCCGGCGCCTGCGCATACGACGGCAGGCCCGGCCGCGCGTTCTCGTCGGCAAGGGCTATGAGCGCTCGGCCGGCCGGTTCATCGGCCGCGTGTGCGGCCGTGACGATGGTTTTGATGGTGTCGCTGTAACGCTGCGGATTGATCGGAAAGCGGTGATCGAAATACCAGGCGGAAAAGCTGCCCTCGGCGGCATCGTATTTCAGCGCGATCTCGCCGGCGATCAGCGCGTCGCCATAGGGCTTGCCCAGCACCGGCAGCAGCACGCCGCCGCTACGCCGGTAGGGCAACAGCTCCCAACTGATGTCGAACGACGCCGCGCGCGGCGATTTCTGGCCCCACTCCAGCACGTCCATCCACCAGGCATTGTCAGATCCGACCGCCATGTGGTTGGGCACGAAGTCGAGGATCAGCCCGAGCCCGGCGCTCTTCAGCGCGGCGCTGAGGCGCGCGAAAGCGTCCTCGCCGCCGAACTCCGGATTGAGCGCGCTGTAATCGACGGCGTCATAGCCGTGCAGGCTGCCGGGACGGGCTTTCAGAAACGGCGACGTGTAGAGATGCGTGATGCCGAGCGATTTCAGATAAGGCACGATGCGCGCGGCATCGTCGAAGCCGAAGTCCTTGCTCAATTGCAGGCGATAGGTGGAGAGCGGCATATCCACGGCGCTACGGGTCCCCGATCGCCGCACAGACCGACCATGGCGGCAGTTCGTCCGGCGGTGCGCCGCCCCAGACCGGCTTGCCGTTGAACGCAGCGGGACGCACGCGTGACTGCTCGTTGAGATTGGCCAGCATCGACAAAGTTTCGCCCGAGGCGAAGGTCCATTGCGCCGTCAATACGCCGTTCGCAAACTCGGCATGGCCGGGACCTTGCTGAAGTTGCGGCAGGCGCGGGATGACCGAGGATTTTCGCGCCGCGAGCAGCCGCCGCACGAGATCGAGCCGCCCACGATGTTCGGGTTGCTCGATCGCTGTCCAATCGAGCCTCGCAAGTTGCACAGTCTTTTCCGACAGCGGATCGGGCACCTCGCCTTTGTATCGCGCATAGGCTTCGGCGAATTCCGAGCGCCGGCCGTTGCGCACTGCGTCCGCCAGATCGCCCTTGAAATCGCAGAAGAACGGGAACGGCTCGCGCGCGCCCCATTCGTCGCCCATGAACATCAACGGCGGCGCGGGCGCAAGCAGCGTCACGGCGAGCGCGGCTTCGAGCGCCGCCGGCGGCGCCAGCACAGACAGCCGTTCGCCCAGCGCCCGGTTGCCGATCTGATCGTGGTTCTGCAGGAAATTGACGAAGGCGGTGGCGGGGAGGGTGGATGTCGGCTCGCCGCGTTTTTCGCCCTTGCGGTGCGGCGACGGCTCTCCCTGATAGACAAATCCCTTGGCCACCGTCCGCGCGACGTGACCGGCCGGCTCGCGATAGTCGCCGTAATAGCCCGCGGTCTCGCCGGTCAGCAGCACATGGAAGACGTGATGAAAGTCGTCGTTCCACTGCGCGCGATATTTGCCCTGCGGCGGATCGGCTGTCGGATCGAGCAGACTCGCCTGGTTGGCGTCGTTTTCGAGTACAAGATGAATGTGCCGTCCGGTTTCCGACGCAAGCCGGCCGGCCGCCTCGCTGAGCTCATTCAGCAGAATGCTCCACCCCGGCTCGGTGATCGCATGAACCGCGTCGAGCCGCAGGCCGTCGAAGCGAAAGTCGCGAAGCCAATAGAGCGCGTTCTCGATGGCGAAGCGCCGCACATGCGGATTCTCGTAGTCGATGGCGTTGCCCCAGGGCGTGTTGGCCTTGCAGAAAAACTGCGGCGCATAGCGCCCGAGATAATTCCCCTCCGGTCCGAAGTGGTTGTAGACGACGTCGAGAAACACCATGAGGCCGCGCTGGTGCGCGGCATCGATCAGCGCCTTGAGATCGTCCGGCCGGCCGTAGGCGCTGTCAGGGGCATACAGCAGCACGCCGTCGTAGCCCCAGTTCCAGCGGCCGTAGAAGTCGGCGACCGGCATCAGCTCGATCGCTGTGAAGCCTGCCTCGGCTACGCGATCGAGTTTATCGATGGCGTCGCGAAACGTGCCGTCGCCGGTAAAGGTGCCGACATGCAGCTCCAGAAACACGCATTCGTGCCACGGCCGCCCCTTCCAGCCGCGCGCGTGCCAGTCATAGGCTGGATCGATCAGCTCGCTCGGCCCATGCACATCGTTGGGCTGGAAGCGCGAGGCCGGATCGGGCACGTCGATCTCGTCATCGATACGGAATTTGTAATGCGTGCCGGGCGGCACGCCCGGCATCGTTTTCGTGAACCAGCCATCCTCCGAACGGTCCATCGCATGGCGGCCATCGCACAGCAGCGTCACGTTCTTCGCGCCGGGAGCCCAGAGACGAAACGTGACGTCGTTCCGGCCGATGATTGGGCCGAAGCGGTACGCCCCGGTCACGACTTTCCTGCGAAAGCCATGATGGACGTGGCGGGTATGGTGAACTTGGCGCCAGGCGCTTCCGTGGTCTGCTCGACGAGCACCGAATTGCCGGCGGTGTCGAGCACCGACGTCCAGCGCGCCACGTTTTGCCAGGCCGGCAGCGTGACCTCGATACCCTCCGCAGCCCCGTTGAACGCGATCAACAGCGGCTCTCCGCCGTCCTCCGTTGCGGCGAGGACATAGGCGAGGAATCGACCATCGGGAAATTTCCAGTCCTCGTCCTGCATCTCGGCGCCGTCTGGCCGGAGCCACTGGATATCGTGCGTGCCATCGGCCTTGCGGCCCTCGAACCAATGCCGCGAACGCAGTTGCAGGAAGCGTTGGCGCAGCCGCGTCAGGCCGCCGACGAATTCCGTCATGTCGTCGCCGTTGCTCAGCCCCGACCAGTTCACCCAGCCGATCTCGTCGTCCTGGCAATAGGCGTTGTTGTTGCCGCCCTGGGAGTTGCCGGCCTCGTCGCCGGCCAGGATCAGCGGCACGCCCTGGGCGAGCAGCAGCGAGGCCAGTTGATTGCGGCGCAGCAGACGGCGCTTTTCGAGAATGGCGGGATCGTCGGTCGGCCCCTCGACGCCGCAATTCAGGCTGTTGTTGTCGTCGGAGCCGTCGCGATTGTCTTCCTTGTTCGCCTCGTTGTGCTTGTGCTCGTAGCTGACAAGGTCGGCGAGCGTGAAGCCGTCGTGGACCGTCACATGATTGACGCTGGCATGCGGCCCGCGCCCATCATGACGGAATTGCGCAGCCGATCCGGTCAGCGCGCCGGCCATGTCGCCAAGCAAACCGCCGTCGCCGCGCCAATAGCGGCGCAGCGTCCTGCGGTAGATGTCGTTCCATTCCGACCAGCCGGGCGGAAAGCCGCCGACCTGATAGCCGCCGAGCCCGATATCCCAGGGCTCGGCAATCATTTTGACGTTGGCAAGCACCGGGTCCTGCCGGACGGCGGCGAAGAACGCCGAATGCGGATCAAACGCCGGCGTGCGGCCGAGCGTACTGGCCAGATCGAAGCGGAAGCCGTCGACGTGGAACGCCTCGACCCAATAGCGCAGCGAGTCCATCACCATGTGCAGAACGCGCGGATGCGCGAGCTTCAGCGCGTTGCCGGTGCCGGTGTAATTCTCGTAGAAACGCGGGGTGTCGGGCACGAGCCAGTAGTAGGCGGAATTGTCGATGCCGCGATAGCTGAGCGTGGGCCCGAGATGATTGCCCTCGGCGGTGTGGTTGTAGACCACGTCCAGGATCACCTCGATGCCGGCGCTGTGCAGCTCCGCCACCGTCGAGCGGAACGCGTTCTGGATATTGTCGGCGGCGTAGCGGTGCGCGGGCGCGAAGAAGCTCAGCGTGTTGTAGCCCCAGTAGTTCTTCAGCCCGTGCTCCAGCAGATGAGGTTCGTCAACGAATGAGTGGATCGGGAGGAGCTCGATCGCGGTGACGCCGAGCTTGTGCAGGTGCTCGATCATCACCGGCGCGGCGAGGCCGCGATAGGTGCCGCGCAGCTCCTTCGGAATGTCCTCGCGCAGTTGCGTCAGGCCTTTGACATGCGCCTCGTAGATGATGGTGTCTTCCCACGGCACCCGCGGATGGTGGTCGTCGGCCAGGGTGTGAGCCGGGTCGACCACTACCGATTTGAACATCGAGCGCGCGTTGTCGCGCCGGTCGAACGACAGATCCTCGCGCTTGTGGCCGACGCGATAGGCAAGATGCGCGTCGGTCCAGTGGAACTGGCCGCCGAGCCGCTTGCTGTAGGGGTCGACCAGCAGCTTGTGGTGATTGAAACGGTGCCCAGCCTCCGGATCGTAGGGCCCGTGAACCCGGTAGCCGTAGAGCTGGCCCGGCTGGGCGTAGGGCAGATAGACGTGCCAGACGTCTTCGGTTCGTTCCGGCATCACCACACGGTCGACTTCGTTCCGCCCGGCCTTGTCGAACAGGCAAAGCTCGACCTTTTCGGCGGTGCTGGAAAACAGGGCGAAGTTCGTGCCGCGCCCGTCCCAGGTGGCGCCCAGCGGATGCGGCGAGCCTGCGGAGATTCTCCGGTCAGACTTCAGGAACGAGATAGATGGCAGCAAGCGGTGGAAGGACAAGGTGCAGCTCCGGGCTTTCGGGTGTCACAACAGCGGACACCACGCCGGCGTTCCCCGTGTTGCTGCCGCCATAATGGGCGGCATCGGTATTGAGCGCTTCGCGCCAGCGGCCGGCGAACGGCACGCGGACGCGATAGTTGCGCCGGATCTCCGGCGTGAAATTGACGACGACGACGCAGCGCGACTTCGGGTCGTTGCCCTTGCGCAGCCACGCGAACACGCTCTGGTTGGCGTCGTCGGTGACCAGCCACTCGAAGCCTGACGCGTCGCAATCGAGCTGATGCAGCGCCGGCGTGTCGCGGTAGAGCTTGTTGAGATCGCGAACCAGCCGCTGCACGCCGAGATGCTTCGGCTGGTCGAGCAGGTGCCACGGCAGGCTGTGATCGTGGTTCCACTCGGTGTCCTGGCCGAACTCGCAACCCATGAACATCAGCTTCTTGCCCGGATGCCCGAACATGAAGCCGTAGTAGGCGCGCAAATTCGCGAAGCGCTGCCATTCGTCGCCCGGCATGCGGCCGAGGATCGAGCGTTTACCGTGCACCACCTCGTCGTGCGACAGCGGCAGCACGAAATTCTCGGAGAACGCGTAGTGCAGACCGAACAGGATGCTGCCGTGATGGTGGCGGCGATGGATCGGCTCTTTCGAAATGTAATCGAGGGTGTCGTGCATCCACCCCATGTTCCATTTGTAGCCGAAGCCCAATCCGCCCCAGTCCGCCGGTCGCGACACCATCGGCCATGCGGTCGATTCCTCGGCGATGGTGGTGGCCTTCGGATGCCGCGCGTAGAGCTGCGTGTTGGTGCGGCGCAGGAACTCGATCGCATCGATGTTCTCGCGCCCGCCGTAGCGGTTTGGAATCCAGCCGCCGGTGGGGCGGCTGTAGTCGAGATAGATCATCGAGGCGACCGCATCGACGCGCAGCCCATCGATGCCGTAGCGCTCCAGCCAGAACAGCGCGTTGGCGGTGAGGAAATTCGTGACTTCGACGCGGCCGTAGTTGTAAATGAGGGTGCCCCAGTCGAGATGGCGGCCCTGCATCGGGTTGGCATGCTCGTACAGCGCGGTGCCGTCGAAGTTTGCGAGCCCGTGCGGATCGTCGGGAAAATGCCCCGGCACCCAGTCGAGCAACACGCCGAGGCCCTTGCGGTGGCAGGCGTCGATCAGTGCGGCGAAATCCGCCGGTGTCCCGAACCGGCTGGTCGGCGCGAACAGCCCGGTCGGCTGATAGCCCCACGAGCCGTCGAACGGATGCTCCGACACCGGCATTAGCTCGATGTGGGTGAAGCCCAGGTCGGCGGCATAGGCCGGAAGCTGTTCCGCCAGCTCGCGGTAGGTGAGCCAGCGGCCGCCTTCGTCGGGCTTTCGCCGCCATGAGCCGAGATGCACCTCGTAGATCGACATCGGCGCGGTGGTGGCATTGGCGTTGTGTTCGAGGCGCGCGGGCCGCGGCGGGTGCGCGGCATCGACGACGATCGACGCGGTCGAGGGCCGCGGCTCGGCCGCGAACGCGACCGGGTCGGCCTTGAGCGGCAGCAGTTGCCCGTTCGGGTCGACGATCTCGTACTTGTATTTGTCGCCGGCGCACGCGCCCGGGACGAAAATCTCCCAGTAGCCGTTGCCGCGCACCCGCATGGCGTGGCGTCGGCCGTCCCAGAAATTGAAATCGCCGACCACGCTGACGCGCCGAGCGTTCGGCGCGAACACCACGAAGGCGACGCCGTCGACGCCGTCGTGCTGCATCGGATGAGCGCCGAGCTTGTTGTACAGCTCCAGATGGTTGCCTTCGCCGAGCAGATGCAGGTCGAGGTCGGTCAGGATCGGCGGAAAGCGATAGGCGTCCTCCAACTCGACCTCGTTGTCGCCGAAGCGCGCCCGGAGTTTGTAATGCGGGTCGAGCGCCTCGACCGGACCGGCGAACAGGCCGGCAGCGTGAATGCGCGGCAAATCGTTGACGTGGCCTGCCTGGTCGAGGACCTTCACCGCCGACGCTTCCGGCAGGAACACGCGCACGACGCGCTCGTCACCTTCATGGTGCCAGCCGAGATAATTGAACGGGTCGTGATGACGCCCCTCGATGATTGCGCGCGCCGACGACGAAATCGGCCTCATGACTGCACCACGTTGTGGCGCTTCAGGATGCGCCAGGTTCCGTCGAGGGGAACGTGCAACCATGCCGGCCGGTTCATCAATTCGTAGTCGATTTCGTAAAACGCTTTTTCGAGCAGGAAGAAATCGAGCAGGTTTTGCGCCTGCGCCGGATCGGACGGCCACAGCGCCGGATCGGCGGCCTGGCGGTAGACGTTCCAGAATTCTTCCATCGCTTTCTTGCGCCAGATTTCCAGCTTCGGATTCAGGATGTGGCGCTCTTCCGGCGTGAGACTGGGCGCGTCGAACAGCGCCGCCGTGGTCGAATAATCGATCGAGCGGAGCAGCCCCGCGACGTCGCGCGCCGCCGGTGCCTTGAGCCGCCGCTCAGCAAGCGAGCGGCCCGGTTCGCCCTCGAAGTCGAGAATGAACGCGTCATCCTTGGCGATCAGGACCTGACCAAGATGGAAGTCGCCATGATGGCGGACCTTCACCGCCTTGATGGTTGGCGGCAGCGAGCGGCGGATGTGGTCGGTGATCTTGGCTCTCGATGCCAGCAGGCGATCGGCCAAGGCTTGGTCGGCGTCGTCGAGTCCATCGCGCTTTTCCGCCAGGAGGTCGAACGTGTGGCCGCTGCGCCCAACTAGACGTTCCGTCCAGGCCGCAATGTCCGCGGGGCCAACCGGCTCGGGCGCGAACTCCGCAATGTCGGGCCGGCTCGCCAGCGCGCTCTGCAACTCGCCGGTCCGGCGTGCGATCTGCCGCAGCGGCTGCAAATAGGACGCAAGCTCCGGGCTTTCTTCGGGCGTGGCCCCGCCCAGCACGCGCTGGTCGTCGATGAAGCGGTCGAGATAGGCGCCGGTGATCGTCCAGGCGTCACCCTGGTTCTCGACGAACCGGTGCGCGACGGCGAGCGCGCTTCGCTGTTCGCCTTCGACCAGTTCGATCGAACCCAGCAGATCAGGGACGTTCCGGTAGCCGGTATGCTGGATCAGGAAGCGTCCGATCTCGATCTCGGGGTGAATGCCTTCGTTGAGCTTGCGGAAGATCTTCACGACGCAGCTCGCATCCACGATCACGGTGGTGTTGGACTGCTCGCGGTTCGGCACCACGATCTTTTCCACTTTCGGCTCCGGCATCTGCCCGAAGGCAGTGGTCGCAGAGCACTCCAGCCGCCAGTCCTCCTGAGCAATCGAGGCGCCGGCATGCATGGCCCGCAGCAGGATCGCGATGAAATCCCGATCGTCGCCGGCATCGATCAGGGTGCCTTCGCGCGAGCCGCGGCGGATCGCGGCGACGGCGTTCGCCGATGGCGGCGCGGCCCGATCGAGGCGGGTCCATTTGACGCTGAAGGGAAGCAGATAACGCGACACGGTCTGCCGCTCGCCGGGAACACCGATAATCACGAACGCGGGGTTGCCATCGCGTTCCAGTGGAATGATCGATTGCAGCCTGGGCGTGGGCAGGCCCCGCGCCTTCTCCGCGAACCACCGCCGCTCGAGCAGGAAGTGCGGCAGTACGTCATGCTCGAGGGCATGCCGCTCGCGGTTACGGATCAGCGAATTCGATCCGTCCGTCCACACCAGCGTGGTGAACTCGCGGGGAACGGCATGCGAATCCTTCGGCTCGGACTGATCGCAAAGCAGAAACCAGAAGAAGCCGTACGGCGCGAGCGTGACGAGGTAAGGCTCGTCGCCGATGCAGGGAAACGCCGTCCTTCCCAGCATCTCCAGCGGCACACGGCCCTTCCAGGGGCTGAGATCGATTTGCGCAGCCTGCGCCGACCGCGACAGGTTGGCGACACATACGATGGTGTCGTTCTCGTGTTGCCGGACGTAGGCCAGCACGGTCCGGTTCGCCGGTCGGATGAAGCTCAAGGTGCCGCGGCTGAACGCGTTGTTGGAGCGCCGCACGCCGATCAGCCGCTTCATCCAGCTCAGGAACGAGGAGGGGCTGCGCAGCTGGGCTTCGACGTTGACGGACTGGTGTCCGTAAACGGGATCCATGATAACCGGCAGGAACAGCCGCGCCGGATCGCAGCGCGAAAACCCGCCGTTCCGGTCCGAGGTCCACTGCATCGGCGTGCGGACGCCATTGCGATCGCCGAGATAGATGTTGTCGCCCATCCCGATCTCGTCGCCGTAGTAGATGATCGGCGTGCCCGGAAACGAGAACAGCAGCGAGTTCATCAATTCGATCTTGCGGCGGTCGTTGTCCATCAGCGACGCGAGCCGCCGCCGGATGCCGAGGTTGATCCGGGCGCGGGGATCGTTGGCGTAGGTCGACCACAAATAATCGCGCTCGACGTCGGTGACCATCTCCAAGGTCAGCTCGTCGTGATTGCGGAGAAACAGCGCCCACTGGCAGTTCGGCGGAATTTCCGGCGTCTGCCGCAGGATGTCGGCGATCGGGAAACGGTCCTCCTGCGCGATCGCCATATAGATGCGCGGCATCAGCGGGAAGTGATACGCCATCTGGCATTCGTCGCCATCGCCGAAATAGGCGCTGACGTCCTCGGGCCATTGGTTGGCTTCGGCGAGAAGCACCTTGCCAGGGCTATAGGCATCGAGCTCCCGCCTGATTTCTTTGATGATCGCGTGGGTCTCCGGCAGGTTCTCGTTGTTGGTGCCCTCGCGCTCGCAGAGATAGGGAATGGCGTCGAGCCGGAAGCCGTCGACGCCCATGTCGAGCCAGCGGCGCATGACCTGGATCATGGCCCAGAGCACGCGCGGATTGCCGAAGTTGAGATCCGGCTGGTGCGAGAAAAACCGGTGCCAGTAATAGGCCTTCGCCTCCTGGTCCCATGTCCAGTTCGATTTCTCGGTGTCGGTGAAGATGATGCGGGTGCCGTCGTATTTCTGGTCAGTGTCGCTCCAGACGTACCAGTTGCGCGAATCGCTGTCGGGCCCGGTTCGCCGTGCGCGACAGCGATACGCGCAACTG
>Ga0210380_10000883_pt1 | contig 12423 bp, 6 predicted proteins | sample PLM4_5_coexredo_FD_155476 | JGI IMG/M metagenome (GOLD analysis project Ga0210380, IMG submission 155476) | Groundwater sediment microbial communities from an aquifer in East River, Colorado, USA - PLM4_5_coex redo | ecosystem: Environmental > Terrestrial > Soil > Riparian zone | place: USA...
AATGCTGGGAAGCGCCCGCTGCGGCGGTGTTCCGGAGGCCCCGTCCGAGCGAGACGATCGGGGTCGAGATGTCGAGCTGGTTGAGCCGGATCGCCGGGTCATTCGCGCGCGGGCGCGGCACCCCGGGAGGCCCCGGGAACTCGAGCCTCACCTGCGGCTCGATCCCCTGGTAGAGATCGTCGCGGATGAAGACATCGCGAATCAGGAGCTTGCAGGGATAGTGCAGGAGGTAGGTGCGTGCCTCCTCTTCCTGATCGTCGCGCTGCCAGCGCAGGAAGCCGTTGCGAATGACGTAGGCGGTCGAGATCGTGACCGAGTCCTGAACCATGTCCTCTTCGTTCGCCAGCGCGTAGATCGTGTGCCGTTCGTTCTGGAGGACTTCCACCGCCGGCACGCGGGGCTCGCAGAACTCGGGCAGCAGCACCGAACGAGCATCGTTGGGATCCGCTCCTGGCCGCAGCGGCTCGATGTGCGGCACATCGGGGCCGGGAGTGCTGAGCGGCACCAGGCCGATGCTGAACAGAGCAACCGGGGCGCTGGGACGCAGGCGTCGAATGCCCTCCCTGCGCACCATCTCGTAGCTGTCGACCATCTCACCCGATGCCGACGGCTGCAGGATCATCGCCGACGTCATGCTCTCGCAGCGGAAGCCGAGCAGGTACGACATCGCGCGATGAACGTTCTGGGTGGCAGTGCGCTCGGCGCGCTCGCGCACCTCGACCGCGCTCTCGGACATCAGGGCTTCGAGACCCGAACGACCTCCGGGCACACTGCCGAGGAACTCGTGGAACTCGGCGACCGCTTCGCGCGCCTGACGCAGCGCGTCGTGCGACACCCGCCGGCGGGTGGCGGCGTCGAGGAAGATCCCGAGTCCGGTCGGGGACGGCATCATGTGGAGCAGCTCGGTCGCCGAATCCGCGCGCAGGCTGCGGGCGAGCCGGCTCGCCAGGCTCTTGTCGATCCCGAGGACCTCGACCAATCGCGAGGGCCGGTAGGCAGGACCGCCCGCCTCGACCGCAACCCTCAGCAAGCCGGATCTCAGCCGTTCGGCCAACTGCGCAGCCGACAACACGATATCCTTCCCGGTCAGCCGTATGGTCGCGATTCGCTCTTCCACGGGTGCGGCCTCCTGGACCGACTTCACTGTCCTAACTAGCTAGCCGATTGGTCGTTACACAGACGTGCGCATGATCCACAACTTTGGACAACCGCGCAACGGCGATCCTAAAGACTTCTCTCTAGATTCTCTAGAAGAAATCTATTGAACAATTCTTTGGGCCGTGGAACCCTCCGTTCGCTGCGTCCCCGGTTTCGATACAGTCGCGAATCACCGCGTGGCTGCCCATGCCACGGAACACGCCTCTTCGGTTCAACCGTTGGAGCCCCCTTGCCCGGACGCAAACCGCTTCACCTGTCGTTGCACGCCGCTGCCGTGCTGATGCTGACGGTTGTCCTTTCCAGTTCCGCGCACGCGGCGCCGGGCAACGCGAGTCGCGGCCGCGATGCCGACCCTTCTTCCGTGCGCGACGCGGCAGCCAGTCGCACCGTGCTGCCGAAGTTCTCGAACCGCGCCGGCGCCGGCGGCCATCTCGCGCCCACGATGCGCGGATCGATGAGCGCGCCCCCGGCCGACGATGCGTCGGCCGCGATCGAGCTGGCGGCGGGCTATTCCCTGGTTCCTGGCGGTGAAGAGCCTCGAGTGCCGGCGGAACTCGCCCGGCTTGCCGCGTCATCGTCCGCGGCGTCTGCGGACCGCGGCAGCTACCTCGTCCGCTTCCCGTCCGGGGTTGCCGAGTCTCCGCGCGCGCGGCTCCAGCGCGCCGGCGTCGGTACGCCGATCGCGCTTCCCGGCGGCGCCTGGCTGGTGCGCATGAACGCCGCCTCGCGCGCGTTCCTCGCAGCACAGGTCGGCGCTCCGTGGGTGCGGGAGTGGGAGCCGGCGTTCAAGCTCAGCCCACGCATCAATCGCGCTTCGGGCGGGCGTGTGGAAGTGACTGCGCTGCTGTTTCCGGATGGCGACGTGGATGCGACCGCTTCGGCACTCCAGCAGCTCGGCGGCCGGGGGATTCGCCGGCACCGCGGTGACGTGAACCGCCTCGTCCGCTTCGAGCTCGACGCCGACAAGGTGGCCGACGCGGCTGCGCTCGCCGACATCCAGTGGCTCGAGCCCGCCGCGAAGGACTCGTTCTACAACGAGCGCTCCCAGTGGGTCGTGCAGACCGGTGTTGCGAATGATCGGAAGATCTGGGACCGCGGCATCCGTGGCGCGGGCCAGATCGTGATGAATTCCGACAGCGGCATTCGCACGGATCACGACCTGTTCTGGGATCCGGCGCACCCGATCACGGGCTTCGGGAACTTCCCCGATCATCGCAAGGTGGTCGCCTACCTGCGCGGTTCGAGCAGTCCCGACATCACGTTCGGCGACAACGACCTCTCCTACTTCCACGGCACGCACACCAACGGAACCATCGCCGGTAACGACGATTCGCTGGGCACGCAGCCGTTCGACGGGATCGCCAAGGACGCCCGGCTGTTCTTCATGGACTGTGGCTCGGCCACCGTGGGCGGCGTTCACGTGCCCGACGACCTGAACGATCTGTTCCTGCCCTCCTACGTGGGCAATGCGGCCGGCGCCGCGCGCATCGCGTCGAACTCATGGGGTTCGTACGCGCAGGGCGCCTACACCGTGTCCTCGATGCAGATCGACCAGTTCATGTGGAACCACCCCGACTACCTGATCGCATTCGCCAACGGCAACGACTACGTGCAGGCCGCGGTCGGCTCGCCCGCGACCGCGAAGAACTGCATTTCGGTGGGCGGTACCGGCAACGGCGCTCTCATGAACACCATCTACAGCGCCACCAGCCGCGGCCCGACACGGGACCTGCGCCGCAAGCCCACGGTGTGTGCTCCCGGCGACGACGTGGTCTCGGCCTACGGCACCACGCGCTACTCGTACGCTTCCTACTCAGGCACCTCGATGGCCACGCCGGCTGTCGCGGGGTCGGTTGCGCTGGCGCGCCAGTACGTCACCGGGGGCTGGTACCCGACCGGGGCGCCGGTCGCCGCCAACGCGTTCAATCCCTCTGCCGCACTCCTCAAGGCGATGGCGGTGTGCGCCTCGCGCGACGACGTGAACGGCTATCACGCACCCGACATGAACATCGGCTGGGGCCGGCTGACGCTCGACGACGTGCTCTATTTCCCGGGCGACTCCACGCGAACCGTGCTCATCGACGCCACCGACGGCCTGATCGACAAGGAGTTCGTCGAGTACCAGGTCGAGGTGAAGGACTCCTCGCAGCCGCTCCGCATCGCCCTGTGCTGGACCGACGCGCCGGGCAACCCGGCCGTGATCACGCAGCTGGTGAACAATCTCAACCTGGTAGTGAAGAAAGACACGGTCACCTATCTCGGCAACCGGTTCGCGCTCGGCACCTCGCGCACCGGCGGCTCGCCCGATTCGGCCAACGTCGAGGAGGGCGTGCGCATCGCGAATCCGCCGACCGGCGTGTGGACGGTGCGCATCGAGGGGTACCGCGTGCCGGTCGGACCGCAGCCGTTCGCGCTCGTCATCACCGGCGCGGTCGGCGGCGACGGTGGTGCGGTTGCACTGGATCGCTTCGACTACGGGCTCGCGGACACGGTCGAAGTCGAGGTTCAGGACACCGACGCGACCGGTCCTCTGACCGTAACGCTCGCCTCGACCACCGATCCGGGAGAGACCGTCACGCTCACCGGGTCGCAGGGAGTCTTCCGCGGCCGCATGCCACTCACCGCCCTCGCGTACAACGCCGGCGACCATCGGCTGTCTGTCTCCTCCGGAGACGTCCTGACCGCGATCTACCAGGGCTTCGGTGGTGCCGCGCTTCAGGCCACCGCCCAGGTGAATGTCCAGGCCCCGCGCATCACTGAAGTTCACGCCCGGGCGATGACGCCGACCTCGACGCTGGTCACGTGGAAGACCGACCTGCCCTCGTCCTCGCGCGTGCACTACGGCACGGGCGCGGCACTGTCTCAGATCGCTGATTCGAGCGGCCTTCGCACCTCGCACCAGGTGCTGCTCACCAACCTGGTGGCAGGCGCGGTCCACCGCTACGACGTCGAGTCCGTCCTGCGCACCGGCAGCCGCTCACGCGACAGCCTCGGCGGTGCGCACCGCACGTTCACGCCGAAGGAGCGCGGTCAGATCGCGCTGCTGCTGGGCGACACCGGCGCCCTGATGCTCGACACGTGGACCAACGCGATCGCGGCGCTCGGCTGGCAGGTCGACATTCTCACCGGCGCTGCCATGCAGAAGCCTCTGGTGGGCAACGAGGACGTGGGCCTTCGTCACTACTCGGCGGTGCTCTGGCAGCCGCACCCCGATGAGTATCCGCCGCTCAACGCGGCGCAGCGCTCTGCGGTGGACTCGCTGGTCGGTGGCGGAACGCGCATGCTCATCACCGGTCACGACATCGGCTACGCGCTGGTGGATGCCTCCTCGCCGATCTACTCGCCCGAAACCGAAGCGTGGTTCGAACAGGGTCTGAAGGCCCGCTACTACTACGACGAATACAACAACACCAAGGTCACAGGACTTGCGGGCGACCCCGCCAGCGGCGACTGGAGCGTCGGGATGCCCTACTACCCCCTCGGGTCCGGCATGGCGGGCGACCTGGTGTTGCCGGCGCCCGGCACCGATGGCGTCGGGGCCACGATCTGGCGCGACTACCAGAACCAGCCGATCGGCATCCGCTGGGAGAGCAACGGCCCGAAGGGCATCGCGGGTGACGGCGTGTGGGGCGGGCAGAAGACGCGCCTCATGGACATGTTCTTCGAATGGTCGTGCCTCGCCGAGCTGACCGGGATTCACGAAGCCCGCCGCACCGGCGTGCTGCGCACCTCGGTCGAATGGCTGCTCGGCCGCAGCGCGCCGAGCGTTCTTCTCCGCTCGCCCCCTCCGGGCTCGGTCGTGACCTCCAACTTGTTGCCGGTGCTGTGGTCGATCGCGCCCGATTCGGGCCGCACGATCGTGCAGCGCTCGGTGCGTTTCTCGCTCGACGGTGGCGAGACCTGGGCTCCGCTGCAGACCGTCACCAGCGGGGACAGCGGGGTGGTGTGGGACCTGGCCGGGATCCTCGGCGGCGCGCCGGTGCCCAACTCGACGCGGGTCATGCTGCGCGTGACCGCGAGCGATGACGGCAGCCCCTCGCTCACGGGCGAGGATGTGATCGATGCCACGTTCACCCTCGCGCGAGCGGGCGGTGACGCAAAGGGACCGGTGCCGGTCGCGGGCTCGATCGGAACGGCGCCGGCGCCCATCCGCCGCGGCATCCCGGCCACGTTGAACGCTTCGTTCAGCGATGCCGAAACCGGCGGTGGCGGAATCCTCGCGGCGGAGTTCTCGGTGGGCGCCGCTCCGGCAGTCGCCGGAAGTGGATCGGCGATGACCGTGACGCCCAATGCATCCGGCGCCGACGCATCCGCCAACCTGAACACCGCGAGTCTTCCGATCGGTGCATTCACGCTGTGGCTGCGCGCACGCGACACCGCGGGCAACTGGGGCCCGGCGGGCGGACTGGCGCTGCTCTCCAACGGCGACGGAGTCACCGCGGTCGGCGACCTGCCGCGCGTGGACTTCCTGGCGCCGCCGACGCCGAACCCGTTCCGCGGCGGCACTTCGCTGCACTTCGGATTGTCACGCGCCGGCGAGGCTCGACTCGAGCTGTTCGACGTCGGCGGTCGCCGCGTCCGCACGCTCGCGAATGGCATGTACTCGCCAGGCTCGCACACCGTGCCATGGGATGGCCGCGACGACGGCGGCCACGTCGCCGGCGCTGGAATCTACTTCGTTCGTCTCGTCACCCCCGCGGGCACGTACCGCACGCGGCTCGTCTCGCTTCAGTAATCCCGCCGGCGCCGGGGAAACGCCCCGGATCGACGGCATCAACAGGAAGGCGCCTGCGGGCGGGCTTCCGGACATCAGGAAGGAAGGATCATCATGAAGAAGTTGCTTCTCTGCGCCTTCGCCATGCTGCTGGTCGCCTCGGCGGCCTCGGCCGCAGTCCTGTGGGACCAGAGCAATTTGAAGGCCGTGTTGTCCGGTAACCAGATCGTGGGCGAGGGATCCGTGAACCTCGCGTCCAACGCCTGCAGCCAGATCAGCGGCAATACCCGGGTCCACAACACCAGCGACGTCACGTTCTCGCAGGCCGTGCAGCTCACCTCCATCTCGATCTGGGAGAAGGAGGGCAACGTGCAGACCGCGACCCAGGCGTACCTGTCGATCCTTCCGTTCACCGGCCCTTCTCCCACGGTTCCCAGCGACTCGCTGTTCAACACCGCCAAGCTCGTGCCCATCACCGTAGCGGCCCCGGCCCTGCAGAACGGCGTGATGTGCGTGAAGGTGACCGCGACCTGGAACCGCGGCGCCCTGCCGGCCGGCAACTACTGGGTCTCGCTGACTCCGCGGCACAACATCGGGGTCTTCCCGTACTCGGTCCACTACGTCACGGACGGCCCGATCGTCGGCCAGCCGACCCGCGCCATCGAGGCCTGCACGGTGAACTCCAACTGGTTCACGCCGCTGGGACCCCCCACGACTCCTGACGGCTATGACTATTCGCTCCATATCGAGGGGAACTACATCAACCCGACGCCGACCAACAGCACGACGTGGGGCCGGATGAAGATGCTCTACCGGTAGCACGTAGTCGCTGTCCGCGTTGCTGCGATGGGTCGCCGGCCCCCCAGAGGTCGGCGACCCGCGCGCGGCGCCTTCATTCCGATTCACCAGCACACGCATTCCGCTGGCCGAGCAGGAAGTGCATCCAAGCCCAGGGAGTCCCATCATGAAGCACGCAGTTGCCGCGCTCGCGACGGGCATGGTGTTGCTCGCAGCGCCGGCGCACGCCGCCGTCACCTTCCAGTACCTCACCGATCAGGGCGCCGTCACGGCGGTCTCGAACGACGGATCGGTCGTCACCGGGAACACGTTCTCGGCCTACGAGGCGTTCCGCTGGACCCTCGCCACCGGCTTTGTGAACCTCGGCTACGGAGCCCTGCCGGTTCTCGGAAACACCGGCGGCGTTCCCGGAATGTCGGCGAACGGCACGCGCATCGCGTCCACGATCATCAACGCCGACAGCACCGCCGCGACGGCGGGGCTGTGGACGCAGGGACTGGGCTGGCAGGAACTGACGCCCCTGCCGCCCGGCGGCGGGATCATCGATGAGTCGATGGCCAGCGTGTGGGGCATGTCCGGCGACGGCAATACGGTCGTGGGGCTGTTCTGGCGGCCCGGCGGGGTCGGAGGGTCCGCGCACGGCTTCCGCTGGACGCAGGCCACCGGCATGGTGGATCTGGGCTCTTCGGTGGGACGTTCGAGCCGTGCGGGCGATGCGAGCTACGACGGCTCCGTCATCGTCGGCTGGGACGAGAATCTGATTCGGCGCGCCTGTGCCTGGAGAAACGGCCAGCAGACGTTGCTCACGTCTGCCGCCTCGACGGGCGAAGCCCAGTGCGTCACGAACGACGGCACCTGGGTGGCCGGCCGGGAAACGAACCTGATCACGGGTTTCGTGGATGCCGCACGCTGGCACTGGAACGGCAGCGCCTGGAGCGCGACCGAGTACCTGGGCCACGTGGACGGCAACAGCGGTGGCGCCCAGGGCAAGACCATCCCCACCGGGATGACGTCCGACGGCAAGTTCATCGTCGGCTACAACACGTTCGACGGCGATCCGTTCTACACCACCGGCTTCTTCTGGACGGATTCGACCGGCTGCGTGGACATCGAGTTCTGGCTTGCCGACCAGGGCGTCGACGTCGACCCGTCGTTCGACATCCAGAGCCTCTCCGCCTGCACCCCCGATGGCCAGTATCTCTATGGCTACGGCCAGGACATCTTCGCGCCGTACACGCACCGCAGCTTCGTGATCCATACCGACCGCGCATTGGTCGGCGTGGACCCCACGCCGGCGCCCGCGCCTGCCCGCATCGCGCTGGCGGCGTCGCCCAATCCGGCGCGTCGCGGCACGTCGTTCTCGTTCACGCTCGGCATCGCTGGTCGCGCGCGGCTCGGCATCTACGACGCCTCCGGACGCCTTGTCCGTCAGGTGCTCGATGGCGAGCGCGCGGCGGGAACGCAGCACGTCGCCTGGGACGGCCGTGATGCGGACGGCCAGTCGGTCCGCGCCGGTGTCTACTTCACCCGGCTCGAGTCCGCCGCCGGCAACGCGCGCGGCAAGCTCGTCGTCGTCGAATAGGAGAACCATGACCGCCATTTCTGGTCTCAAGCACGCGGCCGCCGCGCTCGCGATCGGCACCGTGTTGCTCGCGGCGCCGGCGCACGCCGCCGTCACCTTCCAGTACCTGACGGTTGGCGGTTACCCGACCGCGGTCTCGAACGACGGATCGGTCGTCGCCGGGAACACGGTTGGCGCATATGAGCCGTTCCGCTGGACCCTGGCTACCGGCCTCGTGAACCTGGGTCACGGGTCGGTGCCCGTCCTGAGCCGCGGTGGAGGCACACCGGGAATCTCGGCAGACGGCACGCGGGTCGCGTCCACGATCATCAGCGACGACAGCACGGTCGTGACCGCGGGACTGTGGACGCTGGGACAGGGCTGGCAGCAGCTGGCGCCACCTCTGCCGCCCGGCGGCGGGGAAGTCGACGAGTCGATCGCCGACGTCGATGGCATGTCGGGCGACGGCAACACGGTCGTCGGCCTGTTCTGGCGCCCGGGCGGGCGCGCGCACGCCTACCGCTGGACCCAGGCCGAAGGCATGGTGGATCTCGGTTCCTCGGGTCGCGCCAGCAAGGCGCACGACGCCAGCTTCAATGGCTCGGTGATCGCCGGCTGGGACGAAAGCCCGACCTACGGCTACCGGAGAGCCGCCGCGTGGCGGAATGGCGTACTGACCGTGCTCGGACCGGATACCACGACCGGCGAAGGCCTGACCGTGACGAATGACGGTCTGTGGGTGGCGGGTCGGGAAACGAACCCGGTTACGGGCTTCGTCGACTGCGCACGGTGGCACTGGAACGGCAGCGCGTGGGGCCCGACCCAGTATCTCGGCCACGTGGATGGCAACAGCGGCGGCGCCAACGGCAAGACGATCGCCCGCGGGATCACGTCCGACGGCAAGTTCATCGTCGGCTACAACACGTTCGACGGCGATCCGTTCTATACCACCGGGTTCCTGTGGACGGATTCGACCGGCTGCGTGGACGTCGAGTTCTGGCTCCAGGAGCAGGGCGTCGACCTCGACCCGTCGTTCGACATCCAGGACCTCACCGCCTGCACGCCCGATGGCGCGTACCTCTACGGCTACGGGCAGGACATCTTCTCCCCGTACACGCGGCGCGCATTTGTGATTCACACCGATCGTGCGCTGGTCGGGGTGGATCCCACGCCCGCGCCGGCGCCCGCGCGCATCGCTCTGGCAGCGTCGCCGAACCCGGCGCGTCGCGGCACGTCGTTCTCGTTCACGCTCGGGGTAGCGGGTCGCGCCCGGCTCGGCATCTACGACGCCACGGGACGCCTGGTCCGCCAGGTGCTCGATGGCGAGCGCGCGGCGGGATCGCATCGTGTGGCCTGGGACGGCCGTGACGCGGACGGCCAGTCGGTCCACGCGGGCGTCTACTTCACCCGGCTCGAGTCGGCGGCCGGAAACGCGAGCGGCAAGCTGGTCATCGTCGACTAGCAGTACCGCACGAGCACGAGGCCCGGCGGCCCCGCGAGAGCGGGAGCGGCCGGGTTTTCGTGTATCGGGGCGTCCGCCCGGCTCGTAGCAGGCCGGTTTTCTCTCTGCTAACGTACCCCGTTCGCTGCCGCGACCCCCGAACCTCCGCGTGGAGACTGCCCTGATGAACCGCCCCGGCGCCCGCATCCAGGCCCGCAACCCGATCGTCGAGATGGACGGCGATGAGATGACCCGCATCATCTGGTCACTCATCAAACAGCACCTGATCGAGCCGTTCGTCGACGTGCAGCTCGAAGCCCACGATCTCTACCTGCCGAACCGGGACAAGACCGACGACCGGGTCACGATCGAGGCGGCCGAGGCGATCAAGCGTCACCGGGTGGGCGTGAAGTGCGCGACCATCACGCCGGACGCCGCGCGGGTGAAGGAGTACTCGCTCAAGAAAGCGTGGGCGAGCCCGAACGGAACGATCCGCGCACTCCTCGACGGCACCGTGTTCCGCAAGCCGATCATCGTGAAGAACGTGCCGCCGATGGTGCGTTCGTGGGAGAAGCCGATCACGATCGGCCGTCACGCCTACGGTGATGTCTACAAGAGCGCCGAGCTCAAGCTGCCGGGGGCGGGCAAGGTGTCGCTGCTCTACGAGCCGGCCGACGGCTCGGGCGAGCAGCTGATCCAGATCCACGACTTCAAGGGTCCGGGCGTGGTGATGGGGATTCACAACACCGATGCCTCGATCCGCTCGTTCGCCAAGGCATGCATCGAGTATGCGCTGGGCGAGAAGACCGACATCTGGTTCGGCGCCAAGGACACGATCAGCAAGACCTACCACGCGCGCTTCAAGGACATCTTCCGCGAGGAAGTCGACAAGCGTGCCGCCGATCTCGAGAAGGCCGGCATCACCTACAGCTACATGCTGATCGACGACGCGGTCGCGCGTGTGCTGCGCGCCACCGGCGGATTCCTGTGGGCGTGCATGAACTACGACGGCGACGTGATGAGCGACATGCTGGCCGCCGGGTTCGGCAGCCTCGGGCTCATGACCTCGGTACTGGTCTCGCCGGAAGGCAACTTTGAGTACGAGGCCGCGCATGGCACCGTGCAGCGTCACTATTACCAGCATCAGAAGGGCGAGAAGACCTCGACCAACTCGACCGCCTCCATCTTCGCGTGGAGCGGGGCGCTGGCGAAGCGCGGCGAGCTGGACGGCACGCCGGAGCTGGTGACGTTCGCGAAGCAGCTCGAGGCGTCGGTGATCGAGACCATCGAGTCCGGCACCATGACCAAGGACCTGGCGCTGATCGCGGTGCCCAAGGTGAACGGCCACGTCGACACCCAGGGCTTCATCGAAGCGATCGCCGAGCGCCTGCGCGCCAAGCGCGAATCTGGCGTCACCGCCGCATGACCTTGGTTCGTGCCGGCGCGCTCACCCGCGACGACCGTGCGCGATTCCGTGACTTCGAGCTGGCCGGGTGGTCGGACGTCGCTGCGTCCTACCACTCGGCCCTCACCGTTCTGACCGGGCGCACCGCCGGGCCGCTGCTCGACGCCGCCCACGTCGCGACCGGCACGTCGCTGCTCGACGTCGCGACCGGTCCCGGCACGATCGCGGCCGCCGCGGCGGCACGCGGTGCCCGCGCGACCGGTCTCGATTTCGCCGCGCCGATGGTCGAGCTCGCACAGCGGCTCCATCCGGAGGTCGAGTTCCGCAGCGGGGACGCGGCCGATCTGCCGTTCGCCGACGCTTCGTTCGACGCGGTGGTCTCGAACTTCGGCATGCCGCACTTCGCCGATCCCGAGCGCGCGATCGCCGAGGCGTACCGCGTCCTGCGTCCGGGCGGCTGGTATGCGTACTCGTGCTGGCGTCCGCCCGAGGAGGCGCGCGGGTTCGGAATCATTTTCGACGCGGTGCGGGCCGGCGGGAGCATGGACGTCGACGTGCCGCCCGGTCCGGCCATGTACGCGATGGGCGAGGCCCACACCGCGCAGCCGGTGCTGGAAGCGGCGGGCTTCACCGACGTGCAGTCGCGGGTCGTCCCGCTGGTGTGGCGGATCGCGAACGCCGACGACCTGTTCGCGACCATCATCGGGTCGACCGTGCGCTCGGCTGCGCTCCTGCGCGGTCAGTCGCCGGATACGATTCCAGCGATCCAGGCGGCGGTCCGCGCCGGTCTCGAGGCCCATCGCAGTGGAGACGGCTTCGACCTGCCGATGCCAGCACTGGTGATGAGCGGACGGCGTGCCTGAACTCCGGGGCCGCGCGGAGATCCTGATCCTCGGGGCCGGGCTCCAGGGCGCCGGCGTCGCGCTCGAGCTGGCCCGCCGCGGCATCGCATCGACGCTGATCGACCAGGACGAGCGGGCGCTGAATCGCGCGAGCCTGCGCAACGAAGGCAAGATCCACCTCGGCTTCATCTACGCGAACGACCCGTCGCTGGCGACCGCGCGGCTCCAGCTCGCCGGCGCGCTGCGGTTCCGTGCGATCGTCGAGCGCTGGATGCCGGGCGCCGACTGGCTCTCGACCTCGGTGCCGTTCCACTACCTGGTCGCGAACGATTCGATCGTCGCGCCCGCCGCGCTGCACCAGCACTACCGGGCGGTGAATGCGGACTACCGCGAGCGCATCGCCGCCGATCCGGCGCTCGACTATCTCGGCGAGCGGCCGGATTCGCTGGTCGGGGATCTGACCAACGGCGACATCGCGGCGTACTTCGCGCCCGCCCGGTTCAT
>Ga0210380_10000885_pt1 | contig 12411 bp, 14 predicted proteins | sample PLM4_5_coexredo_FD_155476 | JGI IMG/M metagenome (GOLD analysis project Ga0210380, IMG submission 155476) | Groundwater sediment microbial communities from an aquifer in East River, Colorado, USA - PLM4_5_coex redo | ecosystem: Environmental > Terrestrial > Soil > Riparian zone | place: USA...
TCATCCGGGAGGCAAGGCTTGCGCACGATAGTGGGGACTTTTACAGATGCATGGCGTCACTGAAGTTGGTAGCGATCGCGTTGCGCATATCGGGCGAGCCGCGACTGGAAAGACTATCTCCGTTCGAAGCGGAAACAAAGGACTTGGAGACAGCATCTATCTCCAAAGCGTAGTTCGGTATTTTGTCCAGCAAGGTTATTACGTTGAAGCTTGTAGCCGGTGGCCGGAAATCTTTTTGCCTCTAAAAGATCGTGTGAAGGTGGTTCCGTTTCGGCGGGATAGGATTGACCGAATCGCACACTATTCGATCCGTATGCAGCATAACTTTTCAACGGATCAATTTACGGATTGCTGCATACAGGCGGACATTAAAGAGCCGGTTGAATTGAAACTTGATTGGACAATAACCAATCCCAAACTTGTTGATTTTGTTAAGCGGGAAGCCAAGGGGAAGCCGATTATACTGGTGCAGATCCCACGAGAACCAATGGCCCGCAAAGATAACTGGGCAAGGGATTTGCTGCCAAGAGAAGAAGCCTACAACAAAGCGATCCGTGCGGTGTCTGATCGGGCATTGATTGTTCAAGTCGGCAACAAAGATTATCCTGTTTATGACCTGAAAAATGTTGATGTTGATTTGTCCGATAGGACAAGCATCAGCGATCTGCTCGATCTAGCTATGACCTGCGACGCAATGCTAGGTTATGTTTCATATTTTGTGCCGCTGGCGGAATCGTTTGACAAGAAACTGCTTTGCGTCTGGTCACGGAAGGGGTTGGTATCGCGGACAGAATATCTGCGCAAGCTTACACCACAAAAAATCTTTCATAAGCGTTCTTGCAGTGCGGTGATGGATGATGACAGCGGGGACGGTATTGCAGAAGCAGCGCGTGCGCTTCTTGGATAGGGTAGAGGTTGCGAGCTTCTTCACTGGCAAGACAGTTGCGGTCGTCGGCTCCGGTCCGGGAGTACTAGGCAATAAGGAAGGTTTCATCGACGGGCACGATATAGTCTTGCGAGTCAACAACTATCAAACCTTCGCCGCAACTGGTTATCGATGCGACGTGTTCTACAGCTTCTTCGGAAACTCGATTCGGAAGTCCGCTGAAGACCTGCAGGCTGATGGTGTTCGACTTTGCATCTGCAAGTGCCCAGACGCACACGCCATCCATTCAGCATGGCATCAGCGACGAGGGAAGATGCAGGGAGTTGATTTTCGCTGGATATATCAGATTCGGAGAGATTTCTGGTTCTGTGATACTTACATTCCGTCCTTGGAAGAGTTCATGGCGACGTTTAATCTGCTCGGACAGCACGTTGCGACGACCGGGTTTGCCGCCATTCTGGAGGTCTTGTCGTTTGATCCAAAAGCGGTTTATCTGACCGGATTCGACTTTTTTCGTTCCGGGGTTCATAATGTGGATAAGGTCTGGCGCCGGGGCGATCCTCGCGATCCGATTGGACACCAGCCCGAGATGGAGCGGTTATGGTTGCGGGACAATTACAAAAAGCACCCGATCACTATGGACAAGACGATGCAGAACCTGATGGGTCGGATAACGTGATCTTTGAATACAGGGGCAATCTTTACCCTGAATATATAAAGCACGGCAACGCCTGTCAGTTCGTCACTCCGTTCGCACTGCAGTTCTGCAAGGGCAGAGGTTTAGATATTGGTGCTGGCGAGTGGCCACTACCCGGCGCAAGGCCGATAGACCAGTACGATTTCCACGCGATGAATCTGCCGGACATGTTGTATGACTACGTTTTCTCCAGTCATTGTCTTGAGCACTTGAACGATCCTGTTGCTGCGCTTGAGCATTGGAAGAGCAGGCTGTGTTCAGGCGGCGTGTTGTTTCTGTATCTGCCGCATCCGGACATGGAGTACTGGCTGCCGCAGAATAACAGGAAGCATCTTCACTCTTGGCAGCCGAAGGACATGGCCAGACTGGTTGAGGATTTGGGGTTTATGAACGTCATCCATAGCGAACGCGATCTGGCTTGGAGTTTTGCAGTGGTGGGAGTGAAGCCTTGACGATCGATAATAATTTCCGCTGGCTGATGAATGAGAATGCGGACCATATTCACAAAGACCCGCAATTGTCCGCGATCTTCCATAGGTTCGGCGCGGACGCTTTCCGAAGATCAAGCGGCGTCGAATTGTTCGAGTCGTTCCTGCGAAAGATTAAATTTCGAGGCGAGCGGTGCGTTGAGATTGGTACCTATAACGGGATCACCGCTATCATCCTTGCGCGCTACTTCAAGGAAGTGGTTTCGTTCGATATTTTTCCGTACACCGCAAAGCACGCCATCGCGGAGTTCGCCGGTGTGACCAATGTCAGGTTTGTCGATATCAAGAACAACGAGGAAAAGGCGGAGATTATAAACGGACTGGAGTTTGATGCGGCTTATTCGGACGGCGATCACGCGAACGATGCGCAGTCGGACTTTGATCTGGTCAAGCGATGCAAGCGAGTTCTATTCCATGAGTATTGGGACATTCAAGAGCCGGTCTATGATCTGGTTAATTCCTTGAAGCTTAATTCTCGCGACAAGGTCACAGTCGAGGGCAAGTTTGCATATTGGGAAGGCAAGAAATGATGGATGGAGTTATCGCGCAATTTGAATCCGTTGCCGATAACGACCTGACGCTGTGCCCCTACGATGGCGTGGCGTATCAAACCGACATGACCGTCACCGCCTCCTATGATGCGGACTATTTCAACAAATGCGCAGGTTATGAAGACAAGGACATTGCGCTCAAGATAAACGCTGGTCGGATCGCAATGGTTAACGATCATGCCGGAGCGGACGTAAATGTTCTGGATATTGGAATTGGGTCCGGTGAGTTCATTAAAAAGCGGCCTCATACTTTTGGCTTTGATGTTAATCCTGTGGCAGTCGATTGGTTAAATTCTTGCGGCCTGTTTGCCAGCGACTTTGAACGGTTCACGGCCTTCACTTTCTGGGACGTGCTGGAGCATATCGAAAGGCCAGCCCTTTATTTTAGCTCGATGGCTAGCGGCTCTTTTCTGTTTGTCAGCATTCCTATCTTTTCAAATTTGAAAAGCATCAGGCAGTCAAGACACTATCGACCGGGCGAGCATTTATATTATTTTACAGAAAATGGTTTTATCGGTTGGATGGAGATGTATCAGTTTCAATTACTAGACCGGCAGGATTATGAAATGAAGGCGGGGCGGGACAACATATTGAGCTTTGCTTTCCGGAGACAATGGTGAGATGCCAATAGCAGCGGGCAATTTTCGACATAGGGTCGGGTTTTATTCCCGGATCGAAATCACAGATGCTTATGGCAACGTAGTTACTGGGTTTGCCGAACAGCCGGAGCTTACGTGCGCGGCTGCTATCGCTCCGAAGCTTGGCGGCGAATCAATCTTGGCTGGTCGTCTGCAAGGCACCAGTCTGGTGAACATTACTGTCAGACGTTCGCGCGCTACGGATCAGATTGCACTGGACTGGTGCGCCAAGAACGAGCGCAGCGGTGAGACTTACAATATCCGGTCCAAGATCGATCCTTTGCAGGATAGTTCACAGCGCGGCAGAGTATGGGAGATGCTTTGTGAAAAGGGAGTTGCTCTTTGATGCCTTGGGCAAGGTTCACAAAGAATTTCGATTGGGCACATCCGAAGTTTCGTCAGGTCACATCTTTCAAGGAAGGTTATCGCGGCTTGGTTAGTCAGGCTTGCTTGAATGCAGCCAAGGCCAAGGGTGCGGCGATAGAGGTTGAGCGATGGCCAAGACCAACGCCAGTGTCGAAAGATTCCGAAAGCTAACGAAGGACATGCAACGCGAGATTCATGATACCGCTGTTACAGAGTTGCATATTCAGGCTACGGAATTGGCACACATGATCCAGTCCGTTGCACCGGTCTATGAAGGCAAGTTGGTGACAACGGTAAAGGTTATTCCGGGGAAGACTGACACACAGGTTCGGGTTGTTGCTGGCGGTGAAAAAACTGTACGCAAAGGTGTGTCGTCAAAGCCGTATGACTATGCTCGCGCGGATGAATTTGGAACGGTTAACATGCCAGCGCACCCGTTTTTCTTTCCCACTTATAGGTTGAAGAAGAAGAAGATGATTTCTTCGATGAAGCGAAAGATCACCGCTCAGATCAAGAAAAGGTCAGCCGAATGAGCGAGCCGTCTCTGGCTCTGCAGGCGACAATTGTTGCTGCATTGAAAGGTGCGGCAGGAGTAACGGCGTTTGTTGGTCAACGAATTTATGACCATACGCCTGCGGACGCGGTGTTTCCGTATATAAGTCTTGGGGACATGCAGGTGTTGCCGGACAAGGCAGATTGTATTGATGGTGTTGAGGTGACTTCGCAAGTTGATGTTTGGTCGCGCACAATAGGTTATCCGGAATGCAAAAACATAGGCAGGGAAATAACCGAAGCCTTGGATGATCAGCCGCTGGCCGTGTCTGGGCATCATCTTGTTGTGTTCGAAGTTGAAACTGTCAGGTATATGCGCGATCCCGATGGTTTGACTAATCATGGCGTGCTGATCTTTCGTGCTCTACTTCAACCTGTTTGAAACTTAACGGAGGCCGATCATGGCACAACCTACAGTCCTAGCTGGTACCAAGCTCATCATCTTGGTTGGCAATGAGGCCAGCCCGGAAGTTTACTCTGAGCCTTGCGGCTTGACGACGCGCAGCTTTGAAATGGCAGCGTCAACAAACTCAACCCTGATCCCCGATTGCGCCGCACCGGACGCACCGGCGTGGGAAGCTAAAGATGTCAATGCGCTTTCAGCTACCATCTCCGGGGCTGGCGTGATGGCTATTGAGTCCTTCACTGTTTGGAATAACTGGTTCTTGTCTGGATTGTCAAAGACCTGTCATGTCAAACTGGATCACTCTTCTCTGGGATATTGGCTTGGCAATTTCATCCTCACCAGCTTGAAGTATGGTGGCGAGCGCGGTCAGAAAGTGACCATTGATGTAACCATGGTCAATGATGGCGCTGTTACTTGGGTGCCTGCATAATCATGTCCCCAAATGGAAAAATAGAATTTGTTTGGGGCGACGGCGAGCACAGCTTCAACGTCGCCAAGATTACCCATGCTTTGGAGTTGGAGGGAAAGTGTGGGTGTGGTGTAGCGGAGATTTTTTCGCGGTTGCGGGAAAGTCGCTGGCACATCAACGATGTTCGCGAAACCATCCGCATCGGTTTGATTGGCGGTGGTATGGAGCCGGTCAAGGCGCATGTCTTGGTCAAACGCTACGTGGATGAAAGGCCGTGGTCCGAAAGCATACAGGCGGCAACGCTTATCCTGATGGCTGCTATGGTCGGTGTGCCGGGAGATGAAGTTGGAAAAAAACCGGAGACGGAGGGGACCGCGACAGAGGGAAATCCATCATCGGAAGTGATGGAAGACTCGTTCGCTCCGCGCTCTACGGTATCGGGCAGCAAATCGGATGGTCGCCCCGCGTAACAGATCAACAAACGCTTTGGGAATTAGCTGCTTGTGTCGATGCATTCAATCGAGCCAATGGCGGAGAGAGCATTGAGCCTCCTACCAATGAGGAGTTTGATGACATGCTTTTGCGACTTGATCCGGCTTCGATGACAGCTCAATAGGGAAGAATTAATGGCCGCAAATGAAACGGCTGCACTGGTTGTCGCTCTATCAGCGCAGGTAAGCAAATTTGAAAAGGATATGAAGACTGCGACTGACATTGCGGATCGCAGTGTCAAGCAGATTGAAAATCGCTTTTCAGCGATGAATGGAGTTTTGAGCAGTAAATTTAATGAGTTGTCCAGTACCGCTTCTTCAAAGCTTGGTGTGGTTGGCTCCTTGTTGGGCGCTCTTGGCCCTTATGGTACGGCGGCGGCGGTTGGCCTTGGTGCGCTTGTCGGGGTTATGTATTCTTTGGCGGCAGCGACTGGCGAGTTTGCAGAGAAATCAAAAAGGCTGAAGGAAGCGGCGGAGACTGCCGGACTCACAACGACGCAATACAAGCTGCTAGGTCAGGCTGGGGCCAAGGTCGGATTGGACTTTGAAGAAACAACCTCGTTCATTCAAAAGTTTGTAGTGAATCTGGATGAGTTGCGACAGGGCGGTGGCAAATTATACGACGCACTTTTGCGCATTGATACTGGGTTGCTCCGGCAGCTTGCGGCTACAAAAGATACAGCGGAAGCGCTTGATATTTTAATTAAAGCGTATGATCGCCTTGATGACGCAACGTCGAAGGCGGCATTATCAAAGGCGGCAGGCGGCAGAGGCGGGCTTGCCGGTGGCCGCTTACTCGGTAGCCTTGCCGATCAGGGCGGCGTTAAGGGTCTTGTCGAAAAAGGTCCACTCATTGATGAAGAACAAATCTCACGGGCGGCTCGATTAGGTCAGGAGATTGAAGCGATCAGAAAAAAGACGGCCAACATTTGGGGCAGTATGTTTTCTGATGAAATACTCAACCAAGAACGCGAGATGGCTACCGACATGCTGAAGCTGGTGCAGCTTGTCGAGCGGCTCGTAGGCGCAAAGGAACGTGCGGCTAGAGTAAGCAATCCGCTTGGTGCTGAAGCCGACGATCTGGTGGCAGAGCAAGCGCGACTGAAGGCACAGCAAAAAGCGATAGACGCCGCTAAGGATTCGAATGAAGAACATCGTAAGGCATTAGTCGCGGCTGGACTTACAACAGCGCAGATCAACGCTGAAATTCCAGCATTGAAAGGTCTGGAGACTTCTTATGAGGAGGTTGCCAAACGCTTAAAAGAAATTGATGTATTGCTGGATGGCATCCGCACAAAGAATAGCGGCGCGTTGCCTTCTATTACTTTGCCGCCGAATGTGAATGCTAGGGTTCAGCGTGAGGGCGTAAGTCCACCGGCAGCGGAGCCGCCCCCAGCCGCGCCGGGATTAAAGTTTCAGCTTACCGAGATGGAAAGAAATATCTCTTTGCTGGGCGAGGCTGCGACACAAGCAGAACTGCTGGCGCAGAAAAGATTGCAATTAAAAGTCGCTACAGAGGAAGGCGGTGTTGCAGATAGCATTGCAAACCGTGCGCTTGCTGCCTTCAATGTAACGATGCAGGCGTCGGCGCTGGCTACTCGTGAGCGGCTTGGTGTCGCAACAGAACAACAGATTGCTTCAACTAAGCTCGCTCAACTAGAGCAGGATCGCGTCAAGTTTCAGCTTGAAGCCAATGAAGTTCAGAAGGCTACTGTGATCATTTTGCGGGAGGCTAAGGATGCAGCCGATGCGTTGGCGGTGCGGCAGGCTTATCTTCCGGGGCTAACCAAGCTTGTCCAAGATTCTCAGAATGTCAGGAAAATTCTGGATGATTTAGCGGTGTCCGGTGTCAACAGTTTAACCGACGCTCTGGTGTCGGTAGCGAATAAATCCGCAACCACGGCAGAAGCCTTCAAGAAGATGGCGGAATCCATCCTTAACGATATCAGCCGCATCCTTATTCGTGCCGCGATCAGTAACGCAATCTCTTCTATATTCGCTCCGGGCGCAGGCGCGGGATTTTCTACAGGCATTCCACAAAATGTGGGGCTTGGCGGATATGCCGGATCGAATGCTGCTGGTACTAACAACTGGCGCGGTGGTCCTACATGGGTTGGTGAACAGGGACCAGAACTTATAAATCTTCCGAAAGGTTCTCAGGTCATACCTAACAACGTAGCCACGGAAATGGGTGGCGGACAGAGCTTCACTTTTGCGCCGATGATCGATGCGCGTGGTGCGGATGTGGCTGCGGTGGCAAAGCTTGCGCAAGTGGTGGCTAAACAGCAAGCGGAGTTTGAATCCCGCGTGAAACAGGTAGTCATTAATCGTAATGGGAAGCGTTGGTAATGACTCTGACGGCACCACTTTCATTCTTGCCGGAATTCCCCGGATGGATAACGGACTTCGATCCAGAATTCCGGCAGGAAATGTCTCGTGCTGCTGGTGGTCGAACCTATGTCAAAGACCTTGGTCCATCGTTGTGGCGAATGGCCGGGCGCTCCAAGGTTCTATCGCCTAACTGGCTGGACTATTGGCGCGGGCGGTTGCAGGCGCTGGAAAATGGACTGATCACGTTCCGAGGCTATTCGTTGTCGCGAACCTACCCGATCCGATACCCGAATGGCTCTTGGCCGACTGGCGGATCATTCACCGGATTGACTGCAAACCTTCATACCATCAACGCGAACCGAAAGCTGATCCGGGTTTCCGCGTTGCCGGTTGGTTTCGTTTTGTCGGTAGGCGATATGATCCAGATCGGGACTACCGATCTACATCGCGTCATGGAGACTGCGACGGCGGACGGTGCCGGGTTAACAGGATCATTTGAGGTGCGACCGTATCTGTGGCCGACTGTTACAACTACCACGGCGGTTTCGGTTTATAGGCCATCATGCATCATGGCAATCGTGGCCGGTAGCATCAACACCGATTCAGATTTATCGGGACGTGGATCGGTATCGTTCAAAGCTGTAGAGGCTCGCGAGTAAATGCGATCTTTATCCGCTGGAGTTTTGGCGGCACTTGCACAGCGGCGCTTGGTGGCCAGAGATTTCTTGTGGTTGATAGCTCGCAATCGCTCGACCGGTGCCCCGGTGACGGATGGTTACTGGTCCGATGTTGGGACTTTCACCGCGTCGGTGATTGATCCGGAAACTGGATCATCGGTGTCGCGGCAATTCTTCGGTGCTGGTGCGCTCATTAGTATTTCGGATATTTCACTAGTCTCGAATATATCGGTTCAAAACGTCACTATCACCATGAGTCAGGTTGCAGACCGGGTGAATGATATTGTCAGAACCTATGACTGCAAACAGGCAGTGGTTCAAATTTTTCGCGGGCTGTTCGATCCCGACACTCGTGTGATAGTGGCTCCTGCTCCTTGCCGGTTTGCTGGCTTCGTTGACAAGATCGATATCACGACACCCTCTGAAGGCGAGGCGGGTTCGGTGGTCTTCACTTGTGCTTCTCATACACAGGAGATGACGCGGGCCAATTCGGACACCCGATCAGATGTGTCGCAGAAGCTGCGCAGTTCAACGGATAACTTTTTTCAGGATGCTGCGATTGTCGGGGAATGGGAGATGAGATGGGGAACGAAGTATGGTCCCTTGCAAACCAAGAAAAAAAACGACTAGTTCGCCCTGCCACGCGGGACGATATAGCGCGCATTGTGTCTCTGATTAAAGTCCACCACACTGAACAACAGGAAATCGGTAATCCTAACTTTAATTGGCCATTCGATCCGGCGCGGGTGTCCATGACGGTCGCCGGTGCAATTCTCACAAAAGACTGGCTGTGTCTCCATGCAGGCTCTAATTTACTTTTGGCCAATGTCATATTCCACGATCCATTTGGCGCTCCGCCTTATGCAATGGAACGAATCATCCGTGGCAATTTGGATATTCTGATTCCAATGTTTGAGGATTGGGCGCGTCTGCAAGGATGCAAGACTATTGTCCTTTCAACCACACACCGGCACGAGGCGTTTGAGCGGCTTTATGGAAAGTTTGGCTATGGCCTTGCGGAAACAGTTTATGCAAAGGCGCTTTGACTGATGCCAATCTTTACTATTGGCATTGCGGTTGCTGCGGTTGTTGCGCCGATGTTTGCGGTCGGTGGAATTTTTGCTGCTGGCTCTATCGGTTTATTCGCTTTGCAATTGGGTGTCGGTGTTGGCCTTAGTCTGCTGGCGCAAAAAATTGCGGGAATGAAAGAGCCGGAAGAAGTCGCGGCGGTCGCGGCTTATGGCATTCGCGGCAGGCTTCAAGGCGGCGCCGATCTGCCGCGTTCTTTTTTGATGGGTTATCGCGCTACAGCTGGATCACTGGTGTGGGCTAATACATGGGGTCCTGAAGATGTTGTTGATAATAAATTCATCACTCAGGTTATTGCGCTGGCAGATTACCCTTTACCCGCAACTGGTCTGGTTGGTATGTGGGTTAATGGCGAGAAAGTAACGATTGAGGGTACAGCCGAAGGGAACAAAGGTTTTCCGATCACAGAGTATCGCTTTGGCAAGGACGACAATCCTAATCTGTGGGTGAAGTTTTATGACGGTACCCAGACCACGGTTGATACGCTTTGCAACGGAAACGCTTCTACAGGCGATCGGGATTATGAATCTACGCGAGTTGGCAGAGGTGTTGCTTATGTAGTCGTCACCGCTAAATTAAAGGGTTCTCTTTGGTCGGGTCTGCCAACGTTCAAGTTTGAACTCAACGGTGCCAAGCTTTATGACATCTCGAAGGATTCAACCGCTGGCGGTTCTGGGTCGCATCTGTGGAGCAATCCAGCGACATGGGGCGGCGATGGTGATCACCTTCCAGTAGTTCAGATTTACAATCTGCTGCGCGGGTTTGAATACAACGGTGAATGGCTTTATGGTCTGCAAGGAATGGCTGCGGCTCGGTTGCCTGCAGCCAACTGGATCGCCCAGATCAACAAGTGCCGCGCATCAGTAACCGGTCCCGGCGGAACAGAACCAAAATATAGATCATCACTGGAAATCCCGGTGGATTCCCGGATGGCCGATGCCATCGAACAATTGCTGACGGCTTGCCAAGGAAAACTTTCCGAAATTGGCGGCTTCTACAAGATCCAATGCGGCGCTCCGGATGCTGCTTCTTTCACGTTGACGGATTTGCAAATTCTTTCGACGGAAGAACAGAGCTTCACACCGTTCTTCGGATTGTCGGACACCATCAACGGCATCACGGCAAATTATCCGGAGCCGGAAGAAGCTTGGAATTCGAAGCCAGCACCGCCGCTCTATAGGACCGATCTGGAAGTGCTGGCTGGCAACCGCCGTCTCCTTGCTGACGTGGCATTGGATGCGGTGCCTTATGCCAATCAAGTGCAGCGGCTCATGCTGGAGTCGTTGCAGGAAGCACAGCGAGCGCGGCGGCATACTATCGTGGTTGGTCCGGAATTCTGGCCAGCAGAGCCGGGCGATTTTCTGTCGTGGACTTCAACTAGAAACGGTTATATAGACAAGCTGTTCCGGATCGATGGTGTAGCAGACAAGGGCAATCTCGATGTCATGCTGGACATGACCGAGGTCGATCCTGCCGATTATGATTATGACTATTCGACTGACTATGTGCCGCCAGTCATTGGCCCCAATACTCCGGTCAGACCGGCGCCGCAGCCGATTGTTGGCTTTGCGGTTTCTGCTGTTGAAATTTTAGGCGATGTTCCGGACACACAACGACCGGGCATCTTGGTTGAATGGTCAGTTGATGCTGTTGAAGACTTGGATGATGTTGAAGCCATTGCTTATGAGGTTCGTCTCGCATCCGATAGTTCTGTTGTTCTTCGCGGCAGGACGGATGAACAGGAAGTTGGGTCGGTTGTTGTAGAAGGCAACACTATTCTTCCCGCAACGCTTTATGGCGTTCGTGGTCGGTATGTCCCATCCAGTGCTCGTGAGGTTGAGTGGTCGAGCTGGCTTCCGGTTACGACGACTGATTCATTCATCGGCGCTTCTGATTTAACGATTGAGCTTCGGACTTATCTGGAAACTGAGCTGCCCGGTGAAATTGATGGTGTTACTGCTGATCTTGCCTTACTTCAGTCTGATCTGGATGCACTGGAAGTTATTGTCACTGACAACACAGCTGACATAACAACTAACGCATCGGCCATTTCTACTCTTAGCGGTTCGGTAGCCACATTATCGACAACGGTTTCGGCTCATACTACCAGTATTTCGACCTTAACCGGTGACGTAGCCACCAATACTGCAAATATAACAGCAAACGCATCGGCTATCACCACTCTCAGCGGTTCAGTATCGTCTCTATCGACAACGGTTTCATCTCACACCACCAGCATTTCAACTCTATCCGGCGCGGTTTCTACTAACACCGCGAATATCACAGCTAACGCCACCGCCATCACTACGCTTAACGGATATGCGGCTGCCAAGTATTCGGTGACGCTTGATGTTAATGGTTACGCAACCGGGTTTTCTCTTTTCAATGGTGGCACTTCTTATTCAACCGCAACTTTTGTAGTTGATTATTTTCAGGTAGCAAAACCCGGCACTGGCGGCGGTTCGCCTATTCCGGTTTTTGAAATTGCTACGGTTAACGGTGTCGCTGCGATCGCGATTAAGGGAAACTTGATCGCTGACGGTTCTATCATAGCGCGGGACATTGCGGCTCGCGTTATTACCGCTGGCAAGATTGTCGTTGGAACGCTCACTACGGAAGAAGCTACCGGCGCTGCTTTTACATCTATGTCGGACACGACCGGGGCGACTGTAAACAATGTCAGCAATAACGATATCATCGTGAGCATGGCCTATACGCCATCGGCATTGGCCAGTGGCAATATCGCGATGATATTTGACGGAGATATTCAAGCTGAAGCGGCTGATGGCGATCCAGCAGCATCGACTTGGCTTGAAATGTTTATTGATGG
>Ga0210380_10000887_pt1 | contig 12405 bp, 6 predicted proteins | sample PLM4_5_coexredo_FD_155476 | JGI IMG/M metagenome (GOLD analysis project Ga0210380, IMG submission 155476) | Groundwater sediment microbial communities from an aquifer in East River, Colorado, USA - PLM4_5_coex redo | ecosystem: Environmental > Terrestrial > Soil > Riparian zone | place: USA...
GGACAACGACACCGTCGACGGCGGCGCCGTGTCGATGGTGAAGCTCGCGGGCGCTCCGGGATCTCCGAGCACCGGCGCGTTGCTGCAGTCGCGCAGCGTCACAGCGGCGATCGAAACGGTACCGATCCCGTCCGGTCCCGGCGCCTTCTTCACCGCCACGTTGAACAGCGTGCCGCTCGCCGCGGTCGCTCCGCACGGCAGGCCGAGGATGACGTCGTCGACGCGATAGAGGCCGCCGCCGAGATCGACGACGTGGTAGTCGGTCGCGCTGATCGAGTTCAGATAGGTGCCTTCGGTCACACTCGCGGTGCCCGAGCACAGCTGGAGGTTCGGCGAGAGCTGGATCTGCACGCTGAATCCACGCAGGCCGATCGCATCGGTCCGATTGATCGCGACCGGAATCGTCACACACGGATTCGCCGGCGTGATGCAGGTCGGCGCCGTGCCGGGAGTGACGACGTTGTACGGCCCGGGCTCGAAATCGAACGTGGTGGTGCCCGCACCGGTGCCGAACTTGAACGAGTCGATGTTCTCGGTGTACCCGTCGGCATACGGCTCGCCGACGCGGATGCCGAGCCACGAATCGGTCACGCGAATGCGAACGCCCGGATAATCCGCGAGGATCTGGTTCCAGGTCTTCGGCGTCGAGCCCGGCTGCGCGTTCGGCGCCGGCCACGACGCGCCCGAGTAGCGCCACAGAGCGCTCCCGCCGTTCAGCGCGTCCCACTCCTTCCACGTGTTCTGCGTGACAGCGCCGTTGTCGATCGGCAGGAACAGCAGCCGCCGCTGGAACGTGTCGCTGCCGTTGAAGTCGACGTTGAACTGAAGATATCCGGAGCGATTCGGGCTGCCGCCGTTGCCCGCGGAGGGGTTGTAGGTGGTGTAGCGCAGCGTCGTGATCGTGGAGAGCGGCGTGCCGCTGAACTGGTAAGTCGCCAGGTTGCGGCGCTGCGTGCCCGACACGCTGATCTGCGCGCTGCCGCGTCCCGCGGGCGCGGTGGGAGGACCGAGGACGAACGAGCCGAGCGTGTTATCGAGAAAGTCCGTCTCGTCGTTGTAGAAGAACCACACCGGATTGCTGAGCGCGTACGTGCAGCTCGGCGCGAAGCACGGACTGCCCGTGGCCAGGTCTGACGCGTGTACGACGACCGTAGCGGCATTCGCGAATGACGCGGTACCGGCCGTCAGCGCCCACGCCAGGACAAATGAAGGAATACCTCGACGCATGTTGCGACCCCCTGTGGAATGAGTGAGCGGTGCCTCGACGCGTCACGAAAATCGTGTCGCGACGTCAATCACTCCGCGCCCGGAACGCGGCGCCCGGTTCTGGGAGACCGGGGTGCTGCAACGGCGCTTGCAGAGGCGGGCGCCGAAATCGGCCCGGTTCTGGGAAACCGGGTGCTGCAACGGCGCATGTAAGAGGCGGGCGCCGAAATCGGCCGGTTCTGGGAAACCGGGTGCTGCAACGGCGCATGCAAAAGGAGCGCGCCGGATCGAACATTGAACGCCGAAGCGTTCAGCGATAGAGCGTCTTGATTCTCCCCCACGTGTCGCGTCGCGCGGGCGTGGGTCCGGTGACTTCAACGCGTCCGCCAACGCATGCGGGCAGCGTCTGCACGTTCTGGGAGTCGCGGAAGTCGACGAGCCGGCATTCGATGAGTGAGACACCGATTTGGAGCGCCTTGAACGTGAAGAAATTCAGGATCCCCGGACCCGAGGTGCTGCCGATCAACAATGCTGCGTCGTACCACGCGGAGTCCGCGGGTGCGGTGTTGTCGGGGACCAGGAATGCGCTATACGGATTGCCGGAGCTCGTCAGGACGTCTCCCGGCGATGCGCCGACCAGCTGGAGCACGCTCGGGTTGTATTGAAAAATGACCGAGAATGCCTTGAGATCGGAGAACGCATCCGTTGTGACGCGAACGCTGAACGTGGTGCCGACGATCACCGTCGTGTCGGGAGGATCGATCGAAACGGTGACGGCGCGTGCGGAACGAGCGCCGAACGAGCCAAGCACAACGAGGCCCAGGGCGAAGCCCAGGCGAAGACAGCGGCCAGACATCGATGAACCCCCGTGGAAGAGCGGTCTGCGGCGTGTGACTCGAGAGGCCCGGACCCGACGAATCATCGATGAGGGCGGCACGTTACATCTCGTCGGAGATGGAATGAAGAACTTTGTGCATTTTCGTTGACCCGGTTCGAGCCGGAGCCTACCCTCCGGACTCCCTGAGAGTTTTTCCCCCCTCAGGCCTTCAGGCCGCTCAGCCGTCCGGACCTGCGCGACCCAGACATACGCAGGAATCACCGCGCGCCGTGTGTTCCCAGACCATGGCGTGAAAAGGCTTTCGTTCCCTATTTGCTGACCCAGGTCGCCGTTTCGCGTGCGCGAGCGTTTCGCGCCGTTGAGTCGTTCGTTTTTCCGCAAACGAACGCCCGCAGAACGAGGAGGTACGCCGACGTGCCAGCCGCAATTGACTGCGGCTCCCCTGGATTCGTCTCTCTCAGACCTCGACACGACCGGCGGCCGCCTTCCGGGGGGTGCTCGCCCAAACTCTGATTCGGAGGTTGTGCGATGCATCGCAACGAGACGCATAGGCACTCGTTTTCACAACGATGGAGTTTCCTCGTTCCGCTCCTCGGGGCAGCGTTGGTTGCCCTGTCCGCGCAGTCGGCTGCCGCGGCGGACATCTACGTCAGCCCGGCAGGCGTCGATCCGGTGGGCTGCGTCGCCACTCCCAATGACGGCGTCGGACCAAACCCGTCGCCGTATCTCACGATCCAGAAAGCAATTAACTGCGCGAGCAACGGCGACATCATTCACGTCGCCGCCGGCACCTACACGGAGAACCTGACGCTGGGCAAGACCGTGACCATGCTCGGCGCGCAGGCCGGCGTCGACGGCCGCGGCGCGCGCGGCGCCGAGTCGATCCTGGTTCCCGCCGCACCGGCCGTGCGCACGCTCACGTTGATCGTGGGCTCCGCGGGCGCGGTGATCGACGGGTTTCAGTTCAACGGGGGACTCCGCGCGATCGAATCGACGAGCGGGCCGATCAACAACCTGGTGATCCGCAACAACGTGGCTTCGGGGTTCACCGGCGGCATCGTGTTCCTCAACGATCCGGGCATTGACGTCACCGTGACCCGGAACCGTTTCGACGGCACGGGCGGCGTGGGTGCGGGTGACGTGGTGCATCTCGACACCGACGGGTTCAACGGCTTCTGGCTCACCGACAACGACGTCGTGAACGGTGGCCCGAAGTCCGGCTTCTTCGTCGACGGCAATCGCAACGTCGGCGCGAGCATCAATCGCGCGCCGCTGATCAGCGGGAACAAGTTCGACGGCTGCAGCGTCGGCATGAACCTCGGTACCCGCGCGATGCAGGATGGCACGATCAGCCTGAACCTGTTCACCAACAGCGCGTTCGATGGAGTGCAGGGCGGGCCGAAGAACGTCCTCATCACCAAGAACCGTTTCATCGGCAACCTTCGCAACGGGCTCGCGCTGACGAGCTTCGGAAACACTGCGATCGATCGCGGTGCGCAGATCTGCATGGTCACCGAGAACGCGTTTTCGGGGAACGGCACGCTGGCGAGCAGCGCAGACGTTTCGTTCTCGGGCACCCAGGCGGCCGGGACGATCTCGACGAATCATCTGAACCGGAACAGCCTGGGCAGCGCCAACGCGATCTTCCACAATCAGAACGTCGGCGGACCCGAGATCATCGACTGCAGCAACAACTGGTACGGCAGCGCCACCGGACCGACGGTCGCGATTCATCCGAGCGGCACCGGCGGCACGTTCCAGGGCACCGGCGCCGCGAACCTCGACTTCACGCCGTGGCTCAACACCGCGACCGACGTCGGCGGCAACCCGGCGGACGGTTTCCAGGCCGATCGCTCGTTCCTGAACGTCGACGACGACAGCCCCCAGTTCGGCCCGACCGGTCGAGTGCAGGAAGGCGTCAACTCCGTGACCGCGAGCACCGTGAACATCCTGCCCGGCATCTACGTCGAGCAGGTGATCGTGAACAATGGGCTCAACGTCGTGCTCAACGGTGCGGGTCGTGCGCTCACGTTCCTGCGCGCGCCAGCGAGCCTCGCGACGACGTTCACGACCTCCGGCCCGAACAAGCCTGTGGTTCACGCCCAGGGCGCCGCCGACATTCGCGTCCAGAACCTGACCGTGGACGGCCAGGGCCTCGGCAATGCGAACAACCGGATCGTCGGCGTCGGTTACTGGAACGCCGGCGGAAAGGTGATCGACTGTGACATCAAGGCGATCCGCAACACGCCGCTCGACGGCGCGCAGGCCGGCGTCGGCATTCTCGCCGCGAACAACACGGCCGGCCCCTATGCGCTCGAGGTCGGCGGCACGAACGTGACGGATTTCCAGAAGAACGGCATGGCCCTGACGGGCGCCGGTCTCGCGGTCAACGTGCACAACTGCGTGGTAACCGGCGCGGGGGACGTGAACTTCATCGCCCAGAACGGCATCCAGATCGGCCCGAACGGCGGCGGTTCGGTGTCGAGCACCGCGATCTCGAACCTCCGCTACACGCCGGCGACAACGGTTGCGAGCGGACTGCTCGTGTTCCAGCCGAGTGCGGCCGTCAATGCTTCGGCGCTGAACGGTCCGAACGCGATCGCCAACGTTCAGGCGCCGGTGAGCTGGTACGACGGCAACGGCACGATGGACGGCATCGAGGTGTCGGGTCCGATGACGTCGGGCGTCGACTTTGGCCCGATCTTCGTCGCCAACTTCACCACACTGCTCGCGGCGCATGCACGACCCGCCGCGATGCGGAGCGTGTCGCGCCCGTTGGTCTCGCCGGCCGACGGTGGCGGTTCCGAAGCGTCCGAGCGAGTCGCGCACACGGAGAGCGCCTCGAGCTTCAACGTGAGCGTCACGAACTCGTGTCTGAACGGCTCCGACGTGGCGGGGACGGTCGGTATCTACGCGTACACAGGCGGCTCGCCGCTCAGCGTTACGTCGGCGAACAACAACCTCACGGACTGGGACGTCGCGCTCTACGCCGACGGTGCGGCCGCGAGCCTGACCGCGAACGACAACTCGATCACGTCGAACTTCACCGCCGGGTATGACAACAGCGCGAGCGGCTCGCCGCAGAACGCCGAGGACAACTGGTGGGGCTCGGCCACCGGGCCGGGCGGCGCGGGTCCCGGATCGGGCGACGCGGTGCTGCCGCTGGTGGCGTCGAACGTCGACTTCGATCCGTGGCGGATCAGCGGCGTCGATCAAAGCCCGGCTTGCGGGTTCCAGGTCGGCCCGGACAATCCGGTCACGCCGGGTCCGGCGCCAGGCTGCATTTCGACGAACACGTCGTGCGTGACCGTGCCGGTGAGCATCAGCCGCACGAGCTCGACGCCGCTGCGTGCGTACAGCGTGACGCTCCAACTGAGCGCGAACCTGCAGCTCTGCACCGTGACGCCGCCCAGCATCACGTCGGCCGGGTTCCTCGTGAATCCGAACTTCCAGGTGATCGACAACGGCGGCGGTTCGTATACGGTCGACGAAGCGACGCTCGGCCTGCCGTGCGGCAATACGTCGAGCGGCACGATCTTCAACGTGCAGGTGAAGAGCACAAGCCCGACCGGCACCGGCACGATCACCGTCACGACCGTGCTCCTGCGCGACTGCAACAACGTTCCCATCGCTTCGAGCATCGGACCTCCCGCCAGCGTGACGATCGACCAGGCGGTTCCGGCCGCGGTCGTGGTGTCCGCGGCGCAGAAGCTCACGGGCAACCTGCCGCCGGGCAGTTCGACCACCGACATCAATCTGACGTGGACCGGCCAGGAGCCGGGCGCGAGCGTCGCGGTCTATCGCAAGGGCTTCGGCGGCTATCCGCAGTACGACGAGAATGGTGGCGTGGTGCCGACCCAGCCGGCGACACCCGGTGCGGCCGCGGGGTCGGGCTGGACGCTGACGACCGTGACGTCGACGCCCGGCGTCGATCGAACGGGAGCACGCGACTTCTACTATTTCGTGGCGTTCCAGACCGACGCGTGCGGCAACGTCTCCGGCCCCTCGACACTCACGGCCGGCACGCTCAACTACCATCTCGGCGATGTCCACAACGGTGTGACGAATTGCGCCGGGAACGATCTCGTGAACACGTCGGATATCAGCTTCCTCGGCGCGAACTACGGCACCCTGGTCCCGATCAACGGCGCGCTCGAATGCATCGATGTCGGACCGTCGACCACCAACTTCGTCAACGGCCGGCCGACCACCGACAACCGGATCCAGTTCGAGGACCTGGTGCTGTTTGCGATCAACTACGGACAGGTGTCTGCTCCTCAGACCCGGGCGGTGCCCGTGAACGACGGACCCCGCGCGATCGCGAACCGCCTGCGGTTGACGGTGCCCGCGTCGCTGCCCGCAGTGGGCGCGACGTTCATCGTCAAGCTCGAGTTCGAGAGTGCGGGCGACATTCAGGCGATCAGCACCATGCTCGGCTACGACGCAGCAAAGGTGGAGCCGATCGGTGTGGGACCCGGTGAGTTGCTCTCGCGGCAGCCGATTCCAGCCGCGGTGTTCTCGTCCGAGCCCGGTAACGTGGACGTCGCACGGCTCGGCACCGGCGCCACGCTCGACGGTGCGGGCACGCTGGCCGAGGTGCGGTTCCGTGTGAAGGCGTCCGGTGATCCGGCGATCGTCGTCCGGGAGGTGCTGGCGCGCGATACCGAAAATCATCCGGTAGCGCTCGACGCACCGCACGCGGACGGCTCGTCGACGCTCACGCACCGCACCGGCCTGGCGATGTCCCGGCCGTCGCCATTCCGCGAATCGACGACCCTCGAGTACACGCTGGCGACCGCGGGCCCGGTTCAGCTCGCGATCTACGGCATCGACGGACGACGGATCCGTACGCTGGTCGGCGGCACATCCGAACCGGGTATGTTCCGTGTCGGATGGAATGGCCGTGACGATTCCGGTCATCCGGCTGCAGCGGGCATGTACTACGCCCGACTCACGACAGCGGAAGGCAAGTTCACGCGAACCCTGGTCCGCTTGAATTAAACTCACCATCCATCGAGGTCCCGCCGGCCGAGTGCAGTGACTCGCCGGCGGGATGCCCGATGGCTCCGTGCCGACGCGGCACGCACTTCGGAGTCCGACATGAGCCCCTGGATCATGAGAGGTCGAATCGTGGCGTGCGTGCTCGCCGCATGTTTCGCGGCGTCGGCATCGCGCGCGGCCGGTGTCCATTGCCGGCCGGAGCCGACCGCGACCACCGTGAATCCCGGGGACACGATTGTCGTCGCGCTCACGATCTTCCAGGCCGATTCACCGTTCAACGCGTTCGACGCGAGCATCCGGTTCGATCCCTCGCGCGTGACGTTCCTGCCTGCCTCGAATCCGGGAACCCAGCGCGGCGAGCTGATGGTGTCCGCGTGCCCGAACACGTTCCACCTGTTCGTTCCCGGCCCGGACTCGCTGGTGGTGACGATGAGCCTGCTGTGCGCGGATGTCTCGGTGACCGGTCCGGGAGTCGTCTACCGCGTGAAGTTTGTTGCCGGCGCGACGCCCGGAACGACGACGATCTCACTCGGGCCCAGCACGCAGTTCTACAACGCCGGGTTCTTCGTGAATCCGCTCGACACGCAGCCAATGTCGATTTGCATCACAACCTGCACGACCGACGTTGGCCCCGCTCGGCCGCCGCACTCGTTCGTGTTCGACGCGCCGCAGCCGAATCCCGCCGGAGCCGCGGAAGCGGGCCGGTTCCGGTTCGCGCTTCCCTCGCCGGACGAAGTGACGCTCGAACTGTTCGATCTCCAGGGACGGCGCGTCGCGAGCCGCGATGCCCAGAGTTTCCCGGCGGGGCCGAGCGAGATCGCATGGGCGGCGCCGCGGCTCCTGCCCGGACTCTACGTTGTGCGTCTGCGCACGCGGGGTGGCGAATCGGCGCGCCGATTCTGGACGTTGCTGCGCTAGACAAATTGAGACGCGCTAGAACTTGTAGACCATCTCGAACCCGAGCTGCACGTAGCCGGTGGTGGGGAAGAGGGTGTTGCCGAAGCCCTCGTACGTCGTCTCGTCATAGGCGCGGAAGCCGGTCGTGAGGTTGAAGCCGGTCGAGAAGTGGGGCGTCTGCACCAGCGATACGCCGAACCCGCCGTAGAGCGCGAAGTAGTCGAGGTGGTCGCTTCCAATCGTCTTCGGGTAGCCGTCCGCGATCACGTCGACCGGCGTGACGTAGTCCCAGAACAGCGTGCCGAAGCGAAATCCAACGAGCGGGTAGACACCGAAGAAGGTGTGCGGCGGCGTGATGTAGAAACGCCCCGAGAGATCGGCCGCCAGCTCCACCTCGTTCTTCAATCCCTGTCCCGCCAGGCTGGTCGCACTCAGGTTGGGGGAGAGGACGAGAAGACCGATATCGAATCGCCAGCGGTTGCCGATGAACGAGCCGATGTCGAGGCCGCCGAATCCGAAGCCTTCGAACTCGTGGCCGCCCAGGCTCCCGCCGCCCGCGACCAGGCCCAGCACCCTGTGATCCCCGCTGTCATGGCCGCCATCGCCAGTTTCCGATGACGACTCCGACAACTCGCTCGTCCCCTCGACCATGACCTCGGTTTCACTCGGGGCCGGTGGCACTTCGTGACCCACGTCGAGGCGTCGGTGCTTTTCGGTCGAGTCCTTCGCGGCCTCCCCGGCCGCCTGGGTCAGCGTGGCTCCTCCGCCGGAACGCTCGGGAGACGAGCCGCCAAGGATCGCGCAGCTGCTCGCGGTGATGGCGAGGAGAAACAGAGCAAAGAGTCGGAAGGTGGGGAACATCGCGGCCCTCCTATGTGGGGCGAAGCAATCTCAAGCTAGGCCTTTGAGCGCTGAACACCAAGCGGGTCCGCAGTGGGCGCCCGGCGACGCCGGCGCGGTCTCGAGGCTCTTGCGCTGCGCGGTCCGGGAGCCGCAAGCTCAGGGTCCGGCGAAAGGCGGCTCCGATGTCGAGATCGAACGCTCGTATCTCAGCCCTGGTCATCATGATTGCCACGAGCCTCGCGTTCTTGGCCTCACCCGCGCGCAGTGAATGGCCACCATCCGGACTTCCGGTCGCCACCGGGGCGGCCGATCAGTCCTCACCGATCGGGATCACCGGTCCCGGCGGCGAGTTGCAGATGTTCTGGGTGGAGTTCGCGCCCTCGACGTATGCGTTGTTTGCTCAGCACCTGACCATCGAGGGCACACCCGCGCCCGGCTGGCCGGTGGGTGGGCGCGGCGTCGTGGCTGTCCCCGCTCGCGCCGGCTCGCCGCTCGTCACACCCGACGGATCGGGTGGTGCCATCCTTGCGTGGAACGACTATCGCGCCACCGGTGGGCCGAAGGGTGTTTATGCAATCCGTGTGGACCCTGAAGCGAATGTCCTCCCCGGCTGGTCGTCCTCCGGCACGCTGATCTGTCCTTCACCCGGTCCGCAGGGCCCGGGGCCCATCGGCCAGTTGACCGCCTTGTGTGGCGACGGAGCGGGCGGCGCGTTCATCGCCTGGACGGACAATCGCAACACCCCGAGCGGGGGCACGTTGATCTACGACGTGTTCGCGCACCACGTGCTCTCGAATGGCACGCTCGACCCGAACTGGCCCGCGACCGGGCGGGCGCTCACCACGGGACCCGGCTACAAGTACCCGCACGAGCTGGTTGCCGACGCCAGCGGCGGCTTCTGGCTCGCCACCGAGAATTCAAACGCCACCGACGAGATCGCCGTCACGCACCATGACAGCGACGGCGATGAGACGGGACGCTGGACCAGTCCTTCGTACGCCAGCCGCGTAGCCGGCGTGAGCGACGGGGCAGGGGGGATCTTCGTCGTGTGGCGCGATTGTCGCGACTGTGTGGTGGGTCGCTCGGTCGGAATCTACGCGCTCCGGCTGGTGGATCCAGGCATTCCCCGGTTCGGCTGGCCGTCGGATGGGCTCGCGATCGCCACATCGACCATCGCTGCCGACCTGCCGGTGATCGTTGCGACCGGTGATGGCGCTGCGATGATCGCCTGGCTCCGGGACGGAAGCGGCGACGACGCCTACTTGTGCCGGCGTGTGGAGGCGCTCGGCACGTTCGCGCCGGCCTGGCAGGCTGGGCCGCGGGAGTTCGCAACCTCCACCGACATCCTCTTCGGCTGGCCGCTCCACGCACCCGATGGCGCGGGCGGTGCGATGTTCGCGTTTCGCCGCAACCGGCCCAACCTGTTCGGTAGCCGGGTGGACGCTGCGGCTCACGTGCCCGCGGCATTCCCCGACACCGGGCTCTCGCTCTGCACGCTGTCGGACGATCAGTTCCTGGTGTCGCTCGTCTCCGACGGATTGGACGGCGCCTACCTGTTGTGGGACGACGAGCGCGACCAGGCGTTCAATGATTGGGATGTCTACGCGATGCGTTTCACGCGCGATGGCGTCGTGGGCTCGACCACCGGGGTGGAGCCACCACCGGTCATCCCGGCAATCCCGCCGATTTCCCTGTCCGCGCCCCGACCCAATCCCACGTCGGGATTCTCCACACTCGAACTGAACATGCCCGCGGCGGCGCACGCTCGTGTGGAGGTCCGCGACCTGTTCGGACGATTGATCGTCGTGCTGCGCGACGGGGAACTCGCCGCCGGCCCGAACCTGATGATCTGGGACGGCCGCGACCGGGACGGTCGCCGCGCGCCGGCCGGCGTCTACCTGGCACGGGCACGAAGCTCGAGTCAGTCCGTGAGTCAGCGGATGGTGCTGTTGCCGGAGTGAGCACGACGCTCGCGGTCACCCGACCGGTCAGCCCTTCGCTCGCGCAGTGCGAGTTGACGCATCTGGCGCGCGAGCCGATCGACGTCACGCGTGCGATTGCCCAGCACGCCGCGTACGAGCGGCTCCTCGCATCTCTCGGGCTCACCGTGGTGAGGGTGCCGGCCGCGCCCGACCTGCCCGACGCTGTGTTCGTCGAGGACACGGCAATCGTGCTCGACGAAGTCGCAATCGTCACGCGTCCCGGCGCACCGTCCCGGCGGGACGAGATCGACGCGGTCGCCTCCCTGCTGGCGGCCCATCGGCCGGTGCGCGCACTCGCCGCTCCCGCCACACTGGACGGCGGCGACGTGCTGAGGCTCGGCCGCACGCTCTACGTGGGGCGTTCGGGCCGCAGCAACGCGCACGGGATCGAACAGCTTCGCAATCTGGTGGCTCCGTTCGGATACGAGGTCGTGCCGGTGGAGTTCACGGGCTGCCTGCATCTGAAGAGCGCGGCGACGGCGCTCGCCGACGGGTTGCTGCTCTACAACCCGGCGTGGATCTCAGCGGTGGTTTTTCCAGGCTGCGATGTCGTGCCGGTGGACGAGCGTGAGCCCCACGCGGCGAACGCGCTGCTCGTCGACGAGACGATCGTGTTTCCGTCCCAGCACCCGCACACCCTCGAGCGTCTGATCGCGCGCGGCCTTCGCGTCGCGTCGATCGATGCCAGTGAGCTCGGGAAGGCCGAGGGCGGTGTGACCTGTTGCTCTCTGATCTTCGAGACTCGAGCCGGAACGGCCTGAGGCGGGACCTCGGCGCCGTTCACTTGCGTCGTCGAACCACCGGTGTGGCCGTAACTCGCCCGGCCACGGCGGCGTTCACGGGAGCCGGCTGGTAGAACCGGTGAGTCTCCTCGAGGACCTGCCGGGCGAGTTCCGGCGGGGCCGTCCCCGCGTGCGCATTGATGTTCGAGAGCGTGTAACTCTGGACGAACATCGGGTACACGGCGTGCACGTCGTTGCCCATGATGAATGCATGATTCACGTAGCCGCTCACCACGAACGGCCGCGGGGGCCCGGGAGCGGTGAAGAGGTCGCGGCCGTTGCTCCAATCGCTCTCGGAGCGACACCCGAATACCTGGGTGAGGAGCGTGGTGGGAACGTCGACGTGCGCCGTCGTCTCGGTCACCTGTCGGGGTGGACGGCCGGGCATGTAGAACACGAGTGGCACCTGGGTCTGATAGCGCGTGAAGTTCCCGGCATGTCCCCACCAGCCCGCACGGTTGTCGTTGAATTCCTCGCCGTGGTCGGAGGTGACGATGACGATCGTCTCCTTCATCAGTCCGCTCGCCTCCAGCCGGGCGAGGATGTGACCTACCAGGCTGTCGGTGTAGAAGACGGAATTCCGGTAGTCGTTGACGTAGGGAGTCGGGTCGGGAGGGTCGCCCGCCAGCGCGATGTTGAGTTCGCGTGCGGGCTGGAAGCGTCCCGGACCTGGGTAGCTGTAGCTGTAGTGGGTGGACTTGTAGAAGGCGAAGCCGAAGAAGGGTTGTCTCTTCCCGTGCTGCTCCTCCATGAAGTCGATCAGCTGGTCGGTGAGATCGGCGTCCCGGGCGTCCGGGCTGGTCCCGGAAAACGCCTCGTGAATCTCGATACCGCGAAACATCGCATCCTTGATCTT
>Ga0210380_10000888_pt1 | contig 12393 bp, 10 predicted proteins | sample PLM4_5_coexredo_FD_155476 | JGI IMG/M metagenome (GOLD analysis project Ga0210380, IMG submission 155476) | Groundwater sediment microbial communities from an aquifer in East River, Colorado, USA - PLM4_5_coex redo | ecosystem: Environmental > Terrestrial > Soil > Riparian zone | place: USA...
TCCCTGGTGCGGATTGGCGGCCACGGCGGGAACGCCCGACGCCATCGTCACGCGCTGGAACGAACTCGCCAACGAGGCCCTGCGCGATCCCAAGGTGCGCGATCAGATAACGGCGCTCGACTACGATATCCGCGGGGGGAGCGCGAAGGAGTTTGCCGAGTTCATCGCTCTCGACATCAACCGCTACAAGAAGCTCGCCGCCGACATGGGCCTGGCCGAGGATTGAATGACGCCGCCAACCGAGACTTTGCATTCCAGCGCCGCGCGCGCGTGGCTGCGGGGCTTGATCGCGCTGTCGCTCGCAGCGGCGGCGCCGCCGGGCCGGGCCCAGGAGACGCAAGCGCCGTCATGGATCATTCCCGATGTCGCCGCCGCGGCCCGCGCCGAGGGCTCGCTGACGGTCTATTCGTCGATGAACGAGCAAGAGGGGCTGCCGCTGTGGAAGATGTTCGAGGACGCCACCGGCGTGAAAGTGAATTACGTGCGCTCCTCCGATTCGATCATCCTCTCGCGCATCGCCATCGAGAACCGCGCCAGGCAGCGCAGCTGGGATGTCGCGGTCACCACCACGGTGAACCGATTGCCCAACGACGCGCTGCTGCAATTCGACCCGCCCGAAGCGCGGGGACTTATTCCAGAGGCGCGCGATCCGAACCGCCGCTGGTACGGGGTCTACGCGAATTACAACACGCCCGCCTATAACACCAAGCTGGTGCTGAAATCCGATCTGCCGAAGAACTACGAGGAATTCCTCGGTCGCAAGGAATGGGCGGGCAGGATAGCGCTCGACGATACCGACGACGAATGGCTGAGCGCGATGATCGTCCATTACGGCGAGGAGCGCGGGAAAAAGCTGCTCAGGGACATCGCCGCCGTTCTCAAGCCGGTGATGGTCGACGGCCACCTCGCCCTCGCCCGATCCGTCGGCGCCGGCGAGTACTGGCTGGCCCTCAACAACTATGCCTCCCTGACCGTCAACGTGCAGCTGTCGGGCGCGGCAATCGATTTCTGGGCGCTCGATCCGGTCGCGCTGTTCTTCGGCTCGGTCGGCGTCAGTGCGCAGGCTCCCCATCCCAAAGCGGCCGTGCTGGGCGCAAACTTCTTGCTGAGCCGCGAGGCCGAGCAGTTCCTGACCAGGCGCGGCCGCATGCCGACCCGGACCGACGTGCCGGTCAATCCCGCCCATGTGAGCGAAAGGTTGAAGGAAAGGAAAATCATTGCCACTATCTTCGCCGGGGAAGAGCAGAAGAAATGGCAGGGGCTGTTCAAGGAAATCTTCAAACCGAGATGATCTCCGCGCGCAACCTCTGGGTTGTGAGGCTCCGCGCGGCATGCCACGCGGGGGCCAGGAACGGGCCATCCGGCACCAACGGCCAAGTGAGGAAATGCGCTAGTGTCCCGGTTCCGACGTTCGTATCCTGTTGCAGCACGCGCTCGTACGAACGTCGGAACCAAAGGGACACTAGCAACTATATGATTCTAGTGTGGCTTTGGATTTGACGTTCCTATGAATGACTCGCGGCGATGCTGATAGGAACGTCAAATCCGCCACACTAGAACCGGTTCGCCGCGGTGACCGTCGGCCCGCTCGTTTTCGCGGGCGACGACAGCGGAGAGATTGCGAACCGAACGATTGTTTCACATCAGGAGAATGTCATGAGGCTATGCCGGTACGACGACGACCGCTTGGGAGTGGTGCGCGGGGACAAGGTGCACGACGTCACCGAGGCGCAAACCAAGATCAGGGCGGCCGCTCCCTACGCCATGAAAGGCGACGCGGTGATCGCAGCCCTGCCGGAATGGCGCGCCCGCCTCGAGGATATGGCGGCGAAGGCGCCGGGCAAGCCGGTCTCCGAGGTCAAGCTGTTGTCGCCGGTGGCGCGGCCTTCCAAGCTCGTCGCGGCGCCCACCAACTACAAGGCGCATATCGAGGAAATGGCGGCGCGGGCGGCGACGCAGAACATCATGCCGTCGCCGGCCATCGGCACCGCCGGGCTTTTCATCAAGGCGAACTCGTCCCTGGTCGGGCCGTCCGAGGGCGTGGCGATCCGGTTCCCCGAGCGCCGCAACGAGCATGAAGTCGAGCTCGCCATCGTCTTCGGCAAGCAGGGCAGCGACATCCCGCGTGACAAAGCGCTGGATTACGTCGCCGGATATTGCATTGGACTCGACATGACGGCGCGCGGAAAGGAAGACCGCAGTTTTCGCAAATCGATCGACAGCTACTCCGTGCTCGGGCCGTGGATGGTCACCGCCGACGAGATCGCCGACCCCGACGACGTTCCGCTCAAGATTTCGGTCAACGGCGAACTCAAGCAGAACAGCAATACCAAGCAGCTGATCTACGACTGCCGCAAGCTGATCGAATGGGGCTCCACCTTTTACACCTTCTATCCCGGCGACGTGCTCTATACCGGCACCCCCGATGGGGTGAGTCCGGTCAAGCCGGGCGACGTGATGCTGGCGAGCATCGACCCGATCGGCGAGATGACGGTGCCGGTGCGGGCGCACAAGGCCGGCGCGTAACGAGGGGAATGGCGCGATGCTGCAGGTGAAACGAATTGGGCATGCGACGCTGACCACGCCCGACCTCGAGCGCCAGCTCGACTACTACACGCGCGTGCTTGGCCTATGCACCGTCGCAAGGGAGAAGAACCGCGCGATCCTGGCGACCAAGCCGGGGCAGGAGGCGATCGTGCTCGAGCATGGCGACCGCCCGGCGGGCATTCGGCTTGCCTTTCAGGTTGCGCCTGGAAGCGACCTCGGCGAGCTGACGGCACGCCTGTCCAAAGCCGGACTCAAATCCGAGACCCGCAGCGACATCACCCCCGGCATCGCGCAGGCGATCGTGTTCGCCGATCCCAAGGGCACCAGCGTCGAGGTGTTCTCGGACTATTCGTTTGCCAAGGACGACGGCGCCGACACCGGAATTATGCCGCGCAAGCTCGGCCACGTTGCGTTTCACACGCCCGACGTGGCCGGGACGGTGAAATTCTATTGCGACATGCTCGGATTCAAGGTGTCGGACTGGCGCAGCGACTTCTTCGCCTTCCTGCGTTGCAGCCGCGATCACCACACCATCAACCTGCTGCAAGCCGACAATGCCAACATTCACCACCTCGCGTTCGAACTGCGCGACGAAGCCGAGATCAACCGCGCCTGCGACTTCCTCGCCCGCAAGGACATCAAGCTGTTCTGGGGACCCATCCGCCACCTGATCGGGCACAACATCGCGATCTATCACAAGAATCCCGACGGCATCACGGTCGAATTCTTCACCGATCTCGACCAGATGCACGACGAGGAGCTCGGCTATTTCGAGCCGCGGCCCTGGCACCAGGACCGGCCGCAGCGGCCGAAGGTCTGGGGCGACGACACCCCCACCAACTACTGGGGGCCGGGACATCCGCACGATATGCCGGGGCCGAAAAAGTAGGGCGGCGATCGCCGGGGCACCGACCGGGGTTAATCTGGGCCGGCCGGACGGATGGCGTTGACCCCCATGGTCACCGTTGCTAAAGCCCCGGATCGACATGGAAAAAACGGCGCGCGTACTCGTCACCGGCGGCAGCGGCATGGTCGGCCAGGCGCTCCTTCAGCGCCTGCGCCGGGATGGCTATGCAAGCATCCTTGCGCCTTCGTCCAAGCAACTCGATCTGCGCAATCAGACCGCGGCTCATCAGTTCTTTACGGAGAATCCGGTCGATTTCGTCTTCCATCTGGCCGGCCACATCGGCGGTATCGGCGCGAGCGTGACCTATCCGGTCGAATTCCTCTACGAGAACCTGATGATCGCGATGCACGTCATCCACGCCGCGCGCATTGCCAAGGTGACAAAGCTGATGTTCCTGGGCAGTTCCTGCGTCTATCCCCGCGACTGTCCGCAGCCCATGAACGAGGACGACATCCTGACCGGGGCATTCGAGCCGACCAACGAGGGCTATGCCATCGCGAAGATCGCGGGCATGAAGCTGTGCGAATACTCGAACCAGCAATACGCCACCGATTTCCTCAATCTCATGCCCTGCAATCTGTACGGCTACGGCGACCATTTCGAGCCGGCCAGATCGCACGTCGTGTCCGCGCTCATCCACAAGTTCCACACGGCCAAGCAGCAGCGGTTGCCATCGGTCGAGATCTGGGGCACCGGCACCACCCGGCGTGAGCTGCTCTTCGTTGAAGACCTGGTCGATGCCATGTTGCACTTTATGAACAACGTGGCCGCGAAGGACATCGGCGCCTTTGTCAATATCGGCCTCGGGCAGGACATCTCGATCCGCGATCTCGCCCACACGATACGGGAGCTTACCGGCTACCCCGGCGAGATCGTATTCAACGACAGCAAGCCCGATGGGATGCCGAAGAAGCTGATGGACGTGCGTCGCGCCGCCCGCCTGGGCTGGCAGGCCAAGGTCACAATCCCGGAAGGGTTGCAGCTGACATACGACTGGTATCTCAAGAATGTCTCCGTGGAGACAGGTGCCGAGTGACGCTCACAACAACGCTGCTGCTGCCGACCCTCAACGAGATCGAAGCCGCTCGGGTCATCATCCCCCAGATTCGGCGGGAATGGGTGGACGAGATCATCGTGGTGGACGGCGGCTCGACCGACGGCACCGTCGAGTTCATGCGCGACGCCGGTCTGCGTGTGCATTCACAGACCAGCCGGGGCTACGGCGAGGGGCTGCTGGAGGCCATCCATCTCGCCAGCGGCGACGTCATCATCGAGTTCAATCCGGACGGAAATTCCATTCCGGCCGACATCCCTCGCATTGTGGCCAAGATAAACGAAGGCTACGACCTTGTTATCGGCTCGCGCTACCGCGAGGGCGCGAAAAGCGACGACGACGATTGGTTGACAGCCACCGGCAACTGGATGTTCACCACCATCGTGAACCTTCTGTTCAGGACGCAATACACGGATTCACTGGTGGGGTTTCGCGCCTATCGCCGCGAGCAGGCCTTGCGGCTTGACCTCGACGCCCCTGGCTTGAGCTGGCCATGCCAAACTTCGACGCGGTTTGCGCGCGCCGGGCTGCGTGTCGCCGAGATTTTTGCGCACGAGCCTGCGAGAATCGGCGGCAAGCGCAAGATGATGCCGTTTCGCACCGGGTTGCAAATCACCAAATTGATTCTGCGAGACTTCCTCACCTTCCATCCGAAGCCTGTTCCAGGAAAAGCCGACCGAGCCGCCGGGGCCGAGACGATGTCAGCAGCAGCAACCATCAGCAATCCGGGCCAGCGAAGGCCGTTCAAGCGCCTGCAGCGGTGCAAGGTCTGCGGGTCCGCGGCGCTGACCGACGTCATCAGCATCGCGCCACAGTTTCTCTCGCCGACCTTCACGCGCGACAACGCCGAGGAAGGAGAGCTTGCCAAAATCCGTGTCCCCCTGACGATGACGCTTTGCGACCGCGCCAGGAATCCCGATGGCTGCGGGCTCCTCCAATTGCGCGAGGAGGTCGACGCCGACCTGCTCTACCGCCGCTATTTCTATCGCTCGGCCACGAGCGAAACCATGCGCACCGACTTGCGCGACGTGGTCGAGGACATCTCCGGCCGGCTCGACCTCAAGCCGCAGGACATCGTGGTCGACATCGGGGCGAACGACTGCACCACCCTGGCCTTCTATCCCGATCACCTGCGCCGCGTAGGCTTCGAGCCGGCGCGTAACATCGACTGGTCGCATGTCGATCCGGGCATCACCGTGATCAACGACTATTTTTCCGCCAAGCCGTTCGAGCAGCATTTTCCCGGCGCGAAAGCCAAGGCGATCGGCTGCAACGCGATGTTCTATGATCTGTCCGACCCGAACAGCTTCGTGGCGGACGTGAAGACGATTCTGGCGCCCGACGGGCTCTGGTGCATCCAGCTCAGCTACCTGCCGCTCACGCTGACCAATATGAACTTCTACGACATTTGCCACGAGCATCTGTCGTACTACTCGCTCGACGCGCTCAAGAAGCTGATGGAGAGGAACGGTCTCGTCGTAGTCGACGTCTCCACCAACGCGGTGAACGGCGGCAGCTTGCGCGCATTCGTCGCGCACGCGGACAACAAGCGCGCCGTCACCGCAGCGGGACAGCGCAATCTCGCCTCGCTCGCCGACATGGAGCGCGCGCTGAAATTGGATCAGGCGCAGACCTACCGGGACTATTTCAGCAAAATCCAGGACCTTGCAGGGCGCGTCAACAAATTCCTGGAGCACGAAATCCAGGGCGGCGGAAAGGTGTTCGGGCTTGGCGCCTCCACCAAGGGCAACGTACTGCTGCAGTTCTTCGGCATCACCAAGGAGCGGATGCCCTATATCAGCGAGCGCAATCCGGACAAAGTGGGCCTGCGCACGCTGGGCACCGATTTCGAGCTTATCTCGGAGCAGCGCGCTCGCGACCTTCGCCCCAGCACCATGGTGGTTCTGCCGTGGTACTTCAAAAAGGAAATCGTGGACCGCGAGCAGGATTATCTGCGGCAAGGCGGCAAGCTGCTGTTTCCGATGCCCTATGCGCACGTGGTGACGAAGGATCGGGAGATTACGCTTTGATGGTGCCCGCGTTACGTTCACAAGCGGGTCGCGGCGCACACGCGCCGTGAATTGGGACAGGCCGACATGCACATTCCCCTCAACAAGAGCTCCATGGGCGAGGAAGAGAAAAACGCGGCAAAAGCCGTGATCGATTCCGACAACCTGACCATGGGTAAGCAGTGCCGTGCCTTCGAACGGGAATTCGCGGACTATCTCGGCGTCGAGCACGCGGTCATGGTCAATTCCGGCTCGTCCGCCAACCTGATCGCTCTGTTCGCAATGGCCGATGCGCTTATTCCGTCCGATGGCGCACTGCCGGGCCGCATCCGGCCGGGATCGGAGGTCATCGTTCCAGCATTGACCTGGTCGACCACGATCTGGCCGGTGTTGCAGGTCGGCGCAAAGCCGGTTTTCGTCGACTGCGATCCGCACTCGCTGCAGATGGAGCCGGACGCGATCGAAGCCGCCATCACGCCCGAGACCTCTGCCATCGTGGTGGTTCACGTGCTGGGCGGCGCCGTCAACGTGACGGACGTGGAGGCGATCGCGCGCCGCAGGAACCTCTGGCTGTTCGAGGACACCTGCGAGGCCCTGGGCGCCGCCTGGAACGGCAAAAGGGTCGGCAGCTTCGGCCATCTCGCCAGCTTCAGCTTCTACTTCTCGCACCACATCACCACCATCGAAGGCGGGATGGTGGTGACCAACGATGCGCGGCTCGCCGACCTGCTGCGGGCGATGCGCGCCCATGGATGGGTTCGCGACATGCAAGCGAGCAAGGAAATCGCCGCCAATTACCCACACATCGATCCCCGCTTTCTGTTCCTGACCACCGGGTTCAACGTACGCCCGACCGAGATCAACGCGGCAATCGGGCTCGAGCAGTTGAAGAAGCTGCCGGCATTCAACGATAGCCGGCGCGAGACCGCCCGCCGGCTCGATGCGGGTCTCGCGGCCTTGGACCAGGCCGGCGACATCTCGCTCATACGCCACGACCCGCGCACCACGCCGGCGCCGTTCGGCTACAGCGTGCTTTGCCGTTCACGCGAAGCGCGCGACGGCTTGCGCCAGCACCTGGAGGCGGCAGGGGTCGAGACCCGGCCGGTCATCTGCGGAAATCTCACCCGCCAGCCCGCGCTCGCCCATCACGCCTATCGCATCAGCGGCGAGCTTGTGGGCGCCGACCGCGTCATGGATTGCGGGATCTACTGGGGCACCCACCCGTTCATGACCGAGGACGACGTCGGCCACATCGTCGCGACGGTCAAACAGTACTTCGCACAAACGGATCAGGCCGCGCCGCGGCGCCAGCGCGGTTAAGATCGCGCCGTTCTCCTCTCACGCCTCTGCGCCATGCTCGCTTAAACGTCACTGCGCTTTCACGCCGGTGTCCCTGATCACCTTGCCCCACAACGCGGTTTCCTCGACGAAGAACTGCGCCGCCTGCGCCGGCGTGCTGGCGACCGGCTCGAGCATGAGTTCGGCAAGCTTCGCATTGACCTCCGGTCGTGCGAGCACCTCGACCAGACCTTTGTGAACCTTCTCGGCAACCGAAACTGGTGTGCCGGGAGGCGCCACGCAGCCGAACCAGGTGATCGACCGGAAATCCGGCATGCCGGACTCGGCGAATGTAGGCACGTCCGGCAGCGCGCTGGAACGCTGCGCATTTGCGATGGCGACAATCCTGGCGCTGCCGGCGCGGTGCAACGGCAGCGACGTGACGATGGTGTCGAACATCATATCGACGTGGCCGGCGACGATGTCGGTGAGCGCCGGCCCGGCGCCGCGATAGGGCACGTGCGCCATCCGGACATCGGCTCTGGTCTCGAACAGCTTCGCCGTCAGAAAGGCGGTCGAGCCGACGCCTTGCGATGCATAGGTGAGCTTGCCCGGATTGGCTCTCGCCAGCGCGACGAGAGCCGCGACCGATGTGGCACCGAGACTGTGGCGAACGATGAGAACATTCGGAACCCGCGCGAGCAGCGTAATCGGAACGAATTTCGCCGGATCGTATGCGACATCACCGTAGAGAAACGGATTGATGGTGAGCGGCCCGGGCGGACTGAGCATCAAGGTATAGCCATCGGGCGGCGAACGCGCGAAACGATCCGTCCCGATATTGCCCCCGCCGCCGCTGATATTCTCGATGATGACGGGCTGGCCCCATCTCTGCGCGAGCTGGTCGGTCACGATCCTGGCCAGCGCATCGAGCGTGGATCCCGGCGGAAACGGGACGATGACCTTGACCAGTCGCGACGGATAGCCGTCCTCGGCGGCGCTCGCGCCGCCACACAGCGCGGCGAGCAACCAGCCGATCAGCAGGAGCCTTGGAAATCGCAGCATGCCCGTTCGATCTATTTCGACTGCATTGCGTCGGACGACGTTCAGACCGAGGTGTGGGTCACTCCTTCTTTCGCCTCGAGCGCCTCGGCGGCGGCCTCGTAGAAGCTGACCTCTTCCGGGAGCACGATCGACGCCGAGCGCACGGCGTGGGTGGCCGGATCGATGCCGTCCGGCTCCTTGCCCTGCGCCGCGGCGAGCGCCGCCTTGCGCAGCCGGATGCGCGCCATGATCACGCCATTGTCGGTGGAGACCAGGTTCTCCTTGCTGCGGTCCTGGATCGGACCCATGCTCTCCTGGATCGCCGCGTCCTGCATGGCGATGCCGGCGACGCCGCAGTAGCTCTTGTGCGCCGACTGTGCGGCGCGGTCGATCATATAGTCGTTGTCCTTGTTGACCACCGGCCGGAAGCTGCCGGGGATCAGCTTGACGTGGATGCCTCCGCCGTTACGCATCGTATTCAGCTCGTGCTCGGACAGCGGGCGTGTGGGATGGTGGGTAAAGCACCACGACATGCAGTTCTCGTCGTCGATCGGCACCCACGCATGGCCGTTGAGCGCGTTGTCGCCATAGGGCGGGATCATGCTGTGGAACGGCATGATCCACTGCGTGATGCGCCAATAGAGCTGACCCGCCTCGGCCGGACGGCGCACGCCGATCACCATGCCGCCACGGGTCTCGACCACTTCGAAACGCGCGTCGGTTTCGCGGGTCAGCTCGGCGCCCTTGCCGACGTGGAGCGAGTCGCTCCGCAGCTCATGGCGGTGCAGAAACGAGACGTGGGCGGAATCAATACCGCCCTCCATCGCCTGCAGGTAGTTGCATTCCTGCGTGCGCTTCGACACGAAGCGATGTGAATGCGGCACCTTTGCCCATTCGAAAGCAGGCAGAGGAGGCTTGTGTTCCGCCGGCCCCATATAGATCCAGATGACGTCACCCAGCTCGACGCACGGATAGGACGTCAGCTTGATCTTCTTGCAGAACCCGCTCGCCTCCGGCTCGGACGGCACCTCGGTGCACTGCCCGGTCACGTCGTACTTCCAGCCGTGATAGGAGCAGCGCAACCCGTTCTCCTCGTTGCGCCCGAACCAGAGCGACACCCCGCGGTGGGCGCAGAACTCGTCGACCACACCCACGCGGCCCTGGGTGTCGCGAAACGCCAGCAGACGTTCGGAAAGCACCTTGACCCGCACCGGCGGACAATCCGGCTCCGGTACTTCCGCCGAGAGCAGCGCCGGAATCCAATAACGCCGGAACAGGTTGCCGATCGGCGTGCCCGGCCCGCTCTGGGTCAGGGAGTCGTTCTGCTCGCGCGTGGTCATTCCGTAGGCTCCATTCCGTTCTCGCCGCTTGCTCCTGGTCAGTTGGCCTGCGCCCGATAAGGCCCGAGCTTGGCCACGGCCGCCTTGGCGAAGGAACTGTCCACGACGCCATCGACACTGGCGTCCTTCTTCTCGATCAGGCCGAGCTCGCGAAAAAACTCGAGATCCTTCTTGAGGCTGGTCACGTTCACTTCGCCGTCGGGGTTGCAATAGCTCGGCACCATGCGGCGGAACATGCTTTCGTCCTTGATCGTGGTGTATTTGACCAGGATCGGAATCACCTCGTTCGCTTTCGGCCCCGCCAGCCGGCCATCCTTGAGCGCGTCGTTGTACATGCGGACGCCGCGAAGATAGGCGCGCATGAACCGCTCGGCCACATCGCGCCGGTTCCTGATGAAGTTATCGGCATAGAACGTCACCGCGGTCTGCTGGTCGGGGTAGGTGATGTCGTTGCCGGCGACGCGCACGGCGACGCCGTCCTCGATCGCGCGCGTCATGGTCGGCTCGTTGGTGATGCTGGCGTCGATCCCTTTGTTCTTGTAGGTCGGCAGATGCTCGGGGAAGCCGATATAGACCACATCGACGTCGCTGTATTTGAGCCCGCCTTTCTTCAGCGCCTCGTTGAGCGCCGAGGCCGTGCCGGTGCCCGGCGCGCCGATCGCCACCTTCATGCCCTTGAGGTCGGCGAAGCTCTTGTAGCGGCCGGAATCGACGAGGTCCTTGCGCACCATCAGTGAGGAGTAGCCGTAACCGGGTTTGATCGAGGCCTGGTCGGCCACGATCTTCATGAGGATGCCGCGCCCGACCGCGTTGTAGAAGCCCGCCGATACCGTGCCGCCGCCGACGTCGAGCTCGCCCGTGCCGAGCGGCGCGATCATCTGCGCGGCGGAATTGAAGCCGGTGATCGACACGTCGATGCCTTCGTCGCGGAAGAAGCCCATGGCGTCGGCCATGTAATAGCCAGCGTCGCTGATGGTCCGCGAGATGCCGATCTTGACCTGCTCGGCGGCGTCGGCGGGAGCGCGCGCCGCATCCAGCGCGAGACCCGACAGCAGAGCACAACCCGCCAGACCCGCTATCGCCTGCCGCTTGGCGCGCTCGAGCGTGACGTTCGCCATTGTGTTCTCCCCATGATCCCGATGCCTGTCGGCGTTGCCGCCCCGGCCGGGTTTCATCAGAAATGTTGTAACATTCGGCTCAACACGCGTCACGACGTTTCGAAACGGGTCGGCCACGTCAGAGTTCAGACATGAGCACGCACACATCGACACCCGACGGGATGTACGGTCACCGTGCCCGGATCGGCTACACCTGTCCGCCGCTCAGCGCGGAGATCTTTCCGTACGAGTTCTACAAGCTTGCCCCGGCCGGGGTGACCCTGGTCATCACCACGTTGACCGTGATCGAACGCAGCAAGAGCGAGGTTGACCAGGCTTACGACATGAGCATGCGCGCCGCGCGCGAACTCGCGGCCGCCGGTGTCGACCTCGTATTTCTCGGCGGCGTGCCGGTCAATCTCTCCCGCGGTGACCAGAACGCCCAGTCGATGCTGCAGACGCTCGCGGCCGAACTGGGCGTCAAGGTCTCGTCGAGCGTCGCCGCGCAGGAGAAGGCGGCAAGGAAGCTCGCCTGCAAGAACGTGGTGATCGCGCATCCCTACGGCGCGCGCGAGGACGCGCGACTGATCACGGACGCAGAACGTTACGGCTGCAAGGTCCTCGGCGCCACCGGCTTCGGCAAGGTCATCAACCAGTTCGGCCGCATTCCGGCGTCGGCAGCGCTCGACATGGGCCGCGCGCTGATGCGCGCGCATCCGGAGGCCGACGCGATCTTTCTCCCCTCGCCGCACTGGCCGGTCATCGAAGCCATCGATCCGCTGGAGCGCGAATTCGGCGTCAGCGTGATGGCGGCGTCGCAGGCCTGCGTCTGGGATGCGCTGCGCCTCGCCGGCGTGAACGACCGGATCGAAGGCTACGGCCGCCTGTTGCGGGAGTTCTAGACCGACGCGATCACCCGCCGGCCCCGGCTTCCAGTGCAAGCACCTCCATGATCTTCTCTTGAATCTCGAGACGCGTGCCGGCGGGGGCCTCGCGATCCATGCGGGCCTCGAAGGCGATGCGCGCGGGACGGTGGCAGACCAGGACGCGGTCGCCGATCTCCATCGCCTCGCTGATCTGGTGGGTGATGAAGACCGCGGTCTTGCCGTTCTGCCGC
>Ga0210380_10000889_pt1 | contig 12392 bp, 10 predicted proteins | sample PLM4_5_coexredo_FD_155476 | JGI IMG/M metagenome (GOLD analysis project Ga0210380, IMG submission 155476) | Groundwater sediment microbial communities from an aquifer in East River, Colorado, USA - PLM4_5_coex redo | ecosystem: Environmental > Terrestrial > Soil > Riparian zone | place: USA...
GGTGGAGCGCTGGCGCAAGGTCGTCGCCGACGGCGGCGTCAAGTTGGAGTAGGATGCTGCCGGAGGCTTCATGCTCGAAAAAACCGGACGATCGATAGCAGCATCGGCGGACAGGAATGTCCGCCGTGGGCATGCTCCGCTCGTCATTCACCGCGTCGACGCGATCCCGGTGGCGTTGCCGCTGAAGACGCCGATGAAAATGTCGGCCGAGACGATCACGGCTGCCCAGAATCTGCTCGTACGGATCGAGGCAGCAGACGGCAGCGTCGGCTGGGGCGAAGCGGCGTCAGCTCCGACAATGACCGGCGACACGCTTGGCGGACTGGTCGCGGCCGTGCGCGACCATCTGGCGCCGATGCTGACCGGCAAGGACGCCCGCGACTGGCAGGCGCTGCGTCCGGCGCTGCATCGCGCTCTGCTCGGCAACGGCGGCGCCCATTCGGCGGTCGAGATGGCGGTGCTGGATCTGATCGGCCGAGCCTCGGGGAAGCGGCTGATCGATCTCGTTGCCCGCCCGCGCAGGAACGGCGTGAAGCCAATGTGGCTCCTCGGCAACAAGACCGCTGACGAAGACGTGGCCGAGGCCCACCGCAAGCAGAAGGAAGGCTTCGACTTCTTCAAGCTCAAGATCGGCGTGAAACCGCTGGCGAAGGAAATCGCCATCGCCTTCGCCCTGCGTGAGGCGCTACCGAAAACGCCGCTGTGCGCCGACGCCAATTGCGGACTGACGCTGGCCAACGCGCGGAGCTATGTCGAAAAGACCCGGAAAGCGCGGCTTGTGTTTGTCGAGCAGCCGCTCGCCTATGACGACGTCGAGGGTCTGAAAAAACTTGCGCGCGGCACCAAGGTGCCGATCGGTGTCGACGAGGGCATTCATTCGTTCGCCGATATCGAAACGAGCGCGAAGGCCGGCGCTGGCGGCGTCTCGCTCAAACTGATCAAGCTCGGCGGCATCATCGCGGCAATCGAGGCCGGCAAGTTGTGCCGGCGGCTCGGCCTGTCGGTGAACATCGCCTCGAAGATCGCCGAGTCGAGCATCTCCAGCGCCGCCGCGCTGCATCTGGCCTGCACGGTGCCGAAGGCCGACTGGGGTGTCAGCCTCACCCACTTCTATCTGGCCGAAGACATCGTACGCCGCCCGCTAGCGCTCGCCGGCGGACTCGTTGCCCTGCCCGAAGGCTCCGGCCTGGGTGTCGAGGTCGACGAGGCCGCCGTGGAACGTTTCCGTGTCTGCTAAGATGCTATAAGGCGGCGACAGAAAATCCGGGAAGGAACTCATCGACATGTCTGGTCCGCAGAAGGGCCCGCTCGCGGGCGTTCGCGTCCTCGAGCTTGCACGCATCCTGGCAGGGCCCTGGGCCGGCCAGACGCTGGCCGATCTCGGCGCCGAGGTCATCAAGGTCGAGCGGCCGGGCGCAGGCGACGATACCCGCGGTTGGGGTCCGCCGTTCATGGAGGACAAGGACGGCGGCCGCTTGAGCTCGTCGTACAATCTCGCCTGCAACCGCGGCAAGCGCTCGATCGCGATCGACTTCGAGACGCCCGACGGCCAGCGCATCGTCAAGAAGCTCGCCGCGAAGTCGGACGTCGTGATCGAGAACTTCAAGTTCGGTGGCCTCGCCAAATACGGCCTCGACTACCAGAGCCTCTCCGCCGAAAATCCGCGTCTGATCTATTGCTCGATCACCGGCTTCGGCCAGGACGGCCCCTACAAGACACGCGCCGGCTATGACCTGCTCGTGCAAGGCATGGGCGGCATCATGGACATCACCGGCGATCCGGCCGGCGAACCGACGCGCCTCGGCGTCGCCTTCGCCGACGTATTCACCGGGACCTATTCCGCGCTCGCCATCACCGCGGCGCTGAAGGAGCGCGAGCACACCGGCAAGGGCAGCTACATCGACATGGCGCTGCTCGATACCATGGTCGGCGTGCTGGCGAACCAGGGCACCTACTATCTCGTATCCGGCAAGGCGCCGGTGCGCATGGGAAATGCCCACGCCAGCGTAGTGCCCTATCAGACCTTTCCGACCACGGACGGCTGGATGCTGATCGCCTGCGGCAACGACAGCCAGTTCGTCAAAATGATGCAGATCCTGGGCGATCCAGCCATGGCGCAGGATGAACGCTACAAAACCAATGCGGGGCGCGTGGTCAATCGCGAAACCCTGATCCCGCGCCTGTTCGAACTGACCAAGAAACTGTCCAAGGCCGAGCTTGCAGAACAATTCGAGGCTGCTGGGGTTCCGGCAGGACCAATCAACACCTTGCATGAGGTGTTTCACGACCCGCAGGTGATCGCGCGTGACATGCGCGTCGATCTCCCGCATCCGGACGCCAAGGGTGGCAGCATCCCAGGCGTGCGCACGCCGATCACAATCAACGGCCGACGGGCCGCGGCCGACCGCGCGCCGCCGAAGGTCGGAGAACATACCGAGGAAGTCTTGCGCGAGATTGGGGAAGCCTAGATGGCCCGTATTTCATACGTCGAAGAGAAGGATCATCCCGAGCTCGCGGCGGACATCGCCAAGATCAAGGGCGCGCGCGGCGGGCTGATCAACATCTACAAGCTGCTGCTGCATTCGCCCACGGTCACGATGACGTGGTTCGAGCACATCGGCGCAATCCGCTGGAAGACCAAGCTCACGCCGCGACTGCGCGAGATCGCCATCGTTCGTGTGGCGCAGGCGGCAAAATACGCCTATGCGCTGAACCAGCACGTGCCGCACATCGCCGTGCCCGACGGCGTCAGCGTCGAAGAATGCGAGGCGCTCAAGGACTGGCGTGCCTCAAAGTTTTTTCGCGAGCCAGAACGCGCGGCACTCGCCTATGTCGATGCGATGATCGCGGGCCCCGAGGTGCCGGACGACGTGTTCAACGCCATGCGCAAGCACTACAACGAACGCGAGGTGGTCGAACTGACCGTTCTGGTCGGCACATACCTGATGCACAATCGCGTGTTCACGGCACTGCGCGTCGACGTCGAGCCGAAAAAAAATTGAAGGCTGTTGAGTGCCGAGTCTTCCCGTCATCGTGGTCGAGGACGATCCGTTTACCCGGCTCATTCCGCTCGTGCTCGATCCGAAGGCCAGCGAGGAGCGCCGCGCGGCCTTTGCCGATTTCATGTCGACGGATGAGTCTGATTTTGCCGGCTGGTGCGAGCGCGTGCGGCAAGGCTCGGCGGGACTTTATCCCGCCGAGGTGCGGATGGTGGCGTCCGAGGCCGAGATGCGCGCGAATCTCAAGGACTGCGTCGCGCTGGTGGTCGAGTCGTTTCGGGTCGGCAGGGATGACCTGGCGGCGGCCAGCCGGCTCAAGGTCGTGCAGAAGTTCGGCACGAACTTACGCAACATCGACACCGCGGCCTGCACCGAGAAAAACATCAAGCTGCTCACGCTGCGGCGTCGCGCCAACATCTCCTGCGCCGAGCATGCTTTCGGCCTGATCCTGCTGCTGGCGCGGAAGCTTGACGAACTCGACGGCCTGGTGACCGTGAAACGCATCGCAGCCGCCCGCGGCGCTTACCGGCCATTTCAGCGGAACCATACCCCCGGCGGCAACTACGTCCGGCTCAGTGGCACGCGCGCCCTCAACGGTGCGACCATCGGCATCATTGGCCTGGGCGAAATCGGGCGCGAGATTGCCATCCGAGCCCGGGCCTTCGACATGAATGTGCTCTACCATCAGCGAACACGCGCGCCGGACGCCGAGGAGCGCGAGCTCAAGGCGCGTCACGTGCCGCTGCCGACGCTGCTGTCCGAAAGCGACTGGATCGTCCCGCAACTACCGACCGGGCCCAGCACACGCGACCTGTTGGGCCGCACCGAGCTTTCGCAAGTCAGCCGCGGCGCCTGCATCGTCAATGTGGCGAACGCGCCGATCATCAATCGCGATGCCCTGATCGAAGCCCTGCACGCCGACCGGCTTGGCGGCGTGGCTCTCGACGTCCATTATCAGGAACCCCTGCCTGACGATGACGAACTGCTCGCTTTCGACAACGTGATCCTGACTCCGCGCATGGCGGGATCGCCGCGCTTCAACGGCCTCAATGATTTCGAACAACTTATCACCGGGCTCGCCCGGGAGCTTGCTGCAGGAAACTCACCATGACACGCCTGTTCTTGACGCTGCTGGCGCTGGTCATGGCCTCGCCGTCATTCGCGCAAGGCGACGCAAGCTATCCGGACCGGCCGGTGCGTATCGTCGTGCCGTTTCCTGCCGGATCCGCCACCGACATCGTCAGCCGTCTGATGGCGCAGAAATTCTCGGCCAGGCTCGGCCAGCAGTTCATCGTGGAGAATCGTCCCGGCGCGAGCGGCAATCTCGGCGTCGACATTGTCGCCAAGTCGGCGCCGGACGGCTATACGATCGGCCTGATTACGGCGAGCACGCATGGCGTGACGCCGGCGCTCGGTACCAAGCTGCCCTACGATTCGATCAACGACTTCAAGCCGATTTCGATGATCGGGGCGGCGCCCTACGTGCTCGTGCTCTACCCCGGCGTCCCGGCGAAGAGCATTTCCGAGCTGGTGACGCTCGCCAAGACCAAGCCCGGGCAATTCAACTATGGCTCGGCAGGCCTTGCCAGCCTTGCGCATCTCGCGGCGGCGCTGTTTGCCAGCGACACCGGCATCGAGCTGACGCATGTGCCCTACAAGAGCTCGGCGCAGTCCTCGATCGACATCATCACCGGCCGTCTCGACATGCAGTTCGCCACCGTCGGCCCGACCCTGGAGAACATCCGGGACGGCAAGCTCACAGCATTGGCAACGACGGGAAGCAGGCGCGTGTCGTCCTTGCCGGAGGTGCCGACTATGATGGAGGCCGGCGTCAAGGACTACGACGTGGCCCTCTGGATTGCCTATGTCACGCCGGCCGGAACGCCCGACGCGATCGTCGGCAAGCTCAACCGTGCGATGAACGATATCCTGAAGGAATCCGACATCGTCGAGAACCTGCAAAAGCAGGGCTTCGAGCCCGACGCCGGCCCGACTTCGGCCGTGACGGAGCGCATCCGCGACGAAACCGCGAAATGGCGCGCGCTGGTGGCGAAGATCGGCATCAAGCCGGAGTGACTCTTCTTTCCTTGCGCGCCCTCCGCTTGCTATGAAGCATGACCCATTTTTCCTGAAAGGCCCGCCATGCCGACCGGCACGATCGACTCCGCCATCTTCAAGGATATTTTCGGCACCGAAGCCATGCGTCAGGTGTGGTCCGACGGCAACCGCATCCAGAAATATCTTGATTTCGAGGCTGGCCTCGCCCGCGCCCAGGCGAAGCTCAAGATCATCCCGCAGGAGGCCTGCGACGAAATCCTCAAGCACGTCACGGTCGATCAATACGACTTCGAGAAGCTGAAGAAGGAGACCGAGCGCATCGGCTATCCGGTGCTGCCGGTGGTGTCGCAGCTCGTCAAGCTCTGCAAAGACGGCCTGGGCGAATGGTGCCATTGGGGCGCCACCACGCAGGATATCACCGACACTGCCACCATCATGCAGATCCGCGAGGGTCTTGCGATCATCGAGAAGGACATCGACGACATCTCCGACGCACTGGCAGCGCTTGCCAAGAAGTATCGCGACACGCCGATGGCCGGCCGCAGCAATCTGCAGCAGGCGGTGCCGATCACCTTTGGCTACAAGGTCGCGACCTACCTCGCGGCGTTCGAGCGTCACAAAGAGCGGCTGAAGCAGCTCAAGCAACGCACCTTCGTGTTCGAGTTCGGTGGTGCGGCGGGCACGTTATCCTCGCTTGGCAAGGACGGGCTGCGCACCCAGGTCGAACTGGCCAAGGAACTCGACCTCGCCCAGCCGGAAATCGCCTGGCACACCGTGCACGACCGAATCGCCGAGGTCGGCTGCTTCCTCGGATTGGTGACGGGCATTTGCGGCAAGATCGCCTTCGACGTGAAGCTGATGATGCAGACCGAGGTCGAAGAGGTGTTCGAGCCCTTCCACGAGGGCCGCGGTTCGTCCTCGACCATGCCGCAGAAGCGCAACCCGATCTCCTGCGTCTATATCACCGCGCAATCGGGCGTCGTCCGCACCCAGGTGGCGGCACTGCTCAACGCTATGGAGCAGGACCACGAGCGCGCCACCGGCCAGTGGGAGATCGAGTGGCTCGTGCTGCCGGAGATTTTCGTCCTCACCGCGGGCTGTCTGGCGCAGACCAAGTTCCTGATGTCCGGTCTGCAGGTCGATGAGAAGCGGATGCGCGCGAACCTCGACATCACCAAAGGCCTGATCGTCTCGGAGGCCGTGATGATGGGACTTGGACCTCACCTCGGCCGCCAGTACGCCCATGACCTGGTCTATGACGTCTGCCGCCAGGTGGTGGCGACCGGGCGTCCGCTCGCCGAGCTCCTGGCCGAAAACAAGGAGATCGCAAAGCACATGAGCAAGGCCGAACTGCAAAAGCTGTGCGACCCGGCCAACTATCTCGGTCAGGCCGGCGAGATGGTGGACCGCGTTCTCGCCATGCGGCAGCGCAGCTAGGCAAACCCGCGGCGGGGTGCGCTGAACGCTGCCCACGGCGTTTGACCTCCGCCCTGGTATGCGCTTTTCTCTCGGTCCAATCCAAGGTGCCGCGTATCCCATGAACGTATCAGGCGAGTTCACCGTCAGCGCGCCGCGTGACGTGGTGTTCAAGACGCTTCGGGACCCGAGCTCTTTCGTCCGGTTTGTCGACGGCGTCAGCGATCTGAAAGAGATCGATCCCACCCATTACGAGGCGGTGTTCGAAACCCGGGTCGCCTACCTGAAATTCAAGTTCAACGTGACCGTCGAGGTCACGCGCGCCGACGAGCCTTCCGAGATCGAGGCCAAGATCGAGGGCAACCCGCTCGGCGTGGTCGGCCGGCTGACCGCCAAGTCGATCACCCGGCTTGAAGAAGCGGGCAATGAGACCAAGGTCACCTATTCGGTTGAATCGACGCTGGCCGGCAAGCTCGGCAGCATCGGCCAGCCCGTGCTGCGTTCCAAGGCCAAGGACATGGAAAAGATATTCGCAACGCGGCTGCGCGCCGCGTTCGCCGAAAACCCTGCCGGAGGATAAATGATCCCCTTCGACCTCGCCGAACCGACCTCGCTCGCGGCGGCCATCAAGCTTTTGAACCCGGACGACCCGAGCGTGCGGCCGATCGCCGGCGGCACCGCATTGATGCTGATGATGAAAGCCGGCGTGTTCAATCCGGAAAAGCTCATCAGCCTGCGCAAGATAGAGAGCAAGTATTCGGAAATCAGCGCCGGCGCTGACGGGCTTCGCATCGGCGCGATGACGACGCTTGGCACGCTGGAGCGCTCGGACGACGTGCGAAAGCACGCCCCCGTCATCACCCGCACCTTGCGGACGCTGTCGAACGTGCGCGTCCGCAACGTCGCGACCGTCGGCGGCGCGCTCGCCCACGGCGACCCGCACATGGACCTGCCGCCGGTTCTGATGGCGCTCGGCGCGACGCTTACGGTGATCGGCCCCAAAGGCGAGCGCAAGCTCGCGGTCGAGGACCTGTTCGCCGGCTACTACGAAACTGTGTTGGAGAAGGACGAATTGATCGCCGAGGTCCACGTGGCGTCACAGGGATCGAAGAAGGCCTCCTACTTCAAAGTCACCACTGGCTCGGCCGACGACTGGCCGGCGCTCGGCGTCGCCGCCGTCATCGAAGCCAACGGCAACGCGATCAAGTCGGCGTGCCTCGTCGCCAGCGCGGCAACCGACAAGGCGACCCGGCTGAAATCGGCTGAAGCCGCGGTTGCCGGCAAAACCGTCGACGACAAGCTGCTCCGCGAAGCGGGCGAGGCGGCGCTCGGCGACTGCGAGTTTATCGCCGACGTGCGCGGCTCGGTTCCTTACAAGCGCGAATTGATGAAGGTCTACGTCCGACGGGCCATTCGCGAAGCCCTGGATGGAGGAACGCACTGATGGTCACGACCCTCAATCCGGACAGCGCCAAGGTCGGCTCGCAGGTCGGCCGTTCGGTGCCGCGCCTCGAAGGCCGCGACAAGGTCACCGGCCGCGCCGAATACACCCACACCATGCGGGTGCCGGGCATGCTGCATGCCAAGCTGTTCCGCAGCACGCTGGCCCACGGCAAGATCAAGTCGATCGACACCAGCGCCGCGAAGAAGTTGCCCGGCGTACTCCATGTCGTCACCGTCGACGACGTGATGAAGGTGCTGGCCAGCCCCTATTATGGCCCGGCCTTCCACGACCAGCCGATCCTGGCGCACGAGAAGGTGCGTTTCGTCGGCGAGCCGGTCGCCGCTGTGATCGCAACCGATCCGCACATCGCCGAGCAGGCGGTGCAGCTCATCACCGCCGAATACGAGGAACTTCCGGCAGTCTACGACGAGGTCGATGCGCTGACTTCGAAAGTCTATGTCCACGACCAGCTCAAGCCCGCCGGCACCTTCGCCGACCTCAAGCATCTGAAGGACGCCAAGAACACCAACCTCGCGCTCGACTATCGGCTGCGCCGCGGCGAGTTCGACAAGGCCTATGCCGCCGCCGCTCATAAATTCGAGCATGAGTTCAAGACGCAGAAGGTGCTGCACTTGTCGTTCGAGCCATTCGCCTGCATCGCCGATTACAAGGACACCCACGTCACCCTGTACGATTCCTCGCAGGGGCCGTCGTTCGTCCGCACCGAGATCGCCCGCCTGCTCGGCTGGTCGGAGAACAAGGTGCGCGTGAAGGTGCCGTATCTGGGCTCGGGCTACGGCTCCAAGCTCTACATCAAGCTCGAAGCGCTGGCGCTTTCGCTCTCCATGATTGCGCGCAAACCCGTGAAGATCGCCTACACCTTCGAAGAGATGTTCTACCAGATCACGCGGCATCCCTCGACGTTCCGCATCAAGAGCGGCGTCGACAGGGACGGCAAGATCGTCGCGCGCAAATGCGAGGTGTTCTGGAACGGCGGCGCCTATGCCGACATCGGCCCGCGCGTGACGCAAAAATCTGGCCTCACCGCCTCCGGCCCCTATGACATCGACAACGTCGAGATCGATTCCTACGCGCTCTACACCAACGTAACGCCGTCCGGTGCGCTGCGCGGCTTTGGCGTGCCGCAGCTTGTGTGGGCCTACGAGGGCCACACCGACATGATGGCCCGGGCGCTGAACATGGATCCGGTGGAGTTCCGCCGCAAGAACCTGATGCGCGAAGGCGGCCAGCACACCACCGGCCAAGTGCTGAAGGACGCGCCGGTCGAAAAGGTGATGGACAAGGTGCTGGAGCGCATGAACTGGTCGCAGCCCTTCGACAAGGGCAGCGGCACGGTCAAGCGCGGTCGCGGCTTTGCCATCGCGATCAAGGCCGTGATCTCGCCGACCACATCGGTCGCGATCGTCAACGTCTCCGCCGACGGCTCCGCGACGCTCTATTGCGGTACCATCGACATGGGCCAGGGCTCCGACACGGCAATGGCGCAGATGGTCGGCGAAGTACTCAACATCCCGGCCGAATCGGTGCGGGTCGTGCCGCGCGACACCGACGTGACGCCCTACGACATGGGCACGCTTGGTTCGCGCTCGCTGTTCCACATGGGACACGCGGTTCGCCGTGCCGCCGAGGAGGCCCGCGACAAGCTCAAGGCGCTGGCAAAAGAGGTTGGCGAGCCGGAAGGCTCCAACATCCCGATCGCCGAACTGTTCCAGAAGCGTTACGGCATGCAGGCCGGCAATGTCATCGGCAGCGGTGTCTACAAGCCGGACTACACGCCGCCCGCGCCGGGCACCGGGCAAAGCCCGAACGTCACGCCGTTCTGGATGATCGCCGGCGCCGGCGCGGAGGTCGAGGTCGACACCGAGACCGGCCACGTCAAGATAGCCAAGCTCGTCAACGTCGTCGACTGCGGCAAGGCAATCAACCCGAAGGCCGTCACCACGCAGATTTCCGGCGCGGCGCTGATGCACGTCGGCTTCACGATGTTCGAGAAGATGCACATCGACGGCGGCCAGGTGACCAACGCCTCGCTTGCCGACTACAAGATCCCGGGCTTCCACGATGTGCCCGAGGTCATGGAAAACATCTACGTCGAGCACGACCAGTCGAACGGACCGTTCGGCGCCAAGGGCGTCGGCGAGGTGGCGACATTCTGCACCTCTCCGGCGGTCGCCAACGCCATCGACGATGCGGTCGGCGTGCGCCTGATGGAAATGCCGCTCAATCCCGAGTCGGTGTACCGCGCGCTCAGAACAAAGCTTGGCAAGCCGCTGGAGGACGAGTGAGATGACCGCGGCAAGAACCATCACCTTCACGCTGAACGGCGCGCCGGTCACGGCCGACGTCAAGCCGCATCACAACCTGGTCGAGCTCCTCCAAACGCAGTTCGGCCTCACCGGCGCGCGCGAAAGCTGCGGCCAGGGCATGTGCGGCTGCTGTACGGTCGTGGTGAACGGCAAGGCCGTGTCGGGCTGCCTCTATCTCGCGCTGTTCGTCGACGGCGCCGAGGTGACCACCATCGAGAGCCTGGACGCGCGCGACAAGCTCAGTCCCGTGCAGGAGGCCTTCATCGAGGCCAGCGCCTTCCAGTGCGGCTACTGCACGCCGGGGTTCATCATGATGGTGACGCAACTGCTCGACGAGCATCCCGATCCGTCGGACGATCAGATCAGACATTACCTCACCGGCAATCTCTGCCGCTGTGCGACCTATCCCGAGGTCATGGACGCGGTGAAACTCGCCGCCAAGAAACGGAAGGCCGGCGCGGCAGCCTAGGTTCAACGAGGGGAAACGCCATGTCGGACGCCGCCTTGGGCTCGCAGCCCTGGTATCGCTCGCTCAATCGCAGCCAGTGGAACACGCTGATTGCCGCCAATCTCGGCTGGCTGTTTGACGGCTACGAGACCTACGCGCTGGTGATCTCGGTCGGCGTGGCGCTCCGCCAGTTGCTCGATCCGTCGCAATTCCCGCAGATTCCGTTCTATGCCGGCACTGTGATCGATCGGCGGCGTCATAGCCGACTACCTCGGCCGCAAGCGCACCATGCTGCTGGCGATCCTGGCCTATTCGATCATGACCGGATTGAGCGCCTTCGCCTGGGACTGGTGGTCGTTCGCGATCCTGCGCTTCCTGGTCGGCGTATGCATCGGCTCGGAGTGGGTGACCGGCACCTCGATCGTCGCCGAGCTGTGGCCCGACAAGAACCGTGGCAAGGGCGTCGGCCTGATGCAGACCGGATTCGGCGTGGGGTTCTTCCTGGCCTCGGTGGCGTGGTACTTCATCTTTCCGGTGGGCCCGGATGCCTGGCGCGTCATGTTCCTGCTCGGCGTGGTCCCCGCCCTGTTGACGCTTTGGATACGACGATCCATTCCGGAGTCCGACAAATGGGAGCGCGTCAACGAGCAGCGCAAGGCCGCCAATGAGCGCGAGCGCAACGGCGCCGCTCTGACCGCACAGGAGAAGTCGCTGGCGCGGTTCACCGTGGCCGACCTGTTCGCGGAGCCGCTGATCCGGCGGCGTGTGATGCTCGGCTTCCTGATGTCGCTCGCGACGACGTTCGCGTTCTGGGGCATCTCGGCCTGGCTGCCGCCCTACGTCGCCGCCCTCGCCGCCAAATCCAATCTGTCGCCGCAGCTTTACGCCAGCTACGCCGCCATGGCCAACAACGGCGGAGCGATCCTGGGCTATGCCGCGTTCGGCTTTTTCGCCGACGCCTATGGCCGCAAGCCCGTGACCATCGCCTATGTCCTGCTGGCGTTCCTGTCGGTGCCGATCGTGTTTCTCTGGACGCACGACCTGACTTTCATCCTGATCGCGGCGGCCTTCAGCGGCGCCTTCGTGTCCGGCCAGTACACCTGGATGGCGTGCTGGCTACCGGAACTGTTCCCGACCCGGGTGCGGGCCACGGCGACGGCCTTTGTGTTCAATACCCCGCGGCTCATTGCCTGGACCGGTCCGCTGATCTCCGGCTGGCTGATCGCCAACTTCGGCGGCTTCAGCACGGCCGCAGTGGCGATCGCCTGCGTCTACTTTATCAGCCTGGCGGCAGCGCCGTTCCTGCCGGAAACGCGGGGCAAGCCGCTGCCGGAGTAGGGCAATCCCACACTGGCAGTTCCTCCGCCTCGGGCTTAGGTTCGCCGCATGACAGCAGGAAGTGCCATTCCCGAGCCGCTGCAGGTCGAGACCGATGTGTTGGTGATCGGCTCCGGCGCGGCCGGCATGTATGCCGCGGTCGAGGCCGCCCGCGCCGGCTGCCGGGTGTTCCTGATCGACCGGAGCCTGATTGGCCGCGGCGGCGCGACCGTGATGGCGCAGATGACAGTTGCCGTGGCGCTCGGCGCCGAGGCGCCGGACCACTGGAGCTATCACCTCCACGACACGCTGACCGCCGGCCGGGGGCTCTGCAACGAGCCGTTGTCGCGGCTGCTCTGCGAAGAAGGACCGACCTGCATCCA